>JAEEGF011308575.1_pt1 | contig 19967 bp, 17 predicted proteins | sample 9134171 | NCBI WGS metagenome assembly JAEEGF01 (sample SAMN16246542, study PRJNA631951) | gut metagenome | biome: gut microbiome; feature: rumen; material: AP-attached | host: Bos | place: Iran: Karaj | collected 2018-10
TCATAGCAAGTCCCATCTTCTTGCAGAAATCCTTCAAGGCTCCCCCCTCCATGTCCCTGAATCCTTCCAGTACAGGTACCGGTTTCACTGCGGCATGTTCTGTGTCCGAAAGTTTCCCAAGGTCCTTTTCCCTTGATTCAACGGGATTTATGACGTAGTGGCGGATCTTGTCCAGAACATCTTCACTTGCATCATTGTCGATTATGAGCAGCTTTGAACTCTTGATGCTGATTTCGGCCTTCGGATCGATGAGGTGGACACAGTCAACGGCCGATGCCGCCCTCTGGTCAAACTGACCCGGGAGGTATTCGACAGCGATGTATTTTGCCCCCTCCAAACCGATTTCGTCAGTCACCTTGTCAGTCACTATCTCACCGAACACGCTGTAGCGGCTCTTTTCCAGGAGTTCCGGGGTAAAGCCGAACAGGTCGTAGGCGTTGACCAGACGAAGGGTCTTGAGATTGAGTTGAAGATTCTCATTGAGTTCCTGAAGAAGGCTGTTTGCTTCTACCTGGAACTCAGGGTACTTTTCAACAAAGATGCGGTAGTTCTTCATTTCTTGTTATGGATGATTGTTCTAGAAGTCCATTGTCAGTCCGAAGCCACCGGACTTTGTGGGCCCGAGGTTTAAGGTATATTCCCTCCTGACCGAGGGATCGGAATTATAGGTCTTCGCCAGGTTTCCGAGTTTTACCCAGCCGCCGAAATCCATTGCCCCTCCGATTAGGGCTAAAGCTCCTCCTACTATGAAAGAAGGATCTTTGATGAGATTGCCTGCCTGGTCGTAAATCAGATTGAAGACAAGGTCGCTGGCAACATACGAAAGGCCGAGCGACCACATGTATCGTCCCCAGGTCTGAAGACTCTGGGCGCCATAGTATTTCTTCCAGAAAGAGTTGGACACATCGGCGGAAGACAGGAACCTGTTGCTTTCGGTGAACATCAGTCTTCCATGGAACCGCTCAAGCGTTCCATCGTTTTCCGGGGAGACAGTGGCGATCTTGGGAGAGTAAAGGTCCTGATAATCCACGGAACCCTTGTTCTGGGCAAGGGTTCCGGTTAAAGAAACTGACAGGAGCGCAATGCAGAGCAGCAGTCTGTTCATGTCCCCGGATTAGAAATTGGGAACTTCAAAGACCTGAGGCAGGATGGTTGCTCCTTCATTGAATTCTTTTGCCGTAGCCAATATCTTCATTCCTGCTATGTCACTCTCCTGCTTGAGTCCGAGTCCCTTATAAACCCAGACCTTGATCTGTGCCTTCATTCCCTGGGCTTCATTCTCCATGGTGTAAACCGTGCAGTCTTTATCCAGGAATTTCTCTTTTCCGACTTCCTTGATCTTGTATTTCTTTATAGCATCTTCGGAAAGGTCGTTGAAGTTGGGCTGCTCAGTGTTGACTTCCTGGACAGACTTGAGGGCATAATTGACGGACCACATCTTGCCTTCTTTGGTGATAACTGCGGATTCGACATCACCCATTCCAGGGACACTCATCTTGGTCTTCTGGCATTCAAGGGCTCCGTAGTTGTCAATGTAGGTGGTGGATTCTACGTTCTGTCCCATTACGGAAGTGTTGTACTTTACCGTAGCTGACTTGAATCCATATCTCTTGCTGCCTTCTTCCTGGGCGAAGAGGCTGACTGTTGCAAGAAGCAGCAGGCTCGCGAAAATAAGTTTGGTTTTCATGACGGGATTAATTTGTTATTCGTTTTCTGTTTTTTCAACTGCTTTGAAATAGCGGTAGGAATTGACTTTCAGTTCTCCAGCGGCAGGTTCGTCAAGCACTACGATTCCGTTTTCGTGGAGTTGTAGGGCGGAGAGGGTCACGTAGTGTGATACAGGTCCTTCCACTGCCTGGGCGACAACCCTTGCCTTCTTGCTTCCGAATGCAAGGATCAGGACTTCGTTTGCGCTGCAGACTGTTTCCACACCCACTGTCATGGCTCTCTTCGGAACCTGGCTGGTGTCTCCTCCGAAGAAGCGGGAATTGACTTCGATGGTGTCCTGTGTCAGGGTGACCACCCTTGTCCTGGAATTGAGGGATGAGAAGGGTTCGTTGAAGGCAAGGTGGCCGTCTTCACCGACTCCTCCGAGGAAGAGGTCGATTCCGCCGGCATCGAGGATAGCCATCTCATAGTCTTCGCACTCTTTGTCAAGGTCGGGGGCGTTGCCGTTGAGGATGTGGATGTTGCCGGCAGGGATGTCTATCTTGTCGAACAGGTTCCTGTACATGAAGCTGTGATAGCTTTCAGGATGCTTCTCAGGAATCCCGACATATTCATCCATATTGAAGGTAATCACATTCTTGAACGAGACTTCTCCCGCCTCGCACATCTTGGCCAGCTCAGCATAGGTGTCCATAGGGGTGGATCCGGTCGGAAGTCCCAGGACGAAAGGGGCATCGGTGACTTCTGCCTTGGCCTTGATTGCATTTGCGATATAATGGGCCGCCCAGATGGAGGCCTCCTTCTTCGAATCTCTGATAATAACTCTCATGATCTCCGTTTATTTTAATCTTAAAAATACTTCGATGGCTTGATATTCAGCCATTCCAAGGTTGTCGTACAATTTGGCTGTGTTCTGAGTCCTCTCTTCGGCCCTCTGCCAGAACTCCCTGGGATCGTCACCGGGGAAAGGAACGATGTCCTTCTGGGAAAGGTGACGGAATATGGCATGACGTTTCTCGATCAACTCGTCGGGACTGAGTGGCACTGCCATGTCAACCCTCCAGAGCTCCCACTCCATCCATGCGCCCCTGTAGAGCCAGATGGTGGTGTTTTCGAGCCAGTCGTTACCTTCTTCTTTCAGTTGTTCGATGGCCTCTAGGGCGGCTTCCGTACAAACCCTATGGGTTCCGTGAGGATCCGCCAGGTCGCCTGCCATGTAGATCTGGTCAGGTCTCAGCCTGTAGATAAGGTCTTTTATGATGTTGAGGTCAGTCTGTGTTGCGGGAAGTTTTGTCACTCCTCCGGATTCATAGAATGGCAGGTTGAGGAAGTGGACGTTCGTTTCTGCATCCAGCCCGAAACTCCTCACGGCTCCGCGTGCTTCGCTCCTTCGGATTGCAGCCTTCAGGGCGAGCAGTTCCTTGGGCTCCGGTTCTCCTGGTTTCTTGGTGTTGATGATGTATTTTACCTCGTCAAACCTTTCGCCGAATCCGAGTTGGCTGGCTGCATCCATGTGCTGGAGGACCACGTCGTCGTGGACGGCAAGGTCACCAGAGGTCTCATAGGCCACATGGACGTCGTGTCCCTGGTGGACAAGGCGGATGAATGTGCCACCCATCGAGATAACGTCATCATCCGGGTGGGGTGAGAAGATCAACACCTTCTTAGGGAACGGGACTGACTTTACCGGCCTTGTAGTGTCGTCTGCATTGGGTTTCCCTCCTGGCCAGCCTGTTATGGTGTGCTGGAACTCATTGAAAACGTCTATATTGACCTTGTCATAAGGACCGTAAAGGTCCAGGAGCTCTCCGAGGGAATTCTCCAGGTAGTCTTTCTGGGTTAACTTCAGGATCGGCTTTCCAACCGTTTCACATAGCCAGGCTACTGCTTTCCTGACAAGTTTCGGAGTCCACTGGCATGGACCCACGAGCCAGGGAGCAACCTTCCTGGTCAGCATAGAGGCGGACATCTCGTCGGTGTAGAAAGAGATGTTGTCATGCTTTTGGAGGAAAGATGCAGGGCAGGAAGGATCTATTTCTTTTTCAACTATCCTGCTTACTATCCCAGCCTTGTCCTCACCCCAGGCCATGAGGATTATCCTCTTTGCACTCATTATGGTACCGATGCCCACTGTGATTGCAGACTTGGGTGTCACTGAGATGTCGCCATTGAAATTCCTGGCCTGGATCTTCCTGGACTGGTAAGAAAGGGGGACGGTACGGGTGGAGCTCTTCTCCGAAGCACCTGCATCGTTGAATCCAACCTGTCCTCCTTCTCCGACACCGATCACCAGAAGGTCTAATCCACGGGCGATCTTGTCGAACTCTATACAGTAGTCGGACACCTTTTCCTGGGGAACTGTGCCGTCAGGAATGTGGATGTTCTCAGGACGGATGTCCACGAGGTCGAGGAATTCCCTGTGAAGCCTGTTATTGCGGCTTTGAGCCGAGTCCTTGCTGCAGGGATAATATTCATCGATGGAGAACACTTCCACGTTGGAGAATGAAACTGCTCCCTCCTGGTACTTTGAAGCCAGCCACCTGTAAAGTGTTACGGGGGTCACACCGGTAGTGAGTCCAAGTTTGAATGGCTTGGAAGGAGAAGTATTATCATGGTCACGGATGGCCTGAATTACGATTTCTCCTACTTTCTCGCTGCCGGTTACAGCGTCATCGAAGATTTCGGTGGTGATCCTTTCGTGTGAATGGAGGATGCCTCTCGGGAGTTTTTCCTCGATCAGGCCGCCGTCCTTTGGTAAAGAGAAATGCCTCATTTCCTAAAGTCTGTTGTAGTCGGGGGAGAAGGAGTCTCCGTGTTCGATGTCACCGTAGGTCATTCCCTTCTTCAACCAATTGTAGCGCTGCTGTGCCGTACCGTGTGTGAAGGAATCCGAAACGACATATCCCTGTGATTTCTTCTGGAGGTAGTCGTCACCGATCTTGGCGGCGCAGTTGAGGGCCTTCTCGATGTCTCCGGCCTCCAGGGAACGATACCTGGCATTGTCGTTGTTGGCCCAGACTCCGGCGTAGTAGTCAGCCTGGAGTTCAAGCCTTACGCTGTACTGGTTGGCTATGGTCTTGCTGGACCTGTTCATGATCTGATGGGCCTTGTCCAGGGTCCCGAGAAGGTACTGGACATGGTGACCGACCTCATGTGCAATAACATATGCGTACGCAAGGTCACCGTCAGCGCCGATCTGCCGCTTCATGTTGGTGAAGAAACTGAGGTCGATGTAAACGGTCTGGTCTGCAGAGCAGTAGAAAGGACCTACCTGGGAATTTGCGGTTCCGCAACCAGAGGAAGTCACTCCGGTGTAGAGAACCATCTTTGGAGGCTGGTACTGGTAGCCGTACTTGGCGAACTGGGCGGTCCAGACGTCCTCTGTTCCGGCAAGGATCTTCTTGGCGAAGGATGCCAGTTCCTGTTCCTCCTGGCTGAATGTAACCTCTGAGTTCTGCGGGATTGTCTGTGTTCCTGCATTCTGTAATACCGATGTGGGGTCTCCTCCAAGGAGCATGACAATGAGTGCGATGATCAGGGCTCCACCGCCGATGCCACCGGCAATTGCTCCACCGCTCATTCCTCTGCGGTCTTCGACATTGGTGCTTTCGCGTCTTCCTTCTAGTCTCATGTTATTCGTTTTTTAGGATTATTCTAATTATGCTATCTATCTCACAAATATAAGTAGAATTTCTGTCAATTTTTTGCTTTTTGAAGGAAAGTGAATATCTTTGCAATCCCACGTTTTCCATGCCCGAATGGCGGAATTGGTAGACGCGTTGGACTCAAAATCCAATGTCCTTCAAAGACGTGCCGGTTCGAGCCCGGCTTTGGGCACAGAAAAAGCACCGCAGCCTGCGGTGCTTTTTTTTGTGCCCTTGGGCTCTTCCATTAACTGAGGGGCGTACCGCTCAGACTCCCTGAACTCGCTATGCTCGGAATGGAAATCAGGTCACCGAGACGGCAAGATAGATGATGCCAGCTGAAAGGATCAGCAGGACTGTTGCCGCGAGGAGGTAGCAGAGTCCGGTCTTTATCGTGAGCCTCAGACTCTTCTTCCAGTTCATGTCGAACAACTGGCTGTAGTCCAACATCAGCAGCAGTCCCATCAGTCCGACACCGATTTCTCCTTTATCCCCCGAAAGGAACAGGGAGAAAAACATGAAGAAGCAGAACTGGCAAAGGACATAGGCCGCAGCGGCAGCACAGGCGGAAATCCCCATTCCCTTCTTTCTCAAGGCGAGGCACATTGCGAACCATAGGAACAGGAAATTGGTCAGGAACAAGTGGACTCCCTGGCTTCTCATGGAGCTCTCGAATGCAGCCAGCGAGGCTTTGGCAGGGCTGTCCACCAGTTCCGGGTGCTTGTCCAATCTTAGCAGATTATAGAAATCAGCCACTTTTATAACCTTTCTAACTACCACTTCAGACTTGCTTGGCCCAAGCGAGTCGGATGGTTCTACCGTTTCTGAGTCTTCATCCAAATCTTCATCCGAGTCTTCAATTGTCTTTTCTATAGTAGTTTCATTACCAAGATTCCCTGATGTTTTATTGTACTTGGAAAAATCCGGATTGACTATTGATGAAACAAGGGCAAAGAAAGCATAGAAGATGATCAGGGAAGTCAAAGGAGCAAGATATCGTTCATGCTGGCCATTGATGTAATCCCTTATCATGTAGCCCGGGCGTAACAGCAGATGGACGAAAGTACGCTTGGCATCATCGTTAAGGAAAGGGATGCTGTCGAAAGCCCCCTTATAAAAGTCCCCTTTACGGGATTTTGATTTGCGTTTCGACCATGGCATGAAGCCGAGTTTCTGCCAGATTGTGAAAGCCCTCAGTCGGGCAAGGAGTCTCTTTTTGGACATCATGAACCAAAGGTACGAATTTTTGTTTTTTGTGTTATATTTGTAATATTCCAAAGTTGTTCTGACCCATGCGAAATACTTTTGCCTTCTTATTCTTGGCCACGGCATTATGCCTTATTCAGGCTTGCGGAGAAAAATATGTTTTCAGCCTTGACGAACACATCGGCATTTGTGGAACCGGCTGGGCCGAAGCCGCCCAGAAATGCGGCCTTGACTATCTCGAGGCAAACGTCAGTTCTTTCCTCTGCCCTGAGAGCGATGATTCGGTTTTCACTGCAAATCGTGAAGCCCTGGCAGGAGCCCTTCCCATCTATTCCGCCAATGGATATTTCCCCGGCTCCATCAAGGTGGTAGGACCTCAGGCGGAAACTGAGCGCGCTATCAAATATTCAGAGACGGCAATAAGAAGGGCCGCTGACATCGGGATAAAGGTTCTAGTCCTCGGGAGCAGCGGTTCGCGTTCAATCCCAGAAGGTTTTTCCAGGGAAGAGGCTGAAAAACAGTTTCTTGCCCTGTTGAAAGGAATAGCTCCCACCGCGGAGAAATATGGGGTTACAGTTGCGATTGAGCCTCTCCAGCATTCGGAGACCAATTTCATCAATACTGTCAGTGAGGGTGCCGTCATTGCCAGACAGGCGGGCAGTCCCAACATCTGTGTCATCGCCGACTTCTTCCACATGGCCAGGGTCGGAGAGGCTCCTGAATCGATAATAGAGAATGCCGACAAGTTGGTCCACTGCCATATTGCCGAAAAGGAGGAAAGGACGCCGCCGGGAGCAAAAGGAGATGATTTCACTCCTTACTACATGGCCCTGAAGGAAATCCATTACACCGGACGCATCTCTATCGAGTGCGGTTGGAAGGACATCGAGACCCAGCTGCCCGTAGCAGTGAAGACCATGAAAGAACAGATTAATTCAGTAAAATAAACACTAAAAAACCAATTACTTATGCAGACAAGGAGGGAATTCATCAAGACCAGCCTAATCGGCACCGGAGGCCTGATGCTGGGTGGCCTGGCCCTTGATTCCAAGATTTATGCAAGGGCGAAGAATGCCAACGACATCGTAAAGGTCGGAATCGTGGGATTCTCGGACCGTTGCCGCGGTTCGCTCATCCCTTCGTTCATGAACCATGCTAAGGAACTCGGCTTCGAGATCGTCGCCGTTTCCGACATCTGGAAACGCCGTCGCGAGGAAGCTGCACAGTTCTTCAAGAGCAAGTATGGCATGGATGTGAAACTCTTCCGCAACAATGAGGAACTCTACGCTGCTGGAATATGTGACGCTGTCATCATCTCTACCGCAGACTTCCAGCATGCCACCCATCTGGTTGAGGCCGTGGAGGCCGGTTGCGACGCCTATTGCGAGAAGCCCTTCGCGGAAACGATGGAAGACGCCCGCCGTGCTCTCAAGATCGCAAAGGCATCCAACAGGATCATCCAGATCGGTTCCCAACGCCGTTCAGCACCCAATTACCAGGCGGCTTATGAATATATCCGTTCTGGTAAGTTCGGACCGATAACCATGGTGGAGATGACCTGGAATGTCAACCAGCCCGGACGCTGGCGCCGTCCCGCCCTTGTGGCAGAATGCCGCGAAGAGGACACCGACTGGAAGCGCTTCCTGTGCAACCGTCCCTATGAACCGTGGGATCCAAGGAAGTATTTGGAATACAGACTCTTCTGGCCTTACTCCTCAGGTATTCCCGGGCAGTGGATGTCCCATCAGATCGACACTGTCCACTGGTTCACCGGGCTTAACCATCCTCGTAGCGTAGCTGCCAACGGAGGTATCTATCTCTGGAGGGACGGAAGGCGTAATTTCGACACCATGACCGCTGTCATGGATTATGGTCCGGAGGGGAGTGACGAGGGCTTCCAAGTCCTTTATACCTCACGTTTCACCAATTCTGCCGGCGGAGTCAAGGAACTCTATTTCTCCAACGGAGGTACCCTTAACCTGGACACCAATGAGGTGACTTCAGCCGGTGGCCTTTCCGCAAAAGATGCTGCCGACATGGGCATGGAGGCAAATCTTCTCGAAACCTTCAAGCTTCCTTCGGTAAAGGTTGACACGGCAGCTAACATGGGAGGTGATCCCATGACCAGCCTTCACATGCGTAACTGGATGGAATGTGTCCTGAGCCGCAAGGAGACCAATGCTCCTGTCCAAGCTGGTTACAACCATTCTATTGCCACAATGATGGCCAATGCCGCGGCAAGGACCGGAGAAAAGGTCACTTTCGACGAGGCCAAGCAGGAAATAATAGCGGGAGGGAAACCTTTCCGCCCGTTCAAGGGCTTATAGCCCGAACTGCCTGTCGGCAAAATCGAGCATCCAGACCCAGTCTATCATTGAAATGCCATGGTCCAGGTCCCTTCGGACATATCCGAGGACCGGACCTATGGCTTTTGTGTCATAGTCATCTGGCCATGAAACCTTCGGCAGGCCAGGTTTTCCAAGGAACTCCCAGACCGGACTGGCGGCCTGGACCGAGAGGAATTCTCCCTTTGTGTCAAACCAAGGTTGGTCGAAACCTTCCACCAGGAGGGCCCTGGGGGCAATGCAGGTCAGGAAGAGATGCTGGTCGAAGGGCATGATGTCCTCATGACCGGCATAGCGTGAATATGCCTTGCAGTACCAGTGGGTGAAACTCCTCATTTCGGTAGTGATGGTTTCACCGAAGTTGCGTTTTGCAAGTGGGACGCCTCCGCCTCCGGTCTGGTTCGGCACCACGACGGGGAATCTCTCGTCGAACGCTCCGGCTACGAGGGCTGCCTTGCCCAGTCTTGAATATCCTGTCAGAAGCACTTTCCCTTCGTCAAGGGCAGGGTCCCTTTCGATCATGTCCATTCCCCTCATCAAGCCCCAACCCCATGCCGCAAGGGCTGTGGTGTTGTCAGTCCTGGAAGGATCCCTGTCTCCCCAGAGTGAGAAAAGGCGTGTATAAGCGAATTCCTCCTGCAGGGGCCTTCCGTCAGGACCTTTGTCTCCCGACTCAGGATCCGGCGAGAGCTCGGCGTAACATGCGGTGACAAGGGCATAACCCCTGGCTACCAGCAGGTCGGCAGGGAGCCTTGTGATAGAACTTGGATCAGAGAGTATTCCACGTGCGTTCGGATCGGCCTTGAAACCATATTTAGCCCTCATCCATGCATCGGGAACGATAATCTCAGGATCCGGCAGTACCGTGTGGTTCCCTTCGTAATTGAGCAGGATTACAGTGGGAACCGGCCCTTTTGCGCGTGCCGGAGTGATGATGAGCCAATCCACTGACGGGCCGCTCTTGTCTGCCTTGAACCACATCCTCACCTGACGGCGCAGGGCGGTCCCAGCCATGGTCTTGCCTTCTTCAATAGTCTCGAGGACAAGGGCTTCTGGTTTTCCGGGCATGCGACCGTACATCTCGCTCTGGAAAATGTCCAGGATTTCTGAACGCCTGAGCTGCCAGTCTGCCTTTGACCTGACCTTTTTGCCGTTAGCGAAAACAAGCGGGTCTTCCAGCACGTAAGGACCGACCTTGCTTTCGTCGTAATTCACTTCCTGTGCTCCGGAAGGGAAAGTTGCAACCCATGCAACCGCCAAAAGGATAAAGACTATTCTTTTCATATCCAAAGACTATTATTTCGAAAAACTGAATCCTCCGAGGACGAAAAGGTCCTTGTCAGTTTCACCCTGAAAGCGCATCCTGATAGGCAGGACACCTGTGAGGTCTTCCTCGACCTTTGTCTCTAGGGTAATGAATGATTTCCCGTCTCCAGGGGGGACATCGAAAGATGCCAGCACGTGGCCGTAAAGATATTCAGAGTACACATTAATCGTTCCTCCGGCTTTCGGACAGACGGAGATCAGCATCTTCCTGGGAGCCTGCTTGAAATCGAAATCCTTCCATGCCGCCATGTCGTTGTCCCGTATCCCGTCCAGAAGGCTGTTCCTGTCGATCCTGACGTGCCCGTGAAGAAGGCAGGCCCTTCCGGCAACCGGATCCTTTCCAAGCTGGAGGTAGGGATCGAGGGGCAGACCGGCTCCGGTAGATGTCATTGCCACTTCCGGAATGGATCCGTCAGGGAGGATCTCTATAGGTTCCGCGCAACTGTTCCTCATGGTCACTGTCCCGCAGGTGGAACGGTGATAAAAGACGTACCATTTGTCTTTGAAGCGGACGACAGAACCGTGGTTGTTCCAGACGGCAGGGTCACAACCGTAATTGTCTATGATTACCCCACGGTACTTGTACGGCCCCGTGACCTTGTCCGAGGTGGCATATCCCAGGCAGGTTGGCATCCCGCGCCTGCTGATGTCGGCGAAGACCAGGTAATATGTTCCATTGTGCTTGAAAGCCTGGATACCTTCGTGGAAATGATGCTCTTTTTCAGTTATGATCCCGTCCTTTATCGTAGATGGGTCGATACTCCTCATGTCGGGGTTGAGCCTGGCACACTTTGCACTGAACTGTCCCCAGAACAGCCAGGCTTGGCCGTCATCGTCGATGAACACCGAAGGATCGATCTGTCCTGCTCCTTCAAGCGGTCTTCCATCCCTGAATGGTCCGTAAGGACTGTCACTGACAGCCGTGCCTTCAACGCTTCCGCTTCCGCTCTGAGAATAGAATAGGTAGTACTTCCCATCCTTCTCGATGCAGTCAGGAGCATAAAGCATCTCGTCGTTGTAGGGAACTTCGGATGAACTGAAAGACCTTCCTCCTGTCCAGTGGATCATGTCTTCGGTGGAGAAGACATCATAGTGCCTGGAGCAATAGTAAGAAGGGTCATCATCGCTTGAACCATAGACGAATAGTCTCGGGGATGACTCTCCGGGAACGGTCCAGACGCGGGCCTGCGGGTCCGAATTGTATGCCCTGGAAAGGAATATAGGATTCTGTGCCGCTATGGCTGCGGAAAAGGAAAGGAGGATCGAAACCCCGATATAGAATCTCTTCATGCTACTAATATACGGAGATTTTTTCACCGATTTCTGGTATTTCTCACTATATTTATTGATTGAATCAATCAAATAATATGAAAACCAGGCTTTTTATTTTTGCGGCCTTACTGATTCTTTCCGCCTGTACAATAGAGAAGGATCCAGTTGTGAATTACAAGCTCTATCTCGACTGGCCTGAGAGGCAGTTGCCAGATTTCTCCAAGTTGGGAGATCCGGACATTGTGGGAGTCAAGAACAATTTCGACCTGGTGGACATCGACGAAACCTTGAACCACTATGCACTCCTGATGGAAACCACCTTGAAAGTCAGGAAAGAAGAGGACTATACCTTCAAGGCTTCGACTGACGATGGCTCCAAGTTGTATGTTGACGGCGAGCTCTTGTATGACAACGACGGGGCACACGGCCCGATCACCAAGATAGCCACCAAGAGGCTTTCCAAAGGCAAGCATAACCTCAGACTTGAATATTTTGACTGCGACAAAGGTCAGTCGATAAACTTCCTGTATATGACCCCTACCATACCGTGGAGGGAGATCAATGACCATCTGCTCAGGGATGAGGACCTCACTACGGATAAGACCGACTTCGTACTGCCTCAGATAAATGAAGCTTATGCGAGGTTCGCAGAATGGAAAGGAGACGACACGGTTCTTTGTTTCCCAATAGTAACCGACGTCCACACTTCAGGCAGGTTTACTTACAAGCACATCGGACATGCAGTGACTGCAGCAGAGGCTTTCGGAGCCGACTTCATGGTTAATTTCGGAGACATCGGTCTCAATGCGTACCCTGCCACGGAGAGTTCCGCCTATGCCATGGAGATCGTCAACAACACCAGGGCCCAGATGGACAAGTATGATGGAGTCTGGTTATATACCCCAGGGAACCATGACTGGGATGCTGGAGAAGGCAAGTATTTCACTGATGATGATTTGGCCGGCTTTTTCCAGAAACCTTGGCAGGAGAGGGCAGGGGAGAACCTGCATCTGACTCCCGGCAAGACTTATGGTTGGTACGATGTGCCCGGCAAGGGCATCAGGGTCATATTCCTTAACAGCCAGGGCACCGGGACGCAGAACGGTTCCTATTACCTCTTTGACGAAGAACAGATGGCCTGGCTCCAGGGACTGCTTGACAGCACTCCCGCCGACCTTCCGGTTATGGTCCTTGCGCACTACATGCCCCATCCCCTCGGAAGGTGGACGAACTCTGCACCTACTGAGGAGACTCTGGCCAGCAACCAGCATGTGATGGACATCCTTTCTGCCTATGCCAAGAAGGGCACCCTGATAGGTATGTTTACCGGCGATGCCCATGTCAACATGTACGTTAAGGAACAGGGTGTCAACTATTTCATTTCACAAGGCTACGGCTGGGTCGTCCCGGATCTTATGCTTCCGGGCACCACACATGCTTTCTATGACTATAAGACGAACCTCTGCGTGGATGTCATGGCGGTGAAGCCCGGCAAACGCGAAGTCCACACTTTCAGGATCGGAGCAGGCGGGAAGGACTTTGACTGTTCGTTTACCTATTGAATTCTTCCAGTTTAGATCAAAAATCACTATTTTTGGCAAAATTCGTTCAAATGTACAAGAGAGTTCTGCTTAAACTCAGCGGCGAGATTCTCGGCGGGCCCGAAGGAAAGGGGTTGGAGCCGGAATATCTGAGAAAATATGCAAGGGAAATCGCCCAGGCCGCAAAGGCCGGTCTCCAGATTGGCGTAGTCAACGGAGGTGGCAACATATTCCGTGGCCTTCAGGGACTCGACAAGGGTTTCGACCGTGTCGGAGGAGACCGTATGGGTATGCTTGCAACGGTAATCAACTCGTTGGCGCTCAGCCAGTTTATAGAAGATGAAGGAGTCCATGCAGAGGTCTTTACAGCAACTCCCATGGAACCTTTTGTCCGTTATTACAACCGCGACAATGCTGTGAAGGTCCTTGAGAACGGTGGAGTCGCCCTTATCGCCGGTGGCACTGGCAATCCGTTCTTTACCACGGATTCAGGTGCAGCGCTCAGGGCTCTCGAGATTAGGGCTGACGTCATGCTGAAAGGCACGAAAGTTGACGGCGTCTACACCGCCGACCCCAAAAAGGTCCCCGATGCCGTGAAATATGAGGACATTACGTTCTCCGAAGCGATGGCAAAAGAACTTAGGGTACTTGACCAGACGGCCTACGCCCTGTGCAATGACGGGAACATGCCGATTATCGTATTCGATATCGATGCTCCCGGTGCCCTGAAGAAGATCCTTGACGGAGAAAAAGTCGGTACATTGGTTCATAAGTAAATTTTTGAGATATGTTAACAGAGAAAGCCAAAGAGATTCTGAAGGGTGTCGAAAACAAGATGGGTGACACCGTCAGTTTCCTTGAGGAGGACCTCAAGACTTACAGGGTGGGCAAGGCCAATCCTTCCATCCTCAATAATGTGACTGTCAACTACTATGGGACCGATACGCCGGTTTCCCAGGTGGCTTCCATCAGTGTTCCCGATGCCAGGACCATTACCATCCAGCCTTGGGAAAGGAGTCTGATCTCTGCGATCGAGAAGGCCATCATGGCCGCCAACCTCGGTTTCACTCCCCAGAACAATGGTGAGATTATCCGTTGCCCCATACCTCCGCTTACAGAGGAGAGACGCAAGGACCTGATCAAGAAGGCCAAAGCTGCAGGTGAGAATGCAAAGGTGGCCGTCAGGAATGTCCGCCGCGAAGGAGTTGAGGCTTTGAAGAAGGCTCAGAAGGCGGGAGAGTTCTCAGAGGACGTCCAGAAAGAGGGAGAGGATGAGATCCAGAAGGTAACTGACGCAAAGGTCAAGGCTATCGATGTCCTCGTCTCGGCAAAGGAAAAGGAGATCCTGACTGTCTAGATTTTTTGGCTGTCACGGCTTCTTCCTTCCCCAGTTTATATGCCGAGAATAGCAATCCAAGGATATCGTGGGTGTTTCCACGAGCAGGCTGCGAGAGCCTTCTACTCCCAAAGGGGAGAGGAGGTCTCGATAGTCGAGTGCCCGACGTTCGAGAGCTTGTTCGAGGCTCTAGGGGATGGACGTGCGGAGGCTGCGATAATGGCTATTGAGAACACCATTTCCGGAGGTCTCCTTCCCAATTTTGAATTGCTGAGATCCAATCCCTACAGGATCAAGGGCGAAATCTACATCCCTATCCACCAGAACCTCATGGCAATTCCTGGGCAGAAGATCGAGGACATACATGAGGTCCGGACCCATTATATGGCCATCAACCAGACACGGCGGTTCTTCGAGAAGAATTGCCCATGGATTACTATGGTGGAGTCGGAAGACACTGCCAAGAGTGCGATAGATATCGCCTCCGAAGGTCTAATGGGAGTAGGTGCAGTCGCTTCGGAACTTGCAGCTGAGGAGAATGGACTTGAGATACTGGCACGCGGGATCGAGACCTACAAGCAGAATTATACCAGGTTCCTGATCCTTGACGATTCGATAAGTATCCCGAGGAGTATAACCGACAAGGCATCCCTCTGCTTCACTCTTCCTCACAAGCCCGGTTCCCTTGCCCAGGTTCTGACGGTGCTTTCATTCTACGACATGAATCTCACGAGGATCCAGTCGTTGCCGATTCCAGGCAAGGAATGGCAGTATTTCTTCTATGCCGACATCAAGTTTTCGGGCTACAACCGTTACCGGCAGGCCCTGAAGGCTGCCAGGCCTTTGATGGCGGATCTTTTCATTTTAGGTGAATATAAATCTTTTAATATATAAACACGAACTATGCGCATACAACCGGCCGAAAGGACAAAGGGTGTCCAGGAGTATTATTTCTCACGCAAACAGAAAGACCTTGATGCAGTTTCTGCTGATAGGGCAGCCAAAGGGCTAGGCCCTCTCGTTAATCTTGGAATAGGTGCTCCTGACGGAATGCCTCCTCAGGCAGCTATCGACACACTGAAGAAGGTAGCCCAGGCTACTGACAGCCACAAGTACCAGAACTACAAGGGTCTGCCTGTCCTTCGCCAGGCTTTCGCTGACTGGTACACCCGTTATTATGGTGTAACCCTCAATCCCAACGGAGGTATCCAGCCCCTCGTCGGCTCCAAGGAGGGCATACTTCTGATCAGCCTCGCCTTTGTCAATCCGGGCGATGTGGTTCTCGTCCCCGATCCGGGCTATCCGACTTATTCTTCAACGGTCAACCTTGTCGGTGGGCAGGTACAGAAGTACGACCTGAAGGAGGAAAACGGGTTCTTGCCCGATTTCGAAGAACTCGAAAAGATGGATCTCTCCAGGGCTAAGTTGATGTGGGTCAATTATCCAAATATGCCCACGGGAGCCAAAGCCACGCCTGAGCTTTATCAGCGTCTTGTGGATTTCGCGCTCAAGCATAATATCCTGCTGGTCAATGACAATCCATACTCTTTCATCCTGACGGAGAACCCGATCTCGATCTTCTCTGCCGAAGGTTCTTGGGAGTGCTGCCTCGAGTTGAATTCCCTTAGCAAGGCTCACAACATGAGTGGCTGGAGGGTCGGAATGGTTGCCGGTGATCCTGCCATGGTGAATGAGATCCTGAAGGTGAAGAGCCAGATGGATTCCGGTATGTTCAAGGCTATGCAGATCGCTGCCGTTGAGGCGCTTGCGCAGGGTCCTGATTGGTTTGAAACCTTGAATGCTGAGTACAGGCGTCGCCGCCAGGCTGCTGGCCGGATCTTCGATGCCCTTGGGGTCAAGTACAATCCTGATTCAGCAGGACTTTTCCTCTGGGGACGTATTCCGAATCCTGATTCCATCGAAAGACCCGAAGGGATGACCCCTGGAGAAGCACTTTCCGAGAAGATCCTCCATGCGACAGGAGTCTTCATCACTCCCGGATTCGTGTTCGGAAAGAATGGGGTGAATTATGTGCGCATTTCACTGTGTGCCCCCGTTCCCATTCTCGAAGACGCTCTTGAGCGTATCGAGGAATTCAAACGTAATCAATAATGGTTGTCGGAATTATAGGACTTGGCCTCATAGGAGGCTCGATGGCAATAGACCTCAAGAGGCGTGGCTTTGCTGATAAGGTGATCGGTGTCGAGAATGATCCGGTCGCTTCAGAGGCCGCCCTCAGGATGGGCCTCGCAGACGAGATCGTCTCCTTCGAGGATTGTGTCAGGGGAAGCGACATCGTAGTGGTAGCAGTTCCTGTTGGTACTGCCGTCAAGATGCTTCCCAGGGTACTTGACATATTCATGGAAGATGGCTTTGGCGGGAAGATAGTGATTGACACCTGTTCCACCAAGAGCCAGATAACCCGTTCTGTACACTACCATCCCCTTCGCGGCAGGTTCGTGGCAACCCATCCCATGGCTGGTACCGAGTATTCCGGTCCGTGGGCAGCGATGCCCAACCTGTTCGACGGGAGGGCATGCATATTCGCCAATTCCGAAGATTCCGACCCCCAGGCCCTCAAAAAAGTTGAGGATTTGTATGGAGTGCTGAACATGCGCCCCATCTACATGAATGCTGACAATCACGACGTCCACACCGCCTATGTCTCCCACATTTCACATGTGACATCATTCGCACTTGCGCTGACGGTCCTTGATAAGGAACAGGATGAAAAGCATATTTTCGACCTGGCTTCCGGAGGTTTTTCCTCGACCGTACGTCTGGCAAAGAGTTCTTCGGACATGTGGGTCCCGATCCTTACCCAGAACAGGGAGAATGTCCTCAAGGTGATAGATACCTATCTGGAGAAGATGAAGGAATTCCGCGATGCCATAGACTCCTATGATGAAGAGCGCATTGAAGGTCTCATTCATGAAGCAAACAAGATAAAGAAGATACTTAGATAACAATGGACAGAACCCTTGACACCATACCTGTCTCCGAGTGGGGATTTTTTGACGAGAGCATACCACCTATCGTCATTGCCGGTCCGTGCAGCGCCGAGTCGGAGCTGCAGGTGATGATGACGGCGAAAGGGCTGCATGAATTCGGGATCCATGTATTCCGTGCTGGAATATGGAAACCCCGTACCCATCCGGGCTGTTTTGAAGGAGCAGGAGTGCCCGGCCTCAAGTGGCTGCAGAAGGTACAGAGGGAGTTCGGGATGAAGGTTTGCACTGAAGTTGCCAACGAGAAGCATGTCTATGAGTGTATGAAATATGGAATCGACATGGTCTGGATAGGAGCCCGCACAACCGCGAATCCTTTCATGGTCCAGGAGATTGCCGATGCACTCCACGACACAGATATACCGGTGCTTGTCAAGAATCCTGTCAATCCTGACCTGGATCTCTGGGTCGGTGCGCTCGAAAGGCTGAACAGGGCAGGTGTCAGGAAGCTAGGTGTCATCCACAGAGGGTTTTCCACAACCCAGAAGATTCCTTACCGCAACCTCCCCGGTTGGCAGATAGCGGTGGAACTCCGTACCCGTTATCCACAGATTCCGTTCTTCGCCGATCCAAGCCACATGGGTGGATCACGCCAATATCTTAAGGAACTGTCCCAGAGAGCTATGGACCTTGGCCTTGACGGCCTGATGGTAGAATCCCATTGTGATCCTTCCTGTGCCTTGAGCGATGCTTCCCAGCAACTGGTTCCATCAGACTTAAAGACCTTGTTGGAGAGCTTGATTGTCAGACAGAAACGTACCAACGACAGGGAATACAATGAGAACATCGAGCAGCTTCGTGCCAGGATCGATGTCATCGACGAGAACCTCCTGATTTCCCTTGGTTCCAGGATGGAGGTGTCCAGGAAGATGGGACAGTTCAAGAAGGCTCATAACATTGCCATTATCCAGGCTGAACGTTGGGAGGAAGTCCTTTCAGACATGATTTCGAAGGGCAAGACCTACGGCCTTTCCGAAAAGTTCATCACGGATGTCTTCAATGCCATCCATGAGGCTTCCGTTGCCGAGCAAAACCGTATTTTGGAAGAATAACACTACTAATACCTCCATATATAGTATTGGTCTTTGACAATACTGTTGACGCGATATTCTTTTTTTGCTGAAGGGTGCCTTGCATGAAGTAGCGGCACATGGAAATTTATGTATATATCGTGTACCGGTCCCCAATATTCCGGTTCACGGCGAACTGAGCATCTGTTTTTTACCGTCGCCTTCCCAAGGCCACCCTGTGCTTTTGATTAAGAATATATAATGAACCCCGAAAGAGACATTCACTTTCGGGGTTCTTGATGTTGCAATCTATGTGAAATGCAGATTACTCGTTAGGAGCGACATCCCACCAGACTCTGTCCCAACGCTCGTCCCTGCCACCGCAGTAGGCGTCGATAGCCTTCTTGTACTCCTCAGGGTTACGGTCGATGTCGGTTGACTCGAAGGTATGACGGTAAGGAAGGACAGTGTGTCCACCATTGCTCTCTGTCTGATACTCAGTGAGTTTCATGGCAGGAGTATTGGTCCTCCTCCAGTCAGACCAGGCCTCGATGGAGTCGGTCAGGAAGCCTGCCATCCACCTCTGCATGCAGATCTCCTTAACAGCATCCTGTCCGGAAGGCAGCGGATGAGCGGCGATGTAGTCGTCAACTCCCTCAGCACCCTCGAATTCGAAGGAAGCACGGATTCCCTGCTCGTAAAGGGAGCTTGCATCTGCGGAGATGATTCCGAGAAGGGCAGCCTCTGCCATGTTGAAGAGGCTCCTTGCAGCGGTGAAGATTCCGTAGGTAGCGGTCTGGGCGCAGTACTTCTGGCTGATGGAGCAAGACTTGTCGGCCCACTGGTGGACCATGTCATTCGTCCTCTGGCCGTACTCGATTCCGAAGTAAGCCTCATAGTCTGTCGGATCACCTTCGCGGGGGCCGAGATAGGCATCGTCGCCAATGGTGAAGCGGACGAACATACGGGGATCCTTGTACTCCTTGAGGGCGTCAACTATGTACTTGTTGGGGCCCCACTGGAGATCCCTTGAACCATAGTTGAGGTTACCGATGTAGTACAGGTAGGCGTAGGTCGCAGTGTTGTCATGCTTGTAGTGATAGCCATCAGCAGCGGCGGTAATACCTCCCTGGCCGTAGGCTGTACCGAAGCGGGTCTTCGCGGTCGAAGGATCGACATCGGAAATTCTGAGGGCCATGTCCATACGGAGAGAAGCGTTGAACTTCTTCCAGCGGGCGATGTTACCGTTGTACATGATGTCATTCTTGGTCAGGGTGCTGCTCTCATCGAAGAGACCGTAGGCCTGCTCGAGATCGTTGAACAGGGCTGTGTAGATCTCCTGCTGGGAATCGAACTTCGGGAACCAGATGTCATCTGTATCAGCCTTCCAAGCCTCGGACCAAGGAAGAGGGCCGAGCATGTCGGTAAGATGCATCATGTACCAAGCCCTGAGGGTCAGAGCAGCGGCGATCTGGTTGTTGTTTGTTCCGAACTGGCGGACATTCACTTCATCCTTGGTCTCCTCATTAGTGTTCATCTCAATGATGGTGGTGAGGTTCTTCATCGGATTGTAGTAGTAGTCCCTTGTTGCGAAGTAGAAGGTTGTCTTGA
>JAEEGF011689604.1_pt1 | contig 19962 bp, 23 predicted proteins | sample 9134171 | NCBI WGS metagenome assembly JAEEGF01 (sample SAMN16246542, study PRJNA631951) | gut metagenome | biome: gut microbiome; feature: rumen; material: AP-attached | host: Bos | place: Iran: Karaj | collected 2018-10
CACGAGACCGTGACACGGCTTTCCCCGTACCCCTCAATTTCGCCACAAAGCTTCAGAACGCTGGCAAGGACGTGAACTTCCTTTTAGCCTGGAACCGCCCACATAGCGGCGACTATGCCCTTGATGAACTGTTTGAATGGATGAACAAAATAACGAAATAAACGAATGAAAAAGATTTTATCAGCATTTGCAGCATTGCTCGCACTGACTGGCTGCAACAGTAGCGAACCCAAGGCAGAAACCACAGCAACCACTGACGGCAATGCCATCGTAGAGTGTATCATGACCCGTACCAGCATCCGGCAATATACGGATCAGACAGTTTCTGCAGATACCATTGAGACACTGCTTCGTGCAGGTATGGCAGCTCCTACGGCAGTCAACAAACAGCCCTGGCATTTTGTTGCTATCACTGACCGTGAGAAACTGGACGGCATCGCCACTGCCAACCCCAACGCAGGAATGGCAAAGAAAGCTCCGCTCGCCATTGTCGTTTGCGGCGACATGAAGAAAGCGCTCGAAGGTCCCGCCCGTGCTTTCTGGATTCAGGATTGCTCCGCAGCTACTGAGAACATCCTGCTAGCCGCCCACGCCCTCGGACTTGGAGCTGTGTGGACAGGTCTCTATCCCAATGAGGATCGGGCCAAAGCCGTCAGCGAACTGTTGAAACTGCCTGAGACCATTATCCCGCTCTGTGCCATCGTCATCGGCTATCCTGCTGAACAGCCCCAACCGAAAGACAAATGGTTGCCTGAAAACGTTTCGTACAACGAGTACAAATGAGCAACGGCGAAGAACTGGTCTTGCACAAGAAGTCATTCCTGCAGCTGACAACGGATGAGCTGTACGAACTCCTGAGAGTACGCAGCGAGGTGTTCGTGGTGGAACAGAACTGTGTCTATCAGGATCTGGACGGTGATGATCAGGATGCCATCCATCTGTGGCTGACGCAGGGTGACAAGGTTGTGGCTCTGGCTCGTGTATGTCCGGCAGGGACTCACATGACGGAAATCTCCATCGGCAGAGTCATCACCACCGAACGGGGCAAAGGCTACGGCAAACGAATTATGCTTCATGCTATCGATGCAGCCATTGAGCGTTTCGGCGCTACGCACATAGACATCGAGGCACAGGAGTATGCCAAGGGCTTCTATGAAGGTGTAGGATTCAAACAATCATCCGACACCTTCATGCTCGACGGTATTCCACACATCAAGATGACTTGGAGGAAATGAATGTTTAAACGAGTTTAATAAACTGTCAGCATAGTTTAATCCAGTTTAAATTCCGTGCCAGATTGACTTCAGCGATTGTCATTCTGGCACGGATTCTTTCCATAGGCATGTACTTTGCTTATCTGTTAGTGAAAGCCGAAGCGAAAGCCGAGGCGATCAGAACAAATAAGTTAAACTAAAAGTATAATTAGGAGGTATTGATTATGTTGAACGGATTAATGAAAAGCAATGGTTGGTTCCCAACGATGTTTGATGATTTCTTTAACACTGATTTCATGCCTCGTGCCAACAGTACAGCACCCGCAGTCAATGTCAAGGAGAGTGAGAAGGCCTACACGATGGAACTTGCAGCTCCAGGCATTAAGAAAGAATATTGCCGCGTAGGCATCAACGACGAAGGCAACCTCACCATTGCCATTGAGAACAAGGTAGAACACAAGAATGAGGACAAGCATCATCACTATCTGCGCCGTGAGTTCAGCTATTCGAACTATGAGCAGAACTACTTGCTGCCGGATGACGTGGTGAAGGACCAAATTTCTGCCAAGGTCGAGGATGGCGTCCTGACCATTACGATGCCGAAGACTGAGTCACAGCAGAAGGTCACTAAGGCTATCGAGGTGTCATAACAGTGAATTCTGATTTAACACATAGAAGGAACAGCATTCATTGTGGGGGCTGTTCCTTTTTTTTATTTTGCTACTTTTGCTCTGTTCATAACTATTGTTTCTTCTACAGGGGCACCCATTGTCCAATACTTATATTCATCGACGTAGATGTAGGGATTATAATACTTTCCCCAATGCTCTTTTATTCCAAACCTTCGTTGCATATCGATGAAGTAAAGGAATTCTTCTTCTGTCAAAGGACATTTTCCACGGACTATATACTCATGTGGTGCCCATGGCATAGTCTTGGCAAAAGTCCATTCACAGCGTTCAATCATGGAGCGAAGCCTTGAATAATCCAAATCGTCAGCACCATAAAGGTGTACTTTCAAACGTTCTACAATTCTTTCTCCTCTGTTCTTTATAATTTTGCTGATAAGCGGAGAGTGAGGCTCCTTTGGCGGAAGGTGAGGGATAATTCTAACCGCTCTCCATCATACTGATTTTCAACCGTTTTTATTTTTGCTCTGTACAAGGATTACCATGTTGGTAAAACAATGGTAAAACGCTTTTTCAGGTCTTAAAATTCAATGTCATTGCTGTATTTTTATGTAAATAAATGGTGTAGATCACGTTGTAAATCTGGGGCAAAGGTACGAAAAAATATGGAGATAGCAACTATTTTCCATGAAAAAATACGTTAAAATACAAAAAAACTGCTTGCAAATCCTTGTTCTGTGACGAAAATTTCGTAACTTTGCGGCATCTTTAATACATTCTATTATGCTAATTAGGATTGTAACGACGAATTTTAGGTCATACGGACAAGAAACGGAGTTTACGATGTTGCCGTCATCCAATGTCCGCAGGAAGGACTGGCACGTTCACAGCCAGGGCCGTGGAGCCAGTGTGTTGCGCACTGCAGTAATTTATGGTGCCAACGGTGCGGGCAAGTCGTGTCTGGTAAAGGCACTTGGCCGACTCCAGACTATGGTGGCAATGGGAAGTCTGCCTCCCACGGCCTTCAGGGATGCCAACAAGTATAACAATCCGGAAATGCCTGTTTCCATTGAGGTGGAATTTGCCACAGAGTCAGACCAGTATTCCTACGGGGTGAGTTATCGTGGCAACCTCTGCATCGAGGAATGGCTGTATTCCACTATTAAGAAACCCGTGTGCGTGTTTGAACGTAAGTACGACGTACAGACTGGCAAGACAAGCATCAATCTGACGGCAGGAAAAAAGGATGCAGAGAAAACAAAGTTGCTGGTTTCGCTGTTAGAAGACAACCTGCTTAAGGGGAACGAACTGTTGCTGTCGAAGCACGATGTTGTGAAGAACGCCCAGATGACGGATGCTTTCCTTTGGCTGACCACCAAACTGCACGTCATCTTCCCTGAGACCCGTTCGACCTCTATCTTCGACAACAGGTATTCCGACGAAGGGTTCAAGTCGCAGTCTGAAGCACTTATTTCGGCCTTGGATCTCGGCATCAACGAGCTGACATTGAAGGATGAGGATATTGACTCGTTCAAGCAGAGCATTTCGGAATGGCCTGAACTGGTGCAGGGCGTGGATGGCATTGTCAAGCGCCTTTCCCGTTCGCCGGAGGGACAGGAAGAGGTGATGATAGACACGGGAGCCTTCACCGTCAGTATGCGCCGCGAAGGCAACAAGTATTTCGTGCGCCGTGTAAAAGCTCTCCATAAAGTGAATGACATCCTCTATGATTTTGAACTGAAGGAAGAGTCGGATGGTACCCAGCGCATCTTCGACTTCGTGCCGATGGTGCAAAATGTCAAGAGCGAGGCCTGCACCTACGTCATTGACGAACTGGATCGCAGCCTGCATCCTACGCTGGTACGGACATTGGTTTCGCGTATTGTCAATGACAAGAACATGAAGGGCCAGTTGATTTTCACTACCCACGATGCAGGACTGCTCGACGGGCAGGTATTCCGCAACGACGAGATCTGGTTTGCCGAGAAAGACCGCGAGACGCAGAGCACCCACCTCTATACGCTCGACGAGTTCAAGCCTCGTGCAGACTTGGATTTGGAGAAAGGCTATCTCAACGGACGCTTCGGCGCCATCCCTTTCCTGGCACGTTTCAACGAATTAAACTGGGAGTAACATGGGATTCAAAGTTAGAGGTTATACGAGGGAGGTTCCCCAAGAGAAGGTCCGCGACTACTCCCTGTTTGCTATCGCAACGGAAGGAACGGAGCGTGAACCCGATTACTTCAGGCTTTTCGATGGCATAGACCGTATCAAGGTGGATATTATCGAACCGGAAACATCGGACGAAGAGGACGCATCTGAAAAGCGGAAAGCCTCTTCGCCCTCGAAAGTGCTGGAGAAAGTCAAGGCGTATATCAGCAAGAATCAGTTGAGTGCCGAGGATGGCGACTCGCTTTGGTGCGTCATCGATGTTGACCGTTGGCCGCAGAAGCAGATAGAGGAACTGCATTCGTTCTGTGCCCAGAAGGACAACTGGCATCTGGTCATTAGCAATCCCAGTATTGAAATCTGGCTCCTGTATCACAAGCGGACTGACTTGACAGACCTCGGCATCCAGACCGCCAACGATGCCAAACAGGCACTCGACAAGATAGAGAAGGGTGGCTATTACTATATCAAGTACCTGCCGTTGATGCTCGATGCCATCAAGAATGCCCGCAATGCAGACTCAAATCCAGACGGCTATATCCCCGAGCTGTTGCAGACCAAGGTCTATCAGTTGGGCCGTGCGCTCTACGAACGCATGGGCAAGGTACGTTTTGAGAAATTCGTAGCCTCGCTGCCCAGTATTGAGAAGGAAATACTGAAACAGAAGAAAAAACAATAAAACTACCAAACATTTATGACACGCCAACCGAATACGGGAATAGGTAAGTCAAAGAAAGATATTGTATCAATTAATATGTAATTTGGTCAATGATGGATATAAAACAAAAAATAGAAAAAGCCCAAAAGGTGCTTAACGAAGAAGGTAATGTTGTAAAAACGCGGGATGACCGTGAGCTGATACTCGTTGATAAGGACGGAAAGGTACAGAATTCAGACAGTTGTGGGTGGATGCCTGATGATGGAGAAGTTAATAAATCTGTGTTTCGCACACGTATTGAACCATGGTTGACTTCTCTATTCCAGTCAGAGCATTTGTCACTACTTTGTGGTTCTGGTATTACTAATGCTATCAGTTTCTTGGCTGGAGCAGTTGGCAGCACTACGATGGGAGCAACCAAATTCACTCAATTTGAGGATGAGATTCAAGAGGCTGCCGAGGCTTCAGCAGAGGCCAGTGGACGTAAGAAAGGTAATATAGAAGACCAGATAAGGACGGCCAATGATCTGCTGCGAGGGCTGAAAATCTTAAAGAAGATCACAGAGGCAACAGCTTTAGAGACAGAATTGAACAAGATTGTCTCAGAATTTGCAAAATCGATATTACTCTCTGAAAATGGGATAGCAACAGCTGCTGAAGATAAACGGGAAAACGCCTATTCTATACTCGTTAATTTTCTTCTCAGTTTTGCAAGTCGGACAGGAAATAGAGAAAGGCTAAACATATTCACAACCAATTATGACCGATTGATTGAGGTCGGAGCAGAATTGGCAGGTGTACACTTGATGGATAGGTTTGTTGGAACCATGATGCCAGTATTTCGGTCTTCAAGATTAAATCTTGATATCCACTATAATCCTCCTGGAATACGAGGAGAACCACGTTATCTTGAAGGTGTAGCGAGATTGACTAAGCTTCATGGTTCTGTTGATTGGATACAAAATGGCAGTGAAATAAGACGTGTAGGATTACCTTTTGGAGCTGAAAATATAGCGCCATATTTGAGCGCGCCAGGACTGAAAGGGGCTGATGCACTAAAGTTGATGATATATCCAAATTCTGCAAAAGACCGTGAAACAGCAGAATATCCCTACGTAGAGTTATTCCGTGATTTTGCTGCAGCTATTTGCAGACCAAATAGCACTTTGGTGACATATGGATATGGCTTCGGAGATGAGCACATCAACCGTGTTATTCATGATATGCTGACTATCCCTTCAACACACTTAGTGGTCATTTCTTATAACGACCCGATTGGTCGTATATTAAAATTTTACTACGAGTCGGCACATTATGCACAAATGTCTGTTTTGATCGGTAAAGATTTGGGGGACATTACCAATTTGGCTAACGACTATTTGCCTAAATCTGCTATTGACAGGACTACCATTAGAATGGCAGAACTATTACAGCACAGAATGGGTGCTGATTCAAAAGTGTCTGCAACAATATCTTCAGTTTCATCTTCACCAGTCACTCCTTCGTCTTCTATCTCCACAACTTCAACAACACCAATCGTATAGAACATGATTACAACCCCCATTGAACAGTTGGCTTCGCTTCGAATTGGTACGGTGGAATTTATTTCGCCAGACAGGATTGAAGTGTTGCTTGACATAGAATCGCCTGACAGTGTAGCTCTTAATACAGGTACCCCAAGGAACTTCCCACGTATAAACGGATACGTAATGATTCCCGTTGATTTGGGCTTTGTAGTAGGACAAGTTTCATGGATAACAATTCAGCGCTCCCCATATCCTAAGCGTAGCGGTTTTCAAGATTTCGGCTTGATAGATTTGCCTTTTCCACTGCGAAAGATGGAATTACAACCACTAGGGACACTTGTGGAAACAGAGAAAGGCCATAAGTTTAAACGCGGATTGGAAGCATTCCCATCGGTAGGAGATATTGTAATCTTACCAACGGAAGATCAGTTGAAATCTATCATTGAATCAGGAGAGAACCGAAGGGTGTTTATTGGTAATAGTCCACTTATGGGTAATGCCAAGGTAATGATAGATCCTGATAGATTATTTGGACAACATCTTGCCGTTTTGGGTAATACAGGTAGTGGAAAATCATGTTCGGTAGCAGGTCTTATCAGATGGTCACTTGACAGTGCAGAGAAGCAAAAAGTAAATAATCAAGTCCCAATCAATAGCCGTTTTATAGTATTAGATCCAAATGGAGAATACAGCAAGGCATTTGCAGATAAAACGGATGCAAATATCTACACAGTTAATGTAGAAGAAGGAGACGGGAAGAAACAATTACAAGTCCCACTTTGGTTTTGGAATACCGATGAATGGTGTGGTTTTACTAAAGCATCCCCTAAAACGCATAGAACAACGATAGTTCACGCACTGAAGTCTGTGAGAAGTGGCAATGTATTTGAGACTGTAAGCAAGGAACACGATTTAGCTTCTTTTGTGCGTACAGTAATCAATACGATTGAGGTATATAAGAGTAAAGGAACACCTTGGGGAAGCTTTCCCGCTCCCAAGAACTTCAGAGAATCACTTCTGAAATGGAATGCAGGTGTAATTACAGACGATAGTTATTCTCAAGAATTGAATGAAGCGATAAGCGCTTTTAATTCAAAAGTGAATGACTATGAAAGGGTCAGATCTGTTCAATACTCCAATCAAGATTATAAAAGAGACGAAGTAGATGCCTTACTTTCTTTGCTGAGAGATGTTTTTACTGAAGCTGGTGGTCGTGATGAAGAATTCCTGCCTACAGACGAGGATAGTCCAATTCCATTCTCTGGAAATAATTTTGTACGTTCTATAGAAGCCAATGCGGAGATACTAAATACATCGGACTATATTGTTACTCTAATGCCACGCATAAAGACACTATTGGCAGATGTACGGGTAAAAAAAGTTATTGATAATGAGAATCTGAATCTGAGTGAGTGGTTGAGTAATTATATAGGTTCAGATAATAAGGAGTCATTGACTATTATCGATCTTGCGTTATTGCCCTCAGATGTTACAAGTATAGTAACTGCCGTGATTGCTCGTATGGTGTTTGAGGCTCAACAGCGTTACCTAAAATTAAACAAACAATGCTTACCTACTGTATTGGTTATGGAAGAAGCTCACTATTTCGTTAAACGTTATAATGACGACATAGAGAATATAGGCCCTACCACCCAATGCTGTAAAGTATTTGAGAAGATAGCACGAGAAGGAAGAAAGTTTGGTCTTGGATTAGTGCTCTCTTCACAAAGACCTTCTGAATTATCTCCAACAGTACTTTCTCAATGCAATTCGTTTTTGTTGCACCGAATATCAAATGATCGTGATCAAGAATTGGTACATCGTTTATTACCTGACAATATGAGAGGTGTTCTACGTGAGATGCCATCACTTCCATCCCAATATGCAGTTCTGTTGGGTTGGGCATCTGAATTACCTGTCATGGTGAAGATGAGAACACTACCTAAATCACAATGTCCACAATCTGATGACCCTGATTATTGGGATGTTTGGACGGGATATAGCGAACGTAAAATAAACTGGGATCAAATTGCTGATGAGTGGCAGAATAAGAAAGAAGATAATCCAACAGAATGATAGTTTGAAATAATGATAATCTTGTGTACCCACAAATAAGAGAGAACAATGACACACCAACCAAACAAGCAATTCAATTCTTACAAGGAGGGGCTGGACCTGGAGTTCCTGCGGGCGTACTGCATGGAGAAGGGGGAGCGGCGCGTGATGGAGCGGGGCGAGACGCTGGAGGAGGCGGGCGAGCCGGCGCAGTGGGTGGCCTTCGTGGAGCGGGGCTGCTTCAAGTACATGGTGCACAACGACGAGGAGGGCAAGGACTACTGCACGGGCTTCGCCTTCGAGGGCGAGTTCGTGGCCGACTTCCCGTACTGCCTGGACGGCGACGTGTCGGAGGTGAGCATCGAGGCGGACATGCCGTGCGAGGTGCGCGTCATCAGCGGACGGCAGTTGCAGGCGCTGTTCGACAGCGACCCGGCGATGGCGAAGATGGACGTGAAGATACTGAAGAACCTGTTCAAGATGGTCTATGTCCGCAGCCTCGACCACTACCGCTACACGGCCCGCAGCCGCTACCGCCGCCTGCTCAGCCGCTGTCCGCAGGTGGTGCAGATGCTCTCGCTGAAGGACATCGCCTCGTTCCTCAACATCACGCCCATCTACCTGAGTAAACTGCGCAGGGAGGTCACCTTCGGCAAAGAAGGATGACAGACATTTTGACTCAAGGAATCATCATTCTGAGCCAAAAATAGGATAAATTTCTAAAACTAGTTTTAGAGTTGCACCCTCGGTGGGCAGTTTTTGGGCCTCGCCGGGGGCTTTTTCGTGCCTTTTTGTATAACTTCGCAGCAAAAACGCGAGAGTTATGAATTACAAGGCACATTATTCCGAGACCCTGGACTACCTGCGCGACTACTGTCTGCGCCACGGCCGTCCGACCCGCTTCACGGCCGGCCAGACCGCCGAGGCCGAAGGAGCCGCCGCCAGCCTCCTGGGCTACGTCGAGGCGGGCAGCTTCCACTACATGGTGCGCGACAGCCACGGCACCGGCCAGGTGGTCGAGACCGCATCTGCGGGCGACATCGTCGCAAATTACCCCTATTGCCTCGACGGCGACCCGGCGCCCACCGCCATCGTCGCCGCCCAGCCCGCCGTCGTCCGTCTGGTCAGCGGCCAGCAGCTCAACCGGCATTTCCATCAGAGCAAGGAGGCCGCCCGGGTGGCGCTCCAGTTCCTTAAAATCCGCTTCGCCCAGCTCCATCAGCTCCGCCGCCAGTATTATTTCACCCATCAGCCCGAGGACGACCATGAATAAGACCATTACTACACTCACCCTCCTGCTGATGCACCCTGAACCAGCGCCGCAACGATTACTCTGTTTTCAATGGCATCAACACCTACGACTACGTCCTCTGTAGCCGCACTGCCATACTAAGAATAACGTTTAAACAGTAATTCATGCGAAATAATAACAATAATTGTCGAACCTTTTAATAAAGAGAATAGCTATGAGTCCATAAGATATTTTGCAAATAGTATCGGAATGTGAAGGAAAATGCTTACCTTTGCACCCGATTACATATTAGACGAAGCAACCGCAGCTTTATCGAAGGTCTCTCGAACTGCAATTCCAAATAGACTTCATAGAAGCGAATGGCTGCCTGCTCACGCAATCCCTTACGGAGGCGTGGGCTTTGGCAGTAACAGCATTCTATGAAAGGTAATTGCAGACCTGAGAGACTTTGTTGTGACACCAAAACACCTCACCCACGTCCTCCGTTTTTTCTTCTCTCCCGCCTCGCGGCGTGTTATATGTAATTATTAACAAGAATTTAACGGTAAACGTGAATATGAATCACAATTATGAAACCCCAGACTATCTGGACGGACTCGGTGACATGCTGCCCGCCGAACTCTTGAAAAAGTTGAATGAGCTATTGGAGCAACTGCAACGGTCGGCTCATCCACAGCAAGGCAGTAATGTAATCAACATCTACGCTTCTGGAAGCCAGCATGTAGATACCCAATACATCCTTGGCAACAATGTGGTGGGGAAACCGACCAATACGAATCAGACGGAAGTGGAACCCGATGTGGAAATTCCGCCTCCCGAAGTGATGGTAAAGGCTGTGGAAAAGACCATTGATGAAGGACTATGGGGAACAAACACTTGCTGGAGTGTGGTCTATGTTGTCTATCGGATTCTTGGCTATGAAGGAACGGTCACCGACTTTGTCAGGGATGTAGCATCGTGGAAGTTCACACGAAAGATCAAATTCCATTGTAACCGTGACTCAGTAGGCAAGCCTCTTCGGGACAAAAGGATGTCGTTTCATCTTGAGCATTGGGTGGCCGACGGCGTACAAAAGCCGTTCTATCAGTTAGCTGTTGCCTTGATGAAAGAAATAAAAAAGACCTTCCCATCCTTCCCCTCTGACATTCCCAACATTCCCTAAATCATTCCTCAGTTTCCCTTTATAGTTCGAAGGCTCCGACATTGTTTGCCGGGGCTTTTCTTTTTGCGTACTTTTGCGCTTAAATGCAAAGAATACGGACTGTGCCGTCCTTCGCATGTAGATTTGTAACAAATGACATAATGGCTTATGGAAATAGAACTTAGCAAGAGTTGTATGGATGAGCTGGCCTACAAAGTCGCCAAGATTTTGAAGCGTGAGCTTAAAAACAATGATGATTTGCCCGAGTTGGTCACAACTGCCGAGGCAGCCAAGATTCTTCATGTCACAACCGATTACATGAGGACTATCGGTGAGCGTTTTCCACGTGTAAAGGGCGAAGGACGTAATGGGCGCGTCTTGTATGTCCGTTCTGCCCTTTTAGAACATTATTAGTATGCGAACATTGAAGAGAAGTTCCCCTTCCGTCCAGACTAAGATTTTCAATGCGTGTGTGCATAAGGAGTATTCACTGGACTGGAAGGGGTTGATTTTGCTGAACGAAGAGGGAATCAGCACGACCCATTTACCAGCACGTTTGCGTTCAGTGGAAGTGTTAGCGTTGAATGTTGTCTATTGTGGCATCGGCATCCGTAACGAAATGGGTGGCATGGAATTTTATTCAGCTCCCCTATGCCGTTCGTCTTTTACCGTGAAGCCAGCCGGGATTACCTGTATTCCGCGTATAGAAGGGCATCGGAGTGATGCCTGTTGTGTGTTTGCAGACATGATGGACTACCTTGCCTATCTGACGCTTCTTGAAAAGCAAGAAGTGCTGATACCGGCATGTGACTGTATCATTATGGGGGCAATCAGCAATTTCATGGATATGCTGCATGAATGTAAGATGTATGCCCATATTTGCTGTTTTCTTCCCAACACCATACCAGGGCGGACGATGTTTTTGACCATTAACAGTTTGAAAAACTGCGAAGTCAAGGATTTCTCCTGTATCTATGGCAAGACAATTTGTTTACACCAATATGTCAAAAGGCGATGAACATTCACAATATATATAATAAGGTATAAGCATGATGAAGAAAACAGAGGACAGGCTTGAGGTGCCCCAAAAGGGAACCAAGTACTGGTATGTCCGTTCCACTTTCGGAAAGAAATATTTTGATGTATGCGAATGCGAATGGATTGGCGGCATCAGCGATAAGTTCAGATATTGTCGCGGCAATTTCTATCTTGACAAGCAGACAGCCGAAAGTATCTGCGATTCGTATAATGGCTTAATGGCCCGTCTATGAACAATTATCATTCAAACAAAGAAGAGAAGCAATATGGTAGGAACCTCTCTACTCACATTCAACGAAGCGCCAACCGACCTGTCCGTGTATGAAGACAGTTGGTGTGGCAATACCATAGAGGAGCGTGAGAAACGACTTCTTGATGAGATCAGGCAATGGCACATCAACGATTTGGGACTTGCAAATGAGGATGATATTCAAAAGCTGGAGCAACGCAATCCGTATGCATTGATTCCATCCAAGAATATGCGTTTCATTCGTGAGATTTCTTTTCCCGTTATCGATGCCGTTACGATTGATGACATCAGGGAGATTATTCCAAAGATACGGGACAAATTTGTCATCGACTGTTTCCAGATCGCCATTGACCGCGAGAACATGGTGGCCCACATGGTGTTCGACTGGTTTGACCGTTCCCATGGAAACTGCGTCTACCTCTACCCTAACAAGCGTGTCCGTTTCTCCGTTTTCCTTGTTAGGGAACTTGACCTTCCCCGGCCAGAAGGCTATGAGCTGTGGCTCCGTCATTTTCTCTTGGAGGAATACAAGGAAGACAAAGAGGTATTCCGTATAATGTCAGAACACCTGAAGCATTTACGTCTTGGCCGAAGGGGCTACAATTTAGTGCGTGATGCTTTGCAGTATGTGGAACTTGTCTGTAGGAATCTTACGAAATAGAAAGCCATGAATACATTCGCATATATTTTAGGGTCTGGTATGATGGAGAATCCCTATATCCTTCCCTGTTACTTTCTTCTACTTCTTGCCTGTCTGATGGCATGGCTTGCCTGTCGAATCCTGGATAATGGCAATGAGGGGAAGAAATATCTCGTATATGTTTTTGCCTTTTTGTCATCTGCCAGTATCTTATCGGGCATTTATCTTTTGAAGATTGGGTGGGATGAGAAGAAACAGGAAAAGCCTCCTTCGGAGCAGCTGGAATATGACAACCATTATCATGATTACAAAGGAGGGGTATTAACATGAAGAATGATATAACCCTATTCTGTACAGGCGATGGCTGCCTGTTGAAAACGCAATGCCACCGCTTCGTCGATGGCCAGAGAATAGACAAGAATGCAGCGGGCTATTCTTGGATGGCCAGCTGTGATATTGAAGAGAGGAATGGATATATGCCAATAAAAATTAAGCATCAGCTATGATACGTACACCTATCACCTACTACGGAGGAAAGCAGCAACTGGCCAGTGTCATCCTTGGGATGATGCCTTCTCACAAGATTTATTGTGAGCCTTATTTTGGCGGTGGCGCCGTGTTCTTTGCCAAAGGTAAAAGCTATCTTGAAGTCATCAATGACATCAATGACCGTTTGATCACTTTCTACGAAGTATGTCAGGATGAAACATTATTCCCCATGTTACTGGAGAAGGTGAAGAAAACACTTCATTGTGAGTCCAGCTACAAGAAGGCATATTCGTTCTGGAAAAAGCCGGACAAATGCCTTGAAAGCAAGGTGGACTTAGCCTGGGCCGTATGGATGGTGACAAACATGTCATTCGGCGGTTCACCTTCTGGCGGATGGAAATGGGACAACGGTACTGCCAGAAGTCACAGCGGTATAGTGACTGAGCACTACAGGCAATCGTTCTCGGCTGCCATTCATGAACGACTCAAAGAAGTGCAGATCAGTTGTCGGGATGCGCTGACGGTCATCCGTCAGCGTGACCGTGAAGAAACGTTCTTCTTTCTCGACCCTCCTTACCCTGAGACAGAACAGAAACACTATAATGGTTTTTCAGTGAAAGACCTTGAAGACTTATTGGCAATGCTTTCCAATATAAAAGGCAAGTTTCTTCTTTGTAACTATGACTCAGCCTTGCTGCGTAAGTATGCGAGAAAGAGCAATTGGAACACGACCGCCAAAGACCTGCCGATACATGTGTCCAACTTCAGGGGACATTCGCGCCGTAAGCAGGAGGTGATGGTCTATAATTATACCATTGAGCCCCAATTATTTGATATGTAAATAATTCAATATGTAAATAATAAAATAATGAATGAATCAATGGAAAGAAAGGTTTATGTTGCAAGCAGTTGGGACAATCCGATGCAGCCCTCGCTCGTAGAGGAGTTAAGGCGTCGCGGTCATAAAGTCTATGACTTTCGCCATCCGCATGGACAAAACTGCAAGTCCGTTTGGGAAGAGCTGAACGTGAAGATGGATGGTCTTTATGGTGAAGATGTAGCGGAGTTCCTTGACCACCCTTTGGCCCGAAAGAGATTCCGGGAACATCAAGAAGCCATGAGTGAGGTGGACACTTGCATCCTGCTCTTACCAGCCGGACGCTCTGCCCATATTGAGGCCGGCTATCTGAAGGGGCTTGGGAAAAAGGTTTATGTCGTCGGTTCCGTCTTCGACGAGCTAAGGCCGGAATTGATGTACCTTGCTTTTGACCGTTTCTTTTGCCTGTATGAGAATATGTTCGACGCTTTAGACGACGATGATGATGAATGACTGTCTTGAAGTGAGACTTGTTGTTGAGTCAACAGGCAATGTGCTGCAGGAGTTCATGGCCGCCTCTTTGGGTGAAGTTCCCCATCGGGGTGATATGATTGACTTCAGTTCGTATGGTGTACCTGGTGAGATTATCAGTCGGCAGCTTCAGTACAGAGAAGGAGATGACAGGAAACCCTATGTCTCCTCCGTTTCTCTCCTTGTCAGGTATCGGGTTGAGCGGTGGTTGTTCCTTTGGAAAGAGCTTGTCGAAGAGATTCGGGATTCGCTTTCCCTAAAAGCACTCCGGAAAAGCAACAGGTTTCTCTCCAGGAATGCAGACAGTAATGAGGTTTGTCTCCTTCTTCGTTATCCTGTTGCCTTTGGCATAGACAGGAATGGGCAGTATCTGTTAGAACAATATACGCAGAATTATTATGAGTAGCAGACTGATGGAGATGTCCTGTAGCGGACTGATGTATATGGTGATATAGTTATGGCAAGGCCACAGAAGACAGGGCTTGACTATTTTCCGCTTGATGTCGGCTTCTACCGTGACATCAAGGTTCGGAAGCTGATGCGCAGTAATGGCGGGGGCAAGGCTCTTGCCGTGTACACCGTCCTGCTTTGTAATATTTATGAGAACGGGTATTACATGGTGTGGGACGATGACGTGCCTTTCATGTTGTCTGAGATATTGGGCTTTGAAGAGGGTACTGTACACGAGGCCATCAAGTTCTGCCTGAGCGTCGGCCTGCTAGATAAGGAACTGTTTGCCTGTCACCATATACTTACCTCGCGGAGCATACAGTCCCGGTATCTTGCTGCAGTGAAGCGAAGGGTCAAGGATGTCAGCACCCTTCCCTACCTTTATCCTGAACTGCTGTCGGAAACGCAGGATGTGTCAACAGAAACCGAGTTTCTGCATACAGAAACCCCGTTGATGTCAGCAGGAAGTACAGTAAATAAAAAAAAAGTAAATGATAAATCTTCACTGCGTTCAGATTTACTCTCTCCGTCGTCGTCGCCGCCGACAACGCGCGTTAATGAGAATGAAGAAAAGGGAATATTGTTATCAGGAACTGAGTTTCTGCATACAGAAACCCCGAAGATGCCGACAGGAAATGTCGATGTGGCAGACGCCGCAGGCCATCTGAAAAGACAGCGCGACTGGCTGCTGCAGATGCAGCAGCTGCATGGCATTCACGCTTCTGTCCTTGTCAACTGGCTGGATGTCTTCGTCAATGAATGTGCCTGCCGTGGCAAGACGGAACATGAGAGCATGAGCGATGTGATGCAGCATTTCAATGACTGGCTGAAAATCAAGGTCAGCCAGAGGAAGAAAGCATCCAAGAAGGGGGCCGGGGAGGTCTCTCCGCCTGACTATCAAAAACGGTGGACGATGTGCCTGGCCGAGCTGTGCCAGTCGGTATCTGCCGAGGAAGCGAGCAAGACCTATAGCCTGATGAGGTATGAGACCTACAGCCCGAAAGAGAGATACCTGCTTGTCCAGGTTCCCTCCAGCGAGGTTTATGAACGGCTGGAGAAGGATTGCATTAAAACGCTGACAAAGTTCGTACACAAGTATTTCGGGAGTTGTCAGCTGAAATACCGGATTACGGGAAATGAATGATTGGCAAGTCCTGTTGGTTTTTATTGTCATGACAACATACCGTAATCTGGTGCAAAGCATAACAATTTTGGCAAATAGCAAGAGTTTTTTCCAAAACTGTTACTATTTTAGCAAGAGAATATATTAAGCATTGATAATCAACAACTTATACATTAAACGGTAGAGAGGTGGATTGAGGGTTGGACAAAGTCAGAAATAAGGAGGCAAAATTAACGTATTTAACCTTTGTTTTATTCAAATGCATAATATTATTTCCCAAAAGCCTCCCCAATTTTCTTCAGCCCAGCTTCCATTAAAGGTTTCATCGTCTTTCCTAATTCCAATGTCACCTCCTCAAATCTATGCAGCCGGTCAATCGTGTCTGACCAGCCAACTCCTTCCAACACTTCCATTTGCTTCATGAAATCATGTTCTCGATGTGCCCCTGCGTTATGCCGTATCTCAGAAAGCACAGGTTCCTCCTGTTTAAAGAAATCAGCTAGTTTCTTCCTGGCAATTCTGGTCTTGGCCAACGCAGCCTCCGACAACAACCTTTGGGCTATATCTTGATACTTCTTTCCTGTAAGTTCATTCAAATCTTCACACCATTCATACATCATCACAGAAGCATCAACAGCAATCCTTTCCCTACTACTTTCATTCTTTTCAAAATACAGCAACTTCTGAATTCCTTTAGTCTCATACGAACACTGCTGGATTTGCGCTGCAACATTTAGTACGAACTCTTGTTCCTCAAAAGCACGTTTTTGGGTCATAAGTTCATGAGTATGCCACCCAGCAGCAATTCTCTCACCAATCAATGCTAATTGTTGCTGGCAATGCCTTATCTGTTTTTTGAACAGTTCAAGACAATTTTTCTCCTCTAAACTGATTGCTTCTAAAGTTTCTTTTATCTTATCGCCATCAGTAGAGTTCATTCGCTGTTCTAAATAGTAATCCAAACATTTTTTCATAATTATTTCTCTCCTCCCTTCTTCAACTGCTCAATCAGATTCTCTATTCTCTCCTCCAACATCCGCTGTCCTCTTACTTCCATCAGCATCTTTGCCGATGGCCACTCTATTTCTATCCTCTGCAGTAACCGCTTTACAGTATTATCAGCCAGCGTCATACTACATTCCGAAAATACCGTCAACAATGCCACAATGCTCAGTATATTCTCCAGCATCACCTCATGTAGATAGTCCCGACAGTCATCATCCTTTAGTTTCGCTGCCACCTCTACAGCCACCCTGAACGGCACAGTGAAATCATCTCTTAGTATATATTCGTTATCGCAGCGCCGATACTCATGCAAATAAACATCCACCAAGTTTTTCCATAATGGGTATAATCTACTATCCTCAAATGTCTGAACTTCAAACACCCTAAACAGGCAACAAATCAAATACGCTTCTCGTCTTGCTTCTGCGTAAACCTGTTGGTAGTCCAAATTCCATCCCTGAAACCGCGTCGCAACACCATTTACGAATCCGTCGAAATCCATATCTGGCCTAATTAAAAACATCAGCTTCGCAATTGTACGCTGTCGTTTCTCTTCAACCTCCGATTTCTTTTCCATATTGGAAAAATTCTCTTTCATGAGGCATTCCGTCAGTTTCTCATATACTTTGTTTCCCAAAGCCTCATCATGATCTTCTACGGCCTTATTGGCCATCAGCAGTAGCATATTCAGATTCAAATCCGTCTCTGGTATTAAGTTTAATTGAACCGTTTTCGACAGCTCTTCCCATATCTGATATATGCAGCGATTATAACTCGCACTATACGGATTACTCAAGGTGTTATCTCTAAGTGGCTCATTGGTTGCCCATACCAGAATTCTTTCTGGCTGCAAATGTAAAGCAAAGCATCCCATGATTTCATGAATCATCACAGGCAGTTCTTTCTCCCATTCTTCTTTTACTGCTTGGCCTTCCTTTTTCAATTCCTGTGCCTTAGGATTCTTATCATAATTCCTACGCTCATCATCATAACTTATCAGATGTCCAAATGCTCTCGTAAGCCATTCAAACCAATGATCCAAAAGCGACAACAAAAACGTCTGTGGAAAATCCAGCTGTTTCATGTCTATTGCCTTCAGTACATTGCAAAAATCACGATGGCTTTTCAAGCAATAGCAAAATGCCATCTGCAAAGGTACGTAATGCAGGTTAAACAGTATCTCCGTCCATTTGGCATAGTCTTCTTTCTCTATCAGATTGTAGCCAGCAACAAAAATGGCATCAGGCAGTAGTGTCAGCGATGCAACATATTCTAAACTTCTCAATTCAGTCAGCTGCTCCTCGTCACTCCCTTCCGTAAATAGCTTTAAAAAGTATTCATCTGTTCCTGCATATCTAATGCCTCTGGCCATTATCGCCTTGGCATCGATGGTTGCTACGGGACTTTCAACAACTTTTTCCGCCTCTTTACGTATCCGCTCCTGCTCTTTTTTCCATTCCACATCTTTTTCTTGTGCAGAAGCCAGCTCTCTCGACAACATCATGGAGAGGTCATTATTTATAAACAAATCTTTCCTTTCCATTCCGTTTACTCAATTTTGTATGAAACATTCCCATCGTTACACCACCCACATAATAAATTATCTAATTCCATGCAGGCACTATCAAAGAGTTTAATGATGCAACAAGCTCTCTTTCCGAACTCACTTAGCGAGGAACCTATCTGCCATCCTTCTCCTTCAGTCAGCACAAATCTGTCATGCAAGCGTCCCTGTCCTGTAATGCAATAAATGGCAACCTTATTCCCGTTCACATTTGCGTTGAAACTCGCAACCAAAGCCTTCAGTTCATTCTCTATATCTTGAAACTGTTTTTGTAGGCCATGGGCAACATCCTCCAATTGCTCTTTACAGTTCACGATAGTTATCTCAAGGCATTTTTCGTTTGCCAATGGCATGATATATTCATTAAACTGGTCTGTTGCGAAGTATGGGTCTGCTATCATCAGATGCTTCTTTGCCCTTTCCAGCATTTTTTTTACACAGTCTTTGGCTTCTTTCTGGTTTTCTGCCTTCTTGGTTGGATCTCCGTCAAAATACACGAACTCCATCCTCGTCCGTTTTATCTTTGCCTCTTTTTCTAGTATTGCCGCTCTCAGATAGTGTTCCAATCCCACGGTCTTGACTGGTACCGACAATGGCCGTTTCTTTTGGCGTTGGTTTGAATAAAACGACATAGTAGAACCAAAGAACACTATACTCCTCTGGAAGAAGTATAGCTCACCTGCTCCGTTTTCCACATCAAGGTCTATCCTTCTTGGCCTGCTCCCCATTTGGACTAAGGCAAACGTCTGTCCTTTTGTCACTTGCTGGATAAAAACATTGGGGGTACTTTGCTTATCAGTCACATTTTCCGTCACTTTCACATACACATCTTCTTTAGTCGCCTCTACCCGCCAGTCTATTTCACACCTCACTGCAGGCATCATTGGCACCGTCTCTACATGCACAGCTTTAATAGGGCTATAATGTACCACATAAATGCAACCTATATGTAGAGGATTGTCAGCAAGGTTGATACCAAGATGCTTCTTCGTAAAAGCTCCTACCTTGTTAAAATTGATATTGTGCGTTCCCAAGAAATTGTACATCAGTCGCTGCAAATCAAACCAAGCCCATGTTTGTTGCACAGATTGCGACTCTGGCAGCATGTCGGTCACTGAATCGATGTCAAAGCTTCCTTTTTTCAGCATGAATCCATGATTGCCAGGATCAGGATCTCTCCGCATATCTCCCCATAGCATTTCCACTTTGCCTTGCAACACCACGTGTGGCAATGGGTCGTCCTCTACGTTTGCAGTTATATCTACCTCATCAACATGCACACAAATATCAAACCTGCCATCGTTGTTAAAGTCTTTTCCTTTGGGATGCATATGCAGCGGTGATGGTGTAACCATATCTGGCCACAACTTCTCAAACACACAGAACAACATATAGTCTTTTTTCGTCTGCG
>JAEEGF010929216.1_pt1 | contig 19961 bp, 22 predicted proteins | sample 9134171 | NCBI WGS metagenome assembly JAEEGF01 (sample SAMN16246542, study PRJNA631951) | gut metagenome | biome: gut microbiome; feature: rumen; material: AP-attached | host: Bos | place: Iran: Karaj | collected 2018-10
CGTCATTCAGCCTGGCAATAGCTGTAACCTTCTTGGCCTCCTTGAGGCCTTCTGCCATAAGTCTTTTACGCTTTCCCATAGTGATTACTTCTTATTGTTACCTGAATGACCTCTGAAGTTGCGTGTAGGGGCGAACTCGCCGAGCTTGTGACCCACCATCTGCTCAGTAACGTAAACAGGAATGAACTTGTTTCCATTATGGACTGCGACAGTATGGCCGATGAAGTCAGGGGAGATCATGCTGGCGCGGGACCAGGTCTTGACCACCTCCTTCTTCTTGCTACCATCATTCATAGCAAGAATTCTCTTTTCCAGGGCTTCCTGGATATATGGACCTTTTCTTAAAGAACGACTCATAATCTCAAAGTTTTTTTTCCTGTTATTTCTTTCTTCTTTCGATGATGAACTTGTTGGAAGCGGCCTTCGGATTACGGGTCTTGTAGCCCTTTGCAGGGAGTCCCTTACGGGAACGCGGGTGACCTCCGGAAGCACGTCCTTCACCACCACCCATCGGGTGGTCGACAGGGTTCATGACGACACCACGGTTGTGCGGGCGGCGGCCAAGCCAACGGCTGCGGCCGGCCTTGCCGAACGACTCGAGGTTGTGGTCAGGGTTGGAAACGGTACCGACCGTGGCGCGGCAGGCGACGGACACCATCCTGGTCTCGCCCGAAGGCAGACGGAGGACGGCATACTTGCCTTCGCGTGCGGCGAGCTGCGCGAAAGTACCGGCGGAACGTGCCATTGCGGCACCCTGGCCGGGACGGAGCTCGATGTTGTGCACGAGCGTACCGACAGGAATTTCACTGAGAGGAAGGGCGTTGCCGACCTCGGGAGCTACGCCGCTGCCCGAAGCGATGACCTGGCCCACCTTGATGCCGTTGGGAGCGATGATATACCTCTTCTCGCCATCCTCGTACTGCACGAGGGCGATGCGGGCGGAGCGGTTCGGATCATACTCGATGGTCTGGACCGTTGCGGTGCACTCGTCCTTGTCGCGGAGGAAATCGATGATACGGTACATCCTCTTGTGGCCGCCGCCGATGTAGCGGACGGTCATCTGACCGGTGTTGTTACGGCCGCCGGTGCTCTTGAGGGGCTCAAGCAATGATTTCTGAGGCTTCTTGGCGGTGATGTCGTCGAAAGCGCTGATCACCTTGTTTCTCTGGCCGGGGGTTACCGGCTTATATTTTCTGACTGCCATTGTCTGTCCCTCCCTTAAATGTTAGCGTAGAAGTCGATCTTATCGTCACCAGCGAGGGTGATGTAAGCCTTCTTGAAATGATTCATACGACCACGGAGAAGGCCGGCCTTGGTGTAGCGGCTCTTTCTCTTTCCGTGATAATTAACGGTATTCACATCGGCGACGGTGACGTTGTACATCTGCTCGACGGCCGATTTGATCTGAAGCTTGTTGGCCTTACGGTCTACGATAAAGCCATAACGGTTCAACTTTTCGCCCTGATCCGTCAGCTTCTCAGTAACTATTGGCTTAATGATGATTCCCATCTTTCTATCTTTTAAAGGTGGACTACTTTACTCTCTCGGCGAGGATATCCTGGACTCCGTCAACCAGCACCAGGGAATTGGCATTCATGATGGCGTAGGTGTTGATTTCGTCGACAGTGATGACCTTGGCCCAGTCAAGGTTGCGGGAGGAGAGGAGGATGTTGTCGGAGTTCTCGGGGAGAACGACGAGGACCTTCCTGTCACCGGCCTTGATGTTGTTGAGAATCTGGATGAACTCCTTGGTCTTGGGGGCCTCCATGGTGAAAGGCTCGACCAGGGTGATGGCGTTCTCCTGCGCCTTGTAGGAAAGGGCGGAAACGCGGGCGAGGCTCTTGACCTTCTTGTTGAGCTTGGTGTGATAGAAACGCGGGACGGGACCGAACACGCGACCGCCGCCTACGAAGATGTTGGCCTTGAGGGAGCCGTGGCGTGCGCCGCCGCCGCCCTTCTGGCGACCGAGTTTCTTGGTGCTGTATGCAACCTCGCTGCGATCCTTGGTCTTGGCATTGCCGTGACGCTGGTTGGCGAGATACTGGACGACGTCGAGATAGATGACGTGGTCGTTCGGGGTTACTCCGAATACATTCTCAGGGAGAACCACCTTCTTTCCGGATGCGGATCCGTCAATTTTCAAAACTTCCAATTCCATACTCTAAGCCTCCACAATTACATAAGAACCCTTTGCTCCGGGAACGGAGCCCTTGACTACGAGAAGGTTGTGCTCAGGGATCACCTTGACCACCTTGAGGTTGAAGACCTTCACCCTTTCATTTCCCATGTGTCCTGCCATACGCATTCCGGGGAATACGCGGGAAGGCCATGAGGAAGCACCCATGGAACCGGGGTGACGGAGACGGTTGTGCTGACCATGGGTCTTGCCGCCGACTCCGCGGAAGTGGTAGCGATGTACGACTCCCTGGAAACCCTTACCCTTGGAAGTTCCGACGACGTCGACGAAAGGAACCTCATTGTCGAGGATGTCCTGTACGGTGATCACATCGCCGAGCTGGAGCTCTCTGGAGAAGTCCGCCGGGAATTCGACGAGTTTCTTCTTGGGAGTAGTTCCTGCCTTTTCAAAATGGCCCTTCAGGGCCGCACTGGTCTGCTTTTCTTTCTTTTCGTCATAGGCAAGCTGTACAGCGGCGTAACCGTCCTTTTCAACTGTACGGATTTGCGTGACAACGCAGGGACCAGCCTCGATGACGGTGCATGGCATGTTCTTACCATCAGCACCGAAAACGGAAGTCATTCCGATTTTCTTTCCAATTAATCCAGGCATTGGTGTGATTAATTAACTGTTTATTAATACATTAAATAAGCCCGCACAAAAATGCGGGCTGCAAATATACGAAACTTTTTTAAAATACCAAGCGGTTGATATCCATTTATTTATTAGCGGTACTTCTCGTATTCCGGCATGGCGACGTTGGCGATGACGTCCTTGGCGGCCTGCTCGTCGCGCGGGCAGATCAGCAGGACGTCACCGGTATCCACCACGATGAAGTTGTCCAGACCGCGGACGGCGATAAGCTTTTCGCGGTCAGACGCATAGACCAGGGTGTTGTGGTTGCCGCCGCAGAGGGAAGGTCCGGCGAGGGTGACGTTGCCGTCAGGCTCGAGCCCGAGCCCTGCTACGAAGCTGTACAGCGCTTCCCAGTTGCCGATGTCGTGCCAGCGGAACTTCGAGGGATAGACCCAGGCCTTGTCCGTCTTCTCCATCACGGCGTAATCTATGGATATCTTGCTGATGCTGGAATACACCCTCTCGAGGAAAGCGTCCTGCTCCGGCGTGTAGAGCGCCTGCTCCCAGCCGCGGAAGAGGATGGCTGTCTCCGGCATATGCTTCTCGAGTTCGGTCCGGATGCTTTCCGCACGCCACACGAAAATACCTGAGTTCCAGTAGAATTCCCCGCTTTGGAAGAACACCTCCGCAAGCGCTTTGTCGGGCTTCTCCGTGAAAGTCTTGACCTTGATGGGACGTCCATCCTCGACGGAGTCGTCGTGGACGCCCTGGATATAGCCGAAGTTGGTGTCGGGATGGTCCGGGACTATACCAAGGGTTATGAGGGCGTCGGAATCCGAGGCATAGCACAGGGCACGGGAGATCGTGTCCCGGAAAACGTCCTCGTCAAGGATGATGTGGTCGGCAGGGGTCGCGACCATCACGGCATCCGGGTCACGCTTAAGGAGAGAATATGCCGCCAAAGCGAGACAGGGAGCGGTATTGCGACTGTAAGGTTCAAGGATTATATTGCTTTCCAGGATCTCTGGGAGGGTCTCCATCACCAGTTCCTTGTAACGGACCAGGGAGACCACCAGGATGTGGTCGTCCGGGAAGATTCTTGAAAACCGCTCATAGGCGAGGCGCAGGAAAGACTTTCCGTCCGGGGTCATGGGGAGGAACTGCTTGGGCATCTCCTCGCGGCTCACGGGCCAGAAGCGGGCGCCTATGCCGCCGGCCATGATGACGCAATAATTATGGTTATCCATAAAGAACTATGTGGCTGTCAATAGGTTATAGGTATATATGCCTGAGGGAAATAATTCACCTCTGTTTTTTCTCCTTCAAAAATCACACTAAACACGTCGAAAAAGACCTCGCGGTCCCTCATTTGCGACATCTTTTTTTCGGAGTGCAGATACTTCGTCGCCGCAGCGACTATCCTGCGCTGCTTGTAGTATCCGACATTCTCCTCCGGGGACGAGGATACCGGTGCGACCCGGCTTTTCACCTCCACGAAATGAATCCCCGCCGTGTCGAGCGAGACTATGTCGATCTCGAGGTGTCCGCCCCTCCAGTTCCGGTCCACGATAGTGTGGCCGTGCCGGACCAGGTAGTCACAGGCGAGGTCCTCCCCCATCCTGCCGATTTTCATCCTTGAAGTTTCCATAGTCCAGTCCGTTTTCAGTCAAACTCCACCACCGTGACTCCGCTGCCTCCCATCTGTATGTGTTCGTCGTGGCAACGTACTCCGGGGATGGTTCTCAGGTATTTCTGTATCTCTTCGCGAAGGACGCCCGTGCCCTTGCCGTGGATGATGCGCACGGAGCCCATTCCCAGCATTATGGCGTCGTCGACGTAGTGTGTGACGATGTCCAGCGCATCGCTGAGGCGCTCGCCGCGGATGTCCAGCTCCGAGCGGAAGTTGAGCTTGCGGGCGGCTATGCTCGGATCCTCGCGGCGCTGCGGGGCGCGCGGGACATCCTTGGACGCCGCCTTGAACTCGTTGGAAGAAATGCGTTCCACGCGGTCGAGGGGCATCTTTGTGCTGAGGTTGCCGACGGTCAGGGTCACGGCCTTGGCGGAGACCTTGGTCACCTCGCCGACCATGCCGTTGTCCTTGACGCGGACCTTCTCCCCCACCTTGAGGGGGGCGGTGCGGAAGGCCTCGAGCCGACGGCTCTCGGCGGCGTCGCGCTCCTGCGCCTCCTGGCCGGAGGCCCCGGCGCGGCGCGCCTTCCGCGCCTTCTCTTTCTCCTGGCGCTTGCCCAGCTGCTCGAGTTTGCCCTCGATATATGCATCCCTGTCCTTCTGCTGACGGGTCTTGCGCTGCTCAAGCGCGGTTATGAAGCCCTGCAGTTCCTTGCGGGCTTCCTGCGTCTGGGATTTCTCGGCCTGGGCTTCCTTGATGGTGCGGATGGTGGTCTCGACCTGTTTATTGGCGCCACGGACTATCTCCTCGGCCTCTTTCCTGGCCTCGGCAAGGATATCCTTGCGCTGTTTCTGGAGGTCCTCAAGTTCCTTCTGGTACTTGCCGGTAAGACCTTCGAGCGTACGGTCCGCGACCTTGACCTTCTGAAGTTTTTGGTCGAGGACGCGGCGGTTGCGAGCAATCTGGCGGAGGTTGCGCTCTATGCCCACGAACTCCTCCCCCGCACGCTCCTCCGCGTCCTTGATGATGGCCTCGGGCAGCCCCATCTTGCGGGCGAGTTCAAACGCGAAGGAATTGCCGGGCAGGCCCATCTCCAACTGGAAGAGAGGAGCGATGTTCTGGGCGTCGAAGAGCATGGCGCCGTTCGTCGCTCCGTTGTCGCCGGAGGCGGCATACAACTTGAGATTGGTGTAATGCGTGGTGATGACGGCGTAGACGCCGCGGCGGTCGAGTTCGCCGAGGATGGCCTCGGCGATGGCTCCGCCGGCGGCTGGCTCCGTCCCGGAGCCGAACTCGTCGATGAGCACCAGCGTGTCCTTGTCGGCCACGGCCAACATCTCCTTCATATCCGTCAGGAAGGAACTGTATGTGGACAGGTCGTTATCAATCGACTGGTCGTCGCCGATACTGACCATAATACGCTTGAAAACAGGAAGTTCAGAGGTCTCGGACGTAGGTATCAGCATACCCCACTGGAACATATACTGCAACAGTCCGGCGGTCTTAAGGCACACGGATTTGCCTCCGGCATTAGGTCCGGAGATGACCAGGATATGTTTGTCGGGAGTAAGTTTGAGGGTCAGAGGGACTATCTCTTTGCCCTCCTTCTTGAGTGCGCGCTCGAGGAGGGGATGGCGCGCCTTGCGCAGCTGCAGCGCGCCCTCTTCCGAAATCACCGGCATACCGGCGATGAAATCGAGCGACGTCTGGGCCTTTGCCATGATGAAATCAATCTCTCCGAGGAACGTTGCCGCCTCGATGAGTTCCGGCACGTAAGGGCGAAGGAACTCGCTGAATTCGTGAAGAATGCGTGATATCTCACGGGTCTCGTCGAAGCGCAGGGTACTGATCTCGTTCTCAAGTTCGATGATCTCCACCGGCTCGATGAACACGGTCTTGCCCGAAGCGGACTCATCGTAGACGAAGCCCTGGAGCTTACGCTTGGCGGAGGCTGCGACGGGGATCAGGAACTTCCCGTCGCGGACGTTGACGGAGGCGTCGGCCTCCACCACCCCGTCCTCCTGCGCCTTGCGCAGTATTGCCCCGGCCCGTTTGGAGATGGCGGTTTCCGCTTCCCGGAGCCGCTTACGTATCTCGTACAGCTCCTCCGAAGCGGTATCCTTCATCTCGCCGTACCGATCGATAATGGCGTCTATCCGCTTCTGGACATCGCGGAAACCGCCCACCCGCGAAGCCATCTTCTTGAGATTGGGATAGATGCCGTCCTTCATTCCGGCGAAGAACTGGGAAATCTTAGATAGGGTGCCGATCATCGTGCGGAGCTTGCCGGTCGAAAGCAGGTCGATATTGTAGCCGTCCTTCAGCAGGGGCTTCAGGAACGGCAACGCATCGATGTATCCGGTGGTCGGGAAAGACTCCTCGAACATCACGATGAGACGCATCTCATCGGTGAGAAGCAGACGGTGACGGATCTTGCGGGGGTCGCTCGAGAACTGCTCAGAGGCTACGCGGTCAGCCGCATAGTCGGTGCTGCACCGGTCCGAAATAATCTTCCGGACCCGGTCGAACCCCAGTTTCTCTTCCAGTCTGCTGTCTATCGCCATCACGATTTCGCTCAAAAAAAATATAGCCTGCAAATGTACTCATTCGCAGGCTAATTATCAAGTCGTCTATATTCCTAAAAATGAAGTATACAAGACATATAAGGGAGACACTTCCCATATAAGTCATATTCGATATCGGGCAAATACGCATAATGCTCGCGCGATCTCTCTACGACATAGGTACCGACTGTAGCTTCAACGCCTGCAGAAACAGACAGACTACCGAAGCTGAGTCCTACGGAAGGACGGACAAAACCGTTCTGGAACGACTTCGAATCCAGATTGTAGGCCGGTCCAACCTTCAAATCCAGATAGGGAGCAAATGATGCCCCCAGGAAAGCATACCTTGCCTCGAAGAATACACCTGCCAGACGGTCCTTCTCAAAAGGACCCGGCGCGGGAGTCGGGTCAGCATTGAACTTCGGCGCCACGGCGACCGGAAACTCAACCATCACACCACCTCCAAGGAAGAGACCGCGGTCATTGGTGGCGCCATGCGAAGTGGAGACTACCATATAAGGATACTTCTGAACCAAAGCACCCACTTCCACGCTACCGCTATAACCGGGGCGCAGTACTGACTGCCCCGCCATCTCAAAAGAAAAGCAGAATAAGGCAGCTAAAACCAATGTTCCCAGTGAAAACTTCTTATACACCATCATATACATTGAATAGTTTATTAACGATCAGCCAAAGACAGGAGGTTTTCATAGCGCGATACTCTTATTCGGAGTTAAACCTTTGTCTCTTCCCTGCCCAGGGTCGGGCTCAGCAGGAGTTTTAGGTCGTAGATATCTTCGATGGTCCGGAGATTGCCCTCCTTGACGTAAGAGATGTGGCCGGTTTCTTCGGAAACGACGACGACAGTGGCGTCGCTCTCCTCGGTGATGCCGATGGCGGCTTTGTGGCGCATTCCGAAGTGAGCGGGAATGTCGGTGCGGGAGGTGATAGGGAGGGTGCAGCGCGCGGCCACAATGCGGTCGCCGCGCACTATCATCGCGCCGTCGTGAAGTGGTGAATTCTTGAAGAAAAGATTGAGGATGAGCCGGCGGCTGACCATGGCGTCCAGCCTGTCGCCGGTCTCGATGATGTATTGAAGTGAATCCTGCCCGGGGATGACGATCAGGGCACCGGTCTTCTGTTCTCCCATCACCCTGCAGGCTTCGACTATCTCTTCGACGGCCTTTTCTGCGACGTTGCTGCCGCGGCTGTTCACAAGACGGCCTATCACCTTGCGCCACCAGCTGGAACTACCTCCAAGCCTCATCAGGAAGTGGCGGATCTCCGGCTGGAAAATGATGATAAGCGCCAGCAGACCAACGTCGAAGAGCGTATTCATCAGCGAGGTCATCAGCTTCATGCCCAGGGATCCGACGATGACGCGGACGATGAGCAACAGGATGATGGCCACGAAAATGTTCATGGCCGAAGACCCGCGTATCCACCGGAACAGGACGAACAGGATGGCCGCAACCATCAGGATGTCCAGGATGTCCATGGCGGACAGGCTCAAAAAACCGAAAATCTCCAAAAGCATAGTTCACAAAGTTACTCATTCGAGAGGTATTTCCATAAAAAAAGATACATTTCTCCCGGCACCCAATAAAAAAGGATGTATTTATATGGAATTGACGTTTTTTATCCGTAGCATTGCGGAGGAACACCTTGTCCACGACTAAACGTAAAATGCTATGAAAAAGATCCTTGAAGTCCTCCAATACGGAGACATCGACATCCGTTTCAACACGGACATCGACGTGTTGAAACATCCTGAAGCCGTCCAGGAAACCATCGCAAAGGCCTCTCTGGCCATGACGACCACCCTGTGGGGCGGCAATGAACAAAGTGTGCTGGCAATGATCCGCGCGCTTTCCATCGCCGACCTTGGAGTGAGCGTCAACCGCAAGGAAATGATCAAGTTCCTTGACGACTCCTCCTGGGTTTGTGAGCTTTCGCTGCACGAATGGCGTAAAATGATGGAACGCAAAGGCAACACCGTCCACATTTTCCCTCCCAACATCAAACCTTCCGGCACCAAAAGCTGATATGCAACGGGTCGTCATCCGCACCCTACCCTCCGGAAAGACTTGCTACGTCCATCCCAAGTAGAAGCGCTTGCCTTCGGGGAGGAGATCAAGCGAGTATACTCAATGTGGTTTTCCCGCAAATATGGCGAACGCGGAGTGTTGAGGCGAATCCAGACGAGCGCAATCTGGCTGGACAGCGACTGGTATGTCCGCAACGCCCTCGCTTACGTTCCACGGAATGCTCTCGACAATGGGTGCAACGTCGACGAATACCGATGGTCCGGCTATTCGGCGATGTTTCGAAAAGCAGACGTCTCCTCCGGACGCCTTGTCTCTTGTCTGACTCGACGGGAAAAGGAAAGGCTTCTCCATACGGGAGAAGACCTGTCTTCTGTAGGGTGGATGCTTGACTCGGCCGGGCGTCTCATTCCTACAAGTTTCTGTGACAGCAAGTACCTGGAACAGGCTTTCGAGGGCAGCCAAGCCTTCTTTCTAAAGACTATCGGATCTCTGAATCCAGCAGAAATGTCCCAGAAACTGGTGGATTCGCCTAGGACGCGGGTGACGGACGGTGAGTTGTTAAAGAGTGTTGAAGAGTTGAGTAACAGATGGTTCTGCGCTAGAGTAGCGGAGCTTTCGCTCGAGCGGAAACTGAGGCTCCTTCTCTATGTCTATCGGACAAGAAAGACCTCCTCCCATCAACTTGCCCGCGTGCTCGGATTGTCACGGGAACAGGTCGACTCCGCCCTTTCTAAGTTAAATGTCAAGTAGTTACGGAGAAGGTCTGCGGCATGCTTGGAGAAGGTCTGCTAAAATCGTTGAGACCTTCTCCACCCAAACAGCCTCCTAAGCTTTTCTAGAGGCGTTCCACAGGAGAAGGTCTGCTTTGAGGCGGCAGACCTTCTCCATGACGGGTAAGAAAAATGGTCAGAAGACCAGGACGGCCTTGACGGGGAAGTGGTCGGAGATGAAGGTGCGGTCGGCGTAGGGCTTGGTGACGGTCTCGAAGCGGGTGCAGGTGAAGCCCTTGTACCAGACGTAGTCGATAGTGCTCTGGGCCTTGCCCCAGCCGTTGTAGGAGAAATGGTCGTCGGTGACGACGGCCGATGTCCTGGCGTTCTGGAAACCGTTCTTCATCGGGGCGAGCGCGGGGCTTGAGATCTCGAGGTTGAAGTCGCCGGTGACGACGACCGGAAGGCCGTCCTTGTTAAGCTCGGCGACCTTGTCGGAAACGAGCTTGACGCCTTTCTGCTGCGCCTCCTCGCCCACGTGGTCGATATGGGTATTGACCATGAAATACTTACGGCCCGTAGCCTTGTCCTTGAGGATGGCCCAGGTGGCGCAGCGGTTGCAGGCGCCGTCCCAGCCGCGGCTGGGCTTGTCGGGCGTTTCGGACAGCCAGAACGTTCCCCATTTGAGGAGTTTGGTGGTCTTGAAGTTGTACAGCAGGGCCATCATCTCGCCACCCTTCTTTCCGTCGTCGCGGCCGACTCCAACGGCTTTGTAAGTCTTGTCCAGGACGGTGGCAAGGTAGTCCACCTGTTCGTAGAGCGCTTCCTGAAGGCCGACGACGTCGGGACGCAGATCGTCCAGCATCATTGCCGAGGCGCCATAGCGGTATTGCCAGGAATTGGTGCCGTCATCCGCCGTGCCATAACGGATGTTGTAGCTCATGACAGCGACGCCTTCCTTCTCAACCTTGGCGGAAAGCGCCAGGGGAAGAAGGATGGCGGCGAAAAAAAGGACTAGCTTCTTCATCGTCGAGAAACAGGATTAAAGGTTCCTGAGAAGGTTGTTGAGGTTGACCTTACGGTCGATGAGGGCGCGAAGGTCCGCGATGGGGACGCGCTCCTGCTGCATCGTGTCGCGGTCGCGTACGGTCACGCAGTGGTCCTCGAGCGAGTCGTGGTCGACGGTGATGCAGAACGGGGTGCCGATGGCATCCTGGCGGCGGTAACGCTTGCCGATGGAGTCCTTCTCATCGTACTGGCAGTTGAAATCGTACTTGAGGTCATCCATTATCTGCTGTGCGAGCTCCGGCAGGCCGTCCTTCTTGACGAGCGGCATGACCGCGGCCTTTACCGGGGCGATCGGAGCGGGGATGGAAAGGACGACGCGGCTCTCGCCGTTCTCGAGCTGCTCCTCCTTGTAGGAGTGCGAGAGGACGGCCAGGACCATGCGGTCCACGCCGATCGAGGTCTCGATGACATAAGGAGTATAACTCTCCCCTGCCTCGGGATCGAAGTACTGGATTTTCTTGCCGGAGAACTTCTGGTGGTTGCCCAGGTCGAAGTTGGTGCGGGAATGGATGCCCTCGAGCTCCTTGAAGCCGAAGGGGAACTGGAACTCGATGTCGGTGGCGGCATTGGCGTAATGCGCCAGCTTCTCGTGGTCGTGGAAACGGTAGTTCTCGGCGCCCATACCGAGGTTGACGTGCCACTTCATGCGGATCTCCTTCCACTTGGCGAACCAGTCGAGTTCGGTGCCGGGCTTGATGAAGAACTGCATCTCCATCTGCTCGAACTCGCGCATGCGGAAGATGAACTGGCGGGCGACAATCTCATTGCGGAAGGCCTTGCCTATCTGGGCGATGCCGAAAGGAATCTTCATTCGGCCGGTCTTCTGGACGTTGAGGTAATTCACGAATATGCCCTGGGCGGTCTCGGGACGCAGATAGATGGTGTTGGCTCCTTCTGCCGTGCTGCCCATGGAGGTGCTGAACATCAGGTTGAACTGGCGGACGTCGGTCCAGTTGCAGGTGCCGCTGATGGGGCAGACGATACCGCAGTCAATGATGATCTGGCGGTACTCCGCGAAATCGTTGGCCTTCTCGGCCGCGACATATCGGTTGTGGACCTCGTCGTACTTGGCCTGCTCGCGGAGGACGTTGGGATTGGTCGCGCGGAACTGCGCCTCGTCGAAACTGTCGCCGAAACGCTTGCGGCCCTTGGCCACCTCCTTGTTGATCTTCTCTTCGATCTTGCCGAGATAGTCCTCGATGAGGACGTCGGCGCGATAACGCTTCTTGGAGTCCTTGTTGTCGATGAGCGGATCGTTGAAAGCGCCGACATGGCCGGAGGCCTCCCAGATCTTGGGATGCATAAATATGCAGGAATCGATGCCTACAATGTTCTCATTGAGGCGCGTCATGGCGTTCCACCAATACTGCTTGATATTGTTCTTGAGCTCCACGCCCATCTGGCCGTAATCATACACCGCGGCGAGTCCGTCATAGATCTCGCTGGAGGGGAAAATGAAACCGTATTCCTTGCAGTGTGCGATGAGTACTTTGAAAAGTTCTTCCTGTGTCATATCTGTCTTGTGTTTATCGTGCAAAAGTAATCATTTCATTTTAAATATGTCCGGAAAAGCGTCCATAACCCGCCGATTTGCGATCTGGCGCAGCGGGCGCATAACGAAATCGCGTTCAGCCATCAGCGGATGCGGAACCTGCAGCCGGGGATGGTCGATGACGTGAGTTCCGAAAAGGAGGATGTCGATATCGATGGGACGCGGGTGATAAATACGTCTCCCTTCGCCGTCATACTCAAGTTTCTGTTCACGTCCGAGCGCGAGCTCGATCTTCTTGATGCAGTCAAGTATCTCAAGGGCCTGATCCTGTATATCCGTCCTTTTACGCGGCAATGCGTACAAAACGGCACAATTCAAGAAGTCTTCGGACTTGAATCCCCAGGAAGGGGTCTCAATAATACCGGAAATACGCTTGTAATGCCTTCCGAACGCCTCGTCGAGGAGCGACAGCGCCGACACGATGTTGGCGTGCCTGTCGCCCATATTGGAACCGAGGGAGAGATACAGATGGATCATTGCTGAACCCCCTCGCCCTCTTCGTCGTCATCGAAATCGATGTCGTAGCCCAGGATCACGCGGGCCTCGTCGGAGAGCATGCTCTGGTCCCAGGCAGGCTCGAAGACGAGTTCTATCTCGCACCCGGCGATGCCGGGAACGTCCTCGACGCTGCGCTGGACCTCCGCCATGACCTCGTCGGCCATAGGGCAGTTTGGTGCCGTGAAAGTCATCTTGATATAGACCCGGCGCGATTTACGTATGTTCAGTTCATAGATGAGTCCCAGGTCATATATGTTTACCGGGATCTCCGGGTCATATACCTGCTTGAGCGCAAGGATTACCTTGTCGTAAAGAGGGGCTATCTCCTTGATATCCTCCGCCGTAAGTACCTCTTCCTGAGGATTTTCTTTTTTTTCAAACAATCCCATGGCTAGTCATAGATTGGATTCTGCCGCCTTCCTTATGGTCCTTATCATCGACAAGAGTCCATTGGAACGCGTCGGAGAGAGGTTTTCCTTCAGGCCTATCCTGTTCAGGAAAGAAAAGTCGTCGGCAATGATCTCCTCCGGAGTGCGACCGGAATAGACGCGGATAAGCAAAGAGATGATGCCTTTGGTGATGATTGCATCGCTGTCTGCTGAGAAGAACAGCCTTCCGTCCTCCATCTTCCAGTCCAGCCATACCCTAGACTGGCATCCGCGGACGAGCCTGTCGTCAGTCTTGTCCTGCTCCGGATATGGAGAGAGGTCCTTTCCCAACTCGATCAGATACTCGTATTTGTCGAGCCACTCCTCGTACATCGAGAAATCGTCCACGATCTCTTCCTGCACTTCCTTCAACGTCTTTTCCGTGTTTTTCATACAAGCATTGATATCGCCCTGTTCAACGATTTTATGAAGTATTCCGCCTCTTCAAGCGTGTTGTACGGCGCAAAGGACGCGCGCAGCATGCCCGTGACGCCAAAACGGTCCATAAGGGGTTCGGCACACATCTGCCCCGAGCGGACAGCTATTCCCATCTTGTCCAGCAGCAAAGCCAGATCTTCGTGATGGGCTCCCTTTACAGTGAAAGAGAAAAGTGGAATCTTATCAAATGTTCCACGAGGAACACCGTAGAGTATTATTCTGTCATCTGAGAGCAATGCGTCCAACACATAATCCCGCACAGACGTGCCATAATCACTCAACTGCTTATCTTTCAAGGACTCTGCCAACTCCAAGGCCGGTTTTAGCGTCGGGGTGCCAGCGATGTTCTGAGTTCCGGCTTCAAACTTTCCAGGAAGCGGAGCATAGGTCGTTCCGGTAAACTTGACCGTGTCGATCATTTCGCCTCCACCCATATAAGGGGGCATGTTCTCAAGCAGCTCACGGCGTCCATATAGAACACCCGTGCCTGGTGCGGCGTAGACCTTGTGGCCGGAGAATACATAGAAGTCGCAATCCAGATCCCGGACGTCGACCGATGTATGCACGATGCCCTGCGCACCGTCGACAAGAACCGCGCAACCTTTTGAATGACAGATTTTTACAATATCCTTCACAGGGTTGATAATACCCAGTACATTCGATATCTGGGCAACACACACCAACCTTGTACGGTCGGAAACGAGACTCTCAAGCAAATCAATACGAAGATGGCCATCGTCGTCTACGGGAAGGACTTTCAGTATGGCCCCCTTCCGCTCGCACATCATCTGCCAGGGGACGATGTTGGAGTGATGTTCGCTCTCGGAAACGACGATCTCGTCGCCCGGATGCACGAAAGCCTCTCCGAAACTGAATGCCACGAGATTGATGGAGGCCGTGGCGCCGGACGTGAAGATTATCTCTTCCCGACTCTTGGCATTCAAGAAAGAACGGACGGCATCCCTAGCTGACTCATACTCCTCCGTGGCTTCCGCGGCAATCTTGTGGACGGCACGGTGGAGATTGGCATTGTGGTGGACAGTAAGGTCCGTCCACTTGTCAATCACACTTGAGGGACGTTGTATGGTGGCCGCATTGTCCAGATAGACAAGCGGCTTTCCGTACACCGTCCCGGAAAGACCGGGGAACTGTTTCCGTAACTCTTCGACCGTCATAACCAAAAGTATAAGTTTGCAAATTTAGGAATTTTAAATAAATTTGCGAAAGACAATCCTCCTCACTATGATCGATTACATCTTCGGCAATATCGCAGAGCTCTCCCCCACCCGGCTCGTTATCGACAACCACGGTATGGGATACGGACTGGAGATCTCTCTTCAGACCTACGAGGCCCTCAGGGACAAAAAAGAGGCCAAGGTTTTCGTATTTACGACCATTAATCAGAGAGACGCTACGGAGGTAATGTACGGTTTTGCCGGCAAGGACGAGCGCGAGCTCTTCGAACTTATTGTAGGAATCTCCGGCATCGGGGCCGCTTCCGCCAGGATAATCCTTTCGTCGATGACCGCCGACGAGTTCCGTGAGGCCATCCTTTCGGAGAACATCAACAAAATCAAATCTGTCAAGGGAATCGGCCTCAAGAGCGCTCAGAGGCTGATTTTGGAACTTAAGGACAAGATTGTCAAGGGAGAAGGTTCCGGTACGGACGTCCTTATCCAATCTGACAACAGCGATGCGATCGACGAGGCTACCAGCGCCCTCTCGATGCTGGGCTTCTCCAAGCCGAACATCAACAAGGCCGTCCAGGCAGTCATCAAGAAGAATCCTTCTGCCAAGGTAGAAGAGATAATCAAAGCTGCTTTGAAAATGCTGTAGAAAACAGCGATTTGTTCCACGTGGAACATTTATCTCCCAAAATATACCAATAAGACGGAAATATCCGCAGGAGAAACTCCGGAAATGCGGGAAGCTTGTGCTATGGTAGACGGAGCATATTTCTTTAGTTTCTGACGGCACTCTATGGTCAAGCCGGAGACTTTATCGAAATCGAAATCCTCCGGAATACGAAGGTCCTCCAGCCTCATTATCTTATCGGCAATCCTTTGCTCCCTTTCAATATATCCCTGATATTTAACTGATATTTCGACGGAGTCAGAGACTTCATCCTTGTAGATGGAGTTTATCGTCGATTTATCCTGGTTCGCAGGAAGAAGGGGATTGTCCGGCACTCCCCCATCGAAAGGATAGAAGGAAATATCAAATCCGGCGCGGGAAATAACCTTGTCCGGAATAACCTTAATAAGGTCCGAGAGTGTGACTTCTGGACGGGAAGCCAGGTCGGAAATCTTTTTCGAATCGGTTATAGTCGCAGACTGAACGCTCTCAAGATAAGGGTTCGCCTGCTCCTTCGTAAGGTTGGTCGTATCACAGAATCCGTGCAACCTGGCAACGTCCTCATACTTCTTTTGAGTATATGCGTAGCGGAATTCATCGGCCAGTCCTATCTGATGCGAAAGCCCGGTCAATCTTAAATCGGCATTGTCCTGACGAAGCAGGATCCTGTACTCTGCACGTGAAGTAAACATCCTATACGGTTCGTCAACCCCCTTAGTAATAAGGTCATCAATAAGGACACCTATGTACGAATCGCTCCTGCGAAGGATGAAAGGATCCTTTCCGGTGCATTTCAGATGCGCATTGATACCAGCCATAAGTCCTTGTGCTGCAGCCTCCTCGTAGCCAGTCGTACCATTGACCTGTCCGGCCAGGAACAGATTTTCAACTACCCTGGATTCAAGAGATGCCTTGAGTTGAGTAGGATCGAAAAAATCGTATTCTACAGCATAAGCCGGCTTGAATATTCTCACCTTCTCCAGCCCCGGGATGGCATGAAGGGCGTCAAGCTGCGTCTGCAGCGGCAGCGAAGAGGAGAAGCCCTGGAGATAATACTCGTTCGTTCCCCTACCCTCCGGCTCAAGGAAAAGCTGGTGCGAATCCTTATCCGCAAAAACACGAAGTTTATCCTCGATGCTGGGACAATACCTGGGCCCACGACCGTGGATCATGCCGGTAAACAGAGGGGAGTCCCCAAATCCGCTACGCAGGATGTCGTGTACCTCTTCGTTGGTGTGAAGGATATAACACGGCATCTGCGGAGTCCCGTTCTGGACGGAAGACAGATAGGGGAGGAAAGAAAACTTGGCAGGAGAAGGATCTCCGGTCTGAATGGGGAGTCTGGACACGTCGACAGAAGAAATGTCGATACGAGGGGGAGTCCCGGTCTTCATCCGGTCGGTTTCGATACCCATTGAACGAAGTTGTTCCGTCAGTCCATAGGAAGAAAGTTCGCCTATGCGTCCTCCTTCAAACTGTGTCCTTCCGATGAAAAGTTTACCGTTCAGGAACGTTCCCGCAGTCAGGATAACCGTCTGAGACTTAAAAATCGCCCCTGTAGTCGTACGAACTCCAACGATTTTTGAATTCTCAAAGAGAAAAGAACTCGCAGAATCTATGTAAATACTTAAGTTACAATTACTTTCGAGGATTTTACGCCAGCACAGCGAAAAAAGGATTTTATCACACTGCGCACGGGGACTCCACATGGCCGGACCCTTGGATTTATTGAGCATCCTGAACTGTAAAGTACAGGCATCAGTAACCATGCCCATGTATCCTCCCAACGCATCTATCTCTCTGACTATCTGACCTTTAGCAATCCCTCCTATGGCAGGATTGCAGGACATTTTTGCAAAGCCCAGCATGTCCATCGAGATGAGAAGGACGGAGGAACCCATCCTCGAAGCGGCCATCGCAGCCTCACATCCGGCATGACCCCCACCGACTACAATGATATCATAATTATTCTGCATAATTATGCAATCAAATTTGCCCTCAGAGACAAGTAATAGTCCTCTTTCTCGCGCATAGTCTTCTGCTCTTCTTCGGTATGGTCGTCATAGCCGATCAGGTGGAGCAGCCCATGCACAATCACGCGGTTCAGTTCGTCGGCAAACTCAGTCCCATAGAAAAGGGCGTTCTCCCGGACGGAATCCACGCTGATGAACAGATCCCCGGACAATTTGTCTCCTTCACAATAGTCGAAAGTGATGATGTCTGTGAAATAGTCATGCTGGAGGTAACGCATGTTAACGTCGAGGATATAATTATCCGAACAGAAGATGATGGAGATGTCTCCGATCTTCCTCACCTCGCTGCCGGCAACCATGCGCAACCAACGGTTGTTCAAGTTTTTCCCCTTGAAAAAGAAAGTGGTATCTTCGTTGTAGTAAGAGATCATAAACCGTGATTTGATACAAATCTACAACTATTAAATTAAAAAATTGGATTTGAAAATAATTATTTATATCTTTGGAACGTAAATCGACAATTTTAAAAACGTTTATATGGAAGTCAAGAAATCACCCAAGGCCAGCCTCGAGAACAAAAGGCTGCTCTTTGCAGAGATTGGTTTCATCGCCGCCCTTCTGATAGTATGGGGAGCTTTCTCCTACACTACCAAGGAGAAGAAGACGGCAATGTTCGATGATGTCAATCAAGAATTGATTGAAGAAGAGATCATCCCTATCACCCAGGAGACCCCTCCTCCGCCGCCGGAGACTCCTAAGATCCCTGTCCTTTCCGACAACATCGACATCGTCGACGATGACATCAAACTTGATGACAACATGCTCATCAATCTCGAGGACGATGCAAGCCTCGGTGTCGAGATCCAGGACTATGTCGAAGCCGTCGAGGAAGAGGAAGTAGAAGAGGAAGCTATCCCGTTCCAGCTCGTCGAGGAGAAACCGACCTTCCAGGGAGGTGATGCCAACGAGTTCTCCAAATGGGTGAACGCTCATCTTTCCTATCCTGAAATCGCTAAGGAGAATGGTGTACAGGGCCGTGTTACCCTGCAGTTCACCGTCAACCCTGACGGTTCCGTCTCCAACGTCAAGGTTCTCCGTGGTGTCGATTCCTCGCTTGACAAGGAAGCCGTCCGCGTCGTTTCCAGCTCCCCTAAGTGGAAGCCCGGAAAGCAGAGGGACCGCGCCGTCAAGGTGACCTACACCTTCCCTGTGATTTTCCAGCTCAGGTAAGATCCATTTTAGACAATCATCAAAGGCTGTCCTTCGGGATGGCCTTTTTTCAGTTGAGATGAAGAAAGAAGAGAAGAATATAGAAGGCAGCGGAAAAGCCGTTTTCGTAGGCATCGTCAGACAGAATGAGGACGAAAGGAAAGTAGGGGAGTATCTGGATGAATTGGAATTCCTGGCCGAGACAGCCGGCGCCATCGGGGATAGAAAATTCATACAGAAACTGGACAAACCGGAAAAATCCACCTACATCCGCAGCGGAAAATTAGAGGAGATATCTGCATACTGTGAGGAGAACAATATCGAATACGTAATTTTCGATGATGAACTCACAGGAATGCAACAGCGTAATATAGAGAAAGTTATCAAATCTTCTCACGTTATTGACAGAACCAGTCTCATCCTTGAAATCTTCGCTCAGAGGGCACAGACTTCCTACGCAAAGATGCAGGTCGAACTGGCCCAGTACAACTATATGCTTCCAAGACTCGCAGGTATGTGGACCCACCTCGAACGGCAGAGGGGAGGCATCGGTACGAGAGGCGGTATGGGTGAAACCCAGATAGAGATAGACCGCCGTATAGTTAAGGAGCGTATAGCGCGCCTGAAGGAACAGTTGAAAAAAGTGGACCGCCAGATGGCCACCCAGAGGGGCAACAGAGGCCGTATGGTGCGCCTCGCACTGGTGGGATATACCAATGTAGGAAAAAGCACATTGATGAATCTTCTGGCCAAATCTGACGTATTTGCGGAAAACAAGTTGTTCGCCACGTTGGACACCACGGTCAGGAAAGTAGTAATAGAGAATGTTCCCTTCCTTCTAAGCGATACCGTAGGTTTCATAAGAAAACTCCCTACACAACTCATAGAGGCCTTCAAGAGCACTCTTGATGAGGTCAGGGAAGCCGATATTCTGGTCCACGTGGTGGACATCTCGCACAGCGATTTCGAGGAGCAGATGCAGGTAGTGGAAAGAACGCTGCAGGAGATAGGCGCGGGAAATAAACCTATCTATGTAGTATTCAATAAGATAGATGCTTACACCTACGAAGAGTATGACGAATTCTCCCTGGAGCCCAGGGACAAGCGCAACCATACCCTCGAGGACCTCAAGAACCTATGGATAGCAGACGAAAAGAGTCCTTGCATATTCATCTCCGCAAAGGAGAAGATAAACATAGAAAAACTCCGCAACGACCTTTACAAGATGGTTGCGGAG
>JAEEGF012143464.1_pt1 | contig 19961 bp, 16 predicted proteins | sample 9134171 | NCBI WGS metagenome assembly JAEEGF01 (sample SAMN16246542, study PRJNA631951) | gut metagenome | biome: gut microbiome; feature: rumen; material: AP-attached | host: Bos | place: Iran: Karaj | collected 2018-10
AGTCTGTGTAAATCTTGGTTGGAGCTATCGTCATTCCCATAATAGAGAACACGGGGTTCATGCTGAGGCCACGACTATCGAAATCTATCTTAGCCTGGGTAAAGTCATAGCGCAGTCCGAGGGTCAGCGTCAGATGGTCTGTAAGGTCAATGTTCGACTCATGGAAGATGCCCAGGTTAAACTGAGGAGTATGGAACAAGCAGGGAATGTCCATCGCCATGTCGATGTTGATGCCTCCTCGGGCTGCGATAGCTGCCATAGCTTGCTCCTGAGTCATGCCACGCCCCATCATGCTCTTCAACATAGCACCCTGAATCTGCATCTCCAGCATCTGGGGGAAGAATGTCCCAAACTTGTTGGGAGCCTCTGTGCGCAACCACTGATATGAGCCGAACACACCCGATGTCCAATGCCAACGACTCTGATTGTTGCTCTTGAACGTAAATTCCTGTGTCAGGGCATTGCTCAACTGGTACTGGTCAACAGAAACAAAATCAATGCTGCTATAATCATTGTCCATCAGCAAGTTGTCCTTCAGCAGCTGATAGCTGGTGTTAGAGGCAAAATCGAAACCAACACCCTTATACTTGATGGCCAGACCAGAGGTCAGCATGTTGCGCTTGTATTTGCTCTGGTGGTCCTGGGCCGGATCGGACAGTATGTCTCCGCTCTCCGGGTCGAGAATGCCGTAAGGATAGGCCTTCTGACGAACAAACTGATAATCGGTCATCCAGTCGAACGACAGACGTTCTGTGGGATGATATACCAGGCGCAGGCGTCCTCCTGCCTCGTTCATATCGTCAGCACGTTCGCCAGTGAGCGAGTTTTTCCAGAAACCATTGGTTCCATCATAGAAGGCTGCTACAGAGAGAGCAAACTTGTCACTGAGCTTGGCATAATGAGCCACCTCAGCCTTCCGATAGAAGCGTGAGCCAATGCCCAGATGGATGTTAGTGCCCTGATAGTTCATGGGGTTCTTGGTATATTGACGTATCAGGCCACCCTCGGTATTAATGCCATAAAGAGTACCCTGCGGCCCACGAAGCACGTCAATACGATCCAACTCATAGATATGACTGTTGAACGTTGATTTGTTCATCAAGGGGATATCGTCGATATAGATTCCCATAGACGGACTGTTGATGCGGGAGCCTATACCCCTGACATAGATGGAAGAGGTGAAGCGTGCACCATAGTCGGGCATCACGAAAGAAGGAACAAAACTGGCTACATCCCTCAAATCACGGCTTCCCAGGCTTCCTAACTCGGCACCTGTCAGCACAGTAGAACTGATAGGCTGCTGACGTAGCTTCATATATTCCTTATTCTGTGAAACGACTACCACCTCGTCCAAATCATAGACGCGTGAAGAGTCCGCCAACTCTACATTCTGATCAGCCATAACTGGCATCATGGACGTCAGCGTCAATACTGTTAATACAATCTTTTTCATTCTATTTATTCATGCTATTTATAATGTTGTTTGCAATTGTTGTGGCCTGGGTGATACGATGGCCCATGCCAATACCGTCACGCAGGTTGCCACCAAGCACAAGCCCAGGGAAGGCTTTCTCCAGGCGGGCTACCGTCTCGAAACGGAGCCCACTGTCGGCTCCATACTGAGGAATGGCACGCTGATGGCGGGAAATGTGTATAAAATCGGGCTTTGCCTCAGCAGGAAACTTCAGCATGGTATGTAGACATTGTTCCACCAGACTGCTTATTTCCGCATCTTTCTTTTCCATCATCTCGGGGTGCTTGATGCCTCCCAGGAAGAACGAGAACAGCGCCCCACCCTCCGGAGCTCGTTGGCTGAAGCAGGCTGAAGGGAACAAGATGCCTAATATCTGTTGGTGTTCGACAGTAGGAATCAATCCTCCAAAAGCACGATAATCGCCACCGAAAGTATCGGGCATTCCAACATTGACCTCCATCACTGGGGCATAGACCAACTGTGAGATGGCTTCCATAGAAACCTTATCTATAAAAGGCAGCAAGGAGGGCAGACAATAGGCTCCACACGTAGTGACCACCCATTGACTCTGCACACCATGAACATGCCCCGCAGCATCCAAGTAGCGGGTTTCCCATACCTGATTATGACAGGTAACTTCTACATGGTCAGCACCCAGCACGATATGCTCCCTGCCAATATAATCGGCCTCGCTTTCAGGAATATGACTCAATCCACCCAAAGCAGAGAACACCTTCTTGGTGGCCAATCGGTCACGCTCACTCTTGGGTTGTTTCGCCTTAGCAATGGCACCACGCACAAAACTGCCATAATCGCGCTCCAAAGCATACAGCTTAGGCAAGGCATAGCGTGTGACAAGCTGATCAGGATTGCCAGCATAGACGCCAGATATAAAGGGATCAACAGCATAATCTACAAAGGAACGCCCTAAGCGTCGGGCTGCTAACGATGCAATGCTTTCGTCAGGATTGGTGCCACGCTTGCGCCAAGGTTCACCCAGAATACGCAACTTGTCAGAGAAGCGAAACAACGGTGTGGTAACAGCACTCAGCAAGCCCGAGGGCAGTTCTCTAAACCGATCGTCTTTCCATATCAATCGACGTTTAGACGAGTCGGGGGCCGTTTCCAACAGACACCTGCCACCAGAGATAGCAGCCAAGTCCTGCATCAACTCAGCCACTTCAGGTGTCGAAACAGAACCTGTTGTGGGCCCTGTCTCGTAAGTATATTGGCTATGTTTTTGAGTCTGAATCTGTCCGCCAATACGGTTTTGGGTCTCGATGATACGCACATCGACACCACTTCGCTTAAGCCAGTAAGCGGTGGTCAGTCCGGTTAATCCAGCACCGATTACCGTTACTTCTGCTTTTTCAATATTTTCGTGGTTTATCATTCTAGGGTGCAAAGGTACGGCTTTCCCTTCACACTCGCAATCCCTATTTATGATGATTTTTACCGTCTTTTAATAGAAATACGTTGTCGGACGGCTTCAAACATTAAGATAGCGGCAGAAACAGACACATTCAATGAGTCGCCACACCCTAACATCGGAATGCGGATGTGTGCATCAGCAGCCTCACGCCACTTGTCCGTAAGACCAGTAGCCTCCGTACCCATCACAATAGCCGTTGAACGACACATATCAGCTTCATAGTAGAAGCAAGAGTCTTGCAACTGAGCTGTCAGTATCTGGACACCATGATCCTTCAACCAACGGATACATTCTTCGGAAGTGCAAGCCACACACGGCACACTAAAGAAAGCGCCCACCGAAGCACGGATAAGATTGGGGTTATAAAGGTCGGTCAAGGGATCGCACACGATGACGGCATCAGCATTGGCCGCATCAGCCGAACGCAAAACGGCTCCCACATTTCCAGGCTTCTCAACGCTCTCCATCACCACGACAAGGGCTCGATCCTGCAATTTAATATCATCAAGCGTGAACTGACGGGCAACAACTTCTGCAATGACGCCTTCTGTACCACCACGATAGGCCACCTTATTATATATATCAGCACTCACCTGAAAAACTCGGGCGCCATCGGCATGGAGTTCTTCAAGACCAAAAATCTCCGGACACCAGAAAAGCGTATCAACAACATACCCATTGTTGATGCAACGTTCTATCTCGCGACGCCCTTCCACCACGAAGAGTCCGCTCTTGCGTCGCTCCTGAGACTTCTGCTGAAGTTCCAGAAGACGCTTAATCTTCGGATTTTGAGCACTGGTAATAACTTCCATCATAACTCCTCACATTCTTTGAGCCACAACGCACAGCTGGCATCACTTGGCATACGCCAGTCGCCACGAGGTGACAAGGAAATACTACCTACCTTCGGACCATCAGGCAGACAAGAGCGCTTGAACTGCTGAGAGAAGAAGCGGCGACAGAAGGTGGAGAGCCAATGCTTGATGGTTTCTTTGTCGTAAGCATCAACAAACGCATGTTGTGCCATCAAGAATATCTTTGCCGGACGGAAACCATAGCGCATAAAATAATAAAGGAAGAAATCGTGCAACTCGTAAGGTCCAACCAAATCTTCTGTTTTCTGCTGAATGTTACCATCCTCATCAGCAGGTGTCAATTCTGGAGAGATGGGGGTGTTCACAATATCAATCAGCGTGTCGCGCTGAGCACTAAAGAGTGGTAACAGGGCGATATATCGCACGATATACTGGATAAGCGTCTTGGGGATGCCGGCATTCACGCCATACATAGACATATGGTCACCGTTATAGGTGGCCCATCCAAGGGCAAGTTCTGACAAGTCGCCTGTACCCACCACCAAAGCATTCAACTTATTGGCAAGATCCATCAGTATCTGGGTTCGCTCACGAGCCTGTGAATTCTCGTAGGTGGCATCATGAACTTTCCCATCATGACCAATGTCCTTGAAATGCTGGTTGACAGCCTTGGAAATGGATATCTCCATCTGTGAGATATTAAGCGTCTGCATCAACGATGCGGCATTGTCGTGCGTACGGTCCGTAGTACCAAAGCCAGGCATGGTCACACCAATGATTCCCTTACGGTCTAATCCCAACTTATCGAAAGTACGTACACATACTAAAAGTGCCAGCGTAGAATCAAGACCACCACTGATACCCACCACCACATGTTCACAATTGGTATGTACCAATCGCTTGGCCAGCCCTGCAGTCTGAATGTTCAGGATTTCCTCACAAGTCTCAGCCATCTCTGCATCCGACGGGATGAAGGGATGAGCATCAATAGCACGGGTGAGCGTAAAGGGGTGATCGCCAAAAGTAGCCTTCGCTTCAATGATCTTGGCTTGTGCATGACGCTGGGCATTGATGAATGTAGAGTTGGAATGACGTTCGGTACGTAGGCGATCCACATCAATCTGGGCATACTGAATCTGAGGCTGGAAAGAATAGCGTTCACCTTCTGCCAAGACACGTCCATTCTCAAATATCATCGCATTACCGCCATACACCACATCCTGGGTAGATTCGCCAAAACCGCAAGAAGAATAGACATAACCACTCATGGTACGGGCACTCTGCTGAATGAGCAAAGAGCGCAGATAACGATGTTTTCCAATCAACTCATCACTGGCCGAACAATTAAAGATGATGTCAGCACCCGCCATCGTAAGATTGTTGCTGGGAGGAATGGGAGCCCATACATCTTCGCAGATCTCTACCCCAAAACGTACCCCATCGCCCGTCTGGAACAACTTGGGTTCAGCAGAAAGCGTCACAGGATTGCCTGCCAGATAGATTTCTGATGGGTTCAAGTCCTGAGCAGAGGCAAACCATCGCTTCTCATAGAACTCATTATAATTAGGCAGATAAGTCTTGGGCACTACCCCTAACAAATTTCCGCCCTGAATAACCACAGCACAATTAAGTAGCAGGCCTCCGCTCTGTACAGGCATACCCACAATGCAGATAATATCCAACTTGCGGGTAAAATCAAGTAACTCGATAATACCTTCTTCTGCTTTGGACAGCAAGAGCTGTTCTTTGAAGAGATCCTGACAGCTATATCCTGTCAGACATAACTCAGGGAAGCACACCACCTCTGCACCCTCACCATCAGCCAAGGCCACGAGGCGTTCTATCTCTTTCACATTATACTCTACATCAGCCACCTTAACGGCAGGCACAGCAGCAGCCACTTTAATGAAACCGTACTTCATATTATTGAACATTAACCGTTAACCATTAACCATGAACCCTCTATGGGATAAGGAGTGAAGAGTCACCATAGCTCAAGAATCGAAAATCGTGAGCCAAGGCGTAATCATATATCTTATGCCAATCACCCTTTACAAAAGCACTCACCAACAGCAACAAGGTAGACTGAGGCTGATGGAAGTTAGTAACCAGCATTTTCACGATCTTATAGTCATAGCCAGGAGCTATGATAATCTGAGTAGACGAGTGGAGCACTGTCAACTCATGACGTATCATCCAGTCGAGCAAAGCCTGAAGGACTTCTTTGACATCCTGATGGGCCTCCACCTCATAAGGTTCCCACTGGTTGACATGGAGTTCCTCCTCTTTAATATCAGGATTGCGAAGTATCTTCAATCCCATATAATAAAGACTTTCCAAGGTACGAACACTCGTAGTACCCACCGCAATGGCGTGACCCTCATGAGCCAGAAGACGTTCGATGGTATGCCGACGCACAGCCACAAATTCTGTATGCATCTCGTGCTGTCCGATGGTATCACTCTTGACGGGTTTGAAAGTACCTGCCCCCACATGAAGCGTCAGTTCTTCGCGTTCAATACCATGAGCATCCAAATCCTTCAGTACGCGATCCGTAAAATGGAGTCCTGCAGTAGGAGCAGCCACACTACCTTTTATCTTTGAATAGACGGTCTGGTAAGTGGTCTTGTCACTCTCTTGGGTCTCACGATTCAGATAAGGAGGAATAGGCAGTTCGCCCATCGCATCAATGATTTCAGCAAAGGAGCGTTCCCCACTCCATTCAAAATCAATCCACTGACTGGTTCCATGCTCTCCACGACGCGTGGCCTTGACGATGACCGACTCCTCTTGAATCGTGATGGTTCGGGAAAGTGTTCCCTCTCTCCACTTTTTCAAATTACCTACCAAGCAAAGCCAAGAACAACGACCAGTGGTCTGGAACATGAGTTCATAGTCAGAAGGCTCTGCCGGTTCGAGCAAGAACACTTCGATGAGTGCTCCTGTCTCCTTACGGAAATGAAGGCGCGCCTGAATCACCTTGGTGTTGTTAAAGACCATCAGGGCACCTTGTGGCAACAGGCTCGGCAAGTTGTGGAAAACAGATTCGCCAACAGTGCCGTGCCTATAGACAAGTAGCTTCGAGCTATCGCGTTCCGCCAAAGGGAACTTGGCAATACGCTCATCGGGCAACTCGTAATTATATTCAGATATATGTATTTCTTTTGTTTTCATCATCACGATGTGCAAAAATCAGACATAAGCCATGTAACAACCACGGCACAGTGCAAAGACAATCGTAAGTAGGAATACGGCTATGGGAACATAACAAAGACGCTCGCTATAGACAGCAGGTGCCGTGACGCGACAATACAGGCGATAGACAGAATAGCCTACTACGGTTCCCCACAGAAGTCCCACCATGATGTCACCTGGATAATGAACACCCAGATAAAGACGTGTCCAGCAATTGACCAAAGAAAAACAGATGAGGGTGATGACCAGCAGTCGGCGACGCATCAGCAAAGACAGGAACAACGCGATGGAGAAGGTGTTGCAGGCATGAGCGGAGAAAAAGCCATAATTACCTCCACGATAATTGTCAACCGTATCTACCAACATTCCTATCTGTGGGTCGTGAGTCGGTCTCCAGCGGGCCACCAAAGGTTTTACAATCATATCATCGAAACCACCTGCAAAGAGCACACACAAACCTGCTGCTGCCAAAACAAACAAGATGTTTTTGGCACTAACATTCGTTTTGATCACCACATAGAACAAAGCGAGATAAAGGGGTATCCACGTCTTGGCATTGGTGAGCGTCATCACTACATAATCCAAGAACACCGAGTCGCTGCCATTAACCATTAACAGCAAATGCTTGTCGAATTGTATCAGTTCTTCCATAATTAAATGATTTCTATTTCTTTTGTTTCCAACCAACCCTCTTTGCCATCGGCTACGCGGATTTTCTTCCAGCCACGCATAGAGCCATCAGTGATATTCACCTTCGTTCCTTCATGAAGGATAAAGAGGTCGGTGCCATTCTTTGAAGGGGTACTCTTGACATTGACTGCCGATGGTATGATGATGGCACCCGAGCGATGAATTAACACTTTCTTCTGTTGCCATGCAAATAGATTGCTCAACAAGAAGATGATGACAAAGAATAATCCACCAAAGAAGCCGACCTTGCGAAGCCAAACAAGATTGGCAAAAAGATAGGCCAAGGCCAAGATGATGGCAGCGACCAGGGATATCAGGGCCATACGTGCCCATGCATCCACACTCATCAGGTTCACCAAGGAACGATACCAAGTGACAAAGAACATCTCAGATTCCGGTACAATCTTGTCGATGGTCTTCGAACGAGCCATCTGCAGGTTGAAACGGATATCCTTATCGCCAGGTGACAATAGAAGAGCACGCTCGTAGTTAAGGACTGCCAGCGTGATATTATCCATGCGATAATAACAGTTGCCGAGATTATAGTACAAATCAGCAGAAACACCTTGTTTCAACAATTGTTCATACTGTTGAGCAGCCTTCTGGTAATGCTCCTGTGCATAGGTACTGTCAGCATCTGCCTTTGTCACGGCACCAGCCATCATAGGAACAGAAAGCAACATGATGACCAGGACAGCTAAGGGAGCACGTCCACCTTTCTTCATGGTGGTTGCAATTTGGGTAATCGCTGTCATTGCAGCTTCATAGACTTTATTCATATTTCCTGTTGCATCACCGGGAGCATAGCGGGCAAACTCACACTCGTCCAATGCCCCAATGAACTGCTGGATGGTTTCTGACGATACCTGATGAGCAGACAACTGCTGACTGATATTCTCGCGAGACAACTGTTCTACCGGCATATTCAGCTTATCGCCCACATATCCCCACAGAGCACGTAACACTTCATCATAGAACTCACCCTGTTTACCCTCCTTCATCAGTTTGGCTGCTTTCTTCAGACGTTTGGTAGCCACCTTATTGGCTTTGCCTGCACGTTGTTTGACAATGTTGGCATTCTCAATAGCCCGACGACGGAAGATGATAAAGAGGGAAATAAAGCCCAATAACAGAACGGCCAATAGTGTCCAATAGCTTGTAGATCCGAAGAAGAAATCATTGATGCCACGTTGACGGGTCATACCGGTCTTGATATAATGGATATCACTATTCAACAACTTCACATCTTCTTGTCCGTTAAAGGTGGCTACGGTACCGGTGCCGTCACCCTTTGCCACACTCAGCTTAAACGATTCCGTCTTAACTGTCTTATAGGTATTTGCACGAGTATCAAAATAGATGTATTCGATGGCTGGAATCTCAAACTCACCCTGATGGCGTGGAACGGCCAGGAAATCATATACGATAGAGCCTTCAAGACCTTGTGTCGACAGTTTGGTGTTGTCTGTGACCTTGGCATCATAGCTGTCAAAGTCTTTGGGGAATTTGACAACGGGTTGTTTCAGCAGTTTCATGTTTCCTGCACCACTGACGGTCACACGCAGTTTCACAGGGTCATTGGCCTTTACCTCCGTCTTGTCAAGACTGGCCGAAATGGTGTATTGTCCGACACCTCCAGAGAAGTTAGCAGGTCGCTGAGGCAAGGGGTCAACCTGTATAGTAATACCTGGAGCCTTGATCTGTTTCTTCACCTCTATGTATCCAGACCCACCATTGAAGAACGCTTCAAAGGGATCCACATTACGGTTTTGCTGTACCACCACACCTTCATAGGTAATGCTGGGAATCTCCAGTTTTCCCGTAGCCTGTGGGAACATCACATATTGTTGCCAAGTAACCGTTCGATAAGTGCGACCATTGAAGTTCTCCACACTAAAGCTCTTCTCTGCAGGCAGTGGCACTTCACGCGTATAGAAACTCTTCAGGTCGGCCATCTTACCATTCAACTGAGTCAAGCCCACCAGCGTATATACCTTATAGGTAAGCAGAATAGGTTCCTGTTCACGAACATGCTGTTTAGAGGCACTTACCTTGATAAACAAATCAGAACCAGAGATAGAACTGCCAGCAGGACGAATCTCCTCACCTGCCCTTCCCTGCTGACGATTACCTTGGCCACCACTTTGTGCCTGACCACTTACCTTGATATGCAACTCATTTGAATGAATGGTCTTACCACCCACCTGAGCCTGTGCCGGCGGAATGGTGAACGAACCGTTCTTGTTGGCAGACAAGATATAGGTATAGGTGACTGATGACGAACTGGACATATGACCATTCACCAATTGATAGCTGGACTGTGTTGAGGTACTGGGTCCCATCAGAACATCAAACTCTTCCGGAATATTCCCTGCACGGAATCCTTTCACATCATCCGTATTGACCGTATAGGACAGACGGAACTGTTCGCCCACCGCCACCTGTGACGGAGCACGACCAGTAATCTGCTGGGCCATGGTTACCATGACCATGGTCAAACATCCTATCAGTAAGAGATATCTTTTCATCATAATAGTCCTTTTTACATCTTACCAGTTCTTTTGCAACGAGCGCCTGTTCGGTTGTTGCTGAGCCTTCTTCATACGCTCCTGGGTCTGCTTTTCTTCCTGGATAGCAGCATTCAGCATCTGTTCAGCATTTTCCTTGCTCATCTGCTGTTTGTTCTGTTGTTGTTGCTGCTGGTCCTGCTTTTGCTGATCTTTCTTGTCCTGATCTTGCTTCTGCTGATCCTTTTTATCTTTCTGGTCTTTATTGTCTTTGTTGTCTTTATTCTGCTGGTTCTGTTGGTCCTGCTGTTGTTTCTGCTGACGTTTACAGAGTTCCAGATTATATCGGGTCTCATCATCAGCAGGATTATTTCGCAATGACTCCTTATAAGCCTCAATGGCTTGGGCAAACTGCTTCTGACCTTGACAAACCACCCCAATATTATGGAAGGCCTGCGACTTCCTGATAGGATTGGTTTCCAGTTTTGCAGCCTGCTCAAACTGACTGACAGCCGCAGAATCTTTCCGTTGTCCAAGCAGCGCATTACCCAGGTTATAGAAAGCCTGCGCATTCTGTGGATTCTTCTCTACGGCTTTCCGGTAAGAGACTTCAGCCTCTGCATAATTCCCCGCACGGAACTGCTTATTACCCTGACGCACCAACAACCTATCGGTCTGTGCCTGTATCGTCGTGGATACCAATAATGTCAGCAACAGGGTAACTACTTTCTGCTTTCTTTTGAATAAGGAGATGTTTTTCAGCATGGGGTTCTTGATGTCAAGAATGCAAATCTCGATGATGAGCAATAAAAGAACAATGATGCCAACGGCCTGAAACTGTTCATCATAATCACTATATACAGTACTCTCTATCTCCTTTTTAGCCAGTTTGTTCAGTTCCTGGTCCAACTGGTCCTGCGCATTACTGTTGTTCTCAACATGGATATAGGCACCACCACCTGCCTGGGCTATCTCACGACACATCTGTTCGTTCAAACCCGTCATCACGGTCTGTCCTGTATTGTCCTTCATATAGTCCCCATTACCGGTGGGAATAGGAGCTCCCTTGGTGGAACCAACACCCAGGATGTATACACGCATACCCTTATCCTTGGCTTCTTTGGCAGCTTCCAAGGCCCCACCCTCATGGTCTTCACCATCCGTAATCACGATGATGGCTTTTCCAACACCCTCTTGCTGGGTAAAGCTATGGGAAGCCATCGAGATAGCCTTGGCGATATCAGTACCCTGAATGGAAATCATGGAAGGTGAGATATTCGATAAGAACATCTTCGCACTGACATAATCGCTGGTGATAGGCAATTGAATAAAAGCATCACCCGCAAAAACGATAAGACCAATCTTGTCATTGGTAAAGTTGTCAACCAGATTCTCCACCATCATCTTAGAACGGTCCAGTCGACTGGGAGCAACATCCTCTGCCAACATGGAATTGCTGACATCAAGGGCGATAATGGTCTCTATACCGGTACGCTTCTCATGATTAATCTTCGTACCAAACTGTGGACGGGCTATCATGACGATCAGCAATGCCAGGGCTGTCAGCAGTAAGCAGAACTTCACCAATGGACGGAAACGAGACACATCAGGCATCAGTTGTCTTACCAGTTCACGGTCGCCAAACTTCAGCAGACGTTTCTTCTGCTGACGAATCAGCAGGAAACGTAACACAGCCAACAGCGGTATCAGCGCTAATGCATATAAATATATAGGGTCTTCAAATCGAAACATAACAAATTCCTCTTTATGGTAGCTTTCTGAAAACTGTAATTCGCAACAACATTTCTAACAACAGCAATAAGGCAGCCACCATTGCATAAGGCTGATACGCCTCATAACGTTTGCTGAACTTCTTGACATTGAGCTTTGACTTCTCCAGCTTGTCAATCTCCTTGTATATCTGCTGTAACTCACGGTTGTTGGTAGCACGATAGAAATCGCCATCGGTGGCTGAGGCAATCTCACTCAGTGTCTTGGTGTCTATCTCAACCGGAATGTTCACATATTGGATGCCTCCTGCTACGGTCATCGGATAGGGAGCCACCTTGTTGGTACCCACACCAATGGTATACACACGAATTCCGAAACTTTTGGCAATCTCTGCAGCAGTCATGGGCGAAAGATCACCACGGTTATTGGAACCGTCAGTCAACAGGATAACCACTTTACTCTTGGCTTTTGAGTCCTTCAGTCGTGAAACGGCATTGGCCAGTCCCATACCGATAGCCGTACCATCCTCTATCAAACCCCTTTGGGCCATATCTGTACGTACGTTCTGCAGGAGGTTCAGAAGAGAGGCATGATCCGTGGTCATCGGACATTGCGTAAAGGCTTCACCCGCAAAGATGGAAAGTCCGATATTATCGTTGGGGCGCCCGATGATAAAATCTGCAGCCACCTGTTTGGCAGCTTCCATACGATTGGGTTTCAAATCCTCCGCCAACATCGAAGTAGAGACGTCCATGGCCAACATGATGTCAATACCCTCCATGGTCTTGTTCTTCCAGGAGTTTTGTGTCTGTGGACGAGCCAGAATAATCACCAGAAGCACAAATACAGCCAGTCGCAGAATCAATTGCAAAGGCATCAGGCGTACCTTCCATGAGCGTGGTGCGTAGCGATAAGCAAAAGTATCGCTCATGCGCATCGTAGGCTCACTTTTCTTCCTGTACATCAAATACCAAATCAAGTATGGTATGATGAGCAGTAGCAGAAACAGATATTCTTTATTGGCAAATTCCATTGTTTACATTCAATTCAAAAGTTGATAGATGCTATAGATGACATAGCAGAACAGCAAGGTTGAAATGGTTATCACGGTCCAAATCATGGCCTTGAGGATGCGACGTGTCTTCTGAGAGCGCTGGTCTTCTTCCGACAACTGGGGCTTGACAGTCTCTTCCGTAGGCTGATTCTCCAACTTTGTCTGGTTGATAAAGTCTATCGCGTTCACCAGATTAGCATCATTTTCGTTAATCATCGTAGAATACTTTGCGAATTTCACGAGGTCCGCTGTCATAAAGAGCTGACGCAGTTCACTCAGACTCTGCTGGTCATCAGACGCCATCAGACGTTCAATGATTTCCGTACTGGTCATTTCCATTGCAGAGAATCCATAGCGTTCCTCTATATATTTACGCAACGTATCCGTCAGTTTAGTATAATACTCCTTCTGGTTCTCTGAGCTGACCATCTTGTCTGCCTTGATCTGCTCAATCTCTTTCATCGCCTTTTGATGAGGCAACAGACGTTTCACAATCTTGATACGGGCAATGATGGGCTTGTTGTCACGCAGACGCAAATAGAGGTAATAGGCCAATGCCAACAATACCAGCATCAAGATGCTTAGCCAGAACGACAAGGACCAGTCACTCCAACGGAAAGGATTATCCTGTACATCCTTGGGACCAAAGAACTTGTCGAGTTTGGTGGTATCCACTTCCACCTCCACCACTTTCAAAGCCAGACTTTTACTTTCCAGGGTCTTGCCATTCACCTTGACCTTGAAGGGAGGAAGATAATAGAGGTTACCATCAAAAGAGGTCAATGTCAATAGCAGTGAATGGTCGGTCGGGTGTTCAATGTTGATCACCTCAACCCCAGCAACAATTTGCTGGCGAGGCTGAAAAGTGGGCATTTCAACCTTAGCACCTTCAGAGGCATGCACCGTCATCGTGACTTGTGCCTGCTCACCTATCATCATTTCTATCGGATCTATCTTCACATCAACACTTGCCTGAGCGAAAGTCAGTATAGTGTTGATTATCAGACCTATCAATAGTATTACTCTTTTCATTAACTTCTTTGTTTAAACAGCATCAGCAAAGCCTTGACATAATCCTCATTAGTGGCAATACTGACAAGGTCCACATTACTTTTATTCATCGTCTCATGCAACTGTTGCTGACGATTTTTCCAATATTTCTCGTGAGCCTGACGCAGTCTCCGGCTACTCGTATCAATATACTGTTCATGTCCCGTTTCTGCATCGACCACACGCATCAATCCGACATCAGGCAACTGACGTGCCAATACATCATAAACCTGCAAGGCCACCACATCATGCTTCCGGTTGCAAATCTGCAAGGTCTGCAGAAAATCCTGACGCACATAGAAATCACTTAACACGAAAGCCGTACAGCGTCGCTTGGCCACACTGGTCAGGAATTCCAGCGCTTGCTTGACATCGGTGCGTCTGGATTCAGGCTTGAAGTCGAGCATTTCACGGATAATGTAAAGGATGTGTTTACGTCCTTTCTTGGGTGGGATGTATTTCTCGATACAGTCGGAGAAGAACACCACCCCGATTTTATCATTATTCTGAATGGCAGAGAAAGCAATGGTAGCCGCAATCTCTGTCACCATGTCACGCTTCATCTGACGCTGTGTTCCGAAATCCAACGAGCCGCTGACATCAATCAGTAGCATCACGGTCAATTCGCGCTCTTCCTCAAACACCTTGACGTAAGGTCTGTGGAAGCGTGCAGTCACATTCCAGTCTATATCACGAACATCGTCACCATACTGGTACTCGCGCACCTCTGAGAAGGCCATACCCCTACCCTTGAAGGCAGAATGGTATTGCCCCGCAAAGACGTTCGAGCTCAGGCCACGTGCCTTGATCTCTATCTTCCGAACCTTTTTTATGATCTCGCTTGTCTCCATATTCTAGTTTTACTAGTTTATCTAGTCTTACTAGCTTTAGGGCACCTCCACCTTATTGATGATCTTTGAAACGATTTCCTCACTGGTCACGTTACTTGCCTCAGCCTCGTAGGTCAACCCGATACGATGACGCAACACGTCATGAGCTACCGCACGAACATCCTCAGGTACCACATAGCCACGACGCTTGATGAAAGCATAGGCACGGGCAGCCTTGGCCAGATTGATAGAAGCACGAGGTGATCCGCCAAACGAAATCATCTCCTTCATGTCCTTCAGTCCATAACGGTCTGGGAAACGGGTGGCAAATACGATATCTGCAATATACTGTTCAATCTTCTCGTCGATATACACCTCACGAACCACCTCACGCGCTTTGATAATCTCCTCCGCAGTGGTTACGGGAGTCACAACGGGCAGTGCGCCGGCAATATTCTCGCGGATAATCTTCTTCTCCTCGTCAATGGAGGGATATCCAATCACCACCTTCAGCATGAAACGGTCCATCTGTGCCTCTGGCAACGGATACGTACCTTCCTGCTCAATCGGGTTCTGGGTAGCCATTACCAAGAAAGGATTAGGCAAGTTAAAAGTCTCGCTGCCAATCGTCACCTGTTTCTCCTGCATAGCCTCCAGCAAGGCGCTCTGCACCTTGGCAGGGGCACGGTTTATTTCATCAGCCAGCACGAAGTTGGCAAAAACAGGACCCTGTTTTACCTGGAACTTCTCCTCTTTCTGTGAATAAATCATGGTACCTGTCACGTCAGCAGGCAACAAGTCCGGAGTAAACTGTATGCGACTGTATGAGGCATCTATCAGTTGTGCCAAAGTCTTGATTGCCAAGGTCTTTGCCAGTCCTGGTACACCCTCCAAAAGGATGTTGCCATCACTCAAAAGACCGATCAGCAAGGAGTCAACCAAATGCTTCTGACCTACAATTACACGATCCATGCCCGTCACCAGATTGGTGACGAATCCACTCTGTTGTTCTATCCGTACGTTTAGTTCGCGGATGTCAATAGCTTCTGCCATAATATTTTTATTTTTACGATTTACTTATTTAGAGTGCAAAAGTACTCAATTCACACGTTATTGCGCACATCTCCATACCTAAATAATATTAAAAAAGTTTCCTAAAACTTACATTTTAAGAAACTTTCAACTATTTCATTCAGCCTTTACGCTTTTTCTTCGGTTTGAGCTTAGGAATCTTGATCACCTGCCCCTCTTTGATCTTCGGATCTTTTGGCAGATTATTATAGACCTCCACATAGCACTGCATATCAGGACCCAGATGTGCACGACAGATACTATAGAACGTCTGTCCGGGAAGCACCTTCACCTCCTCTGCAGTACCCACAATGCGATAGGCACCCAGTCTTACGCGCTCATCTTTGGCGGCATATGGATCAGGCTCTTCTGCCGGCTCCTTCACTTCCTGTTTGGCCGTTTCTTCCTTCTTGACGGATTCTTCTGCCTTCACTTCCGTTTGAGCAACCTCTACAGGTGCTGCCACAACCGTGTCTTTTGCTACAGCAACACTGTCAACGGGCTTTTCAGGAGTAGCAACCTCATCCTTTTTGATTGTTGCTGTTTCAGTCTTCTGGGCAGACATTTTCTGCATCGCATAATAATACCCACCATAAGCCGATAAGCCCATCAGAACCAATACAACAGCAACTGCTAACAACCATTTCTTCCAAGAGGATTCCTCCTCAACAGGTTCTTCATCCGCAACTGGCTCTTCCTCAACAGGCTCATCCTCCGCAAGTTTGACCATTGGTGTTTCTTCCACCTGAGGTTCTTCCTCTATCTGGGGCTCTTCTTCCACCTGAGGTTCCTCCTCTATCTGGGGTGTTTCAACAACCTGGGGTTCCTCTTCCACCTGAGCCATCTCCACAACAGGCAATTCTTCCACAGGGCTGATAACATCCTCAACGGGTGCTACATCTTCCTCGTTGTCTTCAGCCACATCGTCAAACTCCACCCCATCATTCAGCACTACCGTCTCAAACTGTGAGAAAGGCTTGTTCACCAGCTCTTTCATCACCGTGTCCGGTGTGAAGGTAACCTTGGCATGACTATCAATCATCACACGTTCACCCGTTCTCACACTGACACTTTCACGAGCTTCTACATTGATAATCTTAAAGGTTCCAAAACCCTTGATTTTCACCAGTTCATCTTCTTCAAGACGCTGCTGGATAATGGAGAACATCTCAGTAGCAAACTTGTTCGCTTCCTTCTGAGTCAGTCCACTTTTCTCCACCAGCACCTTGGCTATATCTTGTATCGTCAACTTGCCCATACCTATTGTCCTCCCTTCAGTTTATCCCTCCATGTCTGGTTAGGCTTGAAATTCAGCACCAACTTGGGAGGTACCAACATACGTTGTCCTGTTGACGGATTCACCATGACACGCTCCATCTTCTTCTTGGTCTCAAAGACCCCGAAGTTAGGTACGAGAATGGCATCACCCTCCTGAAAAGCATCACCCATGGCATCAATCAGGTTGTTTACCAGTCGTTGAGCATCTCTCGGAGCATACCCTGTACGCTCCGCCAGTTCTGCTAAAAATTCCTTGTTATTCATATTTTCGTTGTAGCGTATAAATCAAACTCTTCGGCATCTGTGATGCGTACCTCATAGAATTCTCCGATATGCAAATCCTCTTGGGCAGGAATCAACACCTCCGGATCCACTTCTGGAGAACAGAATTCCGTACGTCCTATATACCAGTCACCCTCTATACGGTCGATGATGACACGCAGTGTCTGCCCAATCTTCTGGGCTTCTAGCTCCGCACTGATGTTCTGTTGCACGCGCATCAACTTGTCGAGCCTGCGCTGTTTCAACTCCCCAGGCACATCGTCCTGATAGTGTTCAGCAGAATAGGTACCCTCCTCTTCGGAATAGGCAAAAGCTCCCATGCGCTCAAAGCGAGCCCATTTGGTGAAGGCTATCAATTCCTCAAAATCCTCCTCCGTCTCACCGGGGAATCCCACCATCAGGGTGGTACGGATATGAATACCCGGCACCTCCCGACGCATACGTCTGATCAGCTCGTAGGTTTCTTCCTTGGTCACATGGCGCTTCATGCGGTCCAGCATGTGGTCACTGATATGCTGCAAGGCAATGTCCAGATAGTTGCAGACATTCTTCTTCTCTCGCATCACGCGCAACAAATCCCATGGGAAATGGGCAGGATAGGCATAGTGCAGACGAATCCACTCCACCCCTTCGATATCTGCCATCTGCTCAATCAGTTCTGCAATATGCTGCTGGCCATCGATGTCCACACCATAATACGTCAGTTCCTGAGCAATCACGTTGAACTCCTTGGTGCCCTGACTCACCAGATAACGCACCTCATCCAGGATCTCCTGCATCGGACGGCTCTGGTGTTTACCGGTAATCAGCGGGATAGCACAATAGGCACAATGCCTGTCGCACCCTTCCGCAATCTTCAGATAAACATAATGCTTAGGCGTAGTGATATGGCGGTGTACCTCTAGGTATTCTAGTTTCTCTAGATTTTCTAGATCTGCCAGCAGCTGCTTATAATTGAATTTCCCATACCAGCCATCTACTTCTGGAATCTCTTTCTCCAGATCAGCTAGATAACGCTCTGACAGACATCCCATCACATAAAGCCGTTTCAAATGACCTTCCTCCTTGGCTTGAGCCAGTTCCAGAATCGTATCAATGCTTTCCTGTTTGGCATCCTCTATGAAACCACAGGTGTTCACAACCGCTATCTCACCTTGAGGATGCTCTGCATCATGGGTCACATGATAACCATGTGCCTCAAAGAGTCCCATCAGTGTCTCTGAGTCAACCAGGTTTTTGGAGCACCCTAACGTAATGAAATCTATGGTCGGCTTTCTCATGTTCAAAGTTCAAAGTTCAAAGTTCAACGTTAAACAGTGAGTCAACAAATTGCTGGCGATTGAACAGCTGCAAATCCTGCATACCTTCACCCAGTCCGATATATTTTACGGGCACCTTCAACTGGTCCGAGATACCAATCACTACACCACCCTTAGCAGTACCATCCAGTTTGGTAATGGCCAGACTGGTAATTTGGGTCACTGCCGCAAACTGTTTCGCCTGTTCAAAGGCGTTCTGTCCGGTAGAACCATCCAGCACGAGCATCACCTCATCCGGTGCATCAGGAAGAACTTTTTTCATCACCTCCTTGATTTTCTTCAACTCGTTCATCAGTCCCACCTTATTGTGCAGACGACCTGCCGTATCAATCAGCACCACATCAGCACCATTGGCCTTGGCACTCTGCAAGGTATCGAAAGCCACCGAGGCAGGGTCACTACCCATCTGTTGCTTCACCACAGGCACACCTACGCGCTCACCCCAGATGCACAACTGCTCCACGGCAGCGGCACGGAAGGTGTCAGCAGCACCCAGATAGACCTTCTTGCCAGCCTGCTTAAACTGCCAAGCCAGTTTGCCGATGGTCGTGGTCTTACCCACTCCATTCACGCCCACTACCAGGATGACGTAGGGTTTATGATCACTGGGCAAGTCCCAGTTATCGTTATCATCAGAATTATTCTCTGTCAACAGGGATGCTATCTCATCACGCAGGATGGCATTCAGTTCACTGGTGGACACATATTTATCGCGAGCTACGCGCTCTTCGATACGCTCGATAATCTTCAACGTGGTTTCTACACCCACATCAGAGGTAATCAATACTTCCTCCAAGTTGTCCAGTACGTCGTCATCCACCTTCGACTTGCCGGCTACTGCACGAGCCAGTTTATCGAACACACTGGTCTTGGTTTTCTCCAAACCTTTATCCAGTGTTTCCTTTTTTTCCTTATTAAAAAAACCGAAAATACCCATATTGCAATATATTACGAGTGCAAAGTTACAAAAAAATAAGGCTGCAACCAAACATTGCAGCCTTAAATTTATCATTACTCTAAAATATTAGTTCTTAAAGAAGTCCTTAACAGCCTCGTTAGGAACCATCTGCTCGTCGAAGATGTAAGCACCAGTCTTGGGGCTCTTAACCATCTTGATAACCTTTGTGTAAGCGCGACCATCCTTTGAGCCTTCGTGGAGGGTAGCGACGGTTTTCTTTGCCATGCTTTAAACAGATTATTTAATCTCCTTGTGCACAGTCATGCGCTTCAGGA
>JAEEGF012288575.1_pt1 | contig 19959 bp, 17 predicted proteins | sample 9134171 | NCBI WGS metagenome assembly JAEEGF01 (sample SAMN16246542, study PRJNA631951) | gut metagenome | biome: gut microbiome; feature: rumen; material: AP-attached | host: Bos | place: Iran: Karaj | collected 2018-10
TCCACTGCAATCTGTATGATGCCACGATTGCGCCCAAGCCCACGAACTCGCGAGTCATCGGGCGACCGTTGAACCAATATCTGAACTCGGGCTGAACAGCCAGAAAGTTAATGTCCTTTCCATAAGGCTGAGAACATCCCATAGCCGAAATGCCTAATGTAGTCTTGTTTCCGGTTACAAGTTCCAAGCCCAAGTTTGGAGTTGCAAGTCCGTCGAACAAGACATCGGTCTTGACTGCAATCTGCTGTGCGCCAGCAATCTGCGCAACACAACAGAATATCAAAGCAATGTATATTTTAAATCTGCTCATATATATTAGAATCTCTCTCAAAATCAATTCTCATCTCTCTGCCAAATATCAACATTTGGCTTGTTTTCTACTATAATCTCGTCGGAATCCAGAACAAGCGGAGTTACCACGTTTACAACTGGAGTCTGATTGTCTGTTAGCTTGTAATCGGCATCATTGTCGGCAAGTTTCAAAGAATTTGCCTCGGTGATGCTGCAATACAATCCAATTACAGCCTTCATAACCCTCTCGTTTCCAACATTATCAACGGTTGTGACGTTGAGTCTGAGAACGCCCGGTGCATTCGGACTAACATCGTAGTTGTGATATTGTTCCTCGGTAACATGCAAGGCTATTGCGTTGAATTTCAGCGTAAATCGGCAAGTATCGGCACTATTCTGCTGCGCCAGTCCTGCGCTGAATTTTCCAGAATCGAAATTCATAGAATAGCAATTCTTTGCATCGACATAGCGGGTTGTAAGATACAACTTCGATGGAATTCCTGAAAGCGAACCCTCGATGCTCTTTACCGTAAAGTCTGGCGATGCCTTAACCATCGACAGATTGATGGTGATGTCCTGTCCCACCTTTCTTGGAGAGAATGTAAGGTGATGATTATCCTCATCAACCTCGTAAAACTTCTCAACTGCATAGTAAGAAGTTGGGAAAGGCGATTTAATCTCTGAACTTGGATAGCCAACGTACAACTTTCGGATGTCCTCGTCCTTGTTTGGATTTTGAATATAATCCTTATAGTTCGATTCAACTCCGTTTGCGATACTGAAACTCATGAAATGATACTGGCTGTGGCGCAGATAGAAGCCCTTTGCCGGCGATTCAATCTCATCCTGTTCGGCAATATCGCCATGAATAACATCGCCATTGAGCGAAGAAGGATTCACTCTGTAGCATGTTCTTGTTGGAAGAGTTATTCGGCTTGCAAAAACATACATTGAATCGGGAGCAGGACTCCATGTTGCCCCATCATAGTCAACCGTCATGACAGTTCTGTGGAGTTCTTTATAGTTATCCTCCTCGAACAACTCGACATCGGTACAAGCGGTGAGGCACACAAGTGCTGCCGCATATCCCATTATCCTATTTATATTTATTATGCTCATCATTTTCTGTTTTTACAACTATTTCTTTTTCTTCGACTTCTTTTCAGCCTTGGCTTCATCGGCAGCCTGTTTCTTTTCAAGTTGTTTCTGCTCGTAAGCGTCTTTTTCAGCCTGCTTCTTGGCTATTTTTTCGGCTTTCTTCCTTGCAGCCTCATCTTGTTTTTCTGCCTTGGCTATCTTGTCGGCATACTCGTCTACCTTTTCTTTATCTTTAGAAGATTTTTTCTCCTTCTCGGCTTTTTTCTTTGGCTCAGCCTTTTCCTTTACAGCCTTTTCCTTCTTTTCAGACTTTTTAGCCCTTTCTTCCTTAACAGCCTCGTTCTTGGCAGACTTCTTAGACTGTTTTTCGGCATTAGCCTTATCGCGCATTGCCTTTTCGTTTGCCTGCTTTTCAGCCTTTGCCGACTTAGCCTGCTCACGTGCCAAAGAATCCTTCGCAGCCTTTTCTGCCTTGGCAGTTGCCTTGGCTATCGAGTCGGCTGTTGCCTTCTCGGCCTTTGCTGCAAGTTTTATCTTTCTTTCCTTTTCGCGAGCGGCATTCACGCTGTCGCGCTGTTCCTGTCGGTGTTTGTTGTAGATTGTCTTTGCCTCTACGCGAGCAAGTTGCTTAACCTGGTCGAACTTGTACTTGTTCTTGACCGAATGTCCGTAGCGATAAACCATAGCTACTCTCAAATCGGTTACTACAGGATACATCAGAAAGCCTTTCTTTGAAGATGTCCTGACATAACAGTTACTCTCCCTGTCGAGTCGGTATTTGTCATAATCGTAGTATAACGCACCAATGCTCGCACCGAGTTCGAGGTCAAGAAAACTCTTCTTGTATGTGTACATCGGGATAATGCCACCAAACGTAACGCCTGCGTTGGCTTCACGTCCCTGATAGCCTTCCTTGGCAAACTTGAACGAGAATGTTCCGGCAGCAGCATATCCGCCGAGATAGTATGCTCTCCAGTAGCGAGGGTTATGACGCTCGCGCGATGTCATATACTCAAAGATGCTTGAGTATCCGCCGTTCTTTGTTCGGGTATGCCAATAGTTTCGCACCTCAATGCGACCTTCGGCAACATTGAACACGTTGTATGATTTCAGTTTTGGATTAGTATGCCAGTTGTATCTTCCCGACAAACCAATTGTGTAATGATTATAGTTTGTCTTGCCCAAATCGAACTCTACAGCCAAGTTTGGAACAAGCATAAGCCATTCAATACCATTAGTACGGAAAGCAAAACGTTCTTTTACGTTCAAAGTGTCTATAGTTTCCTTTTTCTTTTTCTTCAGCGTAAACTGCGCTGAAGAAGGCACCGTTACGACAAACATAACGCACAAAAGAAGCGCCAAGCGCATTAAATCATGTCCTTTTGTAGAAACAACAGCAATCTCTCTTTTTATTCTCATGACAATATGTAGGAGATTATAAAAAAATTCCTCAAAAATAAATTAGTACTAAAATTTGGTGCAAAGATATTAATTTTTTATAAATAGGTTAAATATTATATCCAAAATAACACGAAAAGAGAACAAAAAGACCATATTTTTGATATTTCCATGTGCAAGCATCGCATTTTGCATTCTTATTCAACAAGAAAAAGATGTCGGAAAGAATCATTTTTTACGGCCTCAACAAAATAAAACCCGAAAACAATCGTTTATTTATTGAGCTTTTATTATTTTTGCAGCCGTTTTGCGGTTTAATGCAAAATGATGAATAAACGACAAGTTAATGATTACAGCTTCTATCGTTACATACAAGCATAAGGAAAAAGATTTGGATGACGTCTTTACCTCGGTAGCCAACTCATCCATAAGCAGGCTGTATATCATCGACAACTCTGGCTACAACGAGAACATCGACAATTACTGCAAGAAATTCAAGAACATAACATACATTCCGAGCGACAATCTGGGCTACGGAACATCGCACAACATCGCAATCAGAAAAAGTATTGAGTTGGGTGCGAAGTATCATGTTGTGCTCAATCCCGATGTAAAATTCGGACCAGAGGTTATAGACGAGCTGGAGAAATATGCCGACGACAACCCTGATGTCGGTCAGATAATGCCAAAGGTTTTCTATCCCGACGGACGTTTGCAGCATCTTTGCAAGTTGTCGCCAACTCCGATGGATTTAATCGGAAAGAGATTCCTTCCGAAGCGACTTACAAGAAACAGACTAAACAGATTCCAGCTGAAATTTACAGGCTACAATAAAATAATGAATATTCCGTATCTTTCTGGCTGTTTTATGTTCTTCAATCTTGAAATTTTGCAGGAAATCGGACTGTTCGACGAGAAATTCTTCATGTACTCGGAAGATGTGGACATCACACGCCGAATACATCGCAAATATCGTACGATATTCTATCCTAACGTGAGCATTTATCACGTTCACAACGCCGCATCAACACGCGATTTGAAGATGCTGCGAATTCACATCGTGAACATGATTAAGTACTTCAACAAATGGGGTTGGCTCTTCGACAAGGAGAGAAAAGCCATGAACAAGGAAACGTTAAATAATCTTAACTACTAAGATTACTTGCGACGAGCGCCGAAAACCACGATTTTCAGCAAGGCAATCAGAACTTTTACGCGGATAAAAATCTTTTTAAGTAGCGAATTACGGCTTGTAAGGCGCAATGTCATCGTTGCGTTGCTTCCGTGGCGGCGATAGCGTATGAGTTTCTCGGGCACGAAACTGAACGAGTAGAAGATTTCGGCAATATTTCCAATCCAGATATCGTGCATCGGAATGTCTTCGGGAAAAGGCAGAGCCTTATCGAGCAACTCGCGGCGGAAAGCCATGCAGCAGCCAGTATAGCCGTTTTTCAGCAGAAGATTCTTAAGAAAACCTTTCCGTGTTCCGTTGTATTCGAAAAAAGAATCGAGCACTTTGTTCGATTCGGCATCTACAACGTAGGCATCGGAAACGATACAAGCATACGTTTTCAGATATTCGAGCGATACGGCAACCTTGTCGCTTGTCCAAATATCGTCTTGGTCTGAAAAGAAAATGTAATCGCCCTTAACATGTTTCAAGGCGTTTTCAAAATTGCATACCACACCCTTGCAAGGGCCTTCAACAACACGGATTCTATCGTCATCAAAACCTCTTACAATGTCTAATGTAGAGTCTACCGATCCATCATCCGACACAATTACCTCGTCGTTTTCGCCAAGTTGCGACAGTATCGAGGATAACTGTTCGGATATGTATTGCTGACCATTATACGTAGCTATACAAACCGAAATCATTCTGCAAATTTAGAAATATATTTTGAAAAATTCTATAATAAAACATAATTTTTTCGTGCGCATAGTCAACGAAAGTGTGTGGCGCAGCACAACCGTCAATGATTCGGGATTCGTTCGGGCATCGTTCAAGAAGGATTTAAATCTGATTAGCATTTTTTCGGCATCGGCAGTATCGTTGGCAAAGTCCTGAATGGCAACGGAATCCATAAGTTGCAGTTTGGCAGAAGCAAATGTCTTGGCGAATCTGCCAATAAAATCGAAATCGACAAAGTCGAGATGAAGGCGCGCATCGTAGCCGCCGCATCGGTAAATCTCGCTTATCCTGAGACACGTTCCGCTGTTTACAGGCATCGCTTCGCCAAGCGGATAAATTCCGGATTTCAGATTTCCGGCAACCGATTTTCCGAAGAAGCCGCGGCGACATGGCGAAAGATGTTTGCCATCGGAAGAAACAAGCCCCGGAGCGATGATGGTTTGGGCCGAAACCTCATCTGCCAATCTGAGATATTCGTCTGTCGCGCCATCTGGGAAAGTGGTGTCTTGGTCTAACAACAGAAGCCATTCGTAACCTTTCTCACGGGCTATTTCGGCTGCTTTATTGTAGGCCTTTGCCAATCCGCCGTTGGAAGAATCGCGCACATATACCGCCCGTTCGTCCGAGATTTTCTGCACAAACGATTCGGGCGAGTTGTCGTAAACCACAAACTCGCGCCATCGGCAGTCGCGCAACAACGACAGATACGATTTCTGCTCGCCGAGCAAGGCGTTATACAGCACTATTACTGGAAGAATCTTCACGGAACGATATTTTTACGAAACAGAAAATCAGCACGGCTATAATCTGGAACAGCGACGATAAGCCTACGAACAGCAACTCGTCGAAAAACTGCAACGCAAGGGTTATCAGAAAGTAAGCATAGAGCATCTTCATGATGTTTTGTCCGCTCTGCGCCAGTTTGTACGTCGCTCCGGTTACAAATCCCACTATTATGCCGAAAATCAGCACTCCAACATAGCCAAAATCCTTGAAATAAGGCGACATGGCTGTAGCTACGTTTATAGGTACGGGACACGGAACGAAATCCTGAAAAACCATCGGCTTGACACTCGTCCATCCAAGGGCATTGGCAATAACGTAATATCCCCTGAAAGTATTCTCGCCCCAAAGCATAGCCGAGTTTGCCGTGTCGTAGCCAAAAGCCACAATCGGCGCAAGGAGGTACATTCCGATGAAATCCATAACAGTCATGCCCTCCTCCACTCCACTGTCGGAAACAAAGGTTCTGACGTTTGTCAAAACAAATCCGAAAAAGAAAAAGACTACCGATGCAATGGCTATCGGCTTCAGACTGATTCTGCGGCGCGTGTAAAGCATGTAGAACGAAGACAGAAAAAGCATGAAGAAAATTACCTTTGCCATTGTGCATAAGAAGAACATCAGTCCCATGAAGAAGACGAGGGCAAGCCGCCATCGGTTTATCTTCTTGCGGTCGAGTTCAACAAGCAGAAGGACATAAACCACAAAGACAAAGTACCTTACAGGGCCGAGGCTGAATCCGTAAGAATCATCGACGGTTTGCTGACGGATATTGTAGACCAGTTCGACCACGCTTCCGTTAGAAAGCGCGAACATCACGGTTTTGTAGCACATATAAGGCACAAGCAATGCCGAAATTGCCGTGAGGATGTTGATATTCGTCTCGCACGGCTGCCACACAACGACCTTTCGAACAGGCAGGAACCTGAACGTGAGAAACGATGTCGATACAAGTCCTACAACCCACAGAATAAGGCAGATAACAAACTGGTCAGACACGGCATACAACTCATGATTAAGCGTTAGGTACATGAACAGAATCACGCTCCACACGCCAAGAGTAACGCTCCACGGCGAAAAAACGTCTCTGTAAATGTAGAACAGAAACGCCCATGCCAAAACGAATGTCACAACCAGCGCAATAATCATACAAGCTTATAATAGCACAATGTTCCGATAAAGGTAAGGAAAACTACCATGACGAGAATAACGAGCCGCTTAGGCGAATAAGGTCTTTCGGGAACGACGGCAGGCTTCAGAATTGTGAAAGCCGGAGTGCGCTCCATCACCTTTGCCTTTGCCAACTGCAACTGAGCCGACACCTGCTGATACGAGTTGAAGCAAATCTGCATCTCGTTTTCCAGATTGTCGCTCTCCGCCTTGAAATAGTTCGAAACCAAATCGTGGTTCTGGTCGGAGAAGCGCGCATATCGTCTTTGCGATTCAACATATTCAGCCTTTGCCTTGGCATGAAGTTCGGTAACGTAGGCAAGTTCCTCGCGCGCCTTCTGGGTTCGGTAGTCGGTTATGAACTTTTGAAGTCTGATTCTCACAGAATCGGCAATCTGCGTAGCCACAAGCGGGTCTTGGTCTGTAACCTCGATGGTTATGACGTCGGTCTTCTTGTCTACGCTGCATTGCACGCGCTTGTTTATCGTCTTGATAATCTTGTTATCCTCTTTTGTGTAGATGTTGGCAGATGTCTTCTTCTGCATCTCGGCAGATGTAGAAGATTCGGTTTTCTTCATGCTCGACGAGAGCCATTTCATCGGCAAAGACCACCAAGCCACCTTTGTATCCTCGATAATGTAGTTTCGGTATGTCTTATTGATGCTTCCGTCGAGGGTTCTAACCTTCACGTCGAACAAATCGGCAAGAAAGGTCGAAGATGACTTCACGTCGGGATAAAGTTCGGGCTGAATGGCATCTTCGCTGCTTCCGTTCATCTTAACGCCAACCATCGATGCCAGCGACGACAGATTTCCTGCCAGCGATGAATTCTGCACCTCGGGAGCCAATTTAACCTCGGCCTTGTACTGCCGCGGAATACTGAATGCCACGACAATTGCCGCAACCGCAGCCACGCCTATGTTTATTGCGAATCTTTTCTTGTGTTTCAATATAAGATTCCGATATTCTGCAAGATTAACTTCGTGAAGTTTTGTTGTCAGTTCCATTATAAAAATCAATGTAATCTTTGCAAAGATACATCATAAATTCAAAAAATCATTACATGGCATAACGAAAAAGCCAAATCTGCCATTCTTTACGAGAGTTAGGCATGAGCAATTATGTAAAAACATACAAAACCATGAATTATCATGCAGAAAAAAAGCTAAAAACAACTTCTAAGGTACGGGATAGGTTCGGGTAAGCAAGGAGATAGTAAGGAGGTAGCAAGATGGTAGGTTCGAGAAACGTATATTGATGCAATAACAAAGATACTTCTCTTACAAGAGCCATACCTGCTCACTATTTTTTTTGTGAATGTGCACACTCCCCAAGACAATCGGGATTGTAAAGTTCTTAATACCCCATTGCAAGAAAAGGAACATCATTGAATTCATGCCGAACTGACGTATTCTTTAATTATTCTTAATAAATACTAATAAATTTTGCCGATAGACAAAAAAGATATACCTTTGTACGTTTTTTCATAAACAATTACATTATGACGATTACACATAACAAGTTTTTCAGAGGCGCAGTCATCGCACTCACACTATTCTTTGCACTATCACAAAACCTAAACGCACAGAGTGGAATGACTGACAAACAGATTGTTGAATACGTAAAAAAACGCGTAGAAAGCGGCGCAGATCAGAAAGAAATTGCCAAGGAACTTTTGAGAAAAGGCGTTACTCCGCAGCAGTTGCAACGCCTAAAACAAAAGTACGAAAAGATGAAGAAGGAAGAGAAATCAGGCTCTTCGTCGAAGAATCTTAAAGACCTCTCGTCAGATGATAATCGAACAAGAAAGAACAACGGCGAAGAGCGCGACGAGGATTTGGACGATATCCTCGGCGACATCGAGCTGCCAGAGAAAAAAATCTACGGACACGATATTTTCAGAAACAAATCGCTCTCGTTCGAGCCAAACATGAACATTGCCACTCCGGTAAACTATGTCCTTGGTCCGGGCGATGAGGTGACTGTTGACATCTACGGCGCATCGCAGAGCAGCAACACATACAAGGTTTCGCCCGACGGCTCGATAACAATCGAGGACGTTGGTCCGGTATATGTAAGCGGACTCACGGCTGCAAAGGCTCAGGCAAGAGTAAGAAGCCGAGTTGGCCAGTATTATCAGGGCTCGCAAGTAAAACTCTCGGTTGGCCAGACACGCACTATTGCCGTAAACGTTCTCGGCGAGGTTACCGCACCGGGAACTTACTCACTCTCAGCATTTTCTACAGTTTTCAACGCCCTCTACCTTGCCGGAGGAGTTACCGACACGGGTACGCTCCGCGAGATTAAGGTGACGAGAAAAGGCAAAGTTATCTCGAAGATTGATGTCTACGACTATCTTGTAAACGGAAAACTGGCTGGCAACGTGATGCTTCAGGATAACGATGCCATCATCGTTGGTCCTTACGAGAATCTCGTTGAGATTACCGGTCATGTAAAGCGTCCGATGTTCTACGAAATGAAGAAGGACGAGAGTCTTGAGGCTCTCCTCAAATATGCCGGCGGATTCACGGGCGATGCGCTGAAAAACAGCATTCACATTGAGCGCAAGAGCAGCGAGGGGCAGACTGTTTACAGCGTGAACGAGAAGGATTTTGCAAGTTTCACTACTCACGACGGCGACTCAATCTATGTTGAGGCAGCCATCGAGCGATACAAGAATATGCTTTCTGTTTCGGGCGCAGTATTCTTCCCGGGAAAATATCAGCTTAGCAAGGAGGTAAACTCAGTAAAATCGCTGCTGAAACAGGCTGGCGGTCTTACCGAAGATGCCTTCATTAACCGAGGCGTTCTGTACCGTATGAAGGAGAACCGCACCCGAATGGCTATGACCATCGACATCGCAGGAATTACCAAAGACACGGCTCCTGACGTACTTCTTCAGAACGAGGACTCGCTCGTCATCGCATCTACAGAGGAAATCAACAAGAAGAAGATGATTTACGTCTACGGCGAAGTATTCGTACCGGGCGAACAGCCTTATGCCGAAGGACTTACAATCGAGGATGCAATCGTTTCGGCTGGCGGATTAAAAGAGACAGCCACTACCCTAAACGTTGAGGTTTCGCGAATGTTGATTTACACACACACGAAAGATTCGACCTACAACACACAGGCAAAAGTATATCAGTTTACGCTGAAAGACGGTCTGCCAATAAACGAAGGCTCTAAGTTCACCCTACAGCCGGGCGATATGGTTTCAATCCACCGCTCGCCTGAATATCAGCAGCAGCAAAGAATTACCGTAAATGGCGAGGTTCTGTATGCCGGAACTTACACCCTTACGGGAAAGAACGAACGTCTGAGCAGCGTAATAAAGCGTGCCGGCGGTCTGACAGCCGCAGCAGCCGGAGCAAACGCGCGCCTCATCAGAAAGATGACTCCAGAGGAGCGCGAACGTAAGATTCAGCTTGTAGAGATTGAGCGCCGCTCGCTGATGCAGGACAAGGAGAAGACTCAGAGTCTCAGCCTCGACTCAACAGATATCAAGAAACTGAAAATCAAGGAATACTACAACGTTGGTATCGACCTCGACAAGGCGATGAAGAATCCGGGCTGCTCAGAAGATGTTGTGCTTCGCGACAGCGACCAGATTATCATTCCTCAGCACGACTACACCGTGAGAATAAACGGCGAAGTGCTATACTCTAACACCGTAAGCTATGTAAAGGGCAAGAGAGGCAGCTACTATCTTAACCAAGCCGGCGGCGTTAGCAAGACTGGCGACAAGAAGAAAGCCTATGTCATCTATGCCAACGGACAGGTAAGCCGTCTGTCTAAAGGCAAGGTTATGCCGGGTTGCGAGATTGTTGTTCCGACAAAGGAAAAGAAAGAGTTCAGTGCCCAAAACGCATCAATAATAATCAGTGCAGTAAGCGCACTGGCAACAGTTGGAGCAGTACTGATATCCGTAATTAAATAAGCAGATTTTTTTGCATTAAAAGACAATACAACCAATGCTTGAATATAGAGAAAACCGCACCAAATAAAGGAACTTTTAACATGAACTATACATTGATATACTATATATTGGCATTTCTGATTTCGTTTTTATTCAACTTCTTCACAATGCCTAAATTGTTGAAGATATGCTACAAAAAACGACTTTACGATGTGCCTGACGCAAGAAAAGTACATAATATTCTTGTGCCACGCCTAGGCGGAATACTATTCCTGCCGTCAACTCTTATTGCCATGTCTGCCGTGCTTATGGCAAGAGCTGCACTTGTTGACAACACCATCGAACTTAATCAATGGACTTTTATATTTCTGACAGGAATATTCATTATATACATAATCGGAGTATTAGACGATTTGATTGGATTGGGAGCCAACATCAAGTTCGCCGTACAACTCGTAACTGCATTGGCTTTCCCGCTAAGCGGAGTATACATTAACAACCTATACGGTTTGTTTGGCATACACGAGATTCCGTTCTATATCGGATACTTCATAACCGTATTCTGCACTTTGTTCATAATCAATGCCATGAATCTCATTGATGGCATCGACGGATTAGCATCGGGAATAGCCGCAATAGCACTTTCAGGATACACAATTCTGTTTGCCACAAATGGCATAGAAATTTACCCTATTTTCTGTGTTTCTGTAATTACTGCAATATTGGTATTCATGTACTTCAACATATTTGGTGATGAAAAGAAACAGACCAAAACATTCATGGGAGATACTGGCAGTTTGACATTGGGATACATCATCAGCTTTCTTGCCATAAAGTATGCAATGAACAATGAGAACATACTTCCATATCGTCCAAACGCATTGCTGGTTTCATACAGTATACTACTTATTCCTGTATTCGACGTTGCACGAGTTATACTTTACAGATTGCGCAAGCACAAGCCATTGTTTGGGGCAGACAAGAGTCATATACATCACAAATTGCTACGCACAGGCATGTCGCAGCACAAGGTACTTATGACAATATACTCAATTGTATTGTTCTTCATTGTACTAAACTACGTTATGTCGTCAGTAATAAACATAACAATAATTGTTGTGTTAGATATAATTTTATGGACAAGTTTTAATCTTTGGTTGGATAAAAAAATGAAGGCATGATAACGTTGGTTATCATGCCTTTATTTTCTATAAGAATTCAAAGACTTTTGTAATATACTTTACCGAGCACATAAGGAAATTTGAATATATTCCATATCTGCGGCAGGCTTTAGCATCTTCCTTTGTAAGCAACAGTCTGTGCGAAATGCTGCTCGTACTCATTCCGCCAGTACGCATGGTAACAAAATCCTTTTTAACATATTTTGACGAGATATGATGTTTGGCAAACAAACGGACCATCATGTCAAAATCGGCGGCGATTTTATAATCCAAGGCGTATAATCCGTATTTCTCGAACACTTCGCGACGAGCATAGAACGATGGATGAGCAGGCATATAGCCAAAGCGTACTGCCCACGGACGGAAATTCTTCGAACTATAGTAACGCACACATTTGTTCAGGTTGTCGGGATGAACGAAATGGATATCACCATAAATAGCGTCTACTCCATTCAGTTCTGTTGCAACAGTTTCCAACACATCGTTCGTGGTAAAGAAATCGTCGCTATTCAAGATTCCGACGACATCGCCAGTTGCCATTCTGATGCCCTTGTTCAGAGCATCGTACAAGCCTTTATCCGGCTCTGACAGCCATTTCATTCTGCCACCAAACTTCGGCTCATATTCTTTTATCAACTCCAGCGTTCCGTCCTTAGAACCGCCGTCAACAACAAGATATTCAACATCCGAATATGTCTGAGAAAGAACAGAATCGAATGTAGACTTAAGTGTCGAAACACTATTATATGTTGAAGTTATCAGAGAAATCCTCATAAAATTATCTGTTAAGCAATTTTTTGTATAAGTCCATGTATTCATCCGCCATTTTGTCCCACGAGAAACGCTTTACATTCTCGAGTCCGTCACGGACAATCTGGTCTCTATTATTTTTCACATATTCCATCTTCATTCTTAACGTATCAACGGTTATATCGTCGAGCAACAGTTCTTTGTCGCCTATTACCTCGGGAATAGAAGAAGAATTAAAAGCTATAACGGGACAGCCTGCCATCTGAGCCTCGAGAATTGGCAGTCCGAAGCCCTCGTACAACGATGTATAAAGCAAGCATATTGCCTCGTTATACAGTTTGTTCAGTTCTGTGTCAGAAACGATGCCGCAATATTCGTACTTCAACCTAGCCTTGTCGAGCAACTGGATTTCTGTTGACGAAAGAGGGACACCCACAATTTTCAGGTTATACCCAAGTTTTGCCAGAGGCTCTATCAAGGCATTGAAATTCTTGTATCTGTCGCGCTTTCCGACATAAAGCACATAGTCTTTCTTTTCGGCACTACGCATATAAGAGAAACGATTATCAACGCCGTTGTATATAACCGAGATTTTCTCGGGATTTACATCTGGCAAATAATGAAGCAAATCTCTCTTCGTATTTTCTGAAATACACACAACGGCATCAGACTTGCGGATAGCCTCGTCCTGCTGACGGCATTGAATGTAGCGAATCAGCGGATTCTTGACGAATTTACGGTATGCAAAATCATGAACCGTGGTAACATTGATTGCATTTCGGTTACTGCATGTGCGGTAATAACTTGAATGAAATATAAACTTCTCGCTTTCCTTGACTGAGATGTGCGGATTTAAGAAACGTCCAAACTTAATGCAGAACATCTTCTCTGAGGCAACATTACTGCCCAAATCCAGATTCTGGCGGCAAATATTGTCATTTGAATTCTGATACTCGATAAACGAAACACCATTCATCTTGGCAAGAACACGAGACACAAGGTTTGCCCACACCATAGAGATGCCTCCACAGCGTTGAAGCGAAAATACAATATTATCAAATACGATAGACATACATCTTATTTTACTAATGCAACATAGAAATCAGCCCACGACGATAGAATCTTCGAACTTGAGAAATTCTCAGACAGTTCTTTTGCCCGTTGTCCCATTTTCTTACGCAACTTTTCATCTTCTATAACCTTGCACATAGCATCGGCAAGTGCATTTTCGTCGTTTTGTCTTACCAAAAAGCCATTTTCTCCATTTACTATAATATCCTTTGGGCCGCAATAGCACTCGTACGAAATCATTGGCAAGCCCATAGAAGCCGCCTCCAAAAGTACCATCGGAAATCCTTCGAACAGCGAAGTCATAACGTAAGCCGAATTTTTCAGATATTCAGCCTTTACATTATCGGTTCTGCCATGTAATATAAAACTATCCTCAACATTACAATCTTTGATTTCCTTTTTAATTACATCTTTTAGTTCCCCATCGCCCCAAATATTCATAGTCCAATCGGGGTGCTTCGCATGGACTTGTTTCCATGCTCTGACTAACGAAATATAATTTTTCTCTACCGAGAGTCGTCCAACAGAAATCATATTTTTAGAATCGAGCGATGCCTTTTCATCTCCTTCATACGGCAACGGATTGTATATCTGACACACATTATCAAGATGCTTAGCCCACTCGTTCATATCTTGTTTTGTCAGGACAACAAGTTTGTCGAGTCCTCTTGCTTGATTAAACATTTTACGCATCATCACCTTGCCTAACATCTTCCATATCCAACCATGATGATTTGACAACAAGAAATTCCGTCTGTAAAACATATTGAAATGCAGTTCGCCAACAACCTTGCAATTAAGTTGCATGTCAGCAATAAACTCTATTTCCCGTCCAAACATTGACACAAGCACATCCGGCTGTTCAATGTCGAGAATTTCTTTTAACTTCTTTTTGTATATAGCATTCTTCTTATAATAATGATTATAATATTTCCGAAAGAAAGGCTTTGTAAAATCATCTTCATAATTTATATCCAAATCATAATGTTTGATTCGCGAATCAAACTCAAAGAAGTTCTTTTTCTTCTTCTGATCTGTAGTTACGATTACAATATCAAAGCCCTCTTTTTGAAGAAGATAGTTAACCTTCATAGACAGAACACGTTCCGTTCCGGCAGAGTTGAATATAAATGGAGTACAATATAAAATCTTCATTACCTTAAAATCTCATTAAACCAACATAATAATAAAACGGCATTATTGCGTTTTTTATATGCAGATATCCAAACTATTTTATTATCAACTTGTTTTCCTTGTCGATATATTCGACAGGCTTATACAGAAACTTTACGAAATAAACAGCAGCAAATATCCATACAATATTCTTCAGACTATAAAAATAACTTCCTCGACACATAAAGATAACGCTCGAAAGCATCGTCATGTATAACAAAAAACCACAAAGACTTCCGCGAAACATCAATGAACGACTTTTTGCTATTAAATATCCTAAGAACATGAACAGAACAACAACACCTACAAATCCAAAAGACAAGTAGACATCGCCTACAATATTCGTACCCAATCCCCATGCATCAGGTTTATCGCCAAACTCCCAAAAGGTTGTAAGACGTTCAGAGCGTAGCATGTATTCAGGTATGCCTGATAGCCCAATAAAGACAGACTGAGAAAACGGAATTACCGACAGCAGATAGCCCAATGAAGACACGCCATATGTGCATCCACTTTCCTGAACATAATCATATATGGCATACAAATCTCTGTTGGGAATAAGAAAATCCATCACGCTACGAAATTTCTCAGCAATAGCATCTCCACCGGCTGCATCCATTGCAGTTCCGCCTCCTCTTATCATTCCAACTATGGCAAAAAGCACACAGAATGTCAAACCTATTGCAACTATTTTCTTAAACGAGAAATCGTTTTTCTTACAGATAAAACAAAACAGCACAACCATAAGATTCATCGGAAGCGTTCGGGTTCCAACCATAAGCAATACTGCAACCGTAGCAAACACAAAAGCGTAGGCTAAAATTGAATTACAACTTAAATTTGCCAATAGCAGCAGCAAGATAAAAGTCTGAAACAACACCCATACGAATCCCATAATTCCACCAGCCTCGGCAACATCATTTCCGGTATACAGGTTACTAAAGTATGTCACACCCCCTGTCGCAATGAATAGTGCAAACAGAAAGGCACAGAATAGCATAACAAGATATAACTGACCGTGTGTCAACACTTCGCGAAACGTAAAATGCTTTTCTTCGCCATTCGACTGTTCTTTGTCTTTGTCGCTTCCAACAACATACAGATAGCCCAGACAATAACACGAGAAACTTAAATTTGCCAATGCCGTACACTTTGTTATGACATCGTAGTTAAATATTGGAATTGACAAAATCTGAAAGTCTGGAAAAAAAGGGTATATAAATATCGGGTAAAGATATATCACCAAGAAGAAAGCAATAGTAAACAATACATTAAAGCCTATTTTCTCATTGTGATAATCCTTTATATAAACATAAACCGCTTCTATTATAAACAGCAAAAGTAAGCCCCAGCAATAAACACTCGAAAACTTACCAGGAGCAATGAAATATAAAAGCAACGACAATATAAAGAATATTTTTTCCATACTTATATTCATTTAAGCAGGCAGAATCTACCCTTTAATAGTTGTATAAACATAAACAAACAGCGATAAAACTGGCAATAAGCGCACAAACAAAGCCACATTTTTCTGCCAATAAAGAAAGAAGCCAGACGCTGCTGCGGAGTCATTGCACACGTCGCAACTGGCAATTTTGTCGGAATTCTGTCAATAATATGATACTGTTTCCTTTCCGCCTCCATCATCAAATCAGCCTTTTTTAGCCACATTCCAGCATTCAAGGCATCAGCAAAGCCTTCTTTTTGTGAAAAGAAATCACTCAGGATAAGTGTTGCCTGATAGATGTCCTCTATTTTTTTATCAGAAACATTTTTTGTGTACGAATTAACATTCGTCTGCATATAGTGATACAAAGGAGTCCTCAGTCTGCTTATCCTATTGGCATGGTAGCACAGTCTCGGCAGTACGGAATAATCCTCACCTACATTTTGACCTGCAACAAAAAATATATCATTGTCAAAGAAAAGACTTCGTTTTATGAGATGAGCCCACAGACTTGGCAATGTCTTACCGCTGAGTAGATATTTTGAATATGTGAAACTATCAGCATCCCATGCTCCTCGATATATCTTTTTTGAATTATTCCATTCAAAATAGCTATCCATTGCTACGACATCCGCATTTGCTCTTATTGCTTCCTCTACAAGAGCACTAACGGCAGTCTTTTCAAGATAATCATCGCTATCGGCATACAAAACATAATCACCCGTAGAAGCCTCCAGTGCAGTCTTTCTTGTGCCGGCAATCCCTATATTTTCTTTGTTATGTAAGATTTTTACCGACAAACGATTATACTGAGCCAAGACCGACTCAAGTATCTGAACAGACTTGTCTGGCGAACAGTCGTCGACAAAGATATATTCAATATTATCGTATGTCTGTTCCATTAAAGAGCGGACGCATCTTTCCATGAATTTCTCCACCCCATATACAGGAACTAAAACACTTACCTTTATCATAACATTCTGTATTTCTTAGCGATATAACAACAAAAGACAATCTCGCAAATTGAAGAACTTGCTATTCCGACAACCAAAGCATAGACATTATGCCAGATATACAGTCCGATGCCAGATATCAGGAAGCAACTAACCAACGCAACTATCTGATTATGCAAAATCAAAGAACTGTATCCCTCGGGAATGAAACAGAACTGAATATACGCACCAGCCAAAAGCCATCCCATTACCGTTACGCTCAATATGATGCAAACATAATAAGCATCGCTCATCTCCTCGCCTCCCAGTATCGAAACGGCAAACTTTCCGAAAATCACGACACCAAGAATAATCAGCACACCGATTACAAATTCAGCCTTCAGAATCTGCACAATCGAAGAACGCTGTCTGTTAACAAGCAGTTTCGGATAAAATGCGTCATTCAGTTTCGAGAAAAGAGTACGCGGAATAATAATAATCTTATAAGCCAAATCGTATATGGCAACATCTTTCATTCCCAGGAACGAACCGATAAGAACCACAATGCCTTGCTCCTTCACAACACCCGTAACATTGCTCAGGAAAAAAGGTATCGACTCTTTATACGCATTTTTAATTCTATCAAGACCTACAAAATGCAACTCCAAACCATCCTGATATCTAATCATCAGAATAGACGTAATGCCGCCAAGCAATGAAGATACCGATACAATTAGCGAGAAAATCCAGACATCATCTTCTGTCTTTAATACAAAGAAAATGACAGGCAGACTTAATATTCTAAACGACAGCTGTATAAGAGTAACAATCTTCATTTTCTGCAATCCTTGGTAATACCACTGCGGAAAGAGAATAAACGTAAATGTCTGTATATAGACAATACTGAAAACCAACCTGTTATCGCACATAATCGGAAATGTGTATAACAGAATGACAAAGACAACTGCAGAAACAACACCAAGTGCAATCTTTGAGAAAAAGACGACCGAGACAAGTTCCTGAAGATAAACCTTGTCTTCGGCATGTTCTGCCACACGCTTTGCTGCCGGCAAATCAAAACCGAAATTCAGAAATGTTATGAACAGCAATACTATAGAAGCCGCATACGCATACAGTCCGTAGCCCTCAACCCCTATTGTCCTTATAAGGAAAGGGTAAATCAGAATATAGAAGCACATATTCAGAACCTGCAATATTGTCATAAAGAAATAGTTTTCCAGAACCATTCCATTATTAGACAATTTCCCCCGCAAAAGCCCGTATATTCTTTTTATTGAAGACATTTTTACTTGATTATGATTTTAACGACATCATCTTTCAGGATGTACAGAGTTATCAGAACCGATGCAATAACAGTCATGATTATTGCAATAAACATTCTTTTTGGTCCTGCCGGTTTGTAAGGTACTGTTGCTGAGTTTATAACTGTTACAACAGGCGTTCTCTCCTGAATCTTAGCCAAAGCCAACTGTGTCTGCGATTCCAAAGTAGAATAATTATTGTATTTCAGCTGCATGTCTCTGTCCAGATTGTCAATCGAAGACTTAACACTCTGAAGAACAGAATTTCTGTTAGCATCAGAGGCTGCTGCATATCTTACTCGCGACTTGTCGTATTCGGCCTTAGCCTCATCACGAAGTTTGCGAAGATACTCGTAGTCTGCACGAGCCTTTTTTGTTCTGTAATCAATTATATAATTCTGCAATTTCTGTAGAATAGAATCGCTTATGGTTGCACAAACCAACGGGTCTTGATCTTGCACGGATATTGTTATCTCATCAGTTTTTCTGTCGATATTACAAGTAATTTTAGAGGCAATGTTTTTAACAACTTTCTGTTGACGAACATTCATTTCGCCCACATTTATTTTTTCCTTTCCTGTAAAATTGCCCTTTTCCTCTTTGTCAAAACAATCAAAAACAGGTTTTATGATATATTCTGTCCAAACTGCATATTTCTGGTGATTAGCCATATAATCATAATATGTAGTTGAGATTCCGTCCTTAGTCTTTATGTTTATAGGGAACAATGTGATTATGAAGTTATTAGACTGCAGCAGGTCTGGGTAAAAATCCAGAGTGAGCGCATCCTGTCCTCCTGCTAATCGTCCCAAGCCATTTATGCCAAATGACGATGCGAGAGAGCCCAAAGAAGAATTTGTGGAATTAGACTCGGGTGCCAACTGTACCGCACAAACGTAATATCTTGGCACCATTATCGTACACAGATAAGTAACAATCAATACAACTGGCAAGATTTTCAGGTACAACATCTTTTCCCTCTTAATTTTCTTCAAGAAAAACAAAATAGCTATTGTTTTTTTAACATTCTCCATTTTTATATATTTATAAACGAAACAATCTGTTATACACTTCCGCACATTAGTGCACCAAATTAGCGATAGTCGCTATCATTGTGGCAATAGAAGCCGTTGAGGTTCCTATTGTCAGAATCTCGGAGATGGTCATCTTCTTCGAAGCCATCTTCTGCGGCACGATTATCTCGCAGCCAGGATTTATGTACTTGCGTCCGCTGCCCTTTATGCGATAAACCATGCCGTTCATGTTGATTACATAAACTCTGTTCTTCTTTGCCTTCTGGCTGAAGCCTCCGGCCTGATCTATATAATCCGTAAGTTTCTGCTTGCTATTGTATGCCACGGTTGTCGAGAACATCACCTCGCCATTAACCTTTACGGTATTTGTGAATGTAGGGATGATTAGTCTGTCGCCCTCGCGCAGCACAATGTCGTTCTCCCCTCCCGGATTGGCAAGAGCCTTGTCGAGTGCTATTCCGACGTAGTAAGTCGTGCC
>JAEEGF010840510.1_pt1 | contig 19958 bp, 18 predicted proteins | sample 9134171 | NCBI WGS metagenome assembly JAEEGF01 (sample SAMN16246542, study PRJNA631951) | gut metagenome | biome: gut microbiome; feature: rumen; material: AP-attached | host: Bos | place: Iran: Karaj | collected 2018-10
GGATTCATGACCGCATACCTGGCGTCCTCCCTATCGAAGACGCTCCGCGAGAAGCAGTTCATGGCCGTGCAGGGGTATTCCATGGCTGAGATGGGCAGGTTCTCGATCGCCAGCCTCATCACCCGCTCTACCAACGACGTGTCACAGGTCCAATCGGTGGTGGCGATAGGGCTCCAGGTCGCCGTGAAGGCCCCGATTATGGCAGGCGGGGCGGTCCTCAAGATCATAGGGTCCGATTTGAAATGGACCTCCGCCGTGGCGATCTCGGTAGTCGCGATCCTCTGCGTCATCCTCCTGGTCATGCGCTTCGTGGTCCCACGCTTCAAGCGCATCCAGATCCTCAACGACGGCGTCAACAGGGTCACGAAGGAAGGAATCGAAGGCATACGCGTGGTGCACGCCTACAACGCCGAGGGATACCAGCAGGGCAGGTTCAAAGACGTCAACGACGAGCTGGTCGACACCCACCTGACGGTGTCCAGGGCCATGGCCTTCATGCACCCGACTATGGGCGCGATAATGAACCTCATGTCCCTCTCCATTTATTGGATAGGCGCGAGCGTCGTCAACGCAGCCACCGGCATGATGCGGGTCGAGGAGTTCTCGTCCATGGTCGTTTTCTCCGCCTACGCCATGCAGGTTGTATCGGCATTCATGATGACCACGGCCGTGTTCACGGTCATCCCCCGGGCGCAGGTCTCCGCCAGACGCATCGAGGAGGTCATCGAGACCGAGCCTTCCATCAAGGACGGGGACGTGGAGAACTCCCCGGAGGGAACCCTGGGAGAAATCGAGTTCAAGGACGTCGGATTCAGGTATCCCGACACGAACGAGTACGTCTTCAGGAACGTCAGCTTCAAGATCTCCAAGGGGGAGACGGTGGCGTTCATAGGCCCCACGGGATGCGGGAAGAGCACCCTAGTTAACCTCATCCCGAGGTTCTACGACGCCACCGAGGGGCAGGTGATAGTGGACGGCATCGACGTCAAGGACTACACCCTGGAATCCCTCCGCAGGAAGATAGGGTACGTCCCGCAGAAGTCCGTGCTGATGGCAGGGACGGTGGAATCCAACGTGAACTATGGGGACACGTCCAGCGACCGCACCCATGAGGACGTGAGGAAGGCCGTTGGCATCGCGCAGGCGGCCGACTTCGTGGAGTCCATGGACGGCGGGTACGACGGGCACGTGTCCGAAAAGGGAAACAACCTCTCCGGGGGGCAGAAGCAACGCCTGTCCATAGCGAGGGCAGTCTGCAGAAGGCCGGAGATATACATCTTCGACGACTCCTTCTCCGCCCTGGACTACAGGACCGACCGCAGTCTCCGCAGCGCCCTCAAGAGGGAGACGTCCGGCGTCACGTCCATCATCGTCGCGCAGAGGATCGGCACCATAATGGACGCCGACAAGATAGTCGTCATAGACGACGGGAGGGCCGTGGGCATCGGGAGGCACGAAGATCTCTTGAGGGACTGCGCCACATACAGGGACATCGCCGCGTCGCAGCTGTCGCCGAAGGAGGCCGCGCGATGCCCAGGGACCGCTTCGCGCCATCGGAGAAGCCGAGCGACTTCGGCGGCGTCTGGAAAAGGATCTTCGCCTACATGGGCAGGTACAGGTACGCGCTCTACGCATGCGTCGCCCTGTCCATAGCCGGGTCCCTGCTGTCTCTGATCGGCCCGCGGAAGATCAGCGAGATGACTGACATCATAGAGTCGGCGGTCAAGCACGGAGGCGACGTGGACCTGGAAGGGGTGGCCGCCATAGGCGTGTTCCTCCTGGCCCTATACGCTATTAGCGCCGCGATGTCGTTCGTCCAAGGGCAGGCGATGGCTTACATCTCGCAGAAGACCTCAGGTAGGATACGTGAGGACGTGTCCGCCAAGATTGTCAAGGTGCCCCTCGGATTCTTCGACAAGGCCAGCACGGGCGACCTGATGAGCCGCGTCACCAACGACGCCGACCGCATGGGCCAGGGCATGAACCAGAGCCTGAGCCAGCTGATGACCGCCTGCGTGATGTTCTTCGGAACGCTGGCGATGATGCTGATAACCGACGTGACACTGGCCCTCACCGCCGTCGGATGCACCGCGCTGGGATTCCTGGCCATGTGGGCCATCGTCAAGAAGTCCCAGGTGTACTTCTCGAGGCAGCAGGCCAACCTCGGGCGCATGAACGGCCACATAAGCGAGACCTACTCCTCCCAGAGCGTGGTCATGGCCTACGGAGGGCAAAAGGAGGCGCTGGAGAAGTTCGACGAGATCAACGAGGCCCTGGCCAGCACGGCGGTGCGCTCGCAGTTCCTCTCCGGCACCATGATGCCTCTCATGGGCTTCATAGGAAACCTGGGCTACGTGGCTGTCTGCCTGGTGGGGGCGGTGATGGTGATAGACGGGAGCATAACCATCGGGACGGTCGTGGCGTTCCTGATATACATCCGCCTGTTCACGCAGCCGATGTCCCAAATCTCCCAGGCCTTCAACGGGATGCAGTCCGTAGCGGCCGGGGCGGAGAGGGTGTTCTCCTTCCTGGACGAGCCCGAGCTCTCTGACGAGTCCGCGAAGAAGCCGCTGGTCGGGAGATCCGCAGGACACGTCGAGTTCAGGGACGTCCACTTCGGATACGAGCCGGGGAAGGAGGTCATCAAGGGATTCTCCGCCGAGGTCCTCCCCGGACAGAAGGTCGCCATAGTGGGACCTACCGGCGCCGGGAAGACCACCATCGTGAACCTCCTGATGAGGTTCTACGAGATCGGCAGCGGAGACATACTGATCGACGGGGTGTCCGTGAAGGACATGAGCAGGGCGGAGGTCCACCGGCAGTTCTGCATGGTCCTCCAGGACGCCTGGCTGTTCGAAGGGACCGTCCGCGAGAACATAGTGTACGGGAGGGAGGACGTCCCCGAGGAGAGGATGGAGGAGGCCTGCCGCGCCGTCGGCATAGACCGCCACATCGCCGCCCTTCCCGACGGATACGACACGGTGCTCGGAGAGACGGCGGAGATGTCGGCAGGTCAGAGGCAGCAGCTGGTGATCGCCCGCGCTATGGTCAGCGACGCCCCGATGCTGATACTGGACGAGGCGACCAGTTCCGTGGACACCAGGACGGAGGCCTCCATCCAGAAGAGCATGGACCGGCTTTCCGAGGGGAGGACGTCGTTCGTAATCGCCCACCGCCTGTCGACCATAAGGAACGCAGACATGATCCTGGTCATGAAGGACGGCAACGTGATCGAGAAGGGGACCCACGACGAGCTGATGTCGATGGGCGGGTTCTACCGCGACCTGTACGACAGCCAGTTCGAAAAGGCACGACGATCGGGACCAGAGCCTGCGCCAGACCCATGAGGCCAGACGGGGGAAGTGGGTGGCGAGGGATATGGTGGCACGGGCCCTCGCGCCACATACCGACCTCCTCCTCCTCCCCCGTTTCAAGTCGGCCATGGCCTTGGACGCCACGTCCTCGGGGGAGACCGGGTGCCCGAATACCGCGTCCGGGGCGTCGTGGCTGCTCTTCACGCCGTCGATGAAGGGCGTGCGCACCCAGCCCGGCGACACCTCCAGGACCGATATGCCCTTGTCTTTGACCTCGTACCTCAGGGAGTCGAGATAGCTTCTCACGAAGGCCTTGGACGCCGCGTAGACGCCCAGGCGGTACGCGGGAACGTACGCCGCCTCGGAGCAAAGGGTGACGATGGCCGAGCCCGGCCCCATGAGCGGGACGCAGGCGTTGACGGCCTCCACCACGGACGTGACGTTCACCTCGATCATAGAACGGGTCAAGCCCGGATCCATGGAGAAGCTGTCGCCGAACCGGCCCAGCCCGGCGCAATTGACGAGATAACGTACTTTCGGAGAGGATTCGGAAAGGGAGGAGGCCAGCAGGCCCCTGCCTTCGGCGGTGGACAGGTCCGCCGCGATGATCCTGCACGGGGTGGAGAGGCCTTCCGACACGGACTCCATGGCGTCCCTGCGCCTGGAGACCATCCATATCTCCTCCAGCCCCTCGGAGTCTAAGGCGCGGCAGAACTCGGCGCCAATCCCGGAGGAGGCGCCGGTCACCACTGCGACGCCCGGCATCAGACCAGTGCGGCTGCTGCTGCCGTGACGGCCACTACGATCATGATGCCGACCATCAGATAGGCGAAGAGCTTCTTTTTAGCTTCAGCTTTCATTGCAATCCCCGCCTTGATAAGGCTAGTAGTATTATACTTTAACTAAAAGCTCCGTCGCTCCGTCGAACCAGGGACGCAGGTCGGAGATAGCACTCAGGTATCAGATTGGCCGAACGCTTGCCTGGGTCCCGGGTCCTGGAAGCCATCCGCTCCTGCAAAGAGTTGAAATCCTCGGGAGACAGGACCGTCTCCGCGTCATGCCTGATGAGGAGGTCCTCCCACCTCATGAATCCGGCGTAGACCGGGTTGTGGAGGATGTTGCGGACGTTGAACTTGTTCCAGGCGTTCCCCTTCCTCGTCAGCCTGCCCTCGGAGTTTAGGGAGAACGCTATCATGTCCATGGACTCCCCCTCCATGTAATCCGCGAACATGCGGCGGACGACCCTCATCTCATCCGGGTCGGCCACTAGCCTGCCGTCGTCCAGGCGGTATCCGAACGGGGCGGTGAAACCCATCGTCCTCTTCTCCGAGCCAGACGCCTCCAAGGACTCGGCCTTCTCCCTCATGCCCATGTGCGTCCTTTCGCCTATCTGCTCGCTCTCCAGCTGGGACAGGCGCTGGATCATGTCCACGACGAACCTCCCAAGGGCGTTGGTGGTGTCCAAGGACTCCGTGGAGGAGACGAACATCTTCCCGTTGCGGTTGAGACGGTCCATCATGGCCATGAAATTGCGGCTGTTCCTGTGGATGCGGTCCATCTTTATCACGAGGATGACGTCCCAGTCGTCCATCTCGTCCATCATCCTCCTGTATGCGGGGCGCTTGTCGTTCCTCCCGGAATAACCGTCGTCCTCGTAGACGTCGTGGACGTCCCATCCCTCGGCGATGCAGTAGTCCTCCAAGACGGACTTCTGTGCATCTAGGGAATAGCCTTCGGCCGCCTGCTCCTCCGTGGAGACCCTTACATATACGGCGGCGCGCATCGCTGGTCCTCCAAGTGGCCGTTCAATGCGACATACTTCTCCATGGACACCACTGGCTCCTGGTCGCCCCTGCGGACGATCCCGTTCCAGTCGACGTATCCGACGTAGACCGGGTTGCGCAAAATATTGGAGACGGTCTGCGGGCGCCAAACCCCTCCACGCTTAGTAGGGACTCCCGACCTGTTCAGGTATTCGGCGATCTCTTTGAACGTGGAGCCGCGCAGCCTCATGTTGAAAATGTCCCTCACGACCGCGGCCTCGGCCTCCACCACCCTCATCGAGCCTCCGGAGTACTCGTAGCCGTAAGGATGCCCGGACCCCAGATGACCGCCCCCTTCCTTGGCCTTGAAAGTCATCCCCAGCTTGACCCTCTCGCCGATCTGCTCGCTCTCCAGCTGGGCGATGCGTTGCATTATGTCCATCACGAACCTTCCCATGGCGGTGGTCGTGTCGAATTTGTCCTGCATGGAGTTGAAGTCCTTTCCCTCGGCGCGAAGACGGTCCATCATGGCGGCGAAGTTGACACTGTTCCTGTGTATACGGTCCATCTTGAGGACCAGGATTATGTCCCACCGGTCCGACTCCGACATCATCCTCGAGTATTCGGGGCGGTCCGCGGAACGGCCGGAGAAGCCCTCGTCGCGATAGATGTCCGCCACATCCCACCCGCGGACCCTGCAATAGGCTGTCATCCTCTTGATCTGCGCGTCTAGGGAGAACCCCTCCCTGGCCTGGTCGTCGGTGGATACCCTGGCATACAACGCCGCGCGCATGGAGACACCCGGCGAAGCCATCCTGGTCGCCGTATTTCAATGATGCCTTGCGGAATCGGTTAAATCCGCCCAAGAGGATGCATCGGCATGGACGGGACGAATTTGAGAATGCTGATAAGAACCGCATCGATACTCGCGTTGGCGGCGATGCTGTCGACAATCTGCGTCGTCGGCGCGGAATCGGATGCGGATTCCGACGGAGGATGGTACTACGACCAGCTGGACCCGTTGGAGAAGATCATCTACGAAGTCGCCAGGTCAGAGGCGGACCTCGCCGTGCCGTCAGATCTTCCGGAACCCTATTCAAGCATGGCTTTCAATGAATTGTGCACCTTCATAGACGCTTGCAAAGACGACGTCATCCAGGCGCTGGAATGCGAATGGGTCCTCGGCAATCACGGAAACGGGGAACTGATGATCAGCATCGGAAGCTACGGCGAGAACAACTTCATCTCGGCCAGATGCGTGCATTCCTCCCTTTTCGATGACGACGAGGCCGAGGACGAGGCGCTGACCGCTGCCCTCATGGACATACAGGTGGACAAAGGAAGCAGGCTCGCCACCGTGACATCGATACATGACGCGGTATGCGAAATGCTGGACTACGATTACCATCCGCAGCCAGAGAAGAGCTACAGCCTCCACAACGCGGTCCTAGGAGACCACATCGTCGTGTGCGAAGGCTATGCGAAGACCTTCCTCGCCCTCTGCCAGCTTCATGGAATCCCCTGCATCGGAGTGTCCGGCGTCGTGTCCACGCAGACCGGCGTGGGAGGCCACATGTACAACATGGTGCAGATGGATGACGGGAAATGGTACGCTGTAGACGCCACATGGGACGACCAAGACGGATGGACGGCGGACACGTATCTTCTGGCGGGAAGCAATACCATCGGATTCCACGGGGTTTCATTCAAGGATTCGCATCATCCCACAGGCCTGCTGGCGCCTCCGCTTGCCTCCGACACCTATATGCCGGGAGTGATGTTTTCCTTCGACGGGGAGGTGCTGAGGTTCTCTGGCGAGGGGGACATCAGCGACGGGACCGATGCTCCATGGAGCCAGTACAAGGACGCAGCCAAGAGCATAGTCATCGGGGAAGGCATCGGTTCCATAGGGAGCAACGCGTTCTACCGGTTCTCTGGCGTGAAGTCGGTCTCCATCGGGCCTGGAGTGGAGAGCATCGGCAGCAAGGCGTTCTCCTACTGCTCTTCGCTGACATCTCTGGAGATCCCCGGGACGGTGAAGTCGATTGGGGCCTACGCCTTCTACAAAGGCGGCATAGGGAAGCTCGTCCTGGGGGACGGCGTGGAGTCGATAGGAGCGAAGGCATTCCAAGGGTGCCCGTTGAAGCATGTAAGGATGGCCTCCACCGTCACGGACATAGGGGCCGGAGCCTTCGCCGGATGCTCCTTCTACGACGCCGACGGGAAGACCGCGCTGGAGGCCGAGCCGAGCCTGCTGGCCGGATACACGTTCAAGGGTTCTCCGTCGGCCTTGACGCTTTCCACGAAATTCGTCGTCGGATTCACGTTCACGAAGGGCCAGTTGAAATACACAGTGACATCATCCCTGTCCAAGGACCGGCAGCTGGCCGTGACCGGATACGAAGGAAGCCCTGTGGACCTCGAGATTCCCGCGGAAGTCTCCACGACAGCAGGGTTCTTCCCTGTGACGTCGGTCGGGGCGAAGGCGTTCTACGGCTGCGGCACGTTGAAGACCTTGGACCTCGGAAATGTCGCGTCGATAGGGGCGAAGGCGTTCGCCAGATGCCCGTCCCTGACCAGCCTGGCAGTCGACGAACCGGTGAAGACCATTTCCTCCTACGCTTTCTACGGCTGCGCATCCCTCATGTCCCTCTCGATAAGCGGGGACGGGACCGTGGTAGACGTCAGCGCCTTCAGCGAATGCAAGAATCTGAAAGCCGTGTCCTTCGGAGGGAGCGGGATATCCGTGGGAACTAACTCGTTCTACAACTGCACAAGCCTCTCCTCTCTGGATCTGACAGGAGTGAAGACGATAGGGACCAAGGCTTTCCCTTACTGCAACGGGATGGAGGAGCTCGTGATCCCCGGAACCGTGAAGTCCGTCGGGCCCTACGCCTTCTACAAGTGCTCCAGCCTGGCATCCATAACGGTCCTGGACGGGGTGAAGAGCATCGGCAAGAGCGCCTTCAGCGGGTGCGGCAAGATCGTCCGCATCGAGATCGGACAATCCGTGCAGAGCATCGGGCAGAACGCGTTCCACGGATACTCGTTCGTCGACGCCGGAGGGAATCTATTGAATGCCGACGCCTCCAGCCTCGCCGGGCACTTGTTCCAAGGAACCGGAAAAATCCTGAGGTTGGAAGCCTAAAAAAGCGGGGGAAGCCCCCCGCCGTTCATAAGATGTTGAAATAGAACAGGCAGGCGATGACTACCAGATGCAGAACGAGGAAGACGTAGACCAGTTTGAACTTCGTCTTCCTGGTCTTGTGCCTGGCCCAGGACATCCCTGCGGCCGCTCCGAACGGGCCTATCAGGGCCCACAGCAGAAGGGTCGCCTCCGGGGTCCTCCATTTCCCTTTCTCCGCCTTCCTCTTGTCCGAGAAGTAGGCGGCCATGGCCAACAAGTTCAGCACCGCATAAACGGCCAGAAAGATGAGAAGAGTCGACATCGGAGCCTCGCTATGAACGCGTCCACCGACACGGGGAAGCCTTCCTCGTTCATCTCCTTCTCCTTCTTATTGAAGAACACCGCATCGGGTATCCCGAACTCCTTGGAGACCTTGGCGCACTGGTCCTTCCCCTTCTCGTCGTTGTACATGCACGAAATGAAGAGCTTGACGTCCTTCCCCTCCAGGGCCTTCTTGTTGGCCTGTACGTAGCTTAGGACCTGCTTGTAGGGCTTCCCGGCGTGGATCCCGGTGCCGAAGACTATAGTCTCGTAGCCGCTGACGTCGATCAAGGTCATTTCCTTCAGATTGAACGTATCGGCGTCCACTTTCCTGGCGATATACTCGGCCAGCCTCTTAGTGTTCTTGGTCATTCCCGACGCATACAGTATTGCAGTCTTCACCATTCGTATCCCTCGAATACGAGGCTCGGTAGCCCTTGCCCCTTGCAGATCCGATCTGCCCGGCCGCCATTCCCATCGGGAGGCCGGCGCGGCGGTCGCGATGTATGCTTCATGTGTAATGCATACAAGTATTAATCTCAAGACGGACAGAACATCGGCAACGATTATCTAATATCATTTTGATATCGAAACATGCCAGGCGGAAAACCCAGATACGATTGCGCCGTCGACGCCGCGATGTCCGTCATAGAAGGAAGATGGAAGACCACCATCCTCTGCATGCTGGCCAAGGACGGGGACATGAGGTTCACGGAGCTCCAGAGACGGATAGGCGGCGTGACGCCGAGGATTCTGTCGAAGCAGCTGAAGGAGCTGGAGTCAGACGGGATGGTCCGCAGGAACGTGTCGCAGGAAGGCAGGCCTAAAGTGACGTACTCGGTCACTGGCAAAGGGGAGTCCATATGCCCCATATTGGCCCAGCTCGCCGCATGGGGCATGGAGAACCAGATGGTGTCGGTCATCCTGCCGGAGGAGGACGAGCGACCCGTCAGGCGCTCTTCAATTCCTTCAGCAGCTCGGAGGCCTCCGCGTCGCCGTTGCCGGCGGCCATCCTCAGCCACTTCACGGCCTCCTCCATATCCTTCTCTGTCCCGTATCCGTCCAGATAGCAACGTCCTGCGGTGGTCATGGCAGAGGTCACGCCTTCCATGGCCGATTTCAAGAACAGCTCGAATGCCTTAGGGGCGTCCGGGCCGGATTCCCCGAAACCCTCGGACCACAGGAATCCCAGGCGCTCCATGGCGAACGCATCCCCCTGGTCCGCGCCCTTGCCGTACCATTCCGCCGCGGAGGGAACGTCCTTGCGCGTGCCGATCCCGAACTCATAACAGACGGCGAGATGGAACATCGCGTTCACATTTCCTGCCTTGGCCGCCGTACGGTACAGCTTGAAAGCCTTGGGCTCGTCCTTCTCCACCCCCAGGCCCTCCTGGTACATGTACGCCAGGTTGGTCCTGGCCTCGGAGTTGCCCTGGTTGGCGGAAAGCCGGAAAAGCCTGACGGCCTCGTCGTAATCCTGCGGGACGGAGATTCCGTCCATGTAAGCCAGCCCGGCGTAGAGCTGGGCGTCCGGAATGCCGTCCTTCGCGGCGGTTATCGAGAGCTCGGCCGCGCGCTCGGGGCCTATGCCTTGGTACTCCCCTTGCATAAAGAGCCTGACGGCGAGCGTCATCGCCTCGGTCTGACCTGCGGCGACCGCCTTCTCCAGGTACATGTACCCCTTCTCTTGATCCTCCTCGACGTCCCAACCGAACAGAAATGCCATGCCAAGGGCGTATAGCCCGTCCGGGTCCCCTTCGGCGGCAAGGTCCTTGACCTCGTCTATCGACAGCTCCGCGTCGCCTTCCGGCGTGTTGAAGACGAATCCCCTCTGCTCCTCCTCGGACATGTCATCTCCTGGACGGCTCTGCCTTTTCCCCTGCGGAACGGCGGACCGGTTCCTGTATGGAATCCATCGATGCCGATAATAACCTTCCCAGAACAAGGCCGGACCCTTCCTCGGGATTCGCGGACCGGGCGGGACCGCTCCACTCATAATGAAATAATCGAAACTGACTGCAGCCACGGATGATCCAGGGATTCAAGGTCGTCGACGGCCACGCCCACACGTACATGGACGGATTGGCTGGCAGGATAATCGGCTCGTTCACCGAACTCCATATGATGGAGCCCACGGCCTCCCTCGGAACCGGAACGATGGATGCGCTGCTGGAAAAGATGCGTCGCGACGGCGTCGACTATACCGTGGTCGCCAACTTCGGGCCCGTGAAGGCGATCGACAAGATTAACAGATGGACGCTGGACGTCTGCGAGAAGAACCCGTGCCTTATCCCCTTGGTCTCCGTCCATCCCGGGATGTCCGCGGAGGAGTTCCAATCGCTCGTCGACGACGGGGCAAAAGGGGTGAAGATGCACAACGGAATCCAAGGGTTCGACGCCTGCGACCCAGGACTGGAAGAAATCTATAGGATATGCGCCGATTGCGGCCTTCCGATCACGCTCCATTGCGGAGAGGTCTCAAGGCTCCACCTGAACGACCTCACCGACGAGGAGCACTTCGAAAGAGCGGTGAGAGAGCACCCTGACAACATGTTCGTGCTCACGCACCTGGCTGAGGGGAATCCCGAAACCTTCTGCCGCCTTGCCGAAAACTACTGCAATTTCATCTACGACACATCGATAGCGTTCTCCGGAGAGCATTGCATCCATCGCATCCATGACGACTTCTGGGAGGACGACGGCAATGCGGCAAAGGCATTCAGAACGGTAGGCTGCGACCGCATAGCGTTCGGCTCCGACTACCCCTACGGGAACCCGATAAGCGACATCGTCAGAATACTGTCCCTGGACCTGACCGATCGCGAGAAGGAGGCGGTGCTCGGCGGGAACACGCTAAGAACGTACGGGTTCCGGCGGCGAAAGGATCCGTCCCCCTGCCCTTATCCGCCGACATGCGGAATCGCCTGTAGTTAGAAACCGGCGGAAGACAGATTGAACCCATTATATACGGTGCCTCGCCGTAGCCCCCTTATGAAAGCGATCGTGGTCAACGGGAGCCCGCGCAAGGACTGGAACACCGGCAAGGCGGTCCAGAAGGCCGGGGAAGGCCTCGAGGACGAGGGGTTCGAGGTCGAGAGGATAGACCTCTACGACTACGTCTTCAAAGGATGCACCAGCTGCTTCGCATGCAAGCTGAAGAACGACAGGACGAACGGCATATGCGCCATGAAGGACGACCTCCGCCCCGTCCTGGAAAGGCTGAGGGAGGCAGACGCCGTCGTCCTGGGCTCCCCGGTGTACTTCAGCCAGCCCCTGGGGCAGGTGAGGTCTTTCGTGGAAAGGTGGCTATTCCCCGTGTATTCCTACCATTACGAGGACGGAAAGCCGGTCCTGCGCAGGGGGAAAGAGGTCCCATGCGGAATGATCTTCACGATGAACCTCACGAAGGAGGTTTACGACGAATGGGGCTACGCCGAGGCCCTGAAGCAGACCCCGAAATCCATGGCCGAGATCATGGGGTATTGCGAGACCTTGAACATCTACGACACGTATCAGTTCAAGGACTACTCGAGATACGACGTCACCCTCTTCGACGAGGAGAAAAAGAGACGGTACCGCGACAGCCATTTCGAAACGGACCTCAAGAACGCGTACGACCTGGGCCGCAGGATAGCCGAGAGGGCTAAAAGGGCGTCGGAACGACGGGATTCGGACCTTAAGGCCGGCAAGGTCCCTCTTTATCCTCTCGTATCCAGGGAACGCCTGCTCCAGGCGCCTGAAATCGGAGTCGTGCTTCCTCTTCCCGATCCTGACCCCCTGTCTTACGTGAAGGAACTCGTGGTACATCACGAAGTCCAGGCAGTCCGGGGGAAGGGAGTCCGTGTCCAACGCCTTGGATATCGATATGACGCGGAAGATGGAATGGCAGGTGCCGAGGACAGAGACGGAAGGGCGGCGCGTCCATGTGAGGTATACGCCCTCGGCCTCCCCCGACGCCAGCAGGCCGGCCTCCTCCAGCCTCTCCGCCGAACGGGACAGGCTGCGGTGCTCCCCCTCCGACGACAACATGAACCTGCGGCTTCTGGCCAAGAACCTCGGCCTCTGGGACTGGACGAAGGAATCCGACGAGACGTATGCGATGAACCTCTCCGGGGGGCCGGATCCCTTGTCTAAAACGAACCTGATGTAATCCTCCAGGACCTCCTCCGGGGCGTCCTCGAAATAATCGGCCATCACCATCTCCGCCTTCCCGCCGCGGACGCTGTACCTGCACAAGGTGCCGGTCATTCCAACGAACTTCAGGTCTATCGACTTGATCCTCCCCACGTTCTCCAATCTCGTCGCTCCTTCCTCCTCGGGACCACCATGTCCTTCTGCCTCCTCTTCCCGGCCTCGGTCCTCTCCACGAACAGCCTCCTCCCGTCGGGATCGGCGCCGCAATGGTACATCACGGTGGAGAGAGTGGACGGCGTGGGGGTGAATACCTGCACCTGCTCCGGATTCAGCCTGAGCTCCCTGCGGCAGAACGCGGAGAGCTCCCTCATGTCCGATTCGGTGCATCCGGGATGGGCGGCTATGAAGTAGTACGTCAGGAACTGCCTCTTCCCGCATCTCCCGGTGGACTCCTCGAACATGCGCTTGAACTCCAGCAGGACCTTCCTCGGGGGCTTCCCCATGAGCCTTAGGACGCGGTCGGAGACGTGCTCCGGCGCTATCTTCATCTGGCCGGAGACATGAGACGAAGTCAACTCGTCCAGGTACTCCGTCCCGTGTTTCTCGTCAGCGACCACCATGTCGTAGCGCACGCCGGAGTTGACGAACGCCTTCCTGACCCCGTCCGCCGAAGATATCTCCTTCAGCAGGCGTATCTGCGCCGAATGGTCTATGGGAAGCCTCGGGCACGGCTCAGGGAAGAGGCAGCGGCGGTCTTTGCAGGCCCCCTTCCTGGCCTTGACGTCGCAGTCTATGCCGTACATGTTGGCGGTGGGGCCGCCGACGTCGCGGATTATCCCGTTGAACCCCGGCCTAGACGCCATCCTGGCGACCTCGCGGAGTATGGACCCCTCCGAGCGGGACACGACGGCACGGCCCTGATGCATCGCTATGGCGCAGAAGGAGCACTCCCCGTAGCACCCGCGATGGGTCGTTATGGAGTTCTCCACCGTGTCCATGGCCTTGACGCGGCCCTGCCTGGCATAATACGGGTGGACCGCGTTCTCGTAATCGGACTCGTACACGGCGTCCAGCTCCTCCGTCGTAAGGCATCTCTGGGGAGGGTTGTGCACCAGGAGCCTGCCTCCGTGCCCCTGCGTCATCCCTTTCCCGGACACAGGGTCGCAGTTCTCCTTGAACGTCATGAACATGCGGGCGAAGGCGCCGGGATCGGAGGCGCACTCCTCGTACGATGGCAGCCGGAGGTAGCCTTCAGGGGCCTTGGACGACGCGTAGCATAGCCCCCGCGTTCCGCTCCAGTCCTCGCCCGCGGACATGCGCCTGGCCAGCTCGAGGTTGGAAAGCTCCCCCATGCCGTAGACTATCGCGTCGGCCTTGGAGTCGAACAGTACCGACCTGCGGATCGTATCGGTCCAAGCGTCGTAGTGGGCGACCCGGCGAAGACTGGCCTCGATCCCGCCCAGGACCACCGGCCTCCCCTTGGCATGCCTCTTGATAAGATTGGTGTAAGCTATGCAGGCCCTGTCCGGACGGCGGTCGTTGACCCCTCCGGGGGTGAAGTCGTCGTCCTTCCTGCGGCGGTTGAAGGACGTGTAGTTGGCGACCATGGAGTCCACGCATCCCGAGGACACCGACCAGAAGAGCTCCGGCTTCCCCAGCATGGTAATGTCCTCCGGGCCGTCCATGGAGGGCTGGGCTATCATCCCCACGCGCAGGCCGTGGTCGATAAGCCAGTGGCCTATCATGGCGGACCCGTTGAACGAGTTGTCCGTGTACGTGTCGCCGGACACGAGGATGACGTCCAAGGCGTCCCACCCTCTCCGGCGCATCTCCTTCTCGGTCGCCGGTATGAACATCTCGGCCTTCCCTGGTGCTCTCCACCAGCTCCACGGCCGGCCCGTACCCCGCGTCCGCTGATGCGAGAATCAGGTCGTACTCCTCCCCCTCGTAGTCTGGGTCGGCCTCGCCGCGCACCATCATGACCCCGAGGTTGTACATGCATGCGGGGTCGTCGAGGTCAGATCCAGCACGGAAATACTGGACAGCCATCTCCATGTCCGCGCCTACCCCGTCGCCGTAATAATAGCGCTCGCCCAGGAGGCGCACGGCCTCGACGCATCCTCCCTCCCCCGCCGCCTCCAGGAGGCCGGTCGGGTCCAGGTCCGTGACCCCGGCCTTCCCCTCGGAGGCCATCATGGCCATGTGGTAGTACGCCGGGGGGTATCCCAGCCCGGCAGCCTGCCTATAGAGGGCCATGGCCGCCTTCGGGTCCTCCTCTACGTATATCCCCGACTCGTACATCAGACCGAGGTTGCACATGGCGCCGCAGTCCCCGTCCCGGGCAGCATCGCTCAATAATTCGAAAGCCAACCCGACGTCCTTCTCCATGCCTTCCCCGGAGAGCCTCATGGCGCCCAGGCCGGCCTTCGCCGACGGGCTTCCCAACGCCGCCGCCTTCTCCAAGAGCTCGATGGCCTTCGCCTGGTCGGCCTCCACCCCCCTCCCCTGGTAATAGAGGGCGGACAGCGTGAACAGGTGGTCTGGGTCCCCCTGCTCCGCGGCCTTGCTGATCAGGACGAAGCCCCTCTCCTCGTCGGCCTCCACGCCGCGGCCGTCCAGATACAGCATGCCCAGGTCGTGCATACCCGCCGCGCAACCCTGCTCCGCGGACAGGCGGTACAGGTGGAGGGCGGTCTGCAGGTCCTCGGACACGCCGTCGCCGTCCTCATACATGTTCCCCAGGACGTCCTGGGCCATCGGATGGCCCGCGGCGGAGGCCTTGCCGAGAAGCTCCACGGCCTTGGCGAGGTCGCCGTCGTCCTCCGCTTCGGAGTACAGCCGGTACCCCTCCTCGAACATGCCTTCCGCATCGGTCATAGTTCCTTTCCCATCCTATAATCGTCCATGACGTACCCGCCGCCTATATCCGTGACCTGCTCGCGCAGCTTGGAAAGGCCCATGCGGCCGTAGAACCCAATCGCCTTGGCGTTGTTCCTGTTGACGGTGAGCTCCATCCTCCTCGCTCCCGCCGCCCTTCCCGCCTCCGAGGCGGCATCCAGGAGCATCTTGCCGAGGCCTTCCCCCCTGGCTCCGCCAGACACGTAGAGCTTAGACAGGAACAGCAGGTCGCCGTCTATCTTGTACGCCGAATAGCCCACGTCCTCCCCGGACTCCCGGACGATGTCGTAGACGTAACCGTCGGACAGCTGCGAACGCACGGCATCCTCGGATTGGAACCTTTCAACCATGTACTCCGTCTGCCCATCGGGTATCATGCCGACGTAGACCTCCGGCCATATGGACGCCGCCATCCTGGCTATAGTTCCGACATCCTCCTCGCAAGAGGCGCGGCGGATCCTGGACATAGACCTGACCTCTGACGCATACCCCCGTATCCCGCACTCGAAGTTCACGCCGAACCTCACGTCCGTCTTGGCCGCATAGGTCCTGGCTATGCTCCCGACGGTGAAATCCACGGCGGCCTTCACCGAATCCTGCAGCCCCAGGCCAGACTCCATGGCTCCCACCAGGGCGGATCCGAACACGTCGCCGGTCCCATGGTAGTATCCGGGGATCTCGTCCCTCATCACGCTCCCGGACTCCCCTGTGGAGTAGTCCTTGAATACGGCCCCGACCCGGCCCTTCTCGTAGCTCACGCCGGTGACCACTATCTGCCGAGCGCCCAACGCCTTCGCCTTATCCAGGACCGAGTCGACGTACTCGCGGGTGTAAGGCCCGTCCTCATAAGGGAATCCAAGCATGAAGGCGAGCTCTGTAAGGTTAGGCATCACCAGGTCCGCCTTCTCGCACAGCCTCCTCATCCCCGCAGGGAAGTCCGGGCCGAAGACCGTATACAGCTTCCCCCTGTCTCCCATGACCGGGTCGACGTATATCCTGGCGCCGGACTCCGCCATCGGGGCGATCAGCCCTTCGACGATGTCGATCTGCTCGAAAGACCCCAGGAATCCCGTGTACACGGCGTCGAACCCTATGCCTTCAGAGCCCCAATGCGCGCCTATCGGACAGATATCCTCGGTGAGGTCCCTGAACGTGAATCCCGTGAATCCGCCGGTGTGCGTCGACAGCACCGCCGTGGGCAGGACGGAGCATTCCACCCCCACGGACGATATTATCGGGAGGGCAACCGTCAGAGAGCATCTTCCCACGCAGGAAATGTCGTGGACGGCCAGCACTCTTCTCTGCTTCATGTCCTTCAATCCTCTGATTCAGTATTAATCATTGCTACGAACAATCATCATAAACCCAAAACGCATCTCCTGGAACATGCGCAGTTCGTCCGAAACGTATCTCGAGAAGGCGCTCTCGGAATACAACGAGGCCGTGAACGCCTTGGAACCGGATGGGCCCTCGGAGGAGCTTCTGGAGGCCTACGTCAACCGCGGATGCGTCCTTTCGATGCTCGAGCACTACACCTCGGCCATGGAAGACGTCGTCGCGGCCTCCGAGATGGCCGAGTCCATGGAAGTCGACGACGGCACCTACGTGAAGCTGTACTGCATGATGGGGGAGCTGTCGGACCGGTTCGGAATCGATCCGGCGGAGCCGCTCTCCAAGGCCGCGTCCCGCCTCGGCCCCGTCGGCCCCGGGTCCCGGCACTTCGACATGCGCGGCCTGGTGCGTACCTGCATCCTATCGGCGGAGCTGCTAATGACCGGCGGCGATTACGAAGCCTGCCTGCCGTTCCTGGAGAAAGCAGAGGAATGCACGTACTCCAAGCTCGACGCATGGTCGCTGAACCGCAGGATGGAGGCCCTGGACCTGCTTGGCGAATCGCGCCGCGAGACCGGGGACCCAGAGGGCGCGGAGACGCTGTACGAGGAGGCGGCTGACATCGGGAAGACGCTGATGGAGCGGAACTCCCTGGAGGACCTCGAATCCCTGGCCGCCGTTTACATGGCGAAAGCCGAATGCGACCTGGACCTCGGGATGCTAGACACGTTCGTCTCCGACTCGGACAAGGCCGTGGCTATCATCAAGGAGATGAGGGAGCTGGGGCTCATAGACGGGTTGGGGGAGGCCTCGGACATATGCCATAACGTGTCCTCGGAGCTGATGAAGGCGGGGAGGACCAAGGATGCCGAGTCCTACCTGATGAAGGCGCTTAGCCTCTCCCTGGAGGAGGCCAGACGCTACTCCGGCGGCGGAAACGAGGATGGGCAGCGACCACGCCTACATGCCTTACCCTCCTCGCGCCTGCCAGGATGAGATAATAGAGGACGTAGCAAGGGCATTGGACGAGGGGCGCCATCTCGTGTTGGAGTCCGGGACGGGCACAGGGAAGACCGTAGCGTCCCTGGCGGGAGCTCTGGAGCATGCGATTCCGCGCGGGAAGCAGATCGTATACGCCGCAAGGACGGTATCCCAGTGCGACCAGGCGATGCGGGAGCTGAGGGCGATATCCCGCGTCGCGGACGTATCTGGCATCGTGGTAACCGGCCGGGGGAAATCCTGCCCTAGGATGCGCGACATCAACGGGATAGAGTCTATACCGCCGCATGTCCAGTTCGCCTTGTGCCAGGAGATGAGGAGGAAGGGCGGATGCCGTCTGAGCCCATATGCCGACATAGGGATGCTGGACCGTCTCTGCAGGAATGAATTCCCCTCGTCGGCCGAGTTCGATCGCGCCTGCGAGGATCAAGGCGCATGCCCTTACGACGCCAGAAGGTCGATGATAGGGAGGACCGACGTCGTCGCGGTCCCTTACGCCTATCTGCTGGCCGAGGACGTCAGAGGCCGGCTTCTATCCGGCATGACGGAAGGAGACCCCTCCGGGATCACGATCATAATCGACGAGGCGCACAACTTCGCAGAGCATGCGCGGGAATTCGAGAGCTTCACCATCAGTTCCGGGCTGGTCAGGTCGGCCGTCGACGCCTGCAAAGGGGAAGGACCAGAGCTCGCCCCCGGCGTCAGCCTGAAGAGGTTCGTAGAGTCGTTCTGGGAGGAGGTGCGCCGCATCGCCGCCGCAGAGATAGGCCTGGGACAGAAGGAGCACATGCTGGGTCCGGACGGTCCGGAGGAGCGGCTGAGGGAAAAACTCGGCATCTCCGCAAGAGGCCTGGAGGATGCGATCGCGAGGATGATGAAAGCAGGCGAATCCCAGACCGCGTCCAACGTGGAGAACGGAAAGCCGGAGGCATCTCCGATAGAAATGCTAGGGGAGAAGATGGAAAGATGGTGCCTCAGTCCCTCCGAGAGATTCGTCAAATCCGTCAACGTGGACCGCGACGGGGAGCATCTTCGCGCAGCCTGCGTAGACGTCACGGAGATGTCCAGATTCCTGGCATCCGTCCCAGGCGCGGTGCACATGTCCGGGACTCTCCGCCCGCTCGACCAATATGCAAGGGTCCTGGGGCTTCCCGACAGCACCCGTTGCCGCTCCTACCCCTCGCCGTTCCCTCCCGAGAACCGCAAGGTGGTCTACTCGACGAAGGTGACGACGAAGTATTCCGTTCTCAAGAAGGACCCGGGAATGACCTCCGCCATATGCGACCTTATTTCCGAACTGTGCGCCGCGACCGATGAAAACACTATAGTCTTCTTCACTTCCTACGCGTCGTTGAGAACGTTCCGCCCCCTGTTGGAAGGGCTCATCGGAAGGAGGTCGTACTGGGAGGACGGAAACGCCAGGTCCACCGCCGAGAGCCTGGAGGAATTCAAGGCTCGGAAGGGAGGCGTCTTCTTCTCAGTGATCGGGGGGTCAGTGTCGGAAGGCATAGACTTCCCCGGGGACGAGCTCAGCTTCGTCATCATAGTCGGGATCCCGTACACCCCGCCCTCGTGCGAGCTGACGGCCATCTCGGAAAGGCTGGACGAACGCTACGGCAAAGGAAGGGGATGGGTGTACGCCAGCGAGGTCCCGGCTATCAGACGCGTCAACCAGGCCATCGGCCGCATGATCAGAACGGAGACCGACTCGGGGCTGGCGGTGATATTGGACAGCCGCGCGTCACGTTACGAGAAAGAGTTCGACGCCGTCCCCTCCGAAGACCCTGTGGCCTATGCCAGACGGTTCTTCTCCCGTCGTCGTAGAAGCGTCCGGAACCGACCGGATAACGTTATAACCGACTCGGCGATGGACGTGCATGCAGAACCTTTTCTGTCCTAGGTGCAAAAGCCTGCTGCCGCCCGGCGAAACCAGATGCCGGGTATGCGGAACCCCCGCGGACGACGCCTCGGTCAGCAGCCAGACCTGCCTTTTCGGAACCATGGACAGCGAAGGCAGGAGGCCGGCGCCGAAGACCACCCGCGTCGAGGGGGCGCCGTTCATGCCCTATG
>JAEEGF011359577.1_pt1 | contig 19956 bp, 12 predicted proteins | sample 9134171 | NCBI WGS metagenome assembly JAEEGF01 (sample SAMN16246542, study PRJNA631951) | gut metagenome | biome: gut microbiome; feature: rumen; material: AP-attached | host: Bos | place: Iran: Karaj | collected 2018-10
TCCACACCAGAATTTGATAGTAGGGATCGTTCTGGTGGCTCTGCCACTCCAGCCAGTAAGCCTGAAGGGCACCGTCGACGCTGGAAATGACTGTGTATGAAGGCTCGGATGCGTAGCGGCAGTCGCCGTCCGCGTACTGTCCGATAGCCGTGAATTCTATCTTCTGATGCTCCTGCAGGAAGCTGTCCGGCAGGGAGAGCTGAACCTTATAAAGGCCTCTCTTCGTATCAGTTCTGGCAGTTGCCACCTGAATGCCGTCAGCGTAGATATCCACTGCGTACTGGCTGCTGTGGCCCTTGTAGCTTACGGGGCCGTAGCCGTAGACCGTGAATTCTCCGTCCACGCTGTTCGCGGGCGAATAGATGCTCAGCTTGCCGCTTCTGGCACTGCATTCGCCTATGAAGTAGTTGCCGTCCCCGGCTCTGAGCCACGCACTGGCGCTCAGCTCGGAGCCCACGGTCTCGGTAACTGTGGTATTTACGGTGAGGGGGAAGCCGCCGTATTCATTAAGCTGATCCTGGGTCAGGGTCAGTTCAATGATGCCGTTGCTCTGTATTATGCCGTTTCCGCCCCAGCGGTTCAGGTCGAAGGCCTTTCCGTTGATGGTAAGGGACCTGGTGTTGATAAAGCCGGAGCCGATATTGGTCTGTCCCGTCTGGTTGGTGAGGATGTAAAGCTTCACTTCCCCTGAGGGATCCTGCGGAGTATTCAGCTGGCAAACCACCTCGATGTCCACCAGGCCTTCGTAGCGCTGGGTCACATTTACGTTGGATGCGCCGGTGTTGACAATGCCGTTGGCAACTGCGGCGGAGGGCAGGGTCACGGTCGTGTAGCCCGTAGCCTTGTCGCTTACGGTAAAGCTGCCGGCTGCCGCGTACTCCGTGCCGCCGGTCCAGCTGCTCTGATAGCTTTCGGGATCAAGACCGGTCAGATAGCTGCGGTTGACGATGGCGTAGCTGTAGCTGCCCGCGGGAAGATAAGGGGTGCTCATGTTGCCGCGGGTATAATTGGCGCCCACGCTCATCCTCGCTGCGCTGTTTCTGTGGTAAATGAGGCCTGTGCCGTCATAGATAAGCATGTCGAAGTCATCCATGCCGTTGCCGCCGCTCCAGTTGAAGACATTATAGCCCCTGCGGGTCATCTCCAGACCGGTCAGATGCTTGTAAAGCCTGCCGTCCTGCGTACCGAAGGCAAAGGTCCCAGTATACTCGGATTCATAGAAGCCATTGCTTTCGCTGTAGTACATTTCCAGTGTCAGGACTTCGCCCGCTGTTACCTGGCCCGGGTCCTCCAGAACGAAGGAATTGTCTCTGCGTCTTATGGGAAGCTCTGTTCCGTCGGCTTTCTTTACAACCAGCTTGCTGATGTGATAGGGGCTTAAGATCCAGCTTCCATTCTCCGCATGGTACTTGATGCTGTCCATGACCACCAGGCCATCCGCCAGGGGTATCTGCATGTTTACGGTTCCGCCCAGATCCGAGGCCTCAAGAGTCTTCTCGTAGACAGCCCAGCGAAGATCGCCCATGCTGGCGTAAAGGACTGAGCCTGCGGTCACTTTGTTTATGGTGAAGCTGCCGTTTGCGTCTGTGCGTACGTATTCCGTGGCGCTGTAGCCATCATTGCCGTAGCGGGTGATGTAAAACACGCTGTTTCTGATAGCCGTGGGTGCGCCGCCTTTCAGGTCCTCGTAAACGGCGGTGCCGCTGACGGTCCCCATGGGCTTTTCCTTAAGGGGCAGCTCTATTCTGCGGCTGTTTTCACCGGACTGGGCCGCCTGGCCTGTTATAGCCACAGGATCGGAGTCCGTGTAGTAGACGCTGCTGCTCCAGGAAGGCCTTGCCACCGCATATACTGTTTTCCCAACGAGCACCGGATAGTAGGAGCTGGTGGAGAGCAGCTGGGTGCAGGCCGCATCGGCATACCAGAAGTAGTCCGAGTAGACATAGCTGCCGCCGGCGGTGGCTTCAACATACACGTATTCCGAGGTCTTCGGAGTGAAGTTCAGTGCCGTCTGTGTCACCTGGCCGTTTGTCAGAGTAATGTCCACCGGAGCGTCCAGGTAGCTCATGTAGCCGTAGCCGTCAACCCAGCCCCTGATGTCCAGGCTGTAGTCTCCGGCCTTGAAGCTGTCGATGGTTATGGTGGTTGTGTCTTTGTAAAGATTTTTATAGTACTGCACTGCTGTGCCGTCTGAGATCTCCAGCATGGGAGAATACTGCCAGCTGCTGTCTCCTGAAACCGTCAGCTCCAGACGGGGCGCCACCTCCTTGTTTACATCAGCTGTCACCTCTGTGCCGTTCACATCGAAGACCAGCTTTTGCACAGAGGCTGCGTCTGCGGGAAGCTCGCCGTTTCCGTAAAGAGAGCTGTAGTAAACCTCGCTCCCTATGATATCGGTCTGTGGAGCTCCGCTGACATCCGTATAGCACAGGGTGATGGAACAGGTCTCGTCCTCTGTCAGATCTCTGTTCAGAGGCAGATAAGCGCTGAAATCACGATTCCTGACCAGTGTTCCATAATCAGTCTCGGACAGGTAGATGGTGGGCTCACCGTCCGCCGCCACAGCCACATCCGAGATGACTATACTGAACTCCTTATTGGTGCTGTTTCCGTATGTGCCGATGATGGCAGCCTTCACGGTGAACGTGAAGGTGCCCGCCTGGGTAGGCGTACCGGAAATGATACCGCCGTCGCTTAAGGACAAGCCCGGGGGAAGCTCTCCGCCGGCAACGAACCAGGAGAATGTGCCTTCGCTGCTGTCTCCCTTGGTAGCATCCAGGGTCGCGGTATATGCCGTGCCGTGCTTGCCGCCGTTAAGGCTTGCGGTTGTGATGATGGGGGCCTGCTCGTAAACTTCCAGGGTCAGGGTCTGGGTATCGTAAAGCTCTCCCTGGGACGCCTTTACCTCGAAGCTGAAGCTTCCGGTCCGGTCCGGCGTACCCATCAGGTATCCGCCGGCGGTCACAGTCATGTCGCCGGGCAGCGCGCCGTTTTCCAAGGACCAGACGATGTCTTCGTCGCTGCTGCCCTTGGAGGCGTACAGCGTGTTCTGATACAGCCGGCCCACCTGGGCCCCCTCAACGAAGGTGGTGGTGATGGTGGGACCGTTTTTCGGAAGAACATCAGATCCCTTTTCAACGATTCTTACTATTCCGTCGGGTATGTAATACTCTTCGGTAGTTGTTTCGCTTATGTAAGTTCCGCCGGATGTCACTACTTTAAGCTTGTATTCTCCTGTTGCTGCATCAGGAATGACAACATCATGGATCCATATATCCAAGCCTGTATAGTCAGAATCACTGAAGACCTGGCTTTCATTCGTTCCGCCATAAGGCAGAGTCGAACCATTCGCCAGCTGGTAAACGTCAGAAAGAGATGAACCGTCCACCAGCCAGATCGACTGTATGGTACATGAAGACGTCAATGCCCTGCCGCCAGATATGCTTAACCGTACTGTCCCGGAATCATCTCTGGTAAGGTATCCGTCACTTTCTCCGTAGTCGTACTGGCCACCGGATGTAAGTCTGTTGCCATCATAGCTGATGAATGCAAGAACATTTGATCCACCGGCAAATACTGTCATGGGCATCAGCGACATTAGCATCGCTGCTGCCACGATCAAAGATAACAATCGTTTTGGCTTAGTTATCTTCATAATAGTTGTCCTCCTGTATGTGATAAAAAGTGTCCGCCCGCCGGCTGCCCTTGCCGTCTGGCTGTGACAATATAATTGACAGTTTATTTGTACTGCAAAACCCGCAATATTGGTATTGCGGGAAACCGCAATACCGCAACCGTTCGGAAAAAGCTAATTTACACGCCTTCATTATTCGAAATAAAGACAATAAAAAAACGGCGCCCATAAAGGTAAAACGCCGCTGTATGGCATAAGGAATTGCCGCTCGGAGGGCCCAGAAGCCGCCCTGCCACCCTAATGATATTCTCTGAACAGCTGTATAAGGCCGGCTCTGTTCCTGGCCCCGGTCTTGCGGTAAATAGAGGTTATATGAGCCTGCAGAGTCCTAAGGGATATGAAGAGCTCCGCCGCCATGTCCTTCTGGTCTGCCTCGCTCATGATAAGGGCTCTTAGCACATCCCTTTCCCTCTGAGTAAGATTGAAGTGCGCTGAAAACTCGGTCAGCAGGGTCTCCTGATCCTTTTCCGGCGCCTTCTCCTCTACTGAAGCCGCCGGGGCAGAAGCAACCTGGCCGGAAAGAATAAAAAGCAGAGTAAGAAGAGCGGAAAGCAATATGTATACAACTATCACCCAGGTGAACTCTCCCCTTGAAAGCACGGTGTCATAAATAATTATCCCAAGGGCCAAAGCGGGAAGCCTTACAGCCCTGCCAAGGCTCGGGTGATATCCGGCATTATCCTCAGTGACAGTGGCAAAAAGAGGCACGGTAAAATAAATGATGACTATCCCCGCAAAGAGGGAATAAAGGGATGCATTTATAAATATAGTGGTATCGCTGTTCATAAAAAGAGCGCCTGCAGAGGATGCTATCATTACAAACAAGACCATAAGGGATATACCCCTGAAGCCACCCTTGTCTATGACCCAGCCGCCAAAGGCCATGCCTGCGAAATAGAAAAGCCTCGGCAGAGTATACAGCTGCAGCCGCCCGCTGGCCTGAAGGGAGGTCAGGACCCCGTCGTTTAATCCGCCCATCATGGATATTATGGCAATGCCTGAAAGAAGCATCCAGCTCTCCGGAAGGACCCATGGCTCGCCTGAGAGCCCGTCTTGTGCAGCTTCCGTTTTCGTGGCCGATTCCCGCCCTGCATCGCTCCCGGCAAAGCTCAGGAAAAGCGCCGCCAGCATGGCTGCAGCAAGAAGCAGCACGTATACTGCCTCCAGAGGCTCCGCCAGAGCCGTTAGCACCTGAAGCACCGCCGCAAAGCACATTCCAAGGGAGCTGAGCCTGCCTATGCAGGGGCTTCCTTTCAAGCTGAGCGCTGAGGTACAGTAGGCTGAGGCTCCCACGATACCGGCAAAATAAAGGCTGAGAAGCACGGTTAAGCTCAGGAACAAAATGCTCCTGGCATTTATCATCAGCAGCATAAAAAGTGCCCCAAGTCCATAGACTGCGCTGATCGCAGTCTTTGAATCTCCAAAGCGCCTCCGAAGAGGCCCATAGGAAAGAAAGCCTGCCGCCATGGCAAAAAGATAGGCAATGCGAAGCACTGCAAAATCAGCCGCCGGAAGCAGCCTGAACATGACCTCGTCCGCAACTATATCGATGCTGAGGAAGTAATAGGAGGCTGCCGCCAGCAGCAGGACAGCTGCTTTATGTTTTTTATTCAAACTGCTGCTTTTCATAGGTAGTCCGGCTCCGTTCCGGCTATGCAGGAAGGCTCCTGCGCCTTAAGCTTTAACTGATTTTCCTGGCTCCTGAGGCTGAAAATCTCCTACGGAAGATTGATGCTCTCCAGTTTGCTGAAGCCTTTTCCGAACATCTGAACGTAATAGGTGTGACCGCCGCTCTGATACGCGCCTATGCCTATGTGGGTAAAGCTTGGCATAAGAATGTTCTCCCTGTGGCCGGGTGACTGCATCCAGTCGTCCATGGCCTGGTTTCCGTCGAGCTGCTCTCCGGCGATGTTCTCACCGGCCTGAGAGATGTTCTCCATAAAGTCCTTATCCAGCAGGCTTAAGCAGTCCCCGCCGCCGGGCCTGGTGTGGGAGAAGAGAGTCTCCAGCTCCCTTGCGCGTTTCATGGCCGCCTGCTGCAGGTCCGGGTTTATGGAGAGTGCTCCAAGGCCCTGAGCCGCCCTTTCCTGGTTGGTCCTTTCGAGTATCTGCCTTACGGCGTCCAGCTCGAATTCCGTGTAATCCTTAAAGAAGACATGGGGCTCCGCAGGATCGCTCTCCGAGACCTCTATGAGCGCCTTCTTAGGTGTCTTTATTACGTCTTCGCCGTTTATTATGCGCTTCACCAGGTCCGAATACCTGCAGTAGACCGCCGCGGCTTGAGCACGGTTCATCATGTTGTCGCCCTTGAAGGACCCATCGGAAAAGCCGCTGATCAGCCCAAGGTCATAGCACATGGCCACGTAATCCCTGTACTCAGCCTTAAGCGATGCTCCGTCTTTGATGCCCCCGACTATGGTGTCGAGATCGTACTGGGAGGGCTCCGTGTAGCCCGCAGCCATAAGAAGCTTTATGAGGACCCTTGCCATGTCGTAGCGGGGCATGGGAGAATCCAGATCCCCGCGGCTCATCCCGGGATCTAAAAGTCCCAGCTTTTCCGCTCCGAAGCCCGCTGCAAGCACCCAGTCCTTCGGATAAGCCGCCTCCCCCTCCGCCAGAGCATCAGGGTACACAGCCCTCATCATTATGGTCGTAAATGCCGCGTAGGACAGGGGGGATTCCGGCATGAAGTTCCGGATACCGGTCCTGGCGTTGAGGCTGCCCTCGATCACGTGTTCGTTAAAGGCCCGTTCTATCTCGCCTATGGCCCAGTGGTTCATGTCCACATCATTGAATATGCTGCTGCCGGCTGAGGCGGGGGCTGCGAAAGACAGAACCAACGCCAGAGTCAGAGCTGCGGATACAAACAGTCGCTTCTTCATAAGAGTATCCTCCGTTCATACACATATATTATGCGACGGACAGGCCCCTTTGCGCAATAAGAAAGGGTATGCAGATTAATTATCTGCATGCCCCTTCTATCAGTTGTGCTTATAGCCTTTCTGGCTTTTATTTCAGCCAGTTCTTCTCAGTTATTACGCAGTCGAAGCCGTGGATCTTTATGCGGTCCCCGATGTGGAGCTTATCCTTCTTTGCAAGGATATAGCCGTTGTTGACATCCTTGACGTAGGAATAGACCATCTTGGAGACGCGGCCGATCTCCTCCTCTTCGCCATCGATGAACACGGGCTCTCCGGGTCCTCCGTACTGCTTCGCACGGATGTAGAAGTTCTCCTCCTCATCGCAGACCTCAAAGCCCAACATCTCTCTGGCAGGACCTGCTTCCTTTATCTTCAGCAGAGCTTCCTTGCCGATGAAGTCCTTTTCCCAGTTGATGTTTGCGTCAAGCCCTACCTCCAGGGGATTGGTGTGAGCCAGATCTCTCATATAGTAGAAGCCGGCCTCTGTGGGCAGGGTCCATGCAAATACCTGGAACTCAGTCACCTCTTTTCCTCCGGCAGCCTTGACTGCCGCATCGATGGCATCCTGCACATCGTCAGCGTCCTCGGCGGCGCAGTACACCTCATAGCCCCACTTTTCGCCTGTGAAGCCTCCGCGGTTCAGGATTACGGACTTGCCTGCTATCTGAGCCTCTCTGTGGCAGAAGAACTTCAGCTTCGGCTCCCCATCCTCCAGAATGCTGCTCAGCACCTCCTTGGACCTGGGTCCCTGTATGCTGAACATGTGCCAGTCCTCGGTGATCTCGGAGGCATCGATATCATAACCATCTGAATGAAAATAGAACCAGTCGTCCATTTTGGTGCCATACAGGGTGGATACCCAGTAGCGGTCCTCATCCATGCGCATCACCACCACATCGTCGATGATCTCGCCGCTGTCGTCCAGCATGGTGGTATAGCGGTCGCGGCCCACCTCAAGGCCTGCGATGTCGTTGGGGAAGATATAGTCAAGGAAACGCTTCGCATCCTCCCCCTGCACCTCCATCAGCTGATGGGTGAAGAGATAATAGCCCACGCACTCACGGACAGCCATGTGCTCGGAGCGCTTCCATTCGTCATTTTTAAATATGTTCCTGTACATTTTGCGCCTCCCTTACATGAACTTGTCGATCTTCTTTGCGATCTTTATACGCATCATGCCCTTGGGGGAATCCTCCTCCCATACGGACCACTGGGCGTTGACCAGCGTTTTGACCATGCCCTGCCACATGTAGAGATGAGCCTCACAGAGGGACTGACAGCCGGTGATGGCCAGATCTCCGCGCTTTATCACGTAGATGACCTCATCCTTATTGAAGGCCTCCACCTCGTAGCCGCAGACAAGGGACTGGAGCAGCATCTCGATGACGCCGCCAAGGAGCCTTCCGTCTTCGCCTATGGAATCGGGCACGCCGAGCCACTCCCTGCAGGCCCTGATGGCGTATCTCTCACCGAACATGGCCTTTCCTGCCGCCTCCAGAACGCATTTCTTGATCCATTCCGCCTGCTCTGCGGTGGTATAGCCCAGCTTTACGGCGTTGTCGATGGCCGGGAGCAGGTAAAGGGATGCGGCTGTGCTCAGATTGACCATCTGATTGGAGGAATCGGTCTCGTTATTGGTGCCGTTCACGAACTTGTAATCGCACTCCTCGCGGAACATCATGGACTCGGCCACGCATTCCTCCTCTTCGGTGTATTTCTTGTAATCGTCGGATACTGCCGGGCCGAAGCTCTGCCAGAGCTCGTGCTCGGGAGCAGGATACTTTTCGCGGCTCTCGGCTATGATGCGGCAGTGTCTGTCGCCGCAGCCCTTAGCCTCGACCATCAGGTAATCCAGCTTGTGACCCTTGCGGTGGCGGGTCTCTGTGGCGTCAGCCTGACCCTGCAGGGACATGGTGGTGGCTCTGCAGAGCTCAGAACCCACGATGTCCCAGTCGCAGACATCCAGCTCCTTCTCGCAGCGGTAGGTGCCGAAATCCTGGCAGCGGCCGCACATCAGAAGAGCGTCGTCGCCCTTATCGCCGATCAGAGCGCCGGGATAGGAGCCGCACATGAAGGGATGTATGCCAAAACCGTCGTCGTTGGGATAGTTGATGCCTGTGTAGAACAGTCTGCCGTAGGCTTCCTTGCACATTTCAGAGGCTCTGGTGGCATAGTCGGGGATTATGATCCTGTAGGCCTGGGCCACAGCGGCGCTCAGCACCGCTTCGAATCTGGATGCATAGTGCAGCGCGTCCTGATAGCTCATAAGCTTGTTCCAGGGGGACTGGACGGCGTTGAACTGCTTAAAGCCTGCACCGTCACCGGAATTTGAGGGTATCCTTTCGTTGATCTTTTTACTCATTTTCTTCTCCTATTCTTCCTCAGGCGGATACTGATCGATAGCGGCCTGATAACTTACGATATTATGGGTCTGACCGCCATCCACCATGACGACCTCACCGGTGATTCCGTCGGAGGCGGGGGTGCAGAAGGTGTATGCCATGATACCGATCTGGTCCACCGGCAGCTGGCCGTCTGTCTGCCATACCATAAGCTCTTCGTAGAACTCATCCTGCTGCTCCTCGGTCAGATAGCTGCTTGCAAGATTACCTGCAGAGCCGGGGGTGACCATTGCACCGGGGGCGATGCTGTTGACCATGATGCCGAAGCGCTTAAGCTCCTTGGCAGCTTCGGTAGTGAGTCCCATGACTGCAGCCTTGCTGGATGCATAGTGGGGGTAGCCGCCGAATACGGGGTAAGGCATAATGGGGCAGTTGGAGGAGATGAGCACGATCTTGCCGTGCACGCCGTTTTCCTTCATGTATTTGCTTACGTGCTTTACTCCGAAGAAGGCACCCATTACGTTAACGTCGAAGACCTTTCTCACATCTCTTTCGTCTATGTCGTAAATGTGCGCGTAGTTCCATACAGCAGCGCAGTTTACGAAAATGTCGAGTCCGCCGAAGGTCTGGACCGCAAAGTCCACCAGCTCCTTTACCTGAGCCTCCTTGCTTACATCGGTGAGCTTGAAGGCAACGGAGCCTTTGAAGCCCTGCTCTTCAAGAAGGGGAATACTGGTCTCCCCCTCCAGCTCGGAATAGGACGCGATGACCACCTTTGCTCCGCCCTGAAGAAGTCTGAGGGTGATGTCGAAGCCAAGTCCGGAGGAGCCTCCGGTAACCAGGGCTACCTTGCCCTTTACTGAGAACATGTCTGCAAAGGGTCTTGCGTTCTTTATGTAGCCCTCCAGCATGCCTTTGTCATTTTTTGTGAATGCCATGTCGTTGTCTCCTTTTTTGCAGTCTGACGTTTTGAGCAGAATATCCCCGGGACAGAATATCTTTGCAAACATACTAATACCAAAGGGCTGCCCGGCGAAATACGCCGTTTTTGGGTTATTATTTATCTCAGGCCCTACAAAATGCGGGGCGCCCTGTGTTATACTTGAAAAAAGACGGATCATACAGATATGGGAGGCGGAGAAAATGAAACTCAATGCTCAGCTGATATATGAGGAGCTCTCAAAACGCTACAATGTAATGCTGTCCGGGCCGGCAGACCCGGAGCCGCTGCTTGAACGCCCCAGGTTCTACATGGAGGGGGATGAGGACTTCGAGGAAAACGGATTGTATCTTGCAACCGCGGAGCACCTTCCCAAAAGGCCCCGAATCCGCAGAAATGCGGTGCTGGTCTGTATAGGTGACAGCCTGGTCCTAAGCTATTACAGAGAACGTCTGACGCTGCTTCAGATAAGGGAACGAGCTGACTTTTTCAAGGTGTTCAATGCCCTTCAGGACATATTCGGCAAGTACGAGCGCTGGGAGAACCGGCTCATGCAGGACGTACTGGAGGCCGCTGACATTTCCAGGCTGATCAGCGATTCCGCGGACATCATCCCCTTCCCCTTTTATGTAATCGACAGCGCCTTCAGGTTCCTTGGTTCCAGCACCAGCGCTCTGGAAAGCGAATGGGTGCAGGCGGGAAGCGGCAGCCTGAATCCGGAGTCCTTCAGCAAGTATCTGTCAGCCTCAGAGCTTCAGACCGAGCGCCGAAACGCCTTTGTTCTTAAGCTGTTCGACAAGCCCGTGCTCTGCGTCAACCTTTTCGACCGGGCCGGAAGATATCAGGGATGCCTTTGCATAGACCTTAAAGACAGCGAGCCAAGTCAGGCCCTTTCCATGCTGGCGGAAAAGCTGGCAGGGCTTATAAACACGGCCATGGAGAGGAATCCCAGGTTCCTGGGAGAGGGCCAGATAAGCATAAAGAGCGTTATGCAGAGCCTGATGGAGGAGCAGCCCCTTGGCAGAGCCCAGAGGGCTATTCTTCGAACGTCCAACAACAGCACGCCCTATCTTTGCATCTGCATGCGGGGCAGCCGGGGCCAGCAGCTTCCAATGAGCTATATATGCGACGTTTTCGAGGAGAGTTTTAAGGATTCCTCCGCATTTGTTTTCGAGGATTCCATAGCAGCCTTCCTGAACAGCTCTGAAAAGGATTCAGATCAGAGGCGGAAGCTTTACCGGAGCATAAAGGATTTCTGCGGATCTCTTAAGCTCTGCGCCGGAGTCTCGACGGAATTCACAGAGCTTTTCAACATCAGGATGCACTATCTTCAGGCAAGGTCTGCACTGGAGGATGGACTGCTGCTGAATCCGGAGGATACGGTCTTTTATTTCTCCAGCTATGCGCTGACGGAAATGGTGATAAACTCTTTGGGCGGGCTTCCGGCTGAGGCTTACTACCCGGAAGGTCTGAAGGCTATATTCGAGCACGACAGGAAATCCCCCGTGTCCTATCTTGAAACCATGAGGGTGCTCCTTGAGGAAAATCTTTCATATACGGCAGCAGCGCAGAGGCTCTTCATCCACAGGTCAACGCTGCTCGACCGCATAGAGCGCATAGAAAAGGAAATGAATGTGGATCTGAACGATCCCGAGCAGCGGCTGCAGCTGGAGATACTGCTTAAGGCTCTGGATCTGGAGGAGGTAATGAAGAGCTTCCCGGGAAGATAGCAGAAGAAGACAATAAAAGCTCCCCTAGCGCCAGGCGCAGCAGGGGAGCTCAAGAAGGTTAAATATCTATATCTATTTGGAACAGGCTCTGAGGTCTGCATCGATCTCATCAGCATGTGCCGCAACCTCTGCGGATTCGGGATAGCTGAGGAGCTTTCTGTAGGTGAGTGCGCCTACCAGCTTCATTCTGGGATCGCTGGTGGAACCGGGTGCCCACTTTTCCATAACAGCCTTGCCTTCGGGTGATCTCATGATGTCCTTGATTTTGGAATCCAGTGAAAGTGCCATAATTTTTGCCTCCTGATCGTGAAAACTTCTTTTCGGGCCGCAGCCGGCGCTTCCGGCCCCCATTCTTTTCAATTCTTTCCCGAGAATCTGGCTATATCCTAATATAAAAAGCTCTGCGAATCTATCCGCAGAGCTTTGGTTATTATAGCCTGTCTGACCGTCATTTTGCGGGGTCCTGGAGGGCTCGAAAAAAGGCACCCGGGATGAACACGGGCTCTCCGGGTCCTCCGGGAGGCGGCTCCTTCCCTAGCAGTTCTTAAGATATTCGATCTCCTCTTTGCTGAGCTTTCTGTAGCCCCCTTCCTTGAGCCTGCCAAGCTGCACCTTGCCTATGGCGGTGCGCTGGAGCTCTATCACGTTGTAGCCCACAGCCTTGATCATGCGGCGGATCTGGCGGTTCTTGCCTTCGCTTATCTGGATCTCAAGAAGGCTGGTGCCCTTGGTCTGCTTGAGCAGCTCCACCCGGGCAGGCCTTGTGGTATAGCCGCCTATATCCACGCCGTTTTTAAGCTCTTCTATCTTGTCGGAGCCGATGGCGCTGTCGATCAGCACCTTGTAGCTCTTCCACACCTTATTTTTGGGGTGGGAGATGTGATAGCTGAGGCTGCCGTCGTTGGTCATTATGAGAAGGCCGGTGCTGGCACCGTCAAGCCTGCCCACAGGAAAGACCCTGACGGTGACGTCCGTCATAAGGTCCAGCACCGTGGGGCGGCCCTGTTCGTCGCTGGCGGTGGTGATGAAGCCCGCGGGCTTATTGAGCGCGTAATAGACCAGCTTTTCGCTGGCCTCCACCGGCCTGCCGTTGACCAGGACGATATCCCCCTCCTGCACGTCATAGCCGGGCTCTGTGAGCACCGCGCCGTTCACCTTTACGCTGCCGTTTTTTATGAGCTCATCCGCGGCTCTTCTGGATGCTATTCCTGCGGATGCTATATATTTATTTATCCTCATGGGTCCCTCCGGGCGGAAGCTTTGGGATTTTCAGTAGCCCTGCGCCGCCGTCAACAGTTTACAGCATGAAGAAAGGAAAAGCAAATCAAAAGTCCTGCAGGCCCTGCTGGGCCTTCCCTTTTGAGCCGCCCGGGCTCCCCGCCCTGTCCCTTCTGCAATTGACGCTGTCTTCAGCAGATGGTAAAATTATTTATCACAATTTTTAAGAAGGGATACAGAATTGATGAAAAATAGAGTATTTATACTTGTTGTTCTGCTTCTGTTGCTTGCATTGGGGGCCTGCGGCCAGCAGGAGGCCGCTCCGGAGGACGAAGTAAAGCCAGCCGAAGCGCCGGCCACCGAAACAGCCATCGCTGAGCCCGACCCCGAGCCGGTGATCGAGATACTCTATCCGGAGCCCGTATGGACCGCGGAATACGTGCTGCGCTTCGGAGGCGAGAACCTGGACAGCAAGTGCTATATGATAAAGAACAGAGCCTATATCTGCCCCAACAGGCTGGAGGAGCCCCTGGGCCTTGAGCTTAAGTTCAAGGAGGAGGACCTTCACTGGCCTGCATATCAGATCGGGGAGGACTTCTTCGTATCCATCGCGGACGCGGACCGCCTCTGGGATGTATTTGCCAAGTTCCAGGATAACGGCACTGTAGCGGTCTTCAGAGGCCATTACGACTTCAAGCCCCTCACCGAGGGCACCGACCTGCAGCCATCAGCCCTCTCCAACGAGGAGAAGACTGCAGCCTACATCCGCCTGGAGGACATAATGGCGGACTTTGGGGACAATGAGCGCTTCACCCACCTGAACATGGAAAAGCTCAGGGTCTTCGGCAAGTACCTGGGGCAGAACTCCGATGGCTTTTACATCGCCTGGATACCCAAGTATGTGAACCCGGGCAAGGGTACAGTCAACGACATCAGCCGCGACTTCAATTTCTATAACGCGGACTTCGTCTACACCATGGATGTGCTAATCGATGCAGGTGGCCGCGTGGGTCTCCACGGACTGACTCACCAGAGGGACGACCAGAAAAGCGCCTCCGGCTGGGAGTTTGACGGCCCCGCTGGCCTGAGCCAGGCGCAGGCCGAGGCAAGAATGATCGAAGCTGCCAGGATCTGCAACGATATGGGCTGGGACTACTATTTCTTTGAGTTCCCCCACTACGGCGCAACCGGCCCCTGCTTCAACGCAGCCAACAGGCTCTTCGACGTGGTCTACCAGCAGAGCCCCTACATGGAAAAGAAGGGCTTTGTGGATGGTCACAAGGTGGAGGACCGCACGGTGTGGTACGTGCCCACCCCTGCCGACTGCCTCCAGAGCCCCTACGACACCGACGCCCTCATCGGACGAATGAAGGCCTCCGACAAAAGAGGCAATGTCCAGAGCATCTTCTTCCATCCAGTCCAGGATGCCGACAACATGATAATAAGCAGCGATCTTTACGACCGCACATATAAAATAGACGAGGGACGCAGCGCCCTGAAGAAGGTCTGCCTTTACCTTGAAAGCGCAGGCGAGCGCTTCAAGTATTTCGACTTTGTGGAATAGAAGGACAGCCCCTCGACAGGCTCAGGGGCTGACTTCAGTAAACACAGAAAGGACATAGCATGCTTAAGGACGAAAAGATCTGGCTGGCATCGTCAGACAAGGACATTTTCATACTTCCACAGATGGCAAACCGCCACGGGCTCATAGCCGGAGCCACAGGCACAGGCAAGACCACCACCATGAAGGTGATGGCCGAGTCCTTCTCCGACATGGGTGTGCCTGTATTTTTCTGCGATGTCAAGGGGGATCTTTCCGGAATGTGCTGCCCCGGCGCAGCCACGGAGACCCTGGTAAAGCGCATCGAAAGCTTCGGGCTTGAGCCCGAAAACACCTTCCCCTTCAAAAGCTACCCCACCCGCTTCTGGGACATCTTCGGAGAGAAGGGTCACCCGGTGAGGGTAAGCGTTTCCAGCCTGGGTCCCACCCTCCTTTCGAGGCTGCTGAAGCTCACCGAGGTCCAGCAGGGCGTGCTGAATGTGGTGTTCAAGGTGGCGGATGAAAGCGGTCTTGAGCTGCTTGACTTTAAGGATCTTCGGGCAATTCTCAAATACGTGGGAGACAACCGCAGGGAGTACACCACCCTCTACGGCAACGTGAGCGCGGCCTCCATAGGAGCCATTCAAAGGTCCCTGCTGCAGTTCGAGCAGGAGGGCGGCGAGTGCATCTTCGGCGAAGCCGAGCTGGAGCTTTCCGACTGGATGCAGTGTGCCGAGGACGGCAGAGGCTATATCAACATACTCGAAAGCTCCCGCCTGATCCAGAGCCCCACGGTATATTCCACCTTCCTGCTCTGGATGATAAGCGACATGTACGAAAAGCTTCCCGAAATGGGTGATCTGGACAAGCCCCGGATGGTGTTCTTCTTTGACGAAGCCCACCTGCTCTTCGATGACGAACCAAGAGCCCTGATACAGAAGATAGTCCAGGTTGTGAAGCTGATACGCTCCAAGGGCATAGGCATTTACTTCGTGACCCAGAGCCCCTCGGACATACCCGACGAGGTACTGGCTCAGCTCTCAAACAAGGTCCAGCACGCCTTAAGGGCCTATACTCCGTCGGAACTGAAGGCTGTCAAGGCAGCCGCGGCGGCCTTCCGCCCCAATCCCGCCTTCAGCACCGAGGAAAAGATAATGTCCCTTGGCGTGGGCGAGGCGCTGATCTCCGTGCTGGACGAAAAGGGTGTGCCCACGGTCACCGAAGCAGCCCGCATACTTCCGCCTCAGAGCCTTATGGGGCCGGCGGAGGATGGCATTGTTGAGAAGATGATCGCTGAGGACGATTTCGAGGCAAAATACCGCGTACCCATAGACAGGGAATCCGCCTACGAGATAATAAACAGGGCGAGAGAAGAGCTAGAGAAGGAGGAGGCCGAGGCCTTCGAGGAGGAAGAGGAGGAAAAGCCCGAAAGCATCTACACTAAGCAGGGCAAGGCTCTTCAGACAAGCAGCTCCTCCGGCAAGAAGCTGGTTCCTGCCAGCAGTTCGTCTAAAAGAAGAAGCTCCAGAAGAAAGAGCTCAGGAAGCACCATCGAAAATGCGCTGAGCTTTGGAATAGGCACAGCTGCAGGCACAGTGACCCACGATGTAATAAACTCCATGAGCAGCGGCAAGAGGCTCAACGCAAAGCAGACACTGGACAAGGCCGTCCAGAACGGCCTGAGCTCCACAGTCCGCAGAGCCACAAGAGACATAGTCCGCGGCCTCTTCGGAAACAGAAGATTCTGATGAAATGGCACAAAAAAAGAACGGCTGGTGCCGTTCTTTTTCAATGCGCTGCTTTGGATCAGATCTCTCTTGAGGTGCTGGTGGCCAGATAGTAAAGAATGTCCTTGCGCTTTACTATGCCAATGAAGGTGCCCCAGTCATCCACCACTGGAATAAAATTCTGCTCCATGGCCCTGAATACCAGATCCTCCGGCTCCGTGGTTATGGGGCACGGGGGATTCTTGTCCCTCATCTGGATGGAATTGAGGGTCACATTCTCCAGTTCCTTAAGACTCATGCTCTGGTCCGGCTGGCTGGCAGCCAGCTTGTACACATAGGTGAGCAGATCAGACTGGCTTATGGTCGTGGCATAGCTGCCGTCCCTCTTGAGCACAGGAATGGCTGAATAGCCGTGGTATGTCATTTTCTCTATGCACTGACGAAGAGAATAATCATCGTACAGGTACTCTACTTCACTTTTTGGTGTCAGAAAAGATGCTACATTCATAATATGATCTCATGTCCTTCGTTTTCGTCTCTATTATGACACATAATTGTGAGTAAATCATGAAAAAAGCGATTATTCATCTCTAATATTTTACAGAAGAATAATCGCTATTTATCATGTAATTTTATAGGTGATTCCGCGGCCTTCAGCCGGACCGCCCGCTGCAGGGCTCTATGCGTTCTCCAGGTACTGCTGGATGCTGGGCAGGCCGGCCAGTTTGTTGACCTTGCCGCCCTCGATCACCACAAGGGAGGGGGCCTGAAGAATGCCGTAGCTCTTGGCCAGATCCTTGTTCTCCTCGGCGGGCATCAGAGTGTATTCAACACCTGCTGCTGCAAGGCTTTCCTTGGCTGCTGCGCAGTTGGGGCAGGTCTTGGTGGTGAAGAGCAGAACTGTCTTTTCGGGAACCTTGGGCTCGATCTGATCCATGTCCACCCACATTTCGGGATGTCTGTGCTTCATGGAGAGGCCTGCGTCGTAGACCTTTCTGTCCTTGAACTCCTGAGCCTTGCCGTCGTTCCAGTTCTGAACCGGTCTGTAGTAGCCGGTGATGCGGCTGTAGACCTCGGTCTTGGCTCCGCACTCGGGGCAGGTGTAGACCTCGCCGGAGAGGTAGCCGTGGTTCTTGCAGATGGAATAGGTGGGGCTCATGGTGTAATAGGGCAGCTTGTAGTTCTCTGCGATCGTCCTTACCAGAGTTGCCGCGCTCTTCCAGCTGGGCAGCTTCTCGCCCAGGAAGGCGTGGAATACTGTGCCGCTGGTGTAGAGGGTCTGCAGTCTGTCCTGAATGTCCAGGGCGCTGAATACATCATCGGAGAAGCCTACGGGCAGGTGGCTGCTGTTGGTGTAGTAGGGAGTGCCGTTCATGTTGGCGGTGATGATGTCGGGGAAGCGCTTCTTGTCGTGCTTTGCCAGTCTGTAGCTGGTGGATTCTGCCGGGGTGGCCTCCAGGTTGAAGAGATCGCCGTACTGCTCCTGATAGTCAGAGAGGCGCTCTCTCATGTGGTTGAGGACCTTTTCGGTGAAGTCCTGAGCCTCGATGGCTGTCATATCCTTTCTCACCCACTTGGCGTTGAGGCAGGCTTCGTTCATGCCCACAAGGCCGATGGTGGAGAAGTGATTTGCAAAGGTGCCCAGATATCTCTTGGTGTAGGGATACAGACCGCCCTCCATCAGCTTGGTGATGGTCTTTCTCTTGATGTCAAGAGATCTTGCGGAAAGATCCATAAGCTTGTCCAGTCTCTTGAAGAACTCGTCCTCGGTCTTGGAGAGATATGCTATCCTGGGCATGTTTATGGTAACGACGCCTACGGAACCAGTGGACTCGCCGCTTCCGAAGAAGCCGCCTGACTTCTTGCGAAGCTCTCTGAGGTCCAGACGCAGTCTGCAGCACATGGAGCGGACGTCGGAGGGCTCCATGTCGGAATTGATATAATTGCTGAAGTACGGGGTGCCGTATTTTGCGGTCATCTCGAACAGCAGTCTGTTGTTTTCAGTGTCGCTCCAGTCAAAATCCTTGGTGATGGAGTAGGTGGGGATGGGATACTGGAAGCCGCGGCCATTGGCGTCGCCCTCGATCATGATCTCGATGAAGGCCTTGTTGACCATGTCCATTTCCTTCTTGCAGTCGCCGTAGGTGAAGTCGCATTCCTTGCCTCCTACGATGGCCTTCATGTCCTTCAGGTCCGCGGGAACGGTCCAGTCCAGAGTGATGTTGGTGAAGGGAGCCTGGGTGCCCCATCTGGAGGGTGTGTTGACACCGTAGATGAAGCTCTGAATGCACTGCTTGACCTCCTTCTGGGAGAGGTTGTCTATTTTAACGAAGGGAGCAAGATAGGTGTCGAAGCTGGAGAAGGCCTGAGCTCCGGCCCATTCGTTCTGCATGATGCCAAGGAAGTTGACCATCTGGTTGCAGAGGGTGGAAAGATGAGCTGCGGGGCTGGAGGTGATCTTGCCGGGGATGCCGCCAAGACCCTCCTGGATGAGCTGCTTCAGGGACCAGCCTGCGCAGTAGCCGGTGAGCATGGAAAGATCGTGGATGTGAATGTCCGCATTCTTGTGGGCATTGCCGATCTCGTCGTCATAAATTTCGGAGAGCCAGTAGTTGGCGGTGATGGCGCCGGAGTTGGAAAGGATGAGTCCGCCCACGGAATAGGTGACGGTGGAGTTCTCCTTCACGCGCCAGTCGTTGATCTTCAGATAGTTGTCCACAACATCCTTGTAGTCCAGGATGGTGCTCTGCAGATCTCTTAATTTTTCGTGCTGACGACGATACAGAATGTAGGCCTTTGCCACATCGTCGTAGCCTGCCTGGACCAGAACGCTTTCTACGCTGTCCTGAATGTCCTCTACGGAGATCAGGCCGTCCTTGATCTTGGGTTCAAAGTTAGCGGTAACCTTAAGTGCCAGAAAATCGATGATATTCGGCGTGTAGTTCTTTTCCTGAGCGTCGAAGGCCAGGGTGATGGCGGCGGAAATCTTTTCGAGATTAAAGTCTACGACCTTTCCGTCCCTCTTCAGTACTTGGTACATTTTGTTTGCTCTCCTTTAGTGATTTATGCGAACTTTTATATTGACAAATCCCCTGACGCGGACCTTTATTGCACTAAAAAAGCTGCGGACCGCGTACTCTTTTATTGTAAGCGCGGGCTCACAGCTTGTCAACAGGAAAATACAAGATATAGTGGTGTTAATTTATGTAAGGCACAAGATTTGGCGTAGCTAACTGCTCCCCGTAAATCACAGAAAACCCATATTTTATCAGCTAAATGCCTCTTACCTCTGCCTTGGGCAGGTACCTGCTTACGATGCCGCAGAAGGCCTGCATCTCTTCCTTGCTGTAGGCGGAAAGCCCGGGCTGGAGTATATCACCGGAATCCACAAAGCCCTGCAGGAAATACTGATCGTCGCCCTGAAGCCACTGTCCTATGGCTTCAAAGTCCTCAGCGGTGTGAAGTTCCCTTACCACTGTTGTGCGGAATTCGTGCTCGGGAGCCAGGGTCCTGAGCAGCTTTATGCTCCTGTCTATGTTGGACAGCAGGCCGTCGTTCGCGCTTTCGGGAAGCCCTGAAGTGACCGCATATTTTGCCCTGCAGTTCTTTATGTCCATGGCAACATAATCCGCAAGACCAGCCTTAAGTATATCCTCAAGTCTGCTGGGGAAGCTGCCGTTGGTATCCAGCTTTACCTCCATGCCCAGGCCCTTTACCTGCTTCATGAACTCCATTATGTCCGGCTGCATAAGAGGCTCGCCGCCTGTTATGGCAAGACCCGCAAGTATGCCCTTTCGCTTCTTAAGGAAGGCAAGCACCTCCTCCGGATCCACCAGCTGGTCAC
>JAEEGF011260417.1_pt1 | contig 19953 bp, 16 predicted proteins | sample 9134171 | NCBI WGS metagenome assembly JAEEGF01 (sample SAMN16246542, study PRJNA631951) | gut metagenome | biome: gut microbiome; feature: rumen; material: AP-attached | host: Bos | place: Iran: Karaj | collected 2018-10
CACGAGAGAGATTAAATGCACCTGTCGAAGGATTCTAGGAGTCGAGCCTCAGACATTAATCCATAAACAGGATTTTGGAGCACTTTTGGAATTCTCTTAAATGGCGGCTCTCTCGTACAACGCAAAACTGAAAGCCTGTAGGGGTGGATGTATGTGGTAAACTTCGGCGAAAAATGGTGATGTTGAGCTGGCTCTTTTTTACGTGGCTTGGCTTTGATATAATAGCTGTTGTATTTTAAGAGTGTATAATGAAGGAAAGGTTAAAAGAAGAGAGTAAAGTATGAATTTTTATGTAGATTTTGATGATTGCCTGTGTGAAACAGCGAGGGCATTTACTGATATTGCCAAGAGACTTTTTGACAAAGATGTTACATATGAAGAGATGAAGTATTTTGACTTGAAAAAGACATTTGAGTTAAATGATGAAGAGTATGAGCAGCTTATGGCTGAGGGACATCGTTCTGACGTGCTTATAGGGTATGAGGAGACAAGTGGAGTTTCTAGGGTTTTAAATGAATGGATTGATGCGGGACATGAAGTATTTATTATAACCGGTCGTCCGTACAGTACTTATGAAATATCAAGGAAATGGCTGGATGAGCATGGTCTTGAACGTGCTAAACTTTATTTCCTTAATAAGTATGGCAGAGATTTCTTTTATAAGGATAGTAAGTTCAATCTGGAACTGGAAGATTTTTATCGCATGAAATTTGATTATGCAGTAGAGGATTCTCCTATGGCTTTTAAATACCTTGAACATTTTCCTGAGCTTAAGGTAATGGTATTTGACAGACCATGGAACCGCGAGAATGAGTTCCCGGGAGACAACTTTGTCAGAGCTACTTCCTGGGATTGGATTCGTGAACAAGTAAGTAAAAATTCATAAGTGAAGAGGGGATTTGAATAATATGAAGATAATATTTATGGGAACGCCGGACTTTGCCAGAACGGCACTTGAAAAAATAATAGAAGCAGGACATGAGGTTACATTAGTTGTAACACAGCCTGATAAGCCAAAGGGAAGAAGCGGAGAACTTCAGGTATCTGACGTGAAGGCATGTGCTCTTGAGCATGGTATTCCTGTTTTTCAGCCGGTTAGGATAAAGCTTCCTGAAAATGTTGCTGAACTTAAAAAGTACGAAGCAGATATTTATGTAGTAGCTGCTTTTGGTCAGATTTTGTCACAGGAAATTCTGGATATTCCAAAATTTGGATGTGTGAATATTCATGCTTCATTACTTCCAAAGTACCGCGGTGCTGCTCCTATACAGCAGGCAATTCTTGATGGAGAGGAAAAGACCGGTGTTACGATAATGCAGATGGCTGCTGGTATGGATACCGGTGACATACTTATTCAAAGAGAGATACCTATTGAGCATAATGAAACAGGTGGCGGACTCTTTGATAAGCTTTCGATTCTTGGCGGAGAGCTTATTGTGGATGCTCTTCCTATGATAGAACGCGGCGAACTTACACCTGTTCCGCAGGATGAAGCCAAAGCAACCAAGTGTGGTAAGCTTTCCAAAGACATGGGTAAAATTGATTTTTCCAAGGATGCAGATACTATCCGAAATCTTGTTCGCGGACTTAATCCATGGCCATCAGCATTTACTTCTCTCAATGGCAAAATGCTCAAAATCTGGAAAGCAGAAGTTGAAGAAGCTTCTTCTGATGATCAGGCAAAAGATGCAGAGATTGGAGCTATTGTTCACGTAGAAAAAGATAGTTTCTCTGTAAATACAGGAAAAGGCTATCTTAAAGTCGAAGAGCTTCAGCTTGAAGGCAAGAAACGCATGATGGTTAAGGATTTCCTACTTGGATATAAACTTGAAACCGGTATGAAATTAGGATAAATTACAGTATCATGGTAAAATATTAGTAATCTTATTTGTAGTCAAACACAAGGAAAGAGGCGATTTAAATGTATTATAGTTACGGATATGGCAGGGGACTTGGCATGGGAGCAGATCCTATGTACCTTCTGGTTATAATAATGGCTGTGGTATGTATGATAGCCAGTTACAGAGTCAATTCTGTTTACAAAAGGTACAACAGGATTCGCAGCATGAGCGGCATGACTGGGGCACAGGTCGCTATAGAGATTCTTAGAAGAAATGGTGTGAACGATGTTTCTGTTCAGCATGTTGCCGGAAATCTGACAGATCATTATGATCCAAGGACAAGAGTTGTAAACTTATCAGATGCCACCTACGGTTCAAATTCAGTTGCGGCGATAGGGGTAGCCGCTCATGAATGTGGACATGTGATGCAGCATCAGACAGGCTATCTGCCGCTTCAGATCAGGTCAACACTGGTTCCTGCTGCTAATATCGGTTCAAAAGCTGGGGTTCCGATTATTATTCTTGGAATGATCCTTAGCTTTTCACCACTTATCACTATTGGAATAGTGGTATTTTCACTGGCAGTTCTTTTCCAGCTGGTGACACTTCCTGTTGAGTTTGATGCTTCTCACAGAGCACTTGTGATGCTTGAAGAATACGGCATCCTTGGACCTGAGGAAGTTGATGATTCCAGAAAGGTTTTATCTGCTGCAGCAATGACTTATGTTGCCAGTGCAGCAGCGGCTGTAGTTCAGCTTTTGAGACTGGTTCTTTTAAACAACAGAAGAAGAGACTAAAGTCACATCAAAAATGGTAATACAATCAGTAATAAAATGAGGGGAGTTCCCACTTAGGGAGAAAGCATGGCAAATATCAGAGAATTAGTTTTAAGCATATTAATGGAATACGACAGGGATGGCAAGAAAAAGCCATCCCTTTTAAAGGATAGTCTTGAAAAGTACGACTATCTTGAGACAAGAGACAAAGCATTTATCAAAAGAGTTGTTGAAGGATGTCTTGAAAGACAGACTCAGATTGATTACATAATCGATCAGTTTTCCAAGACCAAGACTCCAAAGATGCAACCACTTATCAGAAATATTATCAGAATGGGAACCTATCAGATAATGTTTATGGATCAGGTTCCTGACAGCGCAGCCTGCAATGAGGCAGTTAAGCTGGCTTCAAAGCACAAGTTTGACGGGCTGAAAGGCTTTGTAAACGGAGTTCTCAGGAATATATCAAGAAATAAGGAAAACATTAAGTATCCTGACAAGAATATTAATGATGGAATTACTTATCTTTCTGTATTTTACTCAACTCCTGAGTGGCTTTGCAAAATGTGGGTAAAAGAATATGGATTTGAAAGAACTGAAGGAATATTAAAGTTCTTTTTACAGGCAAGGCCAACAACCATAAGGCTTAACATACCAAGCCTTGAAAGCAGGAATCCGAAAAAAGAAATTGATAAGGTAATTGAGGATTATTTAAATGAATTAAGCGATGCAGGAGCACAGGTAAAAAGAAACAGAATTCTGCCTTATGCTCTTGACCTTGAAAAGACTGATAATATCAAGTTCCTTCCAGGTTTTGATGAGGGCAGATTTGCCGTTCAGGATGTAAGCTCAATGCTTGTTGCAGAAATAGCAGAAGTCTCAAAAGGACAGACTGTAGTGGATGTCTGCGCTGCGCCCGGTGGAAAAACTACTCATGCAGCAGAAAAAGTTGGAAAGAGCGGAAGAGTACTTTCTAGAGATGTGTCTGACAGAAAGTGTGAGCTTATCCTTGAAAATGCAGAGAGACTTGGACTTTCAAATGTTGAAGTGAAAGTCAATGATGCAAGAATACATGACGGAAACTTGGGAGACATGGCAGATGTCCTGTACCTTGATGTTCCGTGTTCAGGTCTTGGAATCATAGGCAGAAAGAGCGATATCAAGCTAAATGTCACGCCTAAAAGCATTGAAGAACTTGAGACTCTCCAGTGGAAAATCGTTAAGGCATCTTGGGACTACATAAAGAAAAATGGAACCCTTATTTACTCGACCTGTACAGTTAATAAGGATGAAAATCAGAAAATGGTTGAGAGGATATGCCGCGAATTTCCTTTTGAAACAGTGGATATCTCCGAAAAAGTTGCTGAAATTTTTAAGAACTTTGAGGGGCTTGACACATCTGATATGATAAAGACTGCTAAAAAAGGTTATATTCAACTTTTGCCGGGAGAATTCGGAACAGATGGATTCTTTATCGCAAAGCTGAGAAGAAAAGCAGATTAAGGATAGAATCAGTGGAAGATTTATTTATAAACAGTAATAGTGGAAAAACAGATATCAAATCATTAACCCTGCCGGAACTTCAGGGTGCCATTAAAGAGCTGGGGGAGCCTCAGTTCAGGGCCAAACAGCTCTATGAGTGGATGCACAAGAAGATGGCTAGAGACTATGAGGAAATGAGCAATATTTCCAAGTCATTAAAAGAAAAATGCAGGGAAAATTTTGACTACACTTCTCTTAAGGTTGTTGAAGTCATGGAGTCCAAGGTTGATGACACCAAAAAGTTTCTCTTTGGACTTTCTGATGGCAACATTATCGAGAGTGTATTTATGAAATATAAGTTTGGAGTGAGTGTTTGTATTTCATCTCAGGTGGGATGCCGAATGGGATGCAGGTTCTGCGCCTCTACCCTTGATGGCGTGGTGAGAAATCTTTTGCCATCGGAGATGCTTGACCAGATTTATGCAATTTCAAGATATACAGGTGAAAAGATATCCAGAGTGGTAGTCATGGGAAGTGGAGAGCCACTTGATAACTATGACAATCTGCTAAGGTTCATAACTCTTTTGACAGATGAAAACGGAATAAACCTTGGACAGAGAAATCTTACCGTATCAACTTGCGGAATAGTGCCCAATATCTTACGACTTGCAGACGAGGATCTGTCCATAAATCTTGCTCTTTCTCTACACGCATCCAACAATGATAAGAGAAAAGAGCTGATGCCTATAGCTAACAAGTACAGCCTTGATGAAGTATTGGCTGCCTGCAAAACATATTTTGAGAAGACCGGAAGACAGCTTACTTTTGAGTATTCGCTGGTGAGCGGTGTGAATGACACTGATACGGACGCAAACGAACTCACAGCCCTTTTATCCGGGTTTAACTGTGTTGTGAATCTCATACCGGTAAACCCAATAAAGGAAAGAAGTTATCAACCAACTGATAGAGCAGGCGCACTTGCCTTTAAAAATAAACTTGAAAAAAGTCGAATAAATGTTACTATTAGAAGAGAAATGGGCAGGGACATAAATGGTGCTTGCGGACAACTTCGAAGGCGCCATTTGGAGCAGAGTAATTGACACCTGCTTATTTTGAGTTGTGAAAAAGAATTGCTTGGGAGGCAACTTTGCTAAAGACATTTTCTATTACGGATATAGGAAAAAAGCGAAAACTGAATCAAGATTATGTGTTTTCTTCTGACAGAAAGATAGGAAATCTTTCTAATGTGTTTATTGTCGCTGATGGAATGGGCGGGCATAATGCCGGAGATTACGCTTCCAGATTTACAGTAGATACAATGGTGGAAGAAATCGAAAAGTCTTTTGAACAGAGCCCTGTTAAGATTCTCGAAAATGCCATCAAGACAGCGAATCATAAGCTTCGAGAGAAGGCAGCAGAGAATCCCAGTTTATTTGGAATGGGAACTACAGTTGTGGCTTGTACAGTCCTTGGCAGATACCTTCAGGTAGCCAATGTTGGTGATTCCAGGCTCTATGTCATCAATGACAAAATCACGCAGATCACGCGGGATCATTCATTAGTTGAGGAAATGGTCAGGATGGGCGGAATTGACAGAGAGACAGCCAGAACTCATCTTGATAAAAATATAATAACCAGGGCAATCGGTGCCACGAATGACGTAGACATCGACTTTTTTAACGTGGAATTAAACCGTGGGGACATTGTCCTCATGTGTTCTGATGGTCTTACCAATATGCTGGAAGATGAAGAGATACGAATGATAGTAAGCGGTCAGAGAGATATTATAGAGAAGGCCCAGAAACTTGTTGTGGCAGCCAATGACAATGGTGGCAAGGATAATATTGCAGTTATCCTTATTGAACCCTTTGCTGAAGAGCTGACACGCGACGGAGGACTTAATGATTAAAATAGGAATGATAATTGGCGACCGCTATGAGGTGCTTGAGAAGATCGGTACCGGCGGAATGTCAGATGTATATAAAGCAAAAGATCATAAATTAAACCGTTTGGTTGCAGTAAAGATTCTCAAGCAGGAATTCTCAGAGAATGAGAATTTTGTGTCTAAATTCCGTGTTGAGGCGCAGTCCACAGCCGGACTTATGCATCCGAACATTGTTAATGTATATGATGTAGGTGATGAGGATGGAATCAACTATATTGTTATGGAACTGGTTGATGGCATCACACTTAAGAAATATATCGAGAAAAAGGCACGTCTTTCTGTGAAAGAAGCTGTAAGTATTGCGATTCAGGTAGCAATGGGACTTGAGGCTGCTCACAATAACAACATTATTCACAGGGACATTAAGCCTCAGAACATCATGATCTCCAAGGATGGTAAGGTAAAAGTTACAGACTTCGGAATAGCAAAGGCTGCAACCAGCAATACTATAACATCCAACGTAATGGGATCGGTCCACTACACTTCTCCTGAACAGGCAAGAGGTGGATACAGTGATGCTAAGAGCGATATTTATTCACTGGGTATTACGCTGTTTGAAATGTTGACCGGAAGAGTGCCGTTTAATGGCGACACAACGGTTGCAATAGCTATCAAGCATATTCAGGAAGATCTTCCAAGTCCTGCAGATTACAATGATGATATTCCGATCAGTGTTGAGAAGATAGTACTTAAGTGCTGTCAAAAGAGCCCTGACAGAAGATATCAGAATGCGGCTGAGCTTATAACCGACCTTAAGAAATCTCTTATAACACCGGACAAGGATTTTGTATCACTTGTTGATCCTGATGAAGAGGGAGCAACAAGAGTGGCAACTGAAGAAGAGACAGCAGCCGTTAAGGGTGAGGATAGATTATCTGATACAGAGCAGATGCGTCTTAATCGTGATGTGCTTAAAGAACACGATGCACACAGAGATTATGATGATTATGACAGAGACAAAAAGAAATCTCGCAGAGATTATGACGATTTTGATGATGACTATTACTACGACGACAGACGTAAACGTTCGTTTGGTAACGGAGGAAGTCAGGAGAGCAGTCGAATAGAGAAAATGACTGTTATTATGGCAATCGTTTCCGCTGTTCTTATTGGATTTATTGTTATAGTTTTAGTCGGTAGAAGTATGGGAATATTTGCTTCATCTGAGTCAGGCGAGAATGCTTCAGTAGAGGCTTCTTCTGCAGTAGCTGAAGTGGAGCAAAGTGCGAGCGAGACGGCAGACGGAATTCAGATTCCGGATGTTATCGGCAAATCCTATGCAGAAGCAAAGTCAATCCTTGATGAAAAAGGATTCAATGTTGAAAAGGCAGACGATTCTGCTAATACAGTTGCCAAGGATCAGGTTGTTTCAACCAATCCCGGTGCAGGTAACAGAGCTAAGGCTGGTTCAACTATCACGGTTTATGTAAGCAATGGTTCTAACTATTCAGCCGCTGCTGCATCAACAGAGGTTTCAGCAGCCAAAGCTGATGGACAGGTTACTGTTCCCAACATTATTGGACTTACTTCTGAAGATGCCGTTATTACACTTGTTGAAGCCGGACTTCAGGCTGGTTCTATTGTTGAGACTAATAACGAAGACTCAAATCTTACAGGTCTTATTTGTGCTCAGAGCATTGCTTTTGGAACATCTGTTTCACAGGGCACAATTATCAATATGGAGCTTTCTATTGGACCTGCAAGTGTGACATATAGTTACAATGCTGAAATTTCAGCACCTACAGAAGGTGAGAATTTTACATACGGATTACCTGTAAAGGTTACTTTGGTAACATCTGATGGAACAACTCTTCTTAGCACCACTACATCAGACTTCCCGGTTCAGGGAACTTACAAGGGTATCACATCACCTACAGGAACTATAACATTTGTTTATACTGCAACTACTCCAACCACGACTAATGCTGAGACCGGTGAGACAAGCGGAGGAGAGACTGTGGAATATACAGTCACCAGAGCTGTGACATTTAACCAGGAGAACTGATCATTTATATGCGAGGTAAAATTTTAAAGGGGATTGCCGGCTTTTATTACATAGAAACCACAGACGAGAAAATCTATGAATGTAAGGCAAAAGGCATCTTCAGAAAAGATAATATTAAGCCACTTGTTGGAGATGATGTTGAGATAGACATTATCGACGAGGAAAAGAGATTGGGAAATCTGACCGAGATTCTTCCTCGTAAAAGTAAGTTACTTAGACCGCCTGTTGCCAATGTTGACCAGGCGGTTATTTTGTTTGCTATAGTTAAGCCTGACCCCAACTACAATCTGTTGGACAGATTTCTTATCATGATGCGTGGCCAGAACCTTCCTGTTATCATCTGTTTTAACAAGCAGGATATTGCGTCCAAAGAGGAACAGGATGAGCTTACAAAGGCTTATGAGAAATGTGGATACAAAGTTCTTTTCATAAGTGTAAAAGAGGAAAAAGGGCTTGATGAGCTAAAGGCTCTTTTAAAGGGCAAAACTACAACTCTGGCAGGCCCCAGCGGCGTAGGCAAGTCATCACTTCTTAATAAGCTTGTACCGGATGCTGATATGCAGATAGGTGAACTTAGCAGAAAGATTGAGAGAGGTAAGAACACCACAAGACATTCAGAGCTCTTTTACGTAAAAGAGCTGTCAGGCGGGGATGGATTTGATACCTTTGTTATAGATACTCCGGGATTTACTTCACTTGAGATGAGGGATGTTACTACGGAGAATCTGATGCAGTATTATCCGGAATTTGAAGAGTTTGAGCCGGAATGCAGATTTGGAGGATGCTCTCACATAGCAGAGCCTGATTGCGGTGTCAAAAGAGCTTTGGAAGAGGGCAAGATAGCAAAGGTCAGGTATGACAATTACAAGCTTTTATACAGCGAACTAAAAAATGCCAGACCAACTTACAGCAAAAAGGCAAGACGATAAGAGGATTTGATATGAGAATTTATTTGACCAGACATGGGCAGACAGATTACAATGCCGGCGACAGAATGCAGGGACAGATAGATATTCCCTTAAATCAGACGGGTATTGAACAGGCAAAAGCTACAAGAGAAAAGGTTAAGGATGTTACTTTTGATGCGGTTTATTCAAGTACTCTTGGCAGAGCGATAACCACTGCTTCTATAATAGGAAATATTGAACCTGAGAAGATCATAAAGGATGAGAGAATCCTTGAAGCCGCTTATGGAAGATATGAGGGAGTCGGATACTATAAAGTGGGGCTTCCAATGGCTAGCTATTGGGCATTTCCGGAAATATTCCCGGCACCTCCCGGAGTAGAAACTATACCTGAGATGATAAGACGAACCAGTTCTTTTCTCTCTGAGCTTGAAAAAAAGGACTACGAGAATGTACTGGTTGTTTGCCACGGCGGAATAATAAGAGTAATCCGCGGATATCTTGAGGATGCCAGAAGGGGATTTATCTGGAGACCCCGTCCAAAGAACTGCGAGATTTTTGTATACGAATCGGTAGGCGGCAAACACAGACTTATTGATGATATAAAATAAAAATCTTCTTGACATACTTTGTTTATCGAAAGATAATACTTACTTAATTGCTTATCATTAGGAAATGGCATACACTATGATAAGAATACCGATAATCTTTGTATGCTGTAACGGAGTATGGATATGAAGATAATAGAGAAACTACTTTTTACAATTCTAGGAATGATTGTAGCGGTGGTTATCTTTATACTTGTATGTGCCAACAATCCGGCACTTTCGGGAACGGTGGGTAAATACGTAAAGGAGTACGCAGCTACCCATGCATCAAGTAGTGAAGAGACCACTATAGCTACCAGTACGCAATAGTGTTACTAATTTAATGACCTTCTCTGTGCAGATTTGTGCATAGAGGAGGTTTTTTGTGTTAGTATTATGGTAAATGATATACTTAAGGACTTCTTGGTATAAGAAAGAAGGTTTGTGATGAAAATAGTTAACGGACAGGTTTTAGATGATAAATTTGAATTTGTAAAAGAAGACATCGATATAGCTGATGGTCTGATTCAAAGTGTTGGCAGTAATAGCGTTGGAGCTGATGAGAAAATTATTGATGCATCAGGCTGCTATGTAGTACCGGGACTTATCGATCTGCATTTTCACGGAGCTGTTGGAGAAGATGTATGTGATGGGAATATGGATGCGTTTAAGAAGATTGCGGAGTACGAACTTCAAAAAGGCATTACTTCCATATGCCCGGCTATGATGACACTTCCGGAAGAAGAGCTTATAAATGTTATAAATATAGGCAGACAGTTCAGGGATGGAGAAGATAAGGATAGTAGTAAGTATGCAGAGCTTCTGGGTTTTAACATGGAAGGACCATTCATAAGTCCTGCAAAAAAAGGAGCGCAAAATGAATGCTTTATAAAAAAAGCAGACGCGGAAATGGCGAAGCGCTTTATTGAAGCTGGTGATGGTCTGGTTAAGATAATTGGTCTTGCACCGGAAGAATCTCTTGATTATAAAGAATATATACAGGCGGTTAAGGATAAGGTTATCATTTCACTTGCGCACACAAATTCTGACTATGAAACCGCAATGTCAGCAATAGAAGCAGGTGCCAACCATGTTGTTCATTTATACAATGCCATGACTGGCTTTACTCATAGAGCACCGGGAGTAGTGGGAGCAGCTTTTGACAGTAAAAAAGTAACCTGTGAGATTATATGTGACGGCATTCATATTGCTCCGGCTGCAGTCAGAATTGCTTTTAATGAAGTAGGTGTCGACAAAATGGTTCTTATCAGTGACAGTATGAGAGCAACGGGCCTTTCAGATGGTATGTATACTCTTGGAGGTCTGGATGTAGAAAAGAAGGGAAGCCTCTGCACTCTTATGGGAACCGACACAATTGCAGGTTCAGCAACCAATCTGTTTGATTGCATGGTCAATGCCATCAAAACTATGAATATTTCTATCGAAACAGCCGTAAGGGCAGCAACATTTAATCCTGCCAGAGTATTAGGAGTTTCAGACAGGCTTGGAACCATAGCAGAAGGCAAGCAGGCAGATATCCTGGTAATGGATAGAGATCTTCGCCTTAAGTACGTCATAAAAAAAGGCATGTTAATATGATTTTTTGATATCTTACACAAACTAAAAGAACTCCGCATTTGCTGCGGAGTCCTATTAGTTTACAAAAATGTATTTTTGTTATTATCTTATTGTCATTTAAAGAAGCTCATCTCCTGATTGAGCTCTTCTGCAATATCCTTTAAGTGATTTGCAGATTCAGCCAGAGTTGTAACTGTAGCAGAAAGTTCTTCCATGGCTGCCCCTGTTTCCTCTGCAGAAGCTGCATTTTCTTCTGAAATAGCAGAAAGGGCACTCATTGTATCAACCACTGCATTTTTGGAAGTTTCACAGGTATTTGCTCCGGATGAGATTTTCTTAACACCGCCAACAGTAGTGGAAATATCTTCAAGCATACCATCAACATTTGTAAGAGTCTCATCAAGTGCAGTCTGCTGATTAAGATTACTTTCCTTAATGGAATCTGCAGCTTCAACGGCTGCCCTAGATTGCTCTAAAAGAATATCCATTTCTTTTCTGATCTCATCAGCCATGTTCTTGGAATCATCTGCAAGTTTACCTATTTCTTCGGCAACTACCGAGAATCCCTTACCGGCTTCACCGGCTCTTGCGGCCTCTATAGATGCATTTAGTGAAAGGAGATTTGTCTGAGTAGCAATTGAGGCAATTCCCTCAACTTTTTTATTTATATTTGAAACTGCATCCTGGGTAGCAGAAATAGTTGCAGAGATCTCTTCAATCTTGCCTGTCATCTCATTGCTGGAATCCTTGAGATTTGAAAGTGATGAAGATGAAGTTTCAGATGCACCCTGCATCTTACTTGTAAGACCTTCAAGATCCTTAGTTGAACTTTGAACATCAACAACTGCATCTCCGATATATCCAACATTCTCTGAAGCTGTCTGAATCTCATCCGCCTGCTGAGTTGCACCGGAAGCTATTTCCTGCACTGCATTGGAGACATCTTCAGCTGTATGGGAAATCTGAGTAGCAGTGTCAGACAGTTCAATGGAAGAAGATTCGACTGTCTGTGCTGAAGTTTTGATTTTCCCTACAATTTCCTGAAGCTTTTCTATAACAGCATTGGTATTTCCTACCATCTCGCCAAATTCATCTTTCTGTTTGGTGAATCTGGTTATCTTGGAGAAACCACCATTTGCCAGTTCAGAAAGAGACGCATTTACATCTTTTAAAGGCTCTGTAAAGCTATATGCCATTTTGAATGCCAAAAATATAGCTACTGCAAGTAAGGTAATTCCGATACAAATTGTGATCATAGCCACTCTTGTGGCATTACTCATAACATCATTGTAATTATCGGAAACTATGATTGTGTAACCTGTCAGCGGATCTCTGTAATATGACATTATAAGAGGATTATCAAAGGTTACTTTATCAACAAAGGAACCTTGTTCATTCTGGAAATATGGAGCACCGGACATATCATAAACATCTTCTGCTGCGACAGAAAACTGAGCATGAGCAGCCATGATACCATCCCTGTCACATACAAAAGCATCATCTGTATTTTCTGCTAAAAGCCGATGCATTGCTTCCAAATCGTAGTTTCTTTGTACTTCGCCAAGAATCGAGCCATCACTTCCATGAATAGGTACTGCGACAGTAACCTGTCTGGAACCTGTCGACTTGCTGACAAGTATGTTGGAAATATACTGCTTTCCTTTCATGGTTTCTATCCAGTATTCTCTGGTGGATACATCAACACATTTTCCGCCGGATCTTACTATCTGCATACCTGTGGTATCAGCTATGGCCATAACACTTCCATCATTCATAACATTGTCAACTGCCTTCATCATTTCAATCATGACGTCATCTGAAATCCCGGCCGTCTTTTCCATATAGGCTATTGTTGTTGGATTATCTGCAATGACACGCACCATATCTAAATTTTTTTGGATAACATCTGAATACTCAGTAGAAAGATATCTGGCCTGCCACTCCAAACTTTTCTTTGCATCAGAAAGAGCTTTGCTGGTAGATGTAAAGTAGCTGACGATCAAAGCAACAGCAAGAGGAATAATTGCTATGGCAAGCATTATCGCAATAAGTCTGGTTTTAACACTATTTTTAGCCGAAACATTACTTTTTTTCTTTTGGGGCTTATTGTTGGGCATCATAATACCTCCTTAATAATTTATAATTATTCAGTAAATGTCCATAAACAAATTATTGCGTATTTTCAACCAAAAACAAAGGTAATTGCGCTTATTTTTTTATTAAAATTCTGTTAAATTACGCATTTTTATTCGCAGACTAATGGTTTAAGATGGCTGTATGCTCGTATAGTGAATCTTTCATCAAGATGGCATGGATTTTTCAATTTTTTTATGATATTATGTAAATCTGTGTTTTAAAATAATTTAGAGGTTTAAAGCGATGAAAGAACGTGAAAATTTGGGAAGCCGACTGGGATTTATTTTATTGTCGGCAGGGTGTGCAATAGGCATTGGCAATGTGTGGCGATTCCCTTATATGGTAGGTGAAAACGGCGGAGGAATCTTTGTTATTTTCTATGTGTTGTTTTTACTGATCCTGGGTGTTCCTATCATGACAATGGAATATTCGATTGGAAGGGCTTCAAGGAAAAGTATTCTTCCGGCGTACAAGATGCTCGAAAAAAAGGGGAGCAAATGGCATATGATGGGATATGTGGCCATTGCAGGAAATTATATACTTCTTATGTTTTATTCGGTAGTGTCCGGATGGATGCTTAGATACTTTGTGCTGATGGTTACAGGTGCATTTGATAAGGCGACTCCTGACGATGTACAGAGTGTCTATAGTGAAATGATGGAAAACCCAATGGTGATGATTCTTTTCATGGTCATTACAATGGTTATCACAATGGTGATATGTTCACTTGGCCTTCAGAATGGAGTAGAGAAGATTACTAAGGTCATGATGATAGTACTTATCTGTATCATGATTGTTCTGGGAATCAATTCACTGATGCTTCCCGGAGCTAAAGAGGGCATTTCATTTTATCTTAAGCCAAATGTACAGAACGTCAAGGCTGTAGGCCTTGGAAAGGTATTATATGCTGCGCTTAATCAGAGCTTTTTTACATTGAGTCTTGGTATCGGCAGTATGGAAATTTTCGGAAGTTACATTGAGAAGGAGAGAAGCCTTGCGGGAGAAGCAATCCTTGTGGCTGGTCTTGACACTTTCGTTGCGATAGTTGCTGGACTTATTACTATTCCGGCATGTTTTGCTTACGGAGTTGCACCTAACAGTGGTCCAAGCCTTATATTCCTCACGCTTCCGAATGTATTCTCAGCATTGCCGGGAGGCAGACTTTGGGGAAGCCTTTTCTTCCTGTTTATGTACTTTGCGGCATTATCAACTATGGTTGGCGTATTTGAAAACGATGTAAGCTTTTCAATGGATATTTTGGGACATGGACGAAAAGAAGCAGCAACATGGGCAGGAATTGTTATTACTGTAGGATCAATCCCATGCGCCCTTGGATTTAATGTTTTGAGCGGTTTTCAGCCACTTAAGGCTGGCAATACCGTGATGGATCTTGAGGATTTCCTTTTAAGTAATCTTATGCTTCCTATAGGTGCACTGGTTTGTTGCCTGTTTTGTACCACCAAATATGGATGGGGCTTTGACAACTACTTAAAAGAGGTTAACAGCGGCGAAGGACTTAAGATTAGCAAAAAGCTTAGCTGGTATTTTAAGTATGTACTACCTGTTATTATTGCCTTTTTAGTAATATATGGTCTTATAACATATTTCAGATAATAATTAAAACTCACAGTTTTCAGACATGATTACTGTGAGTTTTTTATATGTGGTAAAAGATAATTAAATATAGTATTATAAAATAGAAAGTATGCACTCACTATAAAACGTTTATTTTTGAAGACCTATCTTGGGAGATACCCTATGTGGGATATGAGTTATGCAATTCCAAGTTTACTTCTTTTGATTCTTTTTGTGGGATATTATTTTTCTTTACCTCGAATCCCAAACAGAATGAATCGTTCATTTTTGATGCTTCTTTTGATTGAATTCACCACCATTTGTTTTAATATCTTTTCTACCTGGGTAGATATGAATATTGATATAATTCCATTGTTCATAGTTCATTTCGCCAATATTTTATTCTTTTGCCTTTTCTTTTTAAGATCGTATGTATTTTTCCTTTTTGCTGTGAGTGCTATAAAAGTTGACGAGTATTTTACTAAGACATTTGGAATTTTGCGTCGTATTCCATTGCAGATATGCGTGTTATTAGCTTTCATTAGTCCCTGGACCGGATTTATTTACAGCATTAGTGATGATACGTATCACAGCGGGCCATATTATCAGGTTTTATATTTGGAATTCTGGTTTTATCTATTACTGACTTATCTTCTTGTGTTTATTTACAGGACAAATCTGTCAAAAAGAGAACAATCAAGTATCTTTTGGTGCAATCATATTCTGTTATTAGGCATAATATTCAGGTTTGCTTTCCCAAAAATTCTTTTGATGGACACCTTTTGCCTTCTTTCGGTTACTGTTTTGTACCTTTCCTTTGAAAACCCTGACTTTTTTCTTGAAAGGCTGACCTTAGTATTTAATTCAAGAGCCCTTAGGGAATATTTGGAAGCGATAAGCAGAAAGAGAACATATAGGATTTTTGCCTTTGCTATTCACAATTACAGAGATATAAGGGAAGTTTATGGTGTTAGCCAGATGAATAAAGGCCTGGATATGATAGGAGAGTTTCTTAGAGAAAACTTTCCTCAGCTTGTTGTGTTCTATTACAGAAGTGGAAGATTTGTATTATTAGGAGATGAAAAGCTTGATTTTGGCTTGGAAAAGATGAAAAATGTCATAGAAAACAGGTTTGATAATCCATGGAAAGCAGATAACGCAGAATTATATCTGGGAGTAGGATTCGTATATTTAAATCCGGGATTGAAACCTGGGTCTCCTGATGTGGTTCTTAATCTTTTGGCAGAATCTCTTTCGAAAATTGCAAGTGAAGGCGGAGATGATTTCCTTACAATTGATGAAGCTGCAATTAAGCAGAGTGAAAAAGAAACGGGTATCAAAAGAACGCTGGAATCAGCTATTGATAATAATGCCGTAGAGGCTTTTTTACAACCTATTGTAGATGCATCGACATATAAGCTTATAGGCGCAGAAGCTCTTGCCAGAATAAGGGATAAAGATGGAAAGCTCATTCAGCCGGGAAAATTTATACCTATAGCTGAGAGAAATGGCAGGATTAACCAACTTGGAGAACAGGTACTGGAGAAAGTCTGCGATTTTATAAGCAATGAAGATCTGTTTAAAATGGGCGTTGATTGGATAAATGTGAATCTTTCTCCAATTCAGTTCATGAGGCAGGATCTTGATGACAGATTGATAGAAATCCTTTCGAATAAAGGAGTCGATCCGAAGTATGTTCATTTGGAAGTAACTGAAGAAGCGATGATAGACGAAGCATTATTGATAAAGCAGATCAATAATATAAAAAGGAATGGATTTTTATTTGTGCTTGATGATTATGGAAGAGGGTATTCTAATCTTTCAAGATTAAAAAAGTGCCCTTTTATAACCATAAAGATAGATATGAGCATTGTCTGGGAATATATGGAAAAACCGGACGAATTGCTGCCCAATATGATACACACTTTCAAGAAAATGGGATTTAGTGTAACTGCAGAAGGCATTGAAGATGAACGCATGGCAAAAGAGATGGCGAGAATCGGATGCGATTATCTGCAGGGCTACTATTTTTCAAAAGCACTCACTATGTCTGAATTTGTGGAGAAATATTCTTGAATTAAAAATTCAAGAATTGATGGTTATATGGTAGAATAAAGAAGTTGCTTAAAGAGTTTTTGGGGTGTTTGGGGAATAAATACAGGTATGAAAAAAGGAATTGTAATGGAAGGCGGCGCCATGAGAGGTATGTTTACCTGTGGCGTGTTAGACGTTCTAATGGAGAATGGAATCTCTTTCGACGGAGCAGTCGGAGTGTCGGCGGGAGCGACGTTTGGCTGCAATCTTAAATCACATCAGATTGGAAGAGCCCTAAGATATAACAAGAAATATTGTAAGGACAAGCGTTACCACAGTATAGAATCTCTTATAAAGACTGGAGATATCTATAATGTTCCTTTTTGCTATGATGAACTTCCGTATAAGCTTGATAAATGGGATGTTGAAACCTTTAGTAAAAGTCCAATGGAATTTTACTGTGTTGCAACGGACATTAATACAGGAAAGCCTGTATATCACAAGTGTGAGACAGGTGGAAAAGAAGATATTATATGGATTCAGGCTTCAGCATCGATGCCACTGGTTTCAAAACCGGTGCATATAGATGGCGGAGTTTATCTTGATGGCGGCATATCGGATTCTATTCCGCTTAAGTTTATGGAAAATAAGGGATATGATAAAATTTTAGTTATAGAAACGCAGCCTTTAGACTATGTAAAGGGCAAACAAAAGTACATGGCTTTGGTGAGGTGGATGCTCAGGAAATATCCCAATATGATAAAGGCCATGGAAGATCGTTATCTTATGTACAATGAACAAAAAAGATACATAAGAGAAAAGGAAGAGAAGGGTGAAATAGAGGTAATAAGACCTGTTGCACCGCTTAATATCAGTCCTGTTGAAAAGGACCCTAATGAGCTGGAAAGAGTATATCAGCTTGGAAGAGCTGAAGGCACAAAATACTTAAACAGATAAATGGAGGTAGTTATGAAGACATTTGAAGGATTTATGTTTGGAGCCAATCTTGGCGGATGGCTGTCACAGTATGACGAGGATACCAAGGAACACTTTGACACCTTTATCACTGAAAAGGATATTGAAAGAATCAAAAATGCAGGTTTTGATCATGTTCGTGTTCCTGTTGATTATATGGTTATAGAAGATGAGCAAGGGGAGCCCATCGAAAGCGGATACGAATATCTTAGAAGCTGCATAAAGTGGTGCAGAGCTAACGGACTTAATATGGTTCTTGATCTTCACAAGGCATATGGTTATTCTTTTGACCCTCTTGATAAGGGCGAGAGTAAGGAAGCCTTCTTCTATGATGAGAAGCTTCAGAACCGTTTCTACAAGACATGGGACACAATCTCAAAGAGATTTGCGGATGATACAGACATTCTTGCACTTGAGCTTTTGAATGAGATCGTATCACCAAAGGTTGTAAAAGAGTGGAACGAGATTGCCAAGCAGGCAGCTCTTACTATCAGAAAAAATGCTCCAAAGGCATATATTATCATCGGCGGCGTTTGCTACAACAATGTTACTAGCGTTCCTCTTTTGGATAAGCCAATCGATGACAGAATCGTTTATAACTTCCACTGCTATGAACCATTCATCTTTACTCATCAGAGAGCATACTGGGTAGAGAATATGCCTAAGGATTTCGTTGTTGAATATCCTGGCTCACTTGATGAATACAGAGAGAAGTCAAAAGAGCTTTCACCTGATCTTGCAGATGCCATTAACAGAGGTGAGGTTACTGAAATCGGACCTTCTTACTTTGAAAACATCTTTGTTCCTGCAGTTGAGAAGGCAAAGGCAGAAAATGTATGCCTGTACTGCGGAGAGTACGGTGTAATCGAACTTGCTGACGTAGAGTCTGCAAAGAGATGGTTTGATGACATTCACAGCGTATTTGACAAGTATCAGATTGGTCATGCTGTATGGAATTACAAAGAAAAAGACTTTGGCGCTACAGTAAATAAGGTCTTTTTCTAAAAAACTGCTATTACCAGAGGAGATTTTAGGCTATGGAAAAGAGATTAGAGCCACTTTTTACAAAATGGAAGATTGGCAATGTGGAGATAAAAAACCGAATTGTCATGACTTCCATGGGTGGAACTGATTTATTTGGATGGATGGAGAAAAACCATTTCGATAAAGCCGGAGCTGATTTTATTTTAGAGGTAGCAAAGAATAATGCCGGTCTCGTACTTCCGGGATGTCAACCTGTTTATAATCCTATGTTTGGGCAGTGGCTTTACAGCAACCAGAAGATGTATCAGGATCTGGCAAAGTGGATGCCTGAGTTTCATGCGACAGGAGCCAAGCTTTTTGTGCAGCTTACAGCAGGATTCGGAAGATCTTTTACCGTAAGCTCCATGATGGAAAATCTATACAATAATAAAGTGCTGAGAGTTTTATCCAAGCCCTTTATGGACCTGGATAAGATTACAGCCACAGCCAGTCCGTCTCCTAATAGATGGTCAGACAAACTGCCTTCAAGGGCGCTCACCGTCGCTGAGATAAAGGAGTATGTAACAGCCTTTGGCAAAACAGCTAAACTCCTTAAGGATGCAGGAGTTGACGGTGTTGAGGTTCATGCTGTTCACGAAGGATACCTTCTGGATCAGTTCACTCTTGGCTATGTCAATAAGAGAACTGACGAGTATGGTGGAAGTTTTGAGAATAGATACAGATTTGCTGTGGATATCGTAAAAGAAATTAAGAAGACTTGTGGAAAAGACTTCCCGGTTTCTCTCAGATACAGTGTAGTATCCAAAACCAAGGGATTTAGAGAAGGTGCTCTTCCCGGTGAAGATTATGTTGAAGCCGGAAGAGATTTTGAGGAATCCAAAAGAGCAGCCAAGTACCTTCAGGATGCCGGCTATGACATGCTGAATTGCGACAATGGTACATATGATGCATGGTATTGGGCACATCCTCCAATCTATATGCCTGAAAACTGTAACTTGCAGGATGTCACAAACCTAAAAGAATATGTGGATATCCCACTTGTCTGCGCTGGGCGCCTGGATCCAAGGACTGCAGCGGATTCAATAAAAGAAGGAAAGCTGGACGGAGCAGGTTTTGCAAGACCATTCCTT
>JAEEGF012512212.1_pt1 | contig 19953 bp, 13 predicted proteins | sample 9134171 | NCBI WGS metagenome assembly JAEEGF01 (sample SAMN16246542, study PRJNA631951) | gut metagenome | biome: gut microbiome; feature: rumen; material: AP-attached | host: Bos | place: Iran: Karaj | collected 2018-10
TGCAAAATTACTCTGTCATTTTCAAATCAAAAAATCAAAGACCGCTCAGAAACCCTTATTAACAAAGGGAAATATGAAGTTAAGATAAAATTTATCGTATCACTAATAATGGCCAATTATTATAATATGGTCGACCAGATTATAGAGACTAAAGACTATTGTGACAATTCTCTGATAAGAACTCAAAAGACAACATACCTCTATCAGAATGACTGGTATTACCCGGAATATATCTATGAGTCACTGCTCAATAATACCCAAACAGAGAAATTGCATTTGTCAGATTATGATAGCCACGGCAATCCGCGTACTGTCATTGAGAACGGCTCGGATAAGACGGCACTGGTATGGGGCTTCAAATACAGCTGGCCTGTGGCAAAGGTTTCTGGACTGGGCTATTCTGATCTGACGGGGTTAGGATTAACCAGTACCCTGAACAACATCGCTCAGGACAGTGTACCCAGTAGGATGGCCAATTACCTGACCACACTTCGCAACGGCATTGGGAATAATGGCCTTGTAACTACCTACAATTACAAACCGCTCTACGGTGTGTCAGCCATCACGGCTGAGAGTGGTTACACCACCTATTATGACTATGGGTCTAACGGAAAGCTGTCGAAAATACGCGACAGCAGAGGACCCTTACAACAGTTTTCTTATCAATATGCACACCCTTATAGCGGGAGTAACAACACGACTAATTTTGTGCGGACAACGGACATGCTCAGCAGTTCGACGGGTAAGATAACCTGTCAGTACTATGACGGACTTGGCAGGCCGATAGAGACAGCCAAAAATATTAAAGGTAAATATGTCTATACGTTGCAGAAGTATGATGCAAAAGGTCGAATCTCAGAGGATTGGCTACCTGCCCCAAATAATACGACGCTCAGCTATCTGAGCAGTATTGCCAGCATCTCCAGCTCGTTCTACTCTGACAATCATGCCTATTCCGTGACGACATACGACGCCCTTGACCGTCCAACCTTTATCCAGTCACCAGGTAATGCATGGCATAATGCTTCGAAAGGCATCAGTAAGCAGTATCTGAGTAATGCGTCAAACTCTGTGAAGCGCTATCAGGCATCCCTTTCCAACAACAATATCATTATGAATGGCATATATGCCGCAAACACACTTTATGCTGAGAAAACGACCGACGAGGACAACCGGGCCGTCACTGTCTTTTCTGACAAGCTGGGACGAAAGATACTGGAGCGTAGAGGCACAGACAATGACACCTATTTTGTATATGATGACCTTGGCCAACTGCGCTTTGTAATGCCTCCGGAGGTTGCCGACTATTATGAGAGTAACAGCAGCCAGTCGTTCAGTGCCCAAAGTAATGTGATGCTACAATATGGCTACGAGTACCGCTACGACAGCCGTCACAACTGTATCTACAAACGCCTGCCGGGGTGTGACCCCGTCTATTACGTCTACGACAAGGCGGGCAGGTGCATTCTTTCACAGGACGGTGTGCAGCGGAACAGTGGGAAATGGAGTTTTAACATTCCAGACATCTATGGCCGCACGGCATTGACGGGCATCTGTTCAATGAGCATTTCCTATACCAACGAGCCATATAAGAACACTGTGGTGTATGCCTATAGAAGCAGTCCTTCCAGCAGTATTCTCGGCTATCTTCTCAGTGGTATTTCAATGAACATATCCTCGGTATACTTAGCCAACTATTACGATGACTATTCCTTTATCGGTTCAGGACTGGCACCAACGGCACTCAACTATGCCACACCCCCGACAGGAGGCTATGGCACGCAAGGACTAACAGTACCAAGAGGACTGCTGACGGGCACTGCCGTCGGATGCATAAACTCATCCGGAGTCAGTAGCAGGAACTACTCTGCCATCTACTACGACAATAAGGAACGTATCATCCAGACAAGAAGCACCAATCACATGAATGGAAATGATTATGAGTACACGGGTTATACCTATACAGATAATATCTCTAAGCGGCAGCATGTCCATTCGGCATCAGGGATGTCTACACAGACCGAGACATACACTTATGAATATAACAACAATACGGGACTCCTTGAAAGAACCAAGCATAAACTGAATACAAACAGTGAGCTGACGCTGCACCAGAATACATACAACGACATAGGTCTGCTGACGGGGAAGACCAATGGCAATTTCAGCGGAGCAACAGAGACATACACCTACAATGTGCGTTCATGGCTGAAGACCATATCGGCAGGAACCCTGTTCAACGAGACGCTCTACTACAACGACACCTATGGTGGGAGTACCCCCCAATATGGTGGGAACCTCTCTGCCATAACATGGAAAGCCGACAGTAAGACACGCGGTTATAAGTTCACGTACGATGTCCTCTCTCGCCTGACAAAGGCCCAATATATGGAGAACGGTAGTGCAAGTTCTCACTACAACACAGAATACACCTACGATAAGATGGGCAACATTCTCACTTTAAAGCGCAATGGTAAGCTGAACGATACGTCATACCCCATAATTGACAACCTGACTTTCACCTATACCGGAAACCAGGTCACAAGGATTGATGATTCGGGAAGCACGCCTACTTATACTGGAGCCTTCAACTTTGTGAACGGTGTGAGTCAGTCAAATGAGTACACTTACGACAAAAATGGCAACCTGACGAAAGATTTGAATAAAAACATTTCGTCAATCCAATATAATTTGCTAAATTTGCCGACGAGTATTACATACAGTTCGGGCAAGTCTGCCGCATACATCTATGATGCAACGGGCAGGAAGTTGAGAACCAGCTACAAGGCTTCGGCATCGGCGACAGCCGTCCCGACAGACTATTGTGGAAATATGATATATGAGAACGGTGTGTTGAAACAGATTTTAGTGGATGGGGGCTACATTTCTTTCAGTGGGTCAGCACCCTATTACCACTTCTACTTGAAGGATCATTTAGGCAACAACTGTGTGGCACTTAGTCCTTCGGGGACGGCCGAGCAGATAAACCACTATTATCCCTTTGGTGGTTTACTCGGAGAGAGTACCGGAAACACGGTCCAGCGGTTCAGGTATAACGGTAAGGAACTGGATCGTACGCACGGCATCGACTGGTATGACTACGGCGCAAGGCACATGACTCCGGATGCAGGACGCTTCACCACCATCGACCCGATGGCAGAAAAATACTACAACATCAGTCCGTATGCGTATTGTGCAAATAATCCGGTGAATTATATTGATTCTGATGGGAAAAGACCAAAAGCAAAAGAGGCTGCGTTAATGGCCGCGTATGCTTATAGGGATAAAGACGCAGTTTCTTATTTGAAATTATTAAATGATGCTGGATGGAAACTTTCTGATTTTAAAACATCAATTATAAAGAATCATACGGAGTGGTATCAAAATGGTTTGCAGTCAGAGCTATTTGAAAAAACAATTAATGGGAAAACAGAATATGTTTATGCATATGCGGGAACAAATTCTTTTGAAGATGTGTTGGAGGATATTGCGCAATTGGCAGGTGTTTCTCCGCAATATAAAACAGCAATAAATAATGCTAAGACTCTATCCAATGAATTAGGTCATAATGAACTCACATTTGTTGGTCATTCTTTAGGAGGCGGTGAAGCTGCGGCAGCCAGTATGGCAACAGGAAGATCTGCGATAACCTTTAATCCTGCTTCAGTAAGCCAAGTTACAACATTTTCAAATAATCTTGGAATCACCTCGAAAATTACGAACTATCGAACTAAGGGGATTAATCATGGGCGAACTAAATATATATTTGGTGGAGATCCGATAAGCAATATCCAAGATAACTTAGGTATAGGCGCACCAGGATTTACAATCCCAATTTATATCGATTATTTATCACATTCAATAAGTGAATTCCTTAATCACGATCTACCAGAAAGATGAAAAGGAGCAGATGTCTTATATTACTTTTGTCAATTTGTTTGTTATCTTGTATATATTCAAGAATAACACACTTAAGTAAGGATGATCTAGAGTGGTTTCATGTATATGAGGAAGGAGATACAATCTATTTCAATTCTCTTAAAAACGGAATGGATACTCTTATTATTACAAATAGAACTATATTCAATTCATCATTCCCTTTTATGGAGAATGAGGCCTCCTCTGAATATATAGCAAATGGAAGTTATGAATATAAAATGTTCCATAAAGGAGAAATCTTTGAAGGAATACTAGTGCATGTAAGAAAAGAGGATAATGAGAGGCCAGCTTGTATAAGTTTTAGTCTGTGTGGTTTTTATTCTGATTATTTGAATCCAAAAGAAAACAAACAAGTAATCGGTGGAGATGTATTAACGGATTGTATCATCATTAATTGCTCAAATGCTCATAATGGATTGAACCAAAAAAACATTGGAATAAATTGCATTATTTGGAGTAAATCTATTGGGATTGTAAGATTTGATACAAATGAGGATTCATTCTTTTCACAAAGTATACGACGTGTAACAGAGTTATAAAAAAGAAAAAATATGAAAAGGAGAAGTTATGAATTATCGAGCGGTTTAACAGGCCAGAGATCGAAGACCTATCAGCGTGATTTAACAAAAAAATATACACATATGATGAAACAGGTATCAAAAGTTTTCAGAAAAGACAGTTTGCTGTTATTTTTGCTTTCTATTTGTCTTGATGGTTGCAATACGAAGACAAAAAATAGTAAAGGTTTTGCGTTAGAAGAATTTGCTGTTGACAATCCATCTTTGAACTCAATTATAGATTCTGTAGCGGGCTGGCATTCTAAGTTACTGTCTAAGAATGTTGCATTAGAAGATATAACGAATGTTATTCTAGTGTCGGATATCAATCACATCGTTGATCTCAGGAATCTCTTTTCTGAATTCATTCATCCAACAGGTAATATAATGACCTTTGATTTCATAAGATTCCCAAGTGATTTTTATCATGGCGATACCAATTCTAGATGGTCCAAATACGATTCTGTTTTTGACCCAAGTTTTATTGTATATCAATATGATGGTCATAAATTCTTACCTCCTGTTATAACGACAAATATAGATGTTTGGGAATAACCTATATTCTCATTTTCATTGGGGAATCACAAAGTCAGTTCTTTAATCATTCTGAAATATTTTATGAAAAAGTTATTATTTACAATCATAGAAATGCTTATCTGCCTGGCTATTAGCGGACAACAGATTAGCCTGTCGAGCAACCGCTATCGCGGAAGCGACGTGTTGGAGAAGAGACAAATTGTGGTGAAGGGCTTTAGCCTGAATGATACCAAGAGCGTGTGGAGTCTGGAGGAGGCAGAAGTATCCAAGGAGACCTACGATGCCGAATACACAACTGAGGCCGACAGGCTGATGGCGGTGGAACGGGGCAACCGCACGTACTACAGCCAGAACCGTGGTTCCGTCAGCATTATTGGCTCTGAAAATTATATGGAACAAATCAGCTACGACATGCCGGAAACGTGGCTGCAGTTCCCGATGCAAGTGGGCGATAGCATTTGTGGTTACTTCTACGGATCTGGGCTATACTGCGAACGCTTCTTCATTCGACGCTTCGGCACCTACAAAACCCAGGCCGATACTGTAGGAAAGTTGGTGCTGCCCCAGGGCGACACCCTCCGCAACGTGATTCGTCTGCATACAGAACGGTATGTAGGCACAATCGCTGAACCCTTCGACACAATGCTATATAAGATTCCTGCCTTTACCGTCGACAGCATCGTCAAACATCTGGCACCCGACACAGCCAAGGTACGCGAAGACGTCTACCGTTGGTATGCCGAAGGTTACCGCTATCCCATATTAGAGGCCCAAACACTGACATACCTCAATACGTTGCTGACGGAGGAAATGAATTATTGCCCGCCTGAAATACAGGAGCAATTGCCGCTCGACGAGGAGAACAAGCAGGTCCGTGCCAGATTAGTCGAGGAAGAGCTAGCACGCTGGCAGCCTTCATCGCTATCACCCGACGATGGCCAAAATCCTCAAAGGCGAGGCAAGGACGGCTTCACCTATGAAATCTCACAGCCTGACGGCAGCGACGTGGTGACAATCCACTACGACACCGACCACGATGTCAGGTTGACAGCCCTCATATCCAACGGCCTGGGATATATCTACCGCCGTGCCGATCAGTCCTGTCACACCGGCACAGGCCAGTTCTCCCTCAACTGTACCGGTCTCCGCAAGGGCCAGTACATCATCTACATCAATGTGGACGGCAATCAATACGCCGAAAAGGTGAATGTGAAATAACATCCACCACATGCTTTTTAGACTATAGGCGGCAGGGACATCTTTGTTCTTGCCACCTATGTTATTATATGGAGTTATACGATCGTGTATATGGAGCAGTCCATGACGAGGATAGTTAGCGTTTCAATTAATCTAAACCAAATTTGCTTATAAATAGCTTATAATCAATGCAGTACGATTTTGGCATATGCATAAACCATATCTTTTCCCCTATATTTGAAACGCTTCAAAATATGCATATCTGAATATTTTGTGCTATATTTGCATGATTCTATTACATTTCTTTATTAAGTCAAAAGCATAGTTAATATGGCAAAGGCATTTTTATCTCATAGCAGTAGTGACAAATCATTGGTAAGAAAGATTGCTAATTTGTTAGGCAACCAAAGATGCGTTTTAGACGAAATCTCATTTGAACCTGGAGCCAGGACATTAGATGAGATCTTCAGGGAATTAGATGAATCGGATGTGTTTGTTTTATTCATTTCAGACAAGGCGCTTAATTCAGATTGGGTACAAACAGAGATAAAACTGGCTTATAAAGCACTCAGCGAAGACAAATTAGACAGAATCCTTCCAATTATCATAGATGAGAAAGTGGACTATACGGATCCTCGTATTCCCAAATGGTTATCAAAAGATTATAACCTACGATACATAAAAGAGGCTGTCATCATTTATCATAAGATCAGGGATGCTTTGTATGACGTGAGATTTAAAAGAAGTGAGCATAATCAGGCCTTGGAACGTATCTTTGTCGGGCGCAATGAAGAAATGGCAAGGTTTGAGAGGGACGTGAATAACTTAGAGGGATGGACACCGACATTCATCATCGCATACAATTTTTACCAAGGGATAGGCAGGAGTACATTTCTGAAAAATGCCCTATTGAAAGCACAATTTATCTCGAAGCTGTCCTCCCACAAGCCAATAACACTTGACAGGCGTGAAAGTATCGAAAGTTTCATATACAAATTGAACGCTATCAGTGAAGACGAGGAAATTTTTAAGAGCGATCTGTCGAAGAAGACAATGGATGAAAAAGTCGCAATGGCTGTTGCACAAGTAAAATCATTCATGCAAAACAAAGAGATAATTTTCATCGAAGACAATGGAGGCATCATTTTGCCAAATAAGGAAATGGCACCTTGGTTCAAGCAGGTGGCGCACAATAAAGCATTTGAGAATAATCTTGTGTTTTGTATTATATCTAAATTCCGTCCTGATGAGCGGAAGTTAGAACGCGAGAAACGGTCGTTAGTTTACATGATTCCGGAATTGAAGAAGGAAGAGTACAAAAGCCTCTTTATAAAACTGCTGAAAATTTATGGACACGACGATATCTCAACGGATGACAAAAAGTTTTTTCTGGAACACCTCAAAGGCATTCCTGCCCAAATCATTTATGCCGTCAAAATGATAGACATAAACCTATTTGAAGCAAAAAAAGGCATCAAGGAAATTGACGAATTTGCGGACAAATACAGTAAGATCCTTTTAGAGAAGTTGCGCGAGATGTCAAAGGCGTATCAGATAGCCTTGATGTTGTCCCAAAACGAGGTGTTCAGTATGAGTTTGATAAAAAAGGTCTTTGGCGAGAATGATGATACCATGAATGCCATGCAGATCCTTATTGACCTGTCTGTGGTGAGCTTCCTTTTTGGAGGCTATGAATATCTTAGCCTTAACTCTGCCTTGGCAGACTATATTCGACGTTCGCGTATCCAAATAGATAGTAGTTACAACAGGAAGCTAAATGAAGAGATAAAAAGACTATTAAAAAAGGACTTAGGAAAGGTTCTTATAAATGACTATTCTGCATTTATGCTTACACTTCAAAACATGCTGAAAGAAGGGAAAAACATACCATCTAAGTATTTCATGCCCTCATTACTGCTTAAGAATGTTATTGTCTTATACGATCAAGGGAAATGTCAACAGGTCATTGATATCTGCGAGAGGCTTCTGAATGAGACAAACTATGACGAACAGATTATGTGGGAGACGAGATATTGGCAAACGGCAGCAATGGCAAAATGCAAAGACAGGAGGGTATTGGACAATCTGAAATTCTTCAAGTATGACAGTGTTGCGCAAAATTTCCTGAAAGGATTCTACTATCGACATGTGGGTGAGAAAGTAAAGGCTCTTGATTGTTTTTATAAGGTATTGGAAAAGGACAAGACTAACGCAAAATCCAAGCGTGAGATAGTGAATATCCTGCTTTCTCAGGGGAAGTATTCTGAGGCACTTGACATGGCCAAGGATAACTATAGTATGAACAAGACAAATATATATCACATACATTCTTATTTCATTTGCCTCATACGCAGAAAGGAATACCTAATCCCCCAAGACATTAAAGTTCTTGACAGTTTGCTGGAAAGTATGAAAGACAATGTTGCAACAAAAGCCGAGGACATGGCCCGATGTATGGAAGGCGAATATGCGTATTATGTAAAGAATGATATCAACCGGGCCAGGGATATCTTGAAAAAAGCCATCGAGATGAATGAGGACAAATCGTATCCGAAAAAATCTCTATTTGAGATTTATCGTACAGAAAAACGTTTGCCAGATTTCTATAAATTAGGTATTGACTTGAATAGCCCTAATTATGAAGTTGAGGACTTTGAGTAGCGGAAATAGGATCTGGACATCTCCACTTACTAAAAAAATCATCAAAACTGTGGCGGAAATGAAATAATATTTGTATATTTGCACCTAGATTATTAATTTCTAAATAAATTTTGCTCAGTATGGTTGCAATTCTTATCGCGGGATCACTTATTGTATCTATTTTAGCATCTCTTTTATTCTGGCTATATCTACTACTGTACAAAAAAAGGTATACAAGAGAAAGGTTTGCCTTTTCACTCTTGTTACACCATTCGAGTATCGTCGCAATATTCCTTCAATATATATTGGCTCCCAACTACCTTGAGGCTGTGACAAACTACGTTCTTAGTGAAATCTTTCATTTGCAAAAAATACAGTTTGAGCAACCTGGCTTTTTAGTAATTGCGGCAGGAATTATACTCATTATAGCATATTACAATTTCACTATCAAAATTTATAAAAATTGGAATGGAGGAAAATCTGTTGAAGAGATAGAAAATCGTTTCGGGGATCGGGAGATATATCTCATACCGGAATCGCTGAAGTTCATTACTAATTCCAATTCAAGAATCCTTGGTCATGAAGAAGGGCATGAGCCTGAGACTACCATTTCATACGAGCAGATGGAAGTCGAGAATCTTGTCTGGCACATACAGGCTGCAGAATTGCTTAAATTGAAAGACGCTCAATACAAAATAGACACCACCAAACACTGGTATAGCCAGGAAAATTGTTATATTACTAAGTACGGCAACAATGAGCAGATCGTAGCCATCCTTTGTAGTAGTCAAATAATCGCAGATGCTAAAATCTCTGCTTTTCTGAGATTTGTTAAGGATCAGACGAAAGAAACGGACGACATACGATATATCTGGGCCATTCAAGACAATGTAGATTTTGAGACTAAACTGTTTGAAGGACATATAATTGAAATTGTGACAGAGAACAAACTACTTGCGACTCTTGTTGACTTTGAGGATTACAAGCGCGACATCGTGCGTAGGTTTGCTGAAAACGAAATCTACGAAGGGTATGGCATGACATTAAGTAACATTTATGTGGAGCCCAAATGTTCCGTCTTTGATATTGAAAAGAAAAAAAGTGAAGAAATTGAATCCATAGAACACTATGTTGCAGAATGGTTGAACGACAACTCACAGCATAAGCAACTAGCTTTGCTGGGCGATTACGGCCAAGGCAAAAGTGTCTTGGCATTAAGACTAGCCTACCAAATACTAACTGGCAAAATCGAGTCTGAACGCATACCCATCATCATAGAACTCCGAGGTAGATACATTAAGCAATATAGTGATACTAGGGAAATACTCTATTCTTGGGCGAATAGATTCAACATACCACCCAAAGCTCTATTGAAATTACATTATGCAGGGAGACTTCTTCTGATATTCGAGGGCTTCGATGAGCTTGATCTGATAGGCGGCGAAGAAATACGTAAAGAACACTTCCGTAAGCTGTGGGAATATAGCATCCCCAAATCGAAAATCATCATTACTGGGCGTCCTAACTATTTTATGGACGATAAAGAAATGACCACTCTATTGCGACTAAGTCAGCAACGTGCTGATAGCTCGAAATACTGCGAGACCATTCGATTAGAGCTTTTTCAGCGTGAACAGATACTTGCTGCTATGCGTTCTCTGAAACAGAGTGTGCAAAATGAGATCATTAGCGTTTACGACAAAGAAGCGAAAGATAGTAGTTTCAGAGACTTAGTATCGAGACCTTCGTTACTCTTCCTTACCGGCCTGATATGGGAAAAGGAGCAACTGGCCTCAAAACTTTCGAATATCAATTCAGCCGAGGTCATCAGAGTTTTCCTCACCTATAGTTATAAGCGCCAAGATGAAAAAGATAATAACGCAATTATGAACTCTGATGAGCGCGCCTACTTTATGCAGGGCATCGCCGTAGCAGTCGTAAGCCGCCATGGATATACTAATCAGATTGGGAAAAAAGAGCTAGAGTCTATTGTTGGAAGACTGTTTAATACATTCCCTAACGACATTACATCACAGAGCGGAAATGCCAATAAGAAACTGCTCAAAAACAGATTAGACGAGAACCATATTCTTCAAGCTATCAATACCGACATAAGGTCATGTGGCATCTTAGTAAGGGATTTCTCTACTGAAGATACATTCTGCTTTGCTCATAAGTCGTTCCTAGAAGTCTTGATTGCAGAATTCACGGCAGATAGCTATATTGTAAAGAAAGGGGCCTCAGATAAAGGTCTTCTCTACAAAAAGTTAATGACAATTGCCAACACACTAAATGTTAATCTTAATAACGATATATATCTATGTGATGAAAACATTTTCAAATTTGTCGTTGATCTATTAACAGCAAAAGTTTCTGTAAAAGGAGAGGAGAACTCAAAGGAAAGGGTTCATAGTATATATAAACAATTACATCTGTATCCTTTCCCTCTCAGGATGTTAGGATGGGGCATTGCAATACTTGGATCCACTTTTACTTTTAAAGTCTTAAGGATCTACTTTATAGCGTACTTTTCTCTATTTATCTTTACCATTTTCCTTATAGCAGGAATCTGCCTCAAGGCATTATTGGTGGCTTTGGTTGTAGCCCTTATTACGATTACTTATCTAATTGTAGGGAATTGGTATTTCTATAATAAAATAGAAAAAAAACAACAATTTCAAACAAAAAGAAACAATAAGGAAGTTTCATATAGTCGATTAATGATGGTCATTTTCCACTTTGTAGACCTACTTGTGTCTAACACAAACACATTAACCAAAATAAGAGACCTTAGAGTCATCGCATTTTACGAAGTTTGTAGAAATTTAAAGGCTGAACAGGCTTTAAAGAACATCTGGCCATCATACGTGGTTACAATTGTCGAGCGACTTGCATATCGTATAAATGAAATACTTGAGCATAAGGATAAGGAACCTTAATCCGCTCGGGAAATAATATTCCAATCATCCAATATAGAGTCTGTGCCTGCACAGACTCTATGTTTATTTCAAATGCACGTATCGTCATGTCAAAAAGTGTCAAAAAGATAGTCTTTAGTTCCCAATATTTCATTTTTGATTATCCTAATTGCAAAAAAATCAAAGAAAATTCTTATTTTTCATTTCTAATTTGTATCTTTGCAGCAGAAAAATCAACCGATTATGACGAACAATCAACAGGGAGAAAGCTATAACCGCATAAAGGTTGTACTCGTTGAGCAAGGGAAAACAAGTCGATGGCTTGCAGAGCAGATAGACAAGTGCGAAAACACCGTTTCACGTTGGTGCTTGAATAAAGTACAACCGTCTCTTCCGCAATTAGCAGAAATAGCTAAGGTACTGGATGTGGATGTAAGATCTTTAATTACACCAACAAAATAATAAGGTCATGGATATAAAAATAAAAAACAACAAAATATGGGCACCATTGAAGAATAAATGGTTGGTACTAACCCCAGAAGAGAGAATCCGACAAGCATATATATACCGCCTAATAAATAATTATGGCTATAAAGAAGAACAGATGCAGCAAGAGGTGCCTGTAGCAGATGAGGATGTACATGGAAAAAGAATAGTTTGTGCGGATATTGTTATTTGGGCCTCACCTAAGGATGTTAACAAGACGCCACCAGTGATAGTTGTAGAGTGTAAAGCTGAGAATATTAATATTTCGGAAGAAGATTATTGGCAAGGGGCTTATTATGCTCATCATGTAAATGCTCAACTTTTTGTGACAACGAATCTTAAACAAACAAAAGTGTTTAGGGTAAATAGCATTGGATCTCCTAAATCTTTAGGAGATGAGATTTTAGATATACCATCCTTTGAAGAGCTAAATGATAAAAAGAAATTTCAAGAGATTTTGAATAGAACCAAAAGTTTTACTCGTGAAGAATTCAGCCGGATTCTGTTCCGGTGTCATAACATTATTCGTAATAATGACAAACTTTCTCCAGAGGCTGCTTTTGACGAAATCAGCAAAATCTTATTTATGAAAATGCGCTATGAGCGAAATCCAAATGAAGACAACGTGTATTCATTAAAGCAATTTAAAAAGGAAGAAGCACATTATGAGAAGAGCACCCGTCCAAAGATTGTCAAGCGTCTTGGCGAAAAAGGTAATATCCCTTATATGAATTATGGGTTTGGGTTAACAAAGGATGAATTTGAAAAGGATGAATTGTTTGATCCAAATGATACTATCAAAATAAAACAAACAAGTTTTGAGGCGATTTTAGAGGAATTAGAAAAATACAATTTGTCTACTACCTCTGATGATGTAAAAGGCATCGCTTTTGAGAAATTCTTAGGGAAGACTTTCCGTGGAGAGTTAGGACAGTTCTTTACCCCTCGTACGATTGTTCGTTTTATGGTTGAATTGCTTGACCCACAGGAAGGAGAAACAATATGTGATCCTTGTTGCGGAAGCGGTGGTTTTTTGATAGAAGCATTTGAATATATTCGGGATAAAATCGAAAGAGATATTGTATTACAAAAGAAAAAGATAATCCAAACTGTACTTGGAGAGAATTTGTCGTCAGATTCAGAAACACGAGACGTTGAGCGTGCAAAGATTAATCCATATATTGAAATCATCGAGCGCGAATTAGACACTTCCTATGAAAGTGGCAGATTACATCATCTTGCAAATAATTGTATTTTTGGTACAGATGCAAATCCACGTATGGCTCACACTTCTAAAATGAACATGATAATGCATGGGGATGGACATTGTGGAGTTCATCATAGAGACGGATTACTAAACATTAATGGAATATTTGAAAATCGATTTGATGTAATTTTTACAAATCCACCTTTTGGAGCACGTGTAGAAAAATCATTAAAAGTGACAGAAGCAGATTGCATAACAGATCCAAAGAAAATAGAAGAGTGTGAGAAAAAATACGGTAAAGAGGTATATCAGCATGCAATGTCACAAGTTAACGATAATGTAGGAAAGTCTCTATTAAGTCTTTATGATGTCGGCAAGTTTTGTGGCCTAACGGAAGTTCTTTTTGTTGAGCGTTGCTTACGACTTTTGAAACCTGGAGGACGTCTTGGGATTGTTTTGCCAGAGGGTGTTTTAAATACAACAAATCTCCAATCAGTTCGTGAAGTATTTGAAAGTATGGCAAAGATCATACTGATTACTTCCATTCCTCAAGATGTTTTTGTTGCATCAGGTGCTACAGTAAAGCCAAGTATTCTCTTCTTTAAAAAATTTACTAAAGAGGAAAAAGAAAAATATGAAGAGGCTAAAAGAAAGGCACGCACTCAGGTTGAAGCCAAATACACAAAAGAGGTTACCGAACTTCAAGAATTCATTGATAACAAAGAAAACTCACGAGCAGACATAAAAGAAAAGAAGGTAGAACTAAAGGCTTTGAAGGCACTTATAGAAGAAGAAATTAAGCCAGTTGCAAAGCAATTTTTTGATTATCAAATTCCCATTGCTCAAATAGAGAAGGCCGGAATTACAACTACAGGAGCAGAGTGCGAAAATGAATTGGACGGCCTTCTAGAAGAATACACTCCGTACCGTATAGAAAACGAATTGTGGAAATCGGAGATGCTACATTATACTTATAAAGTAGAAAATGGCACAATGTATAAACAAGTAAATGGAGGAACATGGGAAAAGGTAAGTTAAGTCAACACACACGCTTTAGCATTGTTCCTTTTCACGAACTATTCAATTGGAGTGTGCAGTATCTAACCAATACAAAAATTGGTTTTACGACTGCATATCCAATGGTTCGTATTGGTGATTTCTTAAAGCGAAACAGAACCTCTATTGTAATTAAGGATAAGGAAGAATATGTTCGTGTTAAAATTAAGACGCATAATGGTGGAGTAGAACGGAGAGAGAAGAAAAACGTATTAGGAAAAGATATTGGAACTAAAAAGCAATATGTAATTTATGAAGGACAATTCATTATATCAAAAATAGATGCCCGTAATGGAGCTATGGGAATTGTTCCAAAAGAATTAGAAGGTGCTATTGTAACACAAGATTTTCTTCCTTATGATATTGATAGAGACAAAATAATGCCCCAATACCTTGTTCTTGTAAGCACAACAAAACCTTTTTTGGATTTTTGCCAGAGTTGCAGTAGTGGTACTACTAATCGCCAAAGAATTGATGAAGAAGAATTACTAGATATAAAAATACCTGTTCCGACATTAAAAGAACAAGAGAATATTGTTTCTATATATTATAAACTGATTGAAGAAGCAAAAAAGTCAGAAAAAAAAGCCGAAGAAGTTGATTCCGAGATTAAAGAGTGGTTTACCGCTAATTTGGGGATATCAGAAAATAAGACAAAAAGAGACAACTCAATTCTTCAATTCATAAAATATAGAAATCTTATAAAGTGGTCAATTGAAGAACTCCAGAGATATGACAAATTTTCTTTTGACCAAGCAAAGTATGAAGTAAAAAGAATAGGCGATGTAATATTGTCATTCGAGGGAGGAAAGACTCCTAGTACAGAACGTAAAGACTACTGGGGAGAAGATGTGTATTGGGTGTCTGCAAAAGACATGAAAGAATTGTATCTTTTAAATATCCAAGACAAACTAACTCAAAAAGGCGTTAATGAATCAAAGTTGAGGATTTATCCTAAATGGACGATATTGGGTGTGTTTAGAAGTGGTATTTTAAGACATTCATTCCCTATTTGCGTAACTGCATATCCTGTAACAATCAACCAAGATTTAAAAGCATTTAGTTTAGATGGAAAGAAAACAAAAAAGTTATATTTCATGTTCTATCTGAATCTTTTACAAGACATTGTATTAAACGTAGCAATGAAAAAGGGAGTAACTGTTGAAAGCATAAATACAGATGCCTTTATGAACATTCCTTTTGTATGTCCTCCCATGATAAAACAAAGCGAAATCGTCCGATATATATATAAAAAGAAAAAACTTATATATCAAAAGCGTGAAGAGGCAAAGCGGTTACGTATACAAGCAATAAATGATTTTGAAACTAAAATTTTTATGTAATATGGCAGAAATAACATTAGAATCACTTATTAAGGATTTCCGAGAAAGGCTTCCTAAACTTCAATATGTTGATGATATGATTCCATATTATACCTACAATGATATGGAGAATTATGAAAAGTGGCTTGCTGCTACAAAACGTTTTTTAAGTATTCATTTCCCCAATGACAAATATGTTGTTGAGTTTGAGGAAATAAGCAAGAAGGATATGTGGGAAGATCAGCAACAACAACTGTTAGCAATACTTGAAGCTATTGCAGATTTACCAACGATAGTTCCTCAGAGCTACAAGAAACAGACAGACAAAGGAGTGAACATCACTACGAATATTAACAACACAAATAGTCAATCACAGAGTCAAGAGCAGTCTGTTGCTATTAATATGTTTCTTGAAGCAATAAAGGATGATTTAACTGGGAGGCAATTAAAAGAGCTGAAAGAAGTAATCAAAGAATCTGGTGATAATAAAGAAAAAGCAAGAAATGGCATCATTGACAAATTGAAGTCTTTTGGATTAGATGTTGCTTCAAATATCGTTGCAAATATCATTACAAATCCAATGATATGGGCAAGTCTATAATTTGAAAGGGAATTTTGGTATGAGAATTAAAAGTTTGAAAGTTAAGGATTTCTATATATTGAAAGATTTTGAGATCAATTTCAATAATAATCTTTCAGTATTAATTGGTGAAAATGGAAGTGGAAAATCAACAATTTTGGAGTTGATTGCAGATATCTTTGGTCATCTTCACAAATTCTTCGTATTGAATGATAAAATAGCAGCTTTTGTCGAAAACTATGAAATCGTATATGATTATACAAAAGACAATGAACAATATACAATTGAAATACATAGTAAACAGTATGTTGATAACCTTACATGTACATTTGTTCCTCAGATATGGATAAATGAAGAGGAACTTTCAATTGCTCAAATAGAGAGAAGATACGGAGGAATGGATTCGTTCTTACCGTCAAAGACTGTGCTGGGATATGCAGGTATATCTGACCATCTTAAGATCCTTAGTGAACATTTTGAAGAGAAATATAAGAAAGAAATTATAAAGGCTAATAATCAATATTCTTTATCGCCATTAAATTTGCCAAGAGAGCGACCATTTATTTACATAAAGCCAGAGCATCTCGCAATACTCGTATTATCGTTATTCTTTTCTGAGAATAAACGAGATAGTATTTTCTTATCTGATTATTTAGATATAGACAAAGAAAAATGCAAAATCTCCTTTATATTCAAGAAACCATATTGGGCCAAAGATCGTGAAGGGAAATGGTGGGGTATATCTGGAAACGTTGCATTACAATTCTTCCAAGCAATGGAACTTTTTGCGGACAAAGAAGAAAAACTGGAGAAAGAAGATAAGCTCGTCTACCATTTTGACGGAACAATTAATTTAGAAGTTGCATTTGCAGACTTAAATGCTTATGATAAATCTATTTCATTTACCATTTTGGACACTTTGTTATATGATGATTTGTTGTCTGATATCCAAATTACATGGGAATTAGATAATGATGACGAAATGGATTTGAGTAGATTAAGTGAAGGACAGAAACAGATAATAATGACATTAGGAGCAAACTATGTATTTGGTGAGAATGAGAATCTTTTGTATTTATACGACGAACCTGACGTATTCCTTCATCCCCAATGGCAACAGGAATATGTATCGAAGTTCGGAGATTATAACGATTTGTCACATGTAATCATAACAACTCATAATCCAATATTAATAGGAAATCTTCAAAAAGAACAAATTCACGAAATCAATAATGGTAAAACAGTTGATTCAAACAACTTCTCCTATGGGCGCGACGTGAATTCGATACTTGAAGATTATTTCAAGGTTGGTGAACGTAGTAAACAAGGTCATGATCTTATTAAAGCATTCTATAGCGCAATGGACGAAAAAGATTACGATAAGGCAGAAGATCTTTTGAATGATCTGAAAGCAAATTTTGGCCCTGAAGATGTATCAACGGTTAGGGCAGAATCATTATTTGACGATTTAGCAGAATGAGATATATAAATAATAGAAATAAAGAACCCAAGGAGTTATCTGATTACCGGAGTACTCCTAATGCGTCGTATGATGGCTTTGTGGATAAAAGAATTGTAAGGCAAAGTTTGGTCGATGAACAGGGGTATATCTGCGCGTATTGTATGAGAAGAATTGACGTTGACACAAGTACAATTGAACATTACATTTCTCAAAGCCGCCATCATGACTCTCCTTATACAGAAGAAGAACATAAACGTCAATCGCTTTTATATTCAAATATGAGCGGAGTATGTATAAACGATTCTGAGCATTGTGATAAACTTCGCGGCAATATTCCCTTGAAAATCTTGGATCCTCATAATCCATTATGTGAAGAACTTATCACTTATAGTTTTAGTGGAAAAATCTTGCCTACAGGCCGCGAAGAAGATAAGGTAAAAGAGGATATACAGGCCTTAGGTTTAGATTGTGACAAATTAGTAAAATTGAGAAAAACTGTTTGGGATGAAATTTGGGAAAGATTCATTAAAAATCATGAGAAAAAGAAATGGTCAAAGGAACTATTTTTGGAATATGCCTCAAATTATCGCACAAAACAATGTAAAAGACATGGTATAATGAAATTCCATGCATATTGCAATTTTATAGCCTGGGGATTTGAACAATATGCAAATAAATATTGAAGTATTAAAATATGGGGGTTCTACAGGATTTAGTGTGAGTTAACAATTCTATTCGTTAAGAGTATTAACATATGAATATGCTTGCAATTGAGAGAATCTTCGTACCTTTGCAGCATGGCAGCAAAGATAGAAGAGATATTGGCCTCCCTGCTGTTGCCGGCAGACAGCGACTGGCAGGTAGAGTCTTTCGAGAAGAACGAGGCCAACGAGAGCATATACGTCAAAGTCCGCTTTTCGAAGCCGGAGGTGACAGTAGCAGGGAAGAAGTTCCCGATATACGATTTCCGTCCGGAGCGCACATGGCGGCATCTGGACTTGTGGCAGTGCCAGACATACATCACGGCTCGCATCCCGAGGTATCGCGTGGATGGGAAGATCCTGAGTCTGGATGTTCCCTGGGCGGATGCAGGGGAGCGCTTGACATCCATGCTCGAAAAAAAACGATAGACACGCTTCTGGAGACGAAGAGCCAGAGGGCAACTTCGAGGCTTCTCCTGCTGACGTTCGACCAGGTCCACCACGTCATGGAACGCGCCGTGGAGTTTGGCCTTTTGCATCGCAGCAAGATAAAGTCGCATAACCATATACATATAGATGAGAAGTCCGTGCACGGACGTGACTTCGCCAGTATCCTCTATGATGACGACGGAACGGTGCTTGAAGTAGTCGGAGGCAGGAAGAAGGAGGATGCGAAGGCACTGATTTGCAAGGCTTTGAATCCTATCCAACGAGCAAACGTGCTTACCGCAAGTATCGACATGTGGGATCCTTTCAGGGATGCAGTCAAGGAGTTGATGCCGTTGGCAGCCATCTGCCACGACAAGTTTCATCTGGTCAAGCACCTCAATGCTGCCGTTGATGCTGTACGCAGACGTGAAGTGAAGTCCAACGAATACCTCAAGCGGACGAGATACCTCTTTCTGAAGGATACCGCCAGACTCACAGACAAGCAGCAGATAAAGTTTGACGCTATTGTCAATGCAAACTACGAGGTGTCCCGTGCATGGCGCATCAAGGAGGACTTCCGTGATATCATCAAAGGCAAGTTGGACAGGGCCGAGGCGTTTACGCTTTACATGATGTGGCGTCAGCGTGCGTTGGCTGCCAATATCCCAGAGATAACCAAGGTCATCGAAATGTTCGACCGTCATCAGAAGGGCATTATCAATGCTCTCTGCATGGGGCGCAACAACGGCAAGGCCGAACGAATGAACGGTTCCATTCAGGAACTGCAGACCGTTGGCAGAGGCTATCGCGATGTGGAGAGATTCCGCATTGCTGTACTCTTCTTCTATGGAGGCTTGACGTTGCATAAAGACTTCCTTGTGTTAAATTCGTTAAGTTAACTCACACTAAATCCTGTAGAACC
>JAEEGF010549389.1_pt1 | contig 19948 bp, 13 predicted proteins | sample 9134171 | NCBI WGS metagenome assembly JAEEGF01 (sample SAMN16246542, study PRJNA631951) | gut metagenome | biome: gut microbiome; feature: rumen; material: AP-attached | host: Bos | place: Iran: Karaj | collected 2018-10
GTGATAGGATACGGGAAAGCATCCTCTCCCGAAGCTCGCCCATATCCACAAGACTCATGAATTCTCAATGTAATGAAAAAATCATATAAAGAGTATAGCATCTGCTTGTCTAACTCACAAGCAAAAACCAAAAATATGTTCGATTCAATCTTCAGTGAATACTTCTAACTTACAGATGAAGTCTTCCAATACATATCTGGAATCTACATCTGTATATATACGTACCTCTCTAGCCCCTTCCAGAATTTCGGAAGAAGTATCCGGGGCTATATGTGGAGCCTTCGCCTCCTTATAGTGGCCGCAGCCTGGATTGATGGCTATGGCAATGGCGGGAGAATCTCCCAGGGACCAGCTCTCACCCTGGGTCCAGCCTGCGAACTTGGACATGTTGTAGTCCACCAGGTTCCGGAACAGGTGCTGCCCTATTTTGCCGCAGGGCTTAATCCTTCTCTGGATCTCAGCTATGCCGATGTTGATGGTGGTATAGACAAGGGATGGCACAAGCCACAGCGTTGCGCTGCTCTGAAGAACAAAGTTGGCTGCAGCAATGTCATTTCCTGCATTGAACTCTCTGAAGGGAGCCTTTCTTGGGGCTTCGCCATGGGTTCCTATCCAGATCACAGTGAACCTGTCTGCAATCTCAGGGCAGATCTTAAGAGCCACCGCCACATTGGTGATGGCACCCTGGCACAGTATAAAAAGAGGTTTATCATCCTCTTTTTTAGCTTCTTCAATGATAAACCTCACAGCCTCGGAAACTTCCTCATCCCTGTCCATGGCAGCCTTCTGTCCCATAAAGACAGGAACCTTCATATCCATGGCTTCGAGAATAGTCTCAATCTCAGCGTAGCTTCGCTCCACCGAACCTTCCTCTCCGAAGTGCTCCGCCACAATCCCCTTAACTATCAGCTTGGGACTAAGGAGTGCGTGCACTATCGCAAAGGGATCATCCGCCTCACAGGCAGCATCGGTGTCTATGATAACTCTTATTTTCTTATAATCCGGAACTTCGAATTCAAAGCCCATAGTTTTAACCCACCTTCTTGGCAACGTAGTCGGAGTAGCTGACGCCGGTGTACTTCTTGAAGCATCTGCTGAAGTAGTTGGGATCAGGAATGCCCACCTCTGAGGCGGCCTGATACATCTTGATTCCGGACTCTGCGATCTTCACAGCCTTCTTCATTCTAAGGTCCGTGAGATACTCGATAAACTTCTTGCCTGTATCCGCCTTGAACTTGCGGGACAAGTAGCTGGCGCTGAAGCCAAAGTGCTGTGCCAAAGAAGCAAGGTTTAACTTGGAATCTGTGAAATTCTCCTCCAGATACTTGATGATCTGCTCTGTATCTGTTGAGGCATAGACGCTCTCAGGTACTATGTCAGCTTCCTTTTTTATGTTCTCCCAGTAATCAGGCTCTGCATCCAGTTTCTTTTTGACCTTGACGAGAACCTGCTCAATCTCTTCTCTGACCATAGGCTTGAGCATATAGTCAAAAACAGGAAGACTTACGCACTTCCTGGCATATTCAAATTTGTCGATGGCGGTCATAATGATGATCACCAGGTTGGGATAGCGCTCTGTGGCTGTCTCCGTAAACTCAATGCCATCCATGAAGGGCATTGAGATATCCACGAAGGCGATGTCAGGCCTGAGCTCATCAATAATGTTGATGGCCTCGATGCCGCTGGCGGCTTCACCTACAACCTCCATGTCCATTGTGTCCCACTTGATGGCCGCTCTCATAAGCCTTCTTGCGGACTCCTCATCATCAATTATCATAACCCTGTATTTTCTGTTCATACCCTTTTCCCCATATCTTATAAAACAAAGGTGACCTCAGTATATTCACCAACTTCACTGCTGATCTGCACCACATCCCTTCTTCCGGTGTAGATCCTTACCCTCTGAATAGTTCCCCAAAGACCGAAGCTGTCGCTCTGGGATACCTCTGAATCCGTCTCTGCCGAGAGGATCATATCAATCTGCTGCCTGCTCATTCCAACGCCGGTGTCTCTGACTGTAATGTTGAGCCTGCCATCCACCATTTTGCTGCTTACCCTGATGGTTCCTTCCTCGCCCTTGAGCCTTATGCCGTGATAAATACTGTTCTCAACCAAAGGCTGCAGAATAAGCTTTGGAACAATGCAGTTCTCCGTCTCCGGAGCTATATCATATTCATCGCTGATGATATCCCCGTATCTCAGCTTCTGAAGTGATAAATAATCCTGAACTATCATGACCTCGCGGGAAAGAGGAATCTCTCTTCCACCCTTACTAAGGAAGTTCCTGTAAAATCTTCCCAGAGTCTCCAGGGCATCATGAACCTTGTCCGCCCCGGCATCCATGGCAAGGAAGCCTATGGTCTCCAGTGAATTATACAGGAAATGTGGCTTGATCTGCTCCTGCAAAACTCTCATCTCGGACTTCTGCAGCACCTTTTCCTTCTCAATAAGAGTGGCGATAAGCTCATTAACATGGTCGATCATGTTGTTGTAATCGCCCTTAAGCATCTCAAACTCACTGTGAGGCACATTTAAATCTATCTTCTTAAGTTCTCCGGATTCCCTGTTCTTCTCCATGGATTCAGACAGTTCAAATACCGGAGTCGTGATATTCTTTCTGATAAACCATCCCACAAAGGAAGCCAGGATGATAAATACTATCAAAAGCCCCAGAAGGACATATACCATTCCAAAGGATATACCCTCCTTATCATAGGGCGAAACTCTTATGATGACAATGGGAATATTGCTCACGCTGCAGCCGGACACCAGCACCTTTTCCTTGTTATAAACTGTATCAAGGCTGCTAATTTTCTCTGAGAAAAACATCTCATCAAAGAACTGCATGTAGTTCCTGTTTCCGGATAAAAAGCTTCCGTCCTTGCCCATGATGCAGATATCGCCGTAGCCCAGTTTCCCCAGGATTCTGTCGAAAACTATGGTGGAAATATTCATCATCATAAGTCCTGTTCGCTGCTGGGAATCTATATCGTAAACCGCTCTTCCGATAGTGACCATGGGCTTGTTATCCAGCTTCTCGGCAATTCCGTTACTGTGAAGAGAAACCACAGCCTTACCCTTGCCTTCGTAGATGTCCTTCCTCCACTCCTCTTCATTCATGCGGTCGTAATCATATTTGTAGGTAAAACGGTTGGTGGCAACCATTATCATATCTTCCCTGAAGACCATGACACAGTCAACACCCTCTTTTACGTTAAGGATATCCATTATTCCGTATCTGGCGTCATTGATCATTCCTATATCAACAGCCACGCTGTCGGCCCTCAAAAACTCCACCAGACGCTCATCCGTCATGATGATCCTGGATATCTCTGTGTAGTTTTTTATCTCGGAAAAAATGTTGTTGGAAAGAGTTTTAAGAACGCTGTCAGATTCTCTCTTGGTGTACTCGATCCTCTCCTTCTGGACCACAACATACATGGCCACAAGAAAAGCTGCCGTGGCAACCACCGCAATGCTGAGAATAACTCTCTTAAGACTTGCTGAAAGGGAATCCTCCCGACTTTTTCTCTTATAGAATTGAAATACCTTAAAAATCTTCCCCATAACACATCCCATTAAAACTTTGAATATAAGATAACACTTTTTCCCCGAATACGCAAAAACCCCGCCCGACTCACCACGGGCGGAGTAATTGTAATGTAAAAAGGGAATGGAAAGCCTTGATTTAGCCCTTAACCGCTCCTGCGATGAAGCTCTCCTGGATCTTACGGCTAAGGAAAATATAGATGATCAGTGTCGGGAAGGTGGCAATTACCAACGCGGCACCAATGGGTCCCCACTCTGTGGTATGCTGACCGGACAGGGCCTTGATACCAACGGGAAGGGTACGATGTTTGGAATCGGAAATAAATACGTTAGCAAACATGAACTCGTTCCAGCACTGAAGGAATGAGTACACGCCTACTGTGGAATAAGCCGGTTTCATGAGTGGAAGGATAATCTTGAAAAAGGTTCCGTACAAGCTGCATCCGTCAATCTTTGCTGCTTCATCCAGTGCTGTAGGAATTTCTACCATGAAGCCCGTGCAGATAAGGATTGCCATGGAAAGCGCAAATGCAGAATAAGGAACAATAAGCGTGGAATACTTATTTAACCAGTGAAGCTTGGATAACACAACATATACAGGAACGATTGATGCCTGGATCGGAATTGTAAGTCCCAGCATAAAGAATGCATTGGTAAGCTTACTGAATTTCCACCTGATTCTGGTGATTGCATAGGTTGCCATCATTGCTGCAAATATGGAGATAAAAATTGCAACCATGGTAACCAGTATACTGTTAAAGAAGTAAAGGCCCATGCTTCCTGTATTGAGGGCTGTTGTAAAGTTGGACCACAGCCACTGTCTGGGAAGCCCTATGACATTTGCTCCGAAGATTTCTTCGTTGGATTTGAGGGAAAAAGTGAACATGAAATAGATAGGAAAGATGTTCACAATAACCCATATGGCAAGAATTATATAAACTAAAGCTTTCTTTACTTTCATTGTTATTTATTCCTTTTCTTTAAATGCTGCACTTATAAGAAGCGCGAAGGCAAAGCAAAGCAGAATCAGCATAACTGAAATGGTACTTCCCATGCCGTATCTGTTTCTAAGGAACAGCATATTTTCAAGTAACGTACTTGGAACCTCTGTGGTCTGGAAGGGTCCGCCCTCTGTGAGGATACGAACAAGGTCGTAGGTCTTAAGTGAACCTGTTACTGCAAAGATAACGCTTACTCTGATGATGGGCTTGATAATGGGAATAACCACATACTTATCGATCTGCCAGGGTGTTGCGCCATCAAGCATAGCAGCTTCTCTGAGGTCTGTGGACACGCCCTTGACTCCCGCATACATAAGAAGCATATGGTAGCCCACGTACTGCCAGATTGTAGGAACGATGATACTGCCAAGAGCAGTCTTCACTTCTCCTACCCACACATGTTTGAATTGTCCAAGATGTACAAGATCAAGGAATCTGTTTAAAAGACCGTAGTCAGGATTGTAGATCTTAAGCCATAACTGACCGATAACTACTGTTGAGATCAGCACAGGCATAAAAAATACAGATAAGAAAAATCTCTCTCCCTTTGGCTTTCTTCCCAGAACAAGTGCAAGGAAAAGCGCAAAAGGAAGCTGAACAAATACTGAAAAGAATGCAAGGATCATTGAGTTCTTCAGTGATGTCATGAACTTAATGGATCCGTTGGTGAAAAGCTCCACATAATTGCTGAAGCCTATGAATGTGCCCTCTGAGAAGCCATTCCAGTCATACATACTTCTGTATACCGATACGGCAATAGGAGCGATCAAAATACTTATGAAAAGAAGCAGCGCCGGCAGCAAAAATACAAAGATTGCTATAGCGTCGCTGGTTTTTCTCTTTCTTTTTTCCCTAACACCACTTTTATCAGACATATCTCTTCCCCATAACTATTTTTTTGCAAAAAAACCCTTCCGCCTTCTCTGATAGAAGCACGGAAGGGCTCTTAAATTCATATGTTATTGGTCTCTAACCGGTGATTATCACTGGATATCCTTAGAAAGACCATCGATGAACTGCTTGCCATCAAGAAGGCAACCATAAACCTGATCTACATATGAAAGATATGTGTTAGCTGAATCAGCTGTCATAGCTGTGTCGCCGAAAAGAACCATTGTGTCAGCGCCTGCTACGATGCCTGCTACAGTCTGTGTAAGCTCGTTAACTGAGCTTGTGTCGCCGTAAGGTGTCCATGCAGGAAGTCCGCAGCCATCAAGATAGCCATAGTGGCAGATGAGCTTACCAAGCTCGAATGCGTACTCAGCAGCAACCTCAGCGTTAGGTGAAGATGCAGCAACTGCAAGTGTGTCTGAAGGTCCACCAATGAGCTGGCCAAGCTTAGACTTGTCAGCGTTGATTACAGGGAACTCACCAACTTTAACCTTATCCTTGAAGTCAGCGTTTGCAGCGAAGTCTGCGCAGTTCCATGTTCCGTTCATGTAGAATGCATACTTGCCAGCCATGAAGTTGTTCTTAACTTCGTCGTTGGTAAGGCCGATTCCTGAAGGATCGAAGTAACCATTGTTTACAAGACCCTGGAATGTATCAACAGCATCAGCTACGTCCTGGTTGTTCCATGTAGCCTTGCCTGCGAAGATCTGGTTAAGTGTATCAGCGCCTGCGCTCTTCTCGATAACAGACTCAAGATACTCGGTTACGCACCATGTCTCTTTTCCTGCGCATCCGAAAGGTATGATTCCTGCTGCCTTAAGTGCGTCGCAGCAAGCGATGAACTCATCATAAGTTCCGGGAATCTCTGTGTAGCCAACCTGCTCAAGGAGCTCCATGTTAGCGAAGAGACCAACGATGTTCATTGTAAGCGGCACACCATAGTGCTTGCCGTCGTATGTAGAGTTGCCCATCATAACTTCAGGAAGCTCGCTCTTGTAGTTCTCATAAGCATCATCCAGGCAGTAAACCTTGCCTGCCTCAACGAAGTCGCCGAGGAATGCGCATGACCATGTGAAGAAGATATCAGGCATCTCGTTAGCGGATACAGCAGCCTTGATCTTGGTTTTGTAAGACTGGTTCTCGAAAGCTTCCCATGTGAAGTTTACATTAGGATACTTCTCAGCCATGTCTGCGATAGCTGCTTCATAAGAATGACGGTTAGAATCACTCTCTGTTGCGATGCACCACATTGTCAGATCGATCTGCTCTCCTGCTGCATCAGCTGCAGGCTCAGCAGGTGTGTCTGCCTTAGAAGTCTCAGTCTCAGTGATTGTAGCAGTAGCGGGTTCTGCAGGAGCAGAATTGGTTGCTGCCTCACCGCATCCTACCATTGAGAATGCCATAACCCCAGTCAGCAGTGTTGCTAAAACTTTTTTCATTTTCATAACACCTCTCCTTTTATTAAATAGTTTTTTGGGCAGCTAAGCTGCCGGTTCTATTCCAAGCGCTGTGCGCCTTGAATTAGAAATCAGGAATTACCCTGCCCAGACTCATCAGAACTCCCCTTCGTTCTGACCAAAGGCCATGGATAATCTATCATAAGATCATCACCTTCCAGTGAATAATATAAATATGCGTCCTGTATAGGATCGTCATACATAAGTCTGATGCACTGTGCTTCCTCGTCTACACTGTAACGTCCGAAGAATATGGCGTCCTCACTGAATCTCCCCTCATCAGTGAACTCATAGGACCAGCCGTTATCCTGTGTCCAGAGTCCCACGATGCCATTGGAAGCATCACCGCTGTTTCTAGTATATGATGTTTTCTCGTAGAGAATAATGCTGTTACCATCCTTGGCACAATGTACTACCATATCCTGATTCTTATCCAGGATGGTGATGGAGGTATCGTCCTCCCTGTAGGTGTACTCTTCACCCTTGAAAACAGCCCTGTCACCCTGATAAAAAGCAAGTATCTCCTTGTCAGGTTCGTGATCGTAGGCCCAGCTGTCTATTTTTTTCTTTCCGCATCCGCTTAAAGATAAGAGAGACAAAAATATGACTGCCAGCGAAATAAACTTCTTAGTCTTCATATTCTTTACTCCTTTTATATAAATCTTTCCCTTAAGCAATTATATAATACTAAAAAAAATGTGCATAATTAATGTAAATCTTTTACATCATTAAGCACATTTTTTACTTTATGTACATAAAATTTATAATATATTTATTCTTTTTGTGCAAGATTTAGGTCTTTAATTCCCGTTTTTATCAGCTATTGTCATATCCGAAGTACAATTATTCCTCATCCTCGTCATCAGCCACAAGATCTTCGTTATTAACAAGCTCACCCTCAACCTTCTCAACGTACATATGGCCGTCAAGGTGATCAAGCTCATGGCAGATAGCTCTTGCAAGGAGTTCTTCGCCCTCTATGATAAACTCGTTCATATCAAGGTCAAAGGCCTTGGCCTTAACATAATTGGGTCTTGTTACAACGCCGGACTTGCCGGGAAGGGAAAGACATCCCTCATAGCCAGTCTGCTCTCCGTCGGTCTCAAGGATAACGGGATTGATCATGATGATGGGATCATCTGCCTCGGGAGATACGTCAATAACTACAAGTCTCTTGAGGATACCAACCTGTGGTGCTGCAAGGCCTACGCCGTTGGCATCATACATGGTCTCCAGCATGTCCTCCACCAGCTCTCTGATTCTTGGAGTAACCTCCTTGATCTCCTTGCAGGGACGTGCAAGAACGTCATCTCCATATTCTCTAATAGTTCTAAGTGCCATTTTGGCCTCCTTCTAATTAAATTAAATCAATAAATTAATAACCATTTATGGGATCAAAGTCAAACTGCAGAGTGATATTCCTAAGCTTCCCTGAATCTTCCAGCATACGGACATATTTCTCCGTCATGTCCTTCAGTCTGACAAGTCCTTCATATTCATCAAGTTTAACATAAATTGCCAGTCTGTACACGTCATTAATTTTGCCGATGCTGCCAAAGGCCGGTCCGATAAAGACCGCTCCTGGGATCTTCTGCTGTTCCATAAGGGCTCTGAGCCTGTTGGCAAACTGCATTCCCTCGTTCTCATCCCTGCTCTGGATCTGCACTGACATCATATGGGACACAGGAGGATAACGAAGGAGGTCCCTGTAGCCAATCTCCTCCTCGTAAAAAGCGTCATAATCCTGGGCCGCAGCGGTCTGGATGCTGTAATGCTCAGGCTGATAGCTCTGTATCACCACGTTTCCGGATCTTTTGCCTCGTCCCGCTCTTCCCGCCGCCTGGGTCAGGAGCTGGAAGGTGCGCTCGCTGGCTCTGTAGTCATTGGCATAGAGGGACATATCCGCCGCCAGGATTCCCACCAGTGTCACATCCGGGAAATCATGGCCCTTGACGATCATCTGGGTTCCCACCAGCACATCTGCTTCTTTATTGGCAAAAGAGGAAAGTATCTTATCATAGCTTCCCTTGGTCCTGGTGGTATCGGCGTCCATTCTAAGGACCCTGGCCCGGGGCCAGAACTTTTTGACCTCGTCCTCTATCTGCTGGGTTCCCGCCCTGAAGGCTGAAACATATTTGGAGCCGCACTTGGGGCAGAGCTTAGGCTTGGCCTCCTGATAACCGCAGTAGTGGCACACCAACTGTCCGCCTCTGTGCTCCGACAGGGAAACATCACAGTGGGGGCATTTAAATACATGGCCGCAGGCTCTGCAGGACACAAATCCCGCCAGGCCTCTTCTGTTGATAAAGAGCATGGCCTGCTCACCGTTTTCAAGTCTGTCCTCCATAAGCTCCTGAAGTCTTCTGGAAAAGATCGAGCGGTTGCCGCTTCGAAGCTCCAGCCTCAGGTCTGCTATCTCAACCGTGGGAAGGGTTCCTCCGGTAAGTCTTCTCTTAAGTTCAAATAATCTGTACTCGCCACTTTTGGCCCTGTAATAGGACTCCAGGGAAGGGGTTGCGGAGCCCAGCACCACCATTGCCCCGCCGGGAACAAGCTTACCAAGCTCAATGGCGGTCTCCCTGACATGGAACTTGGGCATGGTCTCACTCTTGTAGGAGGACTCATGCTCCTCGTCGATAATTACTATTCCCAGATTGGGAAAGGGGGTAAAAAGAGCGGATCTTGGTCCGATGATGATATCGATATCCCCGCACCTTGCTCTCTCCATCTGGTCAAACTTTTCTCCGGGAGAAAGGGAAGAATTCATAACCGAAACCCTGTCTCCAAAGTGCCTGTAGAAGCGCATCAGGGTCTGATAAGTAAGGGCGATCTCAGGGATCATTACTATGGCCTGTCTTCCCCTTTTTATCATCTCGTCGATAAGGGCGATGTAGACCTCAGTCTTGCCGCTGCCGGTAATGCCGTGGATCAGGTAGGTATCCCTTTTACCCTTGTCAAAATCATCGGATACGGTATCCACAATATTCTGCTGCTCATCGCTCAGGGTCTTGGCCCCATATCTGGAATCATTAAAGGCTTCAGGCTTTCTGAAGTATTCCTCCTCATCGATTCTGATAACCCCCTTATCCTGAAGGCTCTTAAGGGTAGCTGCAGTGACGTTGAGCTTCTCCGTGATAAGCTCGTAGGGAATCCTCTCCTCAGGAGTTGCCAGAAGCTCCTTAAGGATCCTCTCCCTGGCCCTCTGATTCTTTTTGCCGGCACACTCGTAGTAGTACTCGGTGGCCTCCCTCAGGGGCATCTTAAGGGATACAAATTTGCGGACCAGCTTATTCTGCTTCTTAACTGAAGGAAGCACGGTCCTCAGGGCAGCTATCATGGTGGAGCCGTACTGTCTCCTCATCCAGGCTGCCAGCTTGATGGAAATATCCTCCGCAGATGCGTGGTCTGTGGAAAGACCGGCTATTTCCTTAATCTTGGCAGGGTCCCAGTCGGCCTCATCGGAAAACTCGATGACATAGGCCTTCCTGGCCGTGTTACCCTTTCCAAAGGGAACATTTACGCAGTCCCCGATCTCTATCTTATCCCGAAGAGCCGTAGGAATGCGGTATTGGAAGAGTCTGTCGACCTTCTCATGGGATATATCAATTATTACGTTGGCGTACTCACAAGAAGTCACAGTTCTCCTCCTTTCCGTTTATTTCTGTTAATTTCAGTTAATTTAATTAAGTATAGCTAATTTTAGTTTATAAAATTTTAATAGATCAATTATTTTTTTCCTGGAGAATTTCCTGAATGAGTTCTCTCTCATCCATGTGGTACTTAACTCCCTTAATCTCCTGGTAATCCTCATGACCCTTGCCTGCAAGAACGATGATATCGCCCTGCTGGCCATGCTCGATGGCGTAGGCAATAGCCTCTTTTCTGTCGGTGATCTTGATATATTTGCCGTCGGTCTTCTTCATGCCTGTCTCGATATCATTCATGATATCCTCAGGCTCCTCGAATCTTGGATTGTCGGAAGTGATAATGGTGAAATCTGAGTATTTGCCGCTTACTTCACCCATCTCAAAACGGCGGATCTTACTTCTGTTGCCGCCACATCCGAATACACTGATAAGTCTGTTGGGACGGTACTCGCGAAGTGTGGTAAGAAGACTCTTGAGGGCCATGGCATTGTGGGCGTAGTCAATCATGAGAGTAAAGTCATCTGATACCTTGACCATCTCAATTCTGCCCTTAACCTTGGCTTCCTTAAGAGCTGCTGCGATCTCCTCGGGAGTGCAATCAAAATGTCTTGCAACGGCTATGGCGCAAAGGGCATTGTAAACGCTGAATCTGCCGGGAGTTCTGATCTCGGCGTGCATGTTAAGGAGTCCATCTGTATCAAAGAAGACGCCAAGCTCTCCGGGCTTTCTGATATAAGCAAGGTTGATGGCTCTAAGGTCAACTCCCTCGTTAAATCCGTAGGTCTCAACCTCGCAGGTGTGTCCCTCTAAGATATCATCGGTGTGAATGTCGTCGCCGTTGCAGATACCTACTTTACACTGCTTGAAAAGAAGTCCCTTGCAATGCATGTAGTCCTCGAAATCCTTGTGCTCGTTGGGGCCGATATGGTCAGGCTCGATATTGGTGAAGATTCCAAGGTCATAGATGAATCCCTGGCTTCTGTGAAGCATAAGTCCCTGGGATGAAACCTCCATAACAACGCTGTCACAGCCCGCCTCAACCATTCTTGCCATATAGCTCTGAAGGTCATAGGACTCAGGAGTGGTGTTCTCCGCATGAATATGCTCATCACCGATGATAACTTCAATAGTTCCGATAAGTCCAACCTTGTGTCCTGCGTTCTCAAGCATGCTCTTAATAAGATAGGTGGTTGTGGTCTTGCCCTTGGTTCCTGTAATACCTATGGTCTTAAGCTTGCTGGCGGGATGATCAAAATAGGCCGCTGAAATGAATGCCATGGCGTATCTTGTATTCTCTACTCTGATAACCGGCATGGTGCATCCCTCAGGAAGCTCCACATCATGCTCAGCCACTATGGCTGCGGCCTTTTTCTCAGCTGCCTCGGCGGCACAGGAATGGCCATCAAAATTTGCTCCCTTGATGCAGATAAAAAGTGAGCCTTCGCCTATTTTCCTGTTATCATTGACTACGTCTTTAACCTCAACCTCGTCAGGGTTCACTAAAGTACTGCTGTTTCCTGCAGTTACGCTGCATTTAAGCTCTTCCAGTAATTTTGATAGTTTCATTTTTGTACCTCCATTCAGCTCATTTTAGCTATTGTATAACTTAATTTAATCTTTATATTAGCTTAGAACTGGCTAATTCTAATTTTTATTTTTTTGACACATTTTTTTCACAATTCTTTGTTAATATAATTACATGAAGTGAGTAACGAAAAGTTATTCACTATCTCCCCCTCATAAGAAACCGCAGGCACACGCATCAGCGTGTGTTTTTGTGGTTTTAGGGGATTTTTTTGTTTCCGGAGCTTTAGCAGTAATCGCTCATTATGATCTGAAGACTGTCCCTGCCCATGTAGCTGTTTATATCGGGATAATAAGCAATGTTGATCTTCATATCGCCTCTGCAGGTTCCGTCATAGAGTTCATCCACGGCGCTATGGCCATATCTGTCAGCCAGAAATTCGTGCCACTTCTCCATATTTCCGAAGTACATCATCTCATATCTGTTACTATCCTCATCAAGAATAGTATATTTGCCGCAATTCCTGTTTTTTCCAAGAATACGTCCTGATAACAGGCTCACATTTTTGTAGGCAAATAGAGGCTTTGAATTGCCATTTCCGAAGGGTTCCAGCTTGGAGAACTCCCTTACAAGATCCATAGTTGCATATTTAAGTGGCATGGCGATATCAATATGTATTACAGGCTCAAAGTCATCTCCCTCTAAGGTGCAGTTATCGTTAAGCCTTCTTCTGAGCTCCTCGATATTCTCCTTGGGAAGAGAAAGCCCCGCTGCCATCTTGTGTCCGCCAAACTTGGTAAAAAGCTCCTTGCAGGCTGAAAGCTCCTGGAACATATCAAACTTTTCAATGGATCTTCCTGAGCCCTTGGCGCCGCCATCTGAAGCCTCTGTAAGGATGATGGTGGGTCTGTAATACTTCTCCTTGATCTTGCCGGCAATAATGCCCGCAATGGACTCATGAACAGTTGGAAGATATGCCACGATGACCTTGGGCATGCCCTCCTCTGCAATGGCCTTCTCCACCATTTCTGTGGCCTGGTCCACGCCTTCCTTGGTAAGGTCCTTACGGCTGTCGTTGAGGTTCTTAAGATCCTCAGCTATCACCGCTGCCTCGTCATCACTCTGTGCATTAAAAAGAGCAAGGGCCCTGGCAGCCAGCTCCAGTCTTCCTGTGGCATTGAGACAGGGGCCGATAACAAAGCCGTAATGATACACAGTGATCTTGTTCTCATCCAGCGAATTGACATGAATAAGTGCTCTAAGGCCCTTATTACGGGTATTGGCAATAAGTCTCAGGGACTCCTTAACAATGATCCTGTTCTCATCCCTGAGCTCCATTACGTCACAAACCGTGGCGATTCCGGCAAAGATAAGCATCTCTGTGAAAAAATCCTGATGTTCACCCTTTTCATCTTCATACTTTTTAGCCAGAACCTGAAGAAACTTGTAGGCCACAACGGCGCCGCATATCTCCTTAAAGGGATAGCTGCCCTCTGACCTCTTGGGGTCTATAACTGCATCCGCAGGAGGAAGAATCTCTCTTCTGATCTCTCCCTCAGGTCCCTCCTCAGTTTCAAAGGGAACCTCGTGATGGTCGGTTACAACCACGGTCATGCCAAGCTCCTTGGCATGGGCTATCTGCTCAGCTGCCGCTATTCCGTTGTCACAGGTAATTATTGTATCAATTCCGGCGGCATAGGCATCATCTACCAGTTTAACGCTAAGTCCGTAGCCATCCTTCATTCTGTCCGGCAGTACGCAGTCCACATCACCGCCAAACATCTTAAGTCCTGTCAAAAGAATATATGATGAGCATATTCCATCCACATCATAATCCCCGATAACTCTGATCCTGGCTCTGGCCTGTATCCTGTCATACATGACCTGAGCTCCCTCCTCTATATCAGCCATTCCCGAAGGGTCATGGAGCTTATCAATTCCTGCGTTTAAGTAGGCTTCTATCTTCTCATCAGTGCACTGGGTCTTCTCAAACTCCCTGCTGGTGATGAGTCTATTGGCAATAAGTCTTGCAGTTATGGGGGAAATGTTGAACTTACGGGCAATCCCCTCAAAATCTGCACCCTTATTAGCTATCATCCATTTTGACATAAATCACACCATTCCTAAATATTAAATATTGTGTTCCACTAGGCATTTTCTGCCCAAAACACACGTTAGATTATACCTCAAAATCGCCTTTATTCCCACTGGATTTATAGAGGACGGGGGAAATGCAGCAGGTATGGGAGGAGCTCATAACAATAAAAATTTCGTCATAACCTATCGGTAATTTATGGCATTACATCTAGAACAGCCATGCTCACTTCCCTTTCCATCCCCCCGCTTCCTCACCAAAGGGAGAGCTGCAGCACGTAGTGTTTTCATAGCTGGGAAAATTTGCCTGGGGATGCCGATTTCGGTAGCCCCCTTCTTTCAACGCGCAGGAAATACTGAAGAAGGCCGGGAGAATTGCTTGCAACAAGAAAAATTTTGTCTTGATAACGTTGAGGAGGATTCTTGAGTGCCTCAGGCAGACAGCCATGAGAGTTCTCTGAACTACGTGAAACGAGCATGGCTGGCTGAATGAGGTGCCAAGAATCCCCGATAGGTTATGACAAAATTTTTCTTGTTGTAAGTGATTCCCACGGACTTTTTCAGTTTTCCGTACGGATAAAAAAAGGGCGCCGAAATCGGCGCCCCGGAATAAACTAGCTATGAAATTATGCAGCCTTGTTGAAGAAGGTCTTGAACTTGGTCTTCAGGTCGTACCACATAGGTGATGCGATGAAGATTGATGAATATGTACCACTGATTACACCAACCATAAGAGGAAGTGCAAATGCCTTAATATCAGCTACACCGAAGATGTACAGAGCAAGTACTGTGAAGAATGTTGTAAGTGATGTGAACAAGCTTCGTGTAAGTGTCTGTGATACAGAGCTGTTAACAAGCTGAGCAAATTCGCTCTTGCTGCTTGCAAGGTGCTGGTTCTCACGGATACGGTCGAAGGTAACGATTGTATCGTTGATTGAGTAACCGATGATTGTAAGAACTACAGCGATGAATGTGCTGCCTACTGCAAGTCTTGTAATAGCATAAGCTACGATAACAATAAGTGCATCATGTGCAAGAGCGATGATAGCTGCTGCACCAAACTTGATGTCCTTGAATCTGATCCAGATGTAGATAAGCATAAGAACAAGAGCAACGGCCAGAGCCTCTAAAGCTGCTGTTCTCATCTCACCACTGATGGTTGAGCTGATGGTCTCTGCTGCAACATTGTCAGGAGAAACACCGAACTTCTCCTCAAGTACGTTCTCAATAGCTTCTCTTGCCTGAACGGAAAGAGTTGTTGTCTTAAAGATAACCTGATTGGTTCCGGATACTGTCTGGATCTGAAGCTCTGTAACACCTGCAGCGCTCTTAAGTTCAGGAGCTACTGTGGACTCAAGCTCAGAAAGTGTATACTCTCTGTCAAATGTAACTGTTGTAGATGTACCACCTACGAAATCAAGGCTGTAATTGAATGCTCCCTTACCCTGTGCTCCGTTAACTGCCATGAATACGATGCCAATGGCAACGACGCAAGCTGAAATACCGTAGAAGAGCTTTCTCTTTGATACGAAATCAATAACATTAACCTTCTTAGCCTTACCATAGAACTTAACATCCTGGATGCCGATTCCATATAAGATTGAAGTAATGCATCTTGTTACTACAAGAGCTGTGAACATTGAAAGGATGATACCAAGCATAAGTGTCTCAGCAAATCCCTTGATGGAACCAGTTCCACCGATTCTAAGAACCACAGCAACAATAAGAGTTGTGATGTTACCGTCAAGGATTGATGAAAGAGCCTTGTTATAACCATTCTTTCTTGCCAGATCTACCTGTTTACCGGATAATATCTCCTCTCGTATTCTGGAGAATACAAGAACGTTGGCGTCAACCGCCATACCGATTGAAAGGATGATACCTGCGATACCGGGAAGTGTCAGTGTCATGTCAAATGCGGAAAGAAGGAATACGATAAGTCCGCAGTAGAATGACAGTGCCAGTGTAGCTGAAAGACCAAGTATTCTGAAGAATACGATCATGAAAAGTGCAATAAGAGCAAATCCAACAGCTGCAGCGATCAAACTTGTCTTGATAGCATCCTGACCAAGCTGAGCACCAACTACGTTGGAACGAAGTTCGTTAAGCTGAAGCTTAAGTCCACCGATTCTGATCATGGAAGCAAGATTCTCTGCTGCCTCGTAACTTGACATACCTGTGATAACAGCCTTGCCGTCTGTGATCGCAGCCTGTACTTTGGGAACGGAAATGAACTCTCCGTCGTAGTAGATACCGATTGTCTCACCGTTTGCAAAAGCTCTGGTAGTTGCATCAGCGAATGCCTGCGCACCCTTCTCTGTGAACTCAAGAGATACAACTGCCTCGTTTGCCCCGTAAGAATCCTGCTGGTATGCAGCCTGTGATACCGCAACATCCTCACCGGTAAGAACGATCGAACCTTCAGCCTGGAGCTCTTCTAATGTCTGGTTAAGCTCATAGAAGAAACCATAAGTTGAATCAAGCTGGTAGTTCTTGTTACCTTCAGAGTCTGTCTCTGCTATAAAGTAAAGGTTACCGGGCTGTCCAAGTTCCTCAAGGATCTTGTTGGCGTCTGTAACACCCGGAATCTCGATATTGATTCTGTTAGAACCTTCCTGATAAACCTGAGCCTCTGTGCTGTACTGATCTACACGCTGCTGGAGCTTGTAAATTGTATCAGACATATCCTCTTTGTCAGGATTCTCCTCACCTACTACCTCGTAAGTGATACTTACACCACCGGCAAGGTCAAGACCTAAATTGATGCTGTCAAGCGAACCTGACTTGTCCTCACCAAGACCTTTTACCGCTGTGTAACCGATACCCCCAAGAAGCAGCAGTACAAGCAGTAGTGCAACAACATACTTCACGCGTTTCATACTATAATTCCTCCATTATCCTTCTTCGGCCATAGCCGCTTTTATCATAATCGCACATTCAATGCGCTTCCTCTGAAGCTCACATCCGTGCTTATATGTCGTATTGATGTCCCCGTTGAAGTTATAGGCATTGGCAGCACATCCGCCGCTGCAGTAATACCTTGCAAAGCACTTCTCGCATTCGGGTCTGGAATAAACATTGCTCTTCTTGAACATCTCGCGAATGTCATTCCTGGTAATGCCGTCAAATACATTACCCATAATAAAATCTTCGTTGCCAACAAACTGATGGCAGGGATACAGGTCACCCCAGGGGGTAACACCGAGATACTCACATCCTGAGCCACATCCTGAAAGTCTCTTGGCAACACAGGGGCCGCCCTCAAGATCAATGTTGAAGTGGAAGAAGTTGAATCCTTTTCCCTCCTTCTGTCTCTCAAGATAGAACTTGGCAAGCTTGTCATACTCCTCACAAAGCTTGGGAATATCCTCATCCTTAAGGGAATACCAGTCCTCAGGCTTGGCCACTACAGGCTCTACTGAGATCTGCTTAAATCCAAGATCTGCAAGATGCTTCACATCCTCTGAGAAATCAAGATTGTTGTGAGTAAATGTACCTCTTACGAAATATCTGAGCTGATGACGGGACTCAGCTACCTTCTGGAACTTGGGAACTATGTCATCATAACATCCCTGTCCGCCCTTCCTTGGACGCATGAAATCGTTAACTTCCTTACGTCCGTCGATGGAAAGAACAATGTTTCCCATTTCCTTATTTACATATTCAAGTATTTCATCATTTAAAAGAGTTCCGTTGGTTGTGATGGTGAAACGGAAATTCTTGTCGTGCTCTTTCTCGATCTTGCGACCGTATTCAACGATCTTCTTAACAACCTCCCAGTTCATAAGAGGTTCTCCGCCAAAGAAATCTACTTCAAGATTCCTTCTGCTGCCGGAATTCTTAACAAGAAAATCAAGAGCAGCCTTGCCCACTTCCTCAGTCATGAGAGCTCGTCTTCCGTGGTACTCACCCTCATCGGCAAAACAATATTTGCATCTAAGGTTACAGTCATGGGCTATATTAAGGCAAAGGGCCTTAACAACTGTATCTCTGTTCTGAAAATCATCTACATAGTTCTCATATACATCATCAGTATACAGAACCTCGGCATCCCTGAGCTCCATAAGCTCCTCAATGCCTTCTTTTATCTCATCCTCCGGATATTTGGATGAAAGATCCGTGGTAGATAAAATATCCCGATATATCCATTCTACATCAGAATTGTACTCATTGCCATTATCTTTATTATTCTGAGTGGCAGCTGTGCCATACTTTTCTTTAAGTCTGTTTTCCACTACCTCAGTCAGATCAAATACTACGTCGTCTACAACATGTACAGATCCGCTGTTTACGTCCAGAACAATATTATAGCCATTGTTCTTATAAGCGTGAATCATAAATACTCCTAACCAAAAAGTTGGCAGCGGCCAAAAACCGCTGCCCGACATGACATTATCATGCTTCCGGGTGAAAGAATATATACCCGGAATATCAAATAACCGGTGATTACTTGCTAAGCTGTTCGCAGCTCTGATTTCCTACTGTGCAGGAAGTCTTGCAAGCAGACTGGCAAGATGTCTGGCACTCGCCGCATCCGCCCTTCTTCATTGATTCCTTGAGATTTCTTGTAACTAAAGATTTAACGTGTTTCATAATAAATAGCCTCCTACCGGAAAATGTGGATATAAAACCAATTTTCGAGTTTATACATCAATTCAGTATAACATATTTTCATTAATTATAAAAGATTTTTTATTCCGAATCCTTCTCTTCCTTGGTCTGCCTCTCAGGTACCACCATAAGTACCTTGGTGATCCTGTTTCTCTTGATTCCTCTGGCTGTCAGGGTGGTGCCGTCGTCAAGGGTTACAGTCTCGCCATAGCCGGGCAGTCTGTCAAGATTCTCAATCATAAGACCACCGATGGAATCGTAGTCCTCGGAATCAAGCTCGGTACCAAGAGCGTCATTGATATCATCCAGCTTCATATTACCTTCCACCAGATATCTGTTGCCGCCAAGGTCCTTGATAAGCTGGGCTTCGTCAGAGTCATACTCGTCTCTGATCTCACCGACGATCTCCTCCAGAAGATCCTCTAAGGTGATCATTCCCACGCAGGTTCCGTACTCAGATAAAACAAAAGCCACATTGTGGGATCTCTCCCTCATCTCCATGAGAAGATCCGCGGTCTTTTTGAATTCGTAGGTATAATATGCCTTACGCAGGTTGTCCGAAATCTTGAAGTTATCGGTATCCTCAATAAGGATAAGGTCCTTAATATTGATAAGGCCGATGATATTGTCCTGCTCATTGCCCTCATAAACAGGAATTCGGGTGTACATCTCTTCCTTGAAGATCTTCATGACCTCATCATAGGAAGCCTCGGAGCTGACGCAGCTCATATCGATCCTGGGGATCATGATATCCTTGGCCACGGCATCGCTGAAATCAAATACGTTGTAGATGATCTGCTTCTCGCCGGTCTCGATAACACCGTCCTCATGGCTTACATCCACGTAGGTCTTCAGCTCATTTTCAGTCATGGCCTGCCTGCTGCTGGTGTCGATCCTAAGGAGCTTCAGAATCCCTGTGGCTATACCGTTAATGATAAAGCTGATGGGTGTCACCACAGTGATCAGACAAAGAATGATCCTTGCATACAAAAGAGAAATTGTCTCAGCATGAGCCGTTGCGACGGTCTTAGGGATGATCTCACCGATGATGAGCACCACCAGAGTGAGGATACCTGTACCGATACTAACCGCATAGCTGACCTTAAACCTGTCTGTAACATAGATGGTCATAAGGGCTGAAGCACTTAAGTTAACAATATTATTGCCGATCAG
>JAEEGF011221565.1_pt1 | contig 19945 bp, 20 predicted proteins | sample 9134171 | NCBI WGS metagenome assembly JAEEGF01 (sample SAMN16246542, study PRJNA631951) | gut metagenome | biome: gut microbiome; feature: rumen; material: AP-attached | host: Bos | place: Iran: Karaj | collected 2018-10
CTTTTGAGCGTGAAGTTGAGATCTGGACAGAGCAGAACATAGACGTTGACGCTTCCAAGCTCGGTCTGAAGGGTTCTCCTACCAAGGTTAAGCAGGCATTCCCTAAGCAGACCAAGGCTGCAGGCCAGGTTTACGAACTCGAGCCAGAGCAGGCTGTTGATGTTATCATCACCAAGATGAAAGAGAAATTTATTATCTAATTGCCTAATACTGAAAGATATGAATAAATCAGACTATAAAGGCGTATATGTTTTCGCCGAACAAAGAGACGGAAAGATCCAGTCTGTTGCTCTCGAACTTTTAGGAAAGGCAAGAGTGCTTGCAGACAAGCTGGGTGAGGAAGTTGTGGCTTTCTTCCCTGGATACAAGAATACTGAAAGCGCAAAGGAACTCGTGGCATGGGGAGCCGACAAGGTTATCGTTATGGATGCTCCTGAACTTGAGCACTATCTGACCGAGCAGTACTCTCAGGCCATGAGCCAGGCTATTGACAAATACAAACCAAGCATCGTGCTTCTTGGTGCAACCACCATCGGAAGAGACCTCGGTCCAAGGCTGGCTTCTAGGCTTGGCACCGGTCTGACTGCAGACTGCACCGCTCTGGATATCTCAGAGGAAAGAGAGCTCCTGATGACTCGTCCTGCATTCGGCGGTAACCTTATGGCTACCATTATGTGTACCGAGCACAGGCCTCAGATGTCTACTGTACGTCCAGGCGTTATGCAGAAGGGCACAAGAGACGAGAACCGCCAGGGTGTCATCGAGAACTTCGCTCCGACCTTCGACGCTTCCAAGTTCAAGGTAAAGCTCGTAGAGAGCGTTAAGGAGAACAAGGGTAAGGTTGACATCACCGAGGCCAAGATCCTCGTTTCTGGAGGCCGTGGAGTAGGAAATCCTGAGGGATTTGCCAAGCTTCAGGCTCTGGCAGACGTTATCGGCGCCCAGGTTTCTTCATCACGTGCTATGGTTGACGCTGGCGTCATGCCTCACGAGGTTCAGGTTGGCCAGACCGGTAAGACTGTCCGTCCTGCCCTCTACATGGCTTGCGGTATCAGCGGCGCCATCCAGCACCTTGCAGGTATGGAAGAGAGTGATTTCATCATCGCCATCAACAAGGACAAGTTCGCTCCTATCTTCGGTGTCGCTGATGTGGGTATTGTAGGTGACGTTCACAAGATCATCCCTATGCTCACCGAAAAGCTCTCCAAGATGGTTACCAAGAAGTAGTGGCGCATAAATACCTATTAGCTAACTACTTGTAAAATTACCCTCCGGCCGAAAGACTGGAGGGTAATTCTTTAATTGTTTGTCAATCAGATGTATATCTGCCACCAGAAAAGCAAGAGCTACTGTCTAACCCACAGATAGGTTCCGTCCTTGCACTCCTTTACCAGGCGGAGCATATACTTTTCCTCTATCGCCACGCAGCCTGCAGTTGTCTGGTCATCAAGATAATCGCAGTGAATAAAAATCGCAAATCCCTTGCCCCACACCACCGGATTGGTGTTGAAGTCTATCGCCATTGCATATTTATAGGATATCTTGAACTTATACAGATATTCGCTTCTTTTCATCTCCCTTGACCCTGGCTCCAGATCCACCCAGGTATTGTAGTCCTCCTTTTCTCCTGACCAGTAGGATGTCCTTTGGACTTCCCTGTATGTCATTCCCGCTCCAGGATCCGGTGCATTTCCAAAACAATACAGCACCTTGAACAGCCCGATAGGGGTTGTTCCGTCTCCATCCCTTCGGTCTGCACTCAGCCCGTTCTTCCCATAATGGCATGGCACTTCAAATGCCATCTCCCAGCCTGAAACATCATCACAGCCACACTCTTCACCATCAGTCCTGTTCCACAGGCTCAGCTTGTGGTCCTGCACCAGTATCACCTGTTTAACCTCTTTCGGCAGTGTAGACAGCTCTTCCACCGTCTTGTTATCTCGACCAATCATCATCGATATAAAACAAATAGCAGCAACAATAAGTTTCATATTTCAAAGTTAGCAAATATGTTCAATCAATTCGGTCTTTAAATAAGAATCAACTATGGAGCTGAATCCTCTCGGCCAGTTGCATGAAATAATCCGTAGACCATATATCTAGCTCGCGAGGATTGTTCAGGAATGGGAGTGCATCTTCTTTGACTTGGTTGATATCAGCTTCGGCCAGACGCTTCCTCAGTTTTTCATTGAATTCTTCAATAGTAATGTCTTGATGGTTAAACTGATAAATTCTCTCATGTAGATGTTCCCAGTCCAGTGGAATTCTGTTGCGCACATACCACTCAAAGTCGTACCAGTCACGCCCCTTTATCCTATTCTTCCATGCCCTGTATACCAAAGCGTGTATTTTTCCGGCAAATAGGCAAGGGAGTGTGACGCAGCGAGTCATGAATGATTTGGGTTGCAGTAGCAGCTTTTGCTCTGTTCCAAACTTTCCCGGAGGTACGGTATCCACTTCTATTTTTACTTTAATTGATTTTTCTGTCTGAAATGAGATGTCATATACATCTGTGGTGTCTTTAAGAAAGGCTGACTCTACCTTGCCGAAATTCTTTTTGTCTTTCTTCTTTATTTCGACTTGGCGTCCGACAAGCGCAAACTGGTCGACAATAGCCTTAAAATAATCTTCAAACCGGAAAGAATCATCTATTTTGAGGAGCGTGAAGTCCATGTCTTCACTGAATCTGTTGAGTCCGTGAAATATTCTCAGGCAGGTTCCGCCATAGAAAGCTGCTTTGTCAAAGAAACCTCCATCCGAAAGTCCAGACAATACAATTTGCTGGGTCACTTCGTATATGGCATTCTGTCTTGCTGCATTTGTGCTCTGGTCATAAGCCGAGAGCATCTTTTCATAAAGTTCATTCATCTTTCAAGGAGATTAACAATTGTTTCAATGGACTTGCTTTTTTTACCAGCTTTTGCGCATTGAATGAATATATTCTTGTCTAAGTTCCAGAAGGCATCCATTTCAAATCTTAAATCTTCTTCAAGAAATTCGCGCGCCTGTGAAACATAGCGCAGGTTTACTCCAGCAGTGGAGATGACAAGATCACACAGTGCCTTCTCTGGACTTGCTATTATAAAAGAACTTTCTTGAGTCTGCTCTTGGCTTATGCCAATAGGGAAATAATCCCTGTTTACGTATGTATAATCAAAAATACCCAATGGATTCTCAAACTTGCGAGAGTGCTTTACAGTCATACTCTGTACCCTTGCAACCCTTTCTGGAATAAGTCCATACCAGCGGAGAGCCGTTTGCAGAGATATGTAGGAAGGGGAGTAGATATGATTTGCCACCAATTCAATGCTTATTCTTTTTTCACTCCATTGCGGGTTCACAACATATAGTCCTCGCTTAAGGCGGAGTAGTTTTCCGCTATGCACAAGGGCTGCTACTTTCTGGTTTGCTCCAGACACTTTCGGGTATAGAGAAGCAACAGTTTCTTTAGTGACGGGCACGCTTCCCAATAATTCTAAAACATCTTTCATATTGCAAATATAGCAAAAGTTTGAACAATAAATGATATTTTACTTGTTTTTCTATACAAATTTTACCCTAAACAAATACTTCTATTTCCAATACTCTTGAAATATGCTGAATTATGGAAATAAAACAAAAAATGATAATTCGGCCAATTAAATGAACTAATGTGAACTTGATGCCGTTTTCCAGGTTTTGGAAATTTGTAAATAAAAAAGAACAAAAGAGAAAAACCAAGTGAAAACAAATAACTAAATACATATTTTTAATATGAAAAAGAAACAATTCTACACAATGCCTCGATTGAAAATCTATGAGGTGAAAACAGAAGGCTTTATCTGTGCAAGCGGAGATGCCGATTCAGAACGAGAAGACTACATCCCTGAAGATTGGGATGAATAAATAACTTCTAAACATCGTGATTATGAAAAAGTATACAATCATATCATTATCATCATTGCTGCTAATAATAATGGCTGCTTTTTCCTGCAGCAAGAGCCTTGACAATTCTGAAGAAGCTCTTCCTCAGAAAAAAGTTAATGCCAACATCCCCGCCAATTTTGCTTCAAGTAAAGTAGTAGCTGATGGCGGTACTGCCACTTTCTCCACTGCTGAAAAAGTATATGTGTATAATAATACAACAAGCACTTTGGACACAGACTATCTGTCTCCTGATGCAGATGGAACAACCGCAAATTTGAAAGGTTCACTTTCAGGCACATATTCTGTGGGCGATAATTTAAAATTGTTATATAACACCACCTCTGAAGGAGTGGCAGACTATACTAACCAAGATGGCACTTTGGAAAATGTTGTGGATGCGGCAACGGCAACCGTAAAGGTTCAAACTGCAGATGCAGAAAGTTTTACTACAAGAACAGCATACTTCGAGAACCTACAGAGTATATTCAAGTTTACCTTTAAGGATGAAGATAATAACATTATTAATGTAAAATCGCTTACTATCCTTTCTGAGAATAATAAACTTCAGAGTTCCTTCAATTTAGTTGAGGAGGCTGTGACTTATGGTGGCATCAATGTTACTTGTAATACTGCTCAAAGTACAGTTTATGTAGCCCTTAGATTTACAAGTAACCCATCTGAGATGATACTATTCTCGGTTATGGATGAGAACGGAAAAGTATATACGGGAAGTAAAACATCTCCAACATCAGGGTTTAAGATAGGACGGTTTTACACCTCAACCGTTTCCGTTAAAGCACATACTTTTACAATTGCAAAAGATAAAAAAGTTTATTTTGCTTTAAGCAATTTATATGATGACGGTGGTATCTATAAATTCCAATCTTGTCCATGGACAGTAAGTGATGGGGGGAGTAACGATTTCTTTGAACTATCAGTAATAAGAAATACCATGGCTTCTTCCGAAAACAGTATAACAGTTAGTGGGATTGAAGGATGGTATGCGCCATCAGATAAAGAGTGGGAAGGATTAAATGAAGGTCATTACGGTGGTTCGGCATCACAGACTTATACACGACATTATATAGACAATAGTAATTATACAATTAGACCATATAAGATAGTAACAGATGAAAAAACAAACAATATTTTTGGTTTGATGTATTTGCCCGACGATTTTACGTATAATGAAGATAGAGCAGAATTGGAACTTGAAGAAAATTATAATTCCTCAACATCAAGATATAAGAAGAACGTTAACCTTTTCAAGTATTTAGCAAAAGGATGTGTTTTCTTCCCTGAATATACTCATTCAAGTGGGTTCAGTCCACAATATGGTGGTAGTTTTTCTAATCTTGTATTTTCTTCAGCCACCAATGGAACTCCCCGTCCTAATTCAAGTAATTCAGGTGGGACTTTAACACCCGTTCCTGTTCGTCTGATTCATGAATAAACCATCAACGGTTAAAACATAAACAGAAATATATCAATAAATATACTACCCATGCAGATATCCATCAACAGCAATTCTTTTGCACCAACAACCAAGCAGTACTTAAAAGAAATATTTAACTCTATTATTGACAACTATGATACCCTTCACTCAGTTCAACTATCAATCAAATCAAAGTATGAACATGAAAGAGAGTTAGCAGAGGATGCTTATAAACCCTTAGATGAGAGTGATTCAAAAACTAAAGAATTATTAGAGCGCATTAAATCAAATAACAATGGCTAATACTAAAGACGAACTTATCGACAAGGAAAATGATAATCGGGACAAAGGGGAACTTATTCCACCCAAAAAGAAAGAACCTGTTGACCCAAATAAAAGGGAGATATTAACAGACTGATGAATTCAACCGCCTGAGTAATATGCAGGCGGTTGATTTCTAAGTATCGCCTGAGTTTTGGAAAACTGAGAAAAAGGTTGTAACTATGTAGTTGAGAATTAGGTAATGATGAACAAGAAAATCGCTGAGAATAAAATAGGGAAGGAGATTCCAGAGCTGACTTTTCTGCTCAAATCTGTGGAAAAGGTGTATGGGAGAAGAGTGGCAACTACAACGGACTTTGAGTCTCTTTCTGTGGTAATTGAGCACGAGATAGGGGAGCTGCTTTCGGCATCCACACTGAAGAGGCTGTGGGGGTATGTCGGGGACAGGAGGGTACCACGGGCAGATACACTGGACATACTCTCAAGGTATTGCGGAAAGAAGGATTTCAAGGATTTCTGCGCCTGTCTGGCAGAAGAGAACGGTGTGGATTCACAGTTCTTCACGGAAAGGTATATCAGAACTGCTGACCTTTTATCCGGGGACAGTTTGACACTCGGATGGGTGCCTGACCGCCTGGTAAGGGTGCTGTATCTGGGGAAAGGCCGGTTCCGGGTGATTTCAAGTGCCAATTCAAAACTGAAGGCCGGGGATGAATTTGAAGCAGATGGCTTTTTGCTCAATTTCCCGCTGTATATCACAGCAATTTATCGCGAAGGAGAAGTGCTGCCGTCATATGTAGCGGGCAGGGTGCACGGGCTTTCCGTGCTGGAGAAACACTGATATTGGCGGGAAATGTATCTTTTACAATTAACACTTTTAGAATAGGGATTTAGGCAATGATTTCACTTTTCAAAAAGTGTTTTGTATTTTTATAGTTGATATGTTTAAGACTCTGAGGTTTTTCACTGTAGCTCTCGCTGTTTCCGTTTTATCTTCGGTGGCAGGGGTGATGACAGGCTGCTCTGGCGATCCTAGCCTGGAAGGGCTTGGAATGCCGGAGTTTGTGAGCGTATCGGCACAGGCGGAGGAGAATTCCCTGCTGTTGAGCTGCACATACAAAGGTCGGGGAGTGGGAATGTGCGGATTTGTGGTTACCAGGGAAGGACAAGTGGTGAAGAGGCAGGAGGCCAGTACCCGGAGCGATGGGGCGTTTTCTCTGACTGTCAAGGATCTGGAGTATGAAACAGATTATACTTACTACGCCTGGATATCAAACGGCTCTGAGGAAATCCACTCGAATACGGGTGATGTGCGTACAGAGCAGAAGCCGTTGCCCGCTACGGTGTTTGTCAGTGTATCTGCCAACGCGGACGTGAATTCCATCACTTTGACCTGCACTTATGACGGGGTGGAAACTGACAATTGCGGATTTGTGCTGACCAAGGATGGAGAAGTAGTCAAAAAACAGAAGGCTGAATCTACTGGGGAAGGCAGTTTTTCACAGAAATTTGATGATCTGGACTATGATACGGAATACGGCTATTACGCTTGGATAGTAAATGGAGAAGAAGAAATCCACTCGAATACAGGAACGGTGCGTACAGAGCAGAAACCGGTGATTGCTCCTACGATTAAGGAAGTGTCTTTTGAGGCGGATGAGAATATTTTGACGTTGAGATGCACTTACGAAGGTGACGGAGTGGATGGCTGGGGCTTCTATTTTAACGGTGGGAAGATGGGGGCAGAGGTTATCACGGACGGGGCATTTTCTTTGGTTGTAAAGGATCTTGAATACGATACAGATTATGAATTCCAGGCATATATTACCACAGGGCAGACGGAGGTCAAGTCTGATGCTGTCATTGCCCGTACCGGTAAGATGGCTTCCATTCCTATTCCAGATGAGGCATTCAAGGCATATATCATGAGCCGCTATGATATTGACAAGAACGGAAAGCTTAGTATGGAAGAGGCGGAGAAGATTATAAAACTGGACTTTAATACCTATGACCTTAAGATAAAATCGCTTGAGGGCATAGAATACTTCACCAATCTTGAATACCTAAAAGCTGTAGGATACGATGATAGCCGGAGGGGAGAGTTAAAGAATATCAGTCTTAGCAAAAACACAAAATTGTTAACCCTGATCTGTTATTTCAACAAGTTGGAAACTTGTGACTTAAGGAACTGCAAATTGATAAAATACATTGATTTCAGTTCTAACATGCTGTCTAGTATGACCGAAGATGGCGCCTATATAGATTTGGGCGAAAACCCAGCCCTGGAGTATCTGGACTGCCATTCAAATGAAAGTTTTACTGTGTTTCTGCGAAATAATACAGCACTTAAATACATAGACTGCAATCATACGATGGGGCAAGAGTATTTCGGAGGATGTTCTTCTCTCGAATATCTCGACTGCAGTTACTGTCAGGTCGTTTTGAGTTTGAACATAGCCGGTTTGAAAAAATTGACCACCCTCAAGTGTGAAGGTAACTGGAGTCTCCAATACTTTGATGCATCCGGTTGCGAAAACCTGGTGTTTGACCAACGCTTATTGGACAGCTTTGCCGTTCTGTATTTTTTCTCTTTTAATGTAAGAGGTTGCAAAAAGCTGACATCTTTTGACTTCAGCAACAAGGGCGTGGCTATGAACAATATTGATTTAAGAGACTGCATAAACCTGAAGACTGTCAAGTGCAACGGATGTGTTGTTGATATACTCGACGTAAGAGGTTGCACGGCTTTGACAGAGCTTGAGTGCTGCGATAACTGGCTTTATGAACTGGATGTAAGTTCGCAGAAGAAATTGAACCTGAAGGCATGGCCTCAAGGCAGAATTGATTTTGAGAAACTTTGGATTGGAAACGGGGGAGAGTACCATTTTTATAATTCCGATGGTGCGGAGATAGACCCTGCCGATTACGGAACAGAGGTAATAGTAAAGGAGTAGGGCTATGGTGGACGAATCCGGATTTTTGTTTGTGTCTTCCGTTAAAGAGACGTGGGGAGTGGGAACACCTGAAAGGATAGGTGGTTCCCTGACCGGATGGTCCGAGGTGTGGCTGGTGGAAAGTGACGGTAAGTTCCGTGTGCTTAAATCGCTGAAGCCCAACTATAGAGGGCTTCCACTCTATGAGAGGCTCCTTAAGAAGGAATATGACATAGGCTCATCAATTGAGCACAGCAATATTTGCCGGACATACGCATTCATCAATCATCCTGAACTGGGAAACTGCATAGAAATGGAGTGGGTGGACGGCAGGAGTCTGGAAGAGATAAGCACCGATAGCCGAAAGGATCCTGAACTTGCCCGCAAAATAATACTGGAAATATGCGATGCACTGATTTGCATCCATTCCCATCAGATGGTGCATCAGGATCTGAAGCCTTCCAATATACTAGTGACCCATAATGGCAATAATGTGAAAATCATAGACTTCGGACTTTCATTGCAGGATTGCCAGAGTGAACTTAAGATATCGGGAGGGACAAAGTCCTATGCAGCACCGGAACTGAGCGAGGGCAAGATGGCAGATGTCCTCAGTGATATATATTCTCTGGGCAAGGTTATCGAACAGATTACTCCGCGATATGGAAAGGTGGTCAAAAAGTGCTGCCGTCTGGATCCGAAGGAGAGGTATATGTCTGTAAAAGACGTAAAAGAAGCAGTTCTCAAAAATGGCGGGGAAAGGTCTTGGATTCTGCCTGTAGCTATTGCAGCGGCAGCGGTGATTCTGGTATTGATGCTGTATAACCTTAAGGGTATGAAAGAACCATCCGCGATCGCCGAGGATCCTGTTAAACCTACCGCGGAGGCAGTGGAAACGGTAGTCGTAAGGGACAAAGAAGAACCTTTGCATCATACTCCTGATGCAAACTCCCAAAAGAAACAGGACCCATCAAGCCAGGCGGAAAAGGCAAAGACTGAAGAAAAGGCCGGGAAGATTGAGAAGATTGAAGACGAGACGGACCTGGACGATTTGTTTGACTCTGTAACTGAACTGTTTGAAGAAAAGGAGGCAGACAAATGAAGCGGATGGCAAGATATATTCTGGCTCTGTGTCTTATAATGGTTTGCTGCTCTGCCTTTGGCCAGAGACGTGATGCCAGAGACAGGGCACTTGACCGGTATGAGACAGTCTGCGACAGACTCATTGAGCTCAGAGATGCCCTCCGTCGCGGAGAAACCATATCCTCCCAGGAAGTATCGTCCCTTCAGGCGGAAGTGCGCAGCATACGTTCCAATCTCCAGAGAAGTCCGGAAGGATTGACTGAGGAGCAGATAAGGCGATTCAACCGCATCCGCCGCCGCTATAACTACGGATATGAAATTGCGGAACTCTCACTGACAAAGGCTGTTCCGGCCGATTCTCCTGAAGCGGAAAAGGCCAAGGACCTTCAGCTAGACAGCCGTACTTCTTATAAGTGCAAACTTTATGACTTGGGAAAAACCGGATTCCTTTTCCTTGCCCAGGTATCGCCGGTTCCGGACATGTCTTTTGGACTGAGCTTGGGCATTCTCAAGGGCAATTTCGGAGGCTATGTGTCAGCACTAAGCAATTTTAAGTCTAAAAGTGCAAGCATGGATTGCCTCAGCGACGGAACTTCGGCCGGTAATCCGGTCTGGGTGTCCGGACGTCAGGAAAAGACAAAGATGAGAGTTACAGCCGGCGGAATATTCCGGGTGGCTGAAAACGTAAGCCTCCTTGCCGGAGCCGGTTACGGCACAAGAAAACTACTTTGGGAAAATACCGGCGGAGACTGGATGAGGGTAACAGATCGCTCTTATTCAGGCGTAGCTGCAGAAGCAGGTGCCCTTTTTACATTAGGAAGGCGAGAGTCCGTCTGCCTCAGTACAAAGGTAGGGACTATCGCCTTCAAGTATATAGACTTCTCAGTGGGTATAGGATACCGCTTCTAATTTAGTCCTGTGAAAAGTCGCGTATAATCTTCTTGATGTCTGCAGGGTTGAGGTGGCCGTAAACCTTTTCTCCAACCATAGCAACAGGAGCAAGGCCGCAGGCTCCGACACATCTGAGGCAGTCAAGTGAGAATCTTCCGTCTTCCGTGGTTTCACCCACATCGATACCCAGAGTTCTCTTGAATTCTTCCAGGATCTTCTCAGAACCCCTTACATAGCAAGCGGTTCCAAGGCAAACTGAAACAGGATGCTTGCCTTTTGGAGTCATGGTGAAGAATGCGTAGAAGGTAACCACTCCGTAAACCCTGCTGACAGGGATATTGAGTTTCTCGGCGATTATGGCCTGTACTTCCATTGGAAGGTAGCCGACCGTGTGCTGGGACTCGTGAAGTATGTTGATAAGCTCGCCAGGCTTGTTTCCGAATTTGTCACAGATAGCCTTTATCTTTTCAACGACTGAGCTGCATAATTTTTCTGCCATGTCTTTTCTGTTTTAGGCTAATACTTAATTGTTTTATCTGAGTAATGGGTGTGGAGAAGGGCATGTGCCTTTTCGCTGAGAGGCTTGCCGAAATATTTCTCGTACATCTCAATGATACTCTTGTTTTCGTGGCTCTTTCTCAGAGGCATGTTCTGGTCTTCCTCGTAGATTGCTCTCTGGCGGGCCTTTATAACCTCGAAGTCACCGTGATGGAGTGGCTGTCCGCCGCCGCCGATGCAGCCGCCAGGGCAGGCCATTATTTCAATCACGTGGTACTTGCACTTGCCTGCACGGATCTCTTCCATAAGCTTGCGGGCGTTTCCAAGGCCGTAGGCTATTGCAACATTGAGGGCGAAACCGTCGAAATCGATGGTGGCGGTCCTGAGGCTGTCCATACCTCTTACTTCCTCGAAGTCTATCTTAGGAAGAGGCTTCTTGGTGTAAAGCTCGTATGCGGTTCTGAGAGCTGCCTCCAGCACGCCTCCGGTAGAACCGAAGATTGCTGCAGCGCCGGTGCTCTCTCCGAGAGGATTGTCGAAATCCATATGAGGCAGGGTCTCGAAGTTGATGTTTGCCCTACGGATGAGGGTTGCAAGCTCCCTGGTGGTGATGGAATAGTCGACATCCGGGTTGCCGTTAGTTGAAAATTCCGGTCTCTGGCACTCGAATTTCTTTGCAAGACAAGGCATTACGGAAACCACTACAAGTTTCTCCCTTGGAATGCTCATCTTCTCTGCCCAGTAGTTCTTGGCAATGGCTCCGAACATCTGCTGAGGTGAACGGGCTGTTGACGGATACTTGAGGAGATCCGGGAAGTTGTGCTCGTAGAAGTTAACCCAAGCCGGGCAGCAGGAAGTCATAAGAGGAATTGGAACGCTCTTGTCTCCATTAAGGAATTTGGAAAGTCTTTCCAGAAGCTCGCTGCCTTCCTCCATGATGGTGGCGTCGGCTGAGAAGTCGGTATCGAAAACGTAATCGAAGCCGAGGTCTTTAAGAGCCGCAACCATCTTGCCGGTAACTATGCTGCCTGGAGCGTTGCCGAATTCTTCTCCGAGAGCAACCCTTACCGCAGGGGCAACCTGAACGATAACGGTCTTTTCAGGATTCTCGAGATCATCTATAAGCTGGTCAGTATAAGTTCTTTCTGTAAGGGCGCCCACAGGGCATACTGCAACGCACTGGCCACAGTATGTACAGTCTGTATCCTTGAGCATCTTGTTGAAAGAAGGAGCTATTGTGGTGTTGAATCCTCTTCCAACGGCTCCGAGGGCTCCAACTGTCTGATAGACGTTGCACATTGTCTCGCACCTGCGGCAATAGATGCATTTGTCCATATTCCTTATGATGGAAGCTGTCATCTCCTTCTTCCTCAGCGACAGTTCTCCGGCAAACGGAGTCTCGTTTATGGAAAGATGCTGGGTTACAGCCTGGAGCTCGCATTTTCCGCTCTTTGGGCAGGTAAGGCACTCGTTAGGATGGTCGCTGAGCATGAGCTCGATGACGGTCTTGCGGGCCCTGATAACCCTGATGGAGCTGGTCTTAACCTCCATTCCTTCAGTGCAGGCGGTGCTGCAGGCCGGGGCGAGGTTTCTCCTGCCTTTCACTTCTACAACACATACGCGGCAGGATGCAGGATGGTTGTCTGCGCAGGTTCCCTTGAGGTTCATGTGGCAAAGGGTAGGGATGACGATTCCTATGCTCTTGGCCGCGTCGAGTATCGTAGTGCCCTCAGGAACAACTACTTTATGATTATCAATAATCAGTGATATATTCTGTTTCATAAGTTGGCGGTTTTAGATAACTGAAACTGCTTTGAACTTGCATCTGGACATGCACATTCCACACTTGATGCACTTTGAGAAAATGATTGCATGAGGTTTCCTAGGGAGACCTTCGATGGCTTCAGCCGGGCAGCCGACTGCACAGGCGTGGCAGCCGATACACTTTTCAGGATTGATCATGTATGTCAGCAGGGCCTTGCACTGCTTAGCGCGGCACTTCTTGTCCTTTACGTGTTCAACGTACTCGTCGTAGAAATTGTTAAGGGTGGAAAGGACAGGGTTAGGAGAAGTCTGTCCGAGTCCGCAAAGCGCTGTGTCCTTGATGACTCCGGCAAGAGTCTTGAGTTTGTCCAGATCCTGCATGGTTCCGTTTCCGGCTATGATCTTGTCCAGGATTTCCAGCATCCTCTTGTTTCCGATACGGCAAGGAGTACATTTACCGCAGGATTCTCCCACGATGAAATCCAGGTAGAAACGGGCTACTGAAACCATACAGTTGTCTTCGTCCATTACAATCATACCTCCGGAACCCATCATGCTTCCGGCAGCTGTAAGGGTGTCGAAATCAATAGGGGTATCCAGGTGCTTCTCTGTAAGGCATCCTCCTGAAGGACCTCCGGTCTGAACGGCCTTGAACTGCTTTCCTCCCTTGATGCCGCCTCCGATATCAAAGATAACTTCTCTCAGAGTGGTTCCCATAGGGACCTCGATCAGACCGACGTTGTTGATCTTTCCGGCAAGGGCAAACACCTTGGTTCCCTTGGACCTGTCGCTTCCGATGGAAGAGAACCAGTCTGCTCCCTTATTGATTATAATAGGAATGTTGGCAAGGGTTTCCACGTTGTTGACGTTGGTAGGCTTGCCGTTGTATCCGCTTTCAGCAGGGAATGGCGGTTTGAGGGTAGGTTCTCCTCTTCTGCCTTCCATAGAGTGGATCAGTGCGGTTTCCTCTCCGCAAACGAACGCTCCGGCACCGTATCTGATGTTGATGTCGAATGAGAATGAAGTACCCAGAATCTTCTTTCCAAGGAGACCGAGCTCCCTTGCCTGCTTGATGGCAATCTTGAGACGCTCAACTGCAAGAGGATATTCGGCTCTGATGTAAACCAGGCCGTGAGTGGCACCGATTGCATATCCGCAGATAGCCATGGCCTCGACGATGGAATTAGGGTCTCCCTCCATGATGGAGCGGTCCATGAATGCTCCAGGGTCTCCCTCGTCAGCATTGCAGACCACGTATTTCTCCTTAGACTGGTTCTTGGAAGCAATCTCCCACTTCAGACCGGTAGGGAATCCTCCGCCGCCTCTTCCTCTCAGGCCGGACTTCTTGATTTCATCTACTACGGCTTTTGGACTGCGGTTGAGCAGACAGTCTGCGAGAGCAAAATAGCCGTCGCGAGCAATATACTCCTCAATGTCCTCAGGATCAATCAGTCCGCAGTTCCTTAAGGCGATTCTTACCTGCTTGCGGTAGAAATCCATGTGCTTGGAGTCGGATACTGTAGTCTTCCGTTTCGGATCTACATACAGCAGCCTGGTGACTCTCTTTCCGCCGATAATGTGGCTGGTAAAGATCTCTTCCGCATCCTCAGGCTTAACCTTTGTGTAGAAAGTATTGTCAGGTATTATTTTTACGATAGGGCCTTTTTCACAGAAACCGAAGCAGCCTGTAGTGATAACTTCAACCTTGCCTTCAAGATTGTTCTCTGCAATAAGTTTCTTGAAATTCTCGGCGATATGGTGGCTTTCAGAAGCCTTGCAGCCTGTTCCTCCGCAGGTCAGGATCTGCATTTTCGGTGTTCCCTTCTTGAGACCGCAGCATACAGAAGAGTCCTGATGGTCGCTCTGTTCACGGGGTTTGAGATGAACACTCGCTTTTTCACGGATTTTCTTCAAATCCTCAATAGACGATATTTTCATAAAAATCGATAATGCTTTTCATTATTGTTTTCGGGGCATAAAGATAAGAGAAATTCTTTAATTTCTTAATAGTTTTCCAAGAAAATATGTAAAATCACAAGGATTTCACATTCAAAAACCTTCCAATCTGAAATAAAAACCATGAATAGAGGCCTTTCTTTTGAGGTTATTGCTAAATTTTTGTTACAAAGTGCTGATAACCGGGACTTCAAATAACACTGGTCCGGTTTGGTTTTTACTTTTGCACCACGAAATGAACGAAAAAATAATCGAACATTATAACATTTAAAATTCAAGATCATGAAAAAGGTATTGTTTATCGCTGTTGCAGCTCTTGCATTCGTAGCTTGCAAGAACAACACTCCTGCACAGGAGGCTGCTGCTGAGGCTACCGAGGCTGCTGCTGAGGTAACTGAGGTTGCTACTGAGGTTGCCGCTCAGGCTGATTCTACTGTTAACGCTGCTTCTGAGGCTGTTGAGGCTGAGGCTAACAAGGTAGAGGAAGCTGCTAATAAGGTAAAGGATGGTGCAGAGGCCGTTAAGGGTGCCGTTGAGGCTGTAAAGGACGCTGCTGAGACCATCAAGAAGTAATTTGACTTTTTGACCTTACAGTTTGACGGATGGCTAAAACAGCCATCCGTTTTTGTTTAGGCCCGGTTTTTGCAAAATTTGCATTCGTAGCATTATTTTTTTACTTTTGAATTGTAAACAATTTATTAACCCTTAATACTTCACTGTTATGAAAAAGATCATTGCTATGATGTGCGCAGCATTGTTCATGTTCGGCGGAACTTACGCACTTGCTTCAACTGCTTCTGTATCAGAGCCTCAGACCCTTGAGAAGAAGGCTAAACCTGACAAGAACAGAAAGGTTGATACCAAGAACAAGAAGACTGACACTAAGACTGACACTAAGACTGACACTAAGACTGACACTAAGACCGACAAGAAGACTGACAACAAGAAAGAGCAGAAGGACAGCGGTAAGTCTGATACCAGCAAGAAATAGTTTTCTTTTGTAATAAAAATGAAACGGGACGGATTTGATCCGCCCCGTTTTTTGTTTTCGCTCCGTGAGACTAGAAGAGAGCAGTTACCTTGTCAATGACTTCAGTGGCGCTGCAGTCAGGAGAAAGAACCAGGTCTGCCTTTGCGTTTACATAGTTGAATTCTTTCTTGAAACGCTTTTCTCCACCTCCGGTGACATTCAGCATTATGGTCTGCTCCGGATTTACCTGCCCGTCCTTAATGGCTTTGATCAGACTCATAACTGCCACTCCGGCAGCAGAATAGATATCTATGCCTTCAAGCTCCTCGAACAGTTCGCAGGCTTGGGTGAGTTCTCCGTTGGTGACTTTCTGGAAGTCTCCGTTACTCCATTTCAGAACGTCGAACAATCCTCCGGCTATGGAATAAGGCGGTTTACGGTTGCTAAGAACAGGAGCCTTTATCTGCAGAGCCTTGATCCTGCCCTCATTTTCATCCATCGGAAGAAGGGCGCGGCTGTCGGCCTTCCAGGCGTCATACATAGGAGTGAACGGAACGTTCTGGGAAGGAATCAGTTTCATTATGTGGTCACCGAACCTACCGTCTTCCTTTAGCCTCAGGTTGGCTTCGTAAGCGGCAATCGTACCGGTTCCGCTTCCCACAGCCTGGAAATAGACGTCAGGAATCCTGCCAATCACATGAGCTGCTGACAAAACGGTGGTACCCATTCCGTCTCTTCTGGCCACGTTTTTGGCTCCTCCCTCTTCCATGAAAAGAGGGGATGCGTTCAGTTTGGCAGCCAGGGCTATCGCATCGAAATAGTCGCTTCCCTTCGGGGAGCAGATAACTTTTACACAGTCGTTCAGCCTGTCTTTGAACCAGAGAGCGTCCAGATTGTCTTCAGGAATCGCTATCACCAGGGGGATGTTGTTGTCTGAGCAAACCTGGGAGAATGCCCTTGCGGTGTTGCCGGCAGAAGCTACAACCAGAATCCTCTTGTTGTCTGCAGCCAGTCTTCCGCATACTGAATAAGCCTCGGTTTCCTTGAAAGAGCAGGTGCGCATAGTGGCGCCTTTTTCCGGCCACCATCCACTGAAGGTTATGTAGAGATTCTTCAGTCCCAGCTTCTTAGCCAGATGTTCGCTTTTGTAGGTAACAGGAGCGCAAGACCCCTTGAGGGCCCGGCTTACAGGGAGCCAGTCGGAGAACCTGTAGATTCCGAAAGACGAATCCTTGAAGTCAATCTGCTTCTTGTCATAGATGGCCCTGACAAGTGAGGGGCGGGAGTCCTCCGGATCGGCCATAAGCCATCCAGTGTCATCGAATACTCTGTGGGTCAGGCAGTTTTCCAGGCGGTAGCTAGTCGGTTTGATTTCCATATCATTTAGTTTTATCATTATTTTTCAATATTCTCGCAGACTATTTCGGCAAAGTCCTTGACAGGAACTTCCGCCTTGCTTCTGATGGCTCTGTAGCACATAGGGCAGGCGGTGACAATCTCGTCAGGATTCTCCGCCATCAGGCTTGTTACAGAACTCTCGGCGATCTTTGCCTTGTCTTTCTCGTCCAGGGTCAGGGTGCCCATGCTATAGCCGCAGCAGATGCTCTCATCCCTTTCCTTGGAGGCTTTTTTCAGCTCGGCGACGGAACTGAGGACGTTTCTAGGCTCTTCGTATATTCCGCAGCCTCTGCCAAGTTCGCAAGGATCGTGGTAGACTATCGCTGAGGAGGATTTGGAAACTTTCAGTTTTCCTTCCTTAATGAGCCTGTCGACCAATTGTGTGTAATGTATCACCTCGATGCCCTTGAGCGAATATTCTTCCTTGAAGATTTTCAGGCAGATAGGGCAGGAAACCAAAAGTGTGGTGCATCCTGATTCCCTTATTATCCTGCTGTTGGCCTGGATGGTCTTTTGAGCGGCTTCTGTCCTTCCGGCAAGCATCAAAGGCCTTCCGCAGCAGATACCCTCGTTTCTGTCCATGAACTCGTAGTCCTGGCCGCTGGCCTTGAGTATGGTCTCCACGGACTTTATGATAACCGGGGTGAGATGACTCATGCAGCCGGCAAAATACAGGATCTTTCCGCCGGCTTTTCCAGCCAGGTTCGCGGAACTCTTGGAGGATGCGTCCTCCAGATATGAGTAATCACACTTTATATTATTGTTCTGTGTTTCCCTCAATGCCCTTCTGATGGCAGGGGAGTTCACTCCCACAGGGCAAAGCGCATGGCACTTGCCGCACATCAGGCACTTGTCTGCTATCTCCCTTGTTTTCCTCTTGTTATGCCTGCGCAAGAAGCGTATGAAATAAACGGAGGAGTATTTTAGATTCTTCTTTTGGACGTTCATAGGGCAGGCATCCAGGCAGAGTCCGCAGCTTGAACAGGCGTAGATTTCAGCCTCGGCGAATCCCTTGCGTGGCTTGCGAACCTTCAGGCCGGCATTTCTCATAAGTATGAGGAGCGGCTCTGTCAGGATGTGCATATAGCGCGAGAACGGCATAGCAAGGAAGAACAGTCCAAGGCAGATGGAATAGGCCCACCAGGTAGGAAGGAAATTCAGCTCGTTTCCGAAGAAAGCCCTGAAAACCCAGTTTAGAGGTCTGGTGAGGAATCCGCCACCGCTGAGGTCTGCCGTAAATCCTTCTGCCAGAAGCCTCAGAGGAAAGATGAGCCACAGGCTGTACAAAGCTACGCGGTCAGCCAGGGATGGTTTGGTAGTATGCCTCATTCCCAAGGCTATGGACCTGACTCTCTTGAACATGGCTAGACCGATACCGCTTAGTACATAAAGCAGCAGAAAGTCCATTATGAAGAAGAACACTGAGCCCCTTAGGGTTTCATGAGCTGGATTGATCCATATAAAGAATCTGTAGAAGATAGGGTAGTAAAGCGATCCTTCCGTCAGTCCGGAAAGGTGTCTTGGCGCAAATAACCATACCTCGATATGTCCAACCACGATGAGCAGGAACCATCCGAAGGCGATCGCCGAGTGCATGTATCCGAGAAGGGGTTTCCTCTTCCATATCTTGGTGTGCAACAGGCAGTCGCAGAAAATATCCTTGATATTCTTCCAGGCTGTCTTCGGGTTGAATAAAGACTTTAGAAGCTTGATCCTGTCTTCTCCGGTCAGATGATAAAGAATCCTGACAAGACCTATGAAAAGGTAGACCAGGATGAAGCTTATTCCGATAACGAACGGCAGTACAAAATGATTGTAGCTGTTGGGATAACGGTCGATGATCCCTTCCGGAGATATCTGCAGTATGTTTGATGTCAGAAGATAGATCATTTTCCGTAGATTTTTTGGATTGACAATATCAGGTGGCGGGTGTTGATCCCCCTTGGGCACACCATAGTGCATTTACCACACAACATGCAATGATTCAGGAGTTTGACGGCATCATCGCTGAGCCCGTTCTGAAGAGAAAGGATGGCCTTCCTTACGCTGGTATCTTCAAAGGCTCCGGCAGTGCAGCTGGCTGAGCAGCTGCCGCAGGCCATGCATTTGAGCACGTCCGGCTCAAGGGCCGCCAGAGAGAGGAATTTCTCCTTGTCTGCCTTGTCCAGGTTGATTCTGGAACTTGGGCTGAAACTGAAACCGAAGTCTATCATTTCCTGAAGTTTTCTTTAATGTACCGGTCTATTTCCATAGCGGCGCTGCGGGCCTCGTGAAATGTGTCCGGAAGAGTCTTGGGACCGGTGCAGGCTCCAGCATAGAACAGGCCCGGAAGCTTGCTCTTCTGGAGGGAGAGGAAACCATCCCTTGAAGAGAAGAATCCGTCTTCTTCCACACTGAGATTCAGCTGTCTGCCCACTTTGTGACCCGCCTCGGAAGGCCTCATTCCGGCCATCAGTACCAAGCGGTCCAACGTAACTTTAACAGGCCTGCTGGAGAGAGTGTCTTCCGCTTTTACAAGCAGCCTTCCTTCGGAAGTTTCAGCAACTTCACTCACTCTTCCCCTGATGAACCTGATACCGGCTTTCTGGGCTCTGAGATAAAGGTCCTCGTAGTGGCGTCCGAACATTCTAAGATCCATATAGAAGCAATAAACATTTGCTTCAGGGTAAAGCTCTTTGGTCTCTATGGCCTGCTTTACCGCGGTTGCGCAGCAGACCTTGGAGCAGGCTGGATTGCCGGCTTTTTCGTCTCTTGAGCCCACGCAGTGGACGAAGCCGATGGCTTTTGGAGCAGGGGAGAAGGTCTTGCCTTCCCTGAAGACTTGCTCTA
>JAEEGF011247984.1_pt1 | contig 19941 bp, 15 predicted proteins | sample 9134171 | NCBI WGS metagenome assembly JAEEGF01 (sample SAMN16246542, study PRJNA631951) | gut metagenome | biome: gut microbiome; feature: rumen; material: AP-attached | host: Bos | place: Iran: Karaj | collected 2018-10
ACAAGCTCCTCGCGGTCAACCTCCTCGCACAGCCGTTTTATACTTTCCTTGTAGTGAACCGCCAATTTCTCCGTTCTCTCGCCTATCGGTTCAGAGGAAGTCAAGTTTGTCATTTTTTATCTCGGTTATTTGATTTATTCTACGTTTACCTTTCCCTTCACGATGTATATCTCGCTCGCGAGCTCAGGGAAAAGCCCCTTCATGTCATTTCTCAGCTGCTGCGCCTCAGTTGTGGTCTCGCAATTGCCGACTCTCACCTTCCAGAATGGAGACTGGTAGCTGACATACACTGGGAGTTTAGGCGCCTTCGATCTGATTTGCTGAACCACGTTCTGCGCGTCTGCCTTGGCCGTGCGCTGGTTGCTCGAGAACACCTGCACTCTATAGCCCTGCACCGACCTGTTGCCCACGCCCATTCCTGCCGCGCTGCTTCTATCCGATGCCACCTTGTGCTTCTGCTCCATCAGCTTCTCGAGCCTTGGGTCCATGTTCAGTATGACCACACCCTTCGTCTTGTCCGATGAGTCTCTAAGCGCTTCCAGGAATTGTCTTTCTGCCGGAATCTTAGGCTCTGCATCATCCTTAAGCATTTGCGCCGTAGAAGAAGCCGCCATGACAGAAAGCATTGCTACGAATATGATTTTTAGCCTTTTATTAAGCATCAATGTACCTAATGTGTTGATTTTGTGCCACAAAGTTATCATTTATTTTTATCTTTGTCATACATATAATGAGTAATAACGCCTTTTTGAAGGTAAAATGAAACGGTTCGCTGTTGTAGTCGCTGGAGGTAAGGGTTTAAGAATGAATAATTTAATCCCTAAGCAATTTTTGTGTCTTAATGGCACGCCCATATTAATGCGGACTATAAACAGGCTGAAGTCTTTCGACCCATCGATCAGCATAATCGTAGTGCTGCCAAAGGAGCAAATCGGATACTGGAAAGATTTGTGCGGCAAGTACGGATTTATAACAGAACACACTGTCACAGAAGGAGGTCCAACAAGATTCTTCAGTGTAAGCAACGGCCTTAAAATGGTGGAGAGCGACTCTGTCGTCGCGATTCACGACGGCGTCCGTCCGTTCATAAGCGACAGTGTGCTGAAAGACGCATACGAGACAGCCGAGTCTGAAGGCTCTGCGATTCCTGTCATCCCGCTCATAGACAGCATCCGCTCCGTGGACGAGAACGGCGACTCACACGCCGAAGACCGCTCCGTATTTCGACTCGTCCAGACACCGCAAGTGTTCAGGACAAACCTTATCAAAGATGCTTTTCTCAAAGCAGCGGCATCCGATGAAGAAACCCAATCGTCTTTCACCGACGATGCTTCTGTTTTTGAATACGCAGGCGGAAAAATCAGTCTTGTCGGCGGCGACCCGGACAATATAAAAATCACATCGCCAAAGGATCTGGAAACAGCTTCAGTCATAGTGAAAAGATACGAATAAACGAGGAGGAAGATGGCACAAGGAACATTTAAATCAAGCATAGGAACATTCGCCGCCGTGGCTGGCTCGGTCGTCGGGCTCGGCAATATCTGGAGATTCCCGTATCTCGCAGGCGAAAACGGAGGCTTCGCTTTCCTCATCGTTTATCTGTTCGTCAGCCTGCTGGTATCGTTGCCAGTGATGCTCTCCGAGTTCTCCATCGGACGCAGCCAGAGGTGCAACGCGATGCGCTCGTTCAAGCAGATTTCCGGTGGTCCATGGTTTCTGACCGGCATGCTTGGCGTGGCGACAGCCTATGTCATCGACTCTTTCTACATGGTTGTGGGCGGATGGTCGCTGGAGTTCCTCAGAAAGTCCGTCATGAACGAATTTTCGGGAATTTCTCCGGAGAGGATGACTGAAGAATTCAACGCTTACATAGCCGACGGAACCGGACCTGTGATCTGGGCGTTAGTGTCGCTTGTTCTTGCCACGACAATAATCATACTCGGTGTAAGCAAAGGCATAGAGAAGATGAACAAGATAATGATGCCAACGCTCGTCCTGATTCTCGTCATACTGGTTATAAACTCGATTTTCTTCCTGCCCAACTCGCAAGCCGGCATAGACTTTCTTCTGCATCCGGACTTCAGCAAAATCACATTCAAGACGCTGCTTGCCGCCGTGGGACAATCGTTCTTCTCTCTGTCTCTCGGCATGGGGGCGATGCTGACCTATGCATCGTATATACAAGAGAAGGAGCATCTGCCATCTACCGCTCTGCGTGTCATGATTTTCGATTCGTCCATTGCTCTTTTGTCCGGTCTCGCGATATTCCCCGCGGTATTCTCGTTCGGCATAGACCCGTCAAGCGGACCGCACCTGCTGTTCCTCACGATGCCGAATATCTTCCAGCAAATAATAGGAGGACAATTCCTGTCCATCATATTCTTCCTTTTCGTATTCCTGGCAGCCATCACATCGCAAGTGTCGCTGCTTGAAGTGGTGACGGCGTTCGTGTCGGAAGAACTGAAAATAAAACGATGGAAGGCCGCGATATGGCTGCTCCTGACAATGGGTATAACAGGAAGCATGTGCGCCCTGTCGCAATCGGACATGGACATATTCGTTTTCAACGGTCATTCCTTGTTCGACATTTTCGACTATGTGTCGTCTAACTACATGCTGCCAATCGGCGGACTGCTCATCGTGATATTCGCAGGAAGAATTATGCCCGAGCGAATATTGCGAAGCCAATTGACAAACGGCAACGAAAAGAATACTTTGGGTTATACGGTGATAAAATTCCTCATACGATATGTTTCTCCAATCTTCATATCGCTTATGTTCCTTGATTTAATCGGACTTATCAAATAAAAATAGAAATGTCTAAAAGCATTGTGTTTTCAGCAAAAAACGTTGTTGTCAGAAAAGAATTGAACACCATATTGAGCGGCATAAACATAGAGTTAGCCCAAGGTGAGCTCGTGGCACTCGTAGGGTCGGCAGGAAGCGGCAAAACGACTCTTGGGCAATTGGTTTCCGGCGATATTGACGCTTATGACGGCGAGATATATGTAAGACAGTCGCTGAAAAGGACATTCGTGTCGCAGCAAGACAATTTCTTCTCGATGACAGGCATGAGTCTGACATATTACGGGCAGCGCTATGAATATTCCGAAGAAATCGAGGAAATTCCGATTGTAGGAAAGTGGATTGACAAGATTCTGGCAAACACAGAAGGCAGGAAAAACAAAAAGAGGGTTTTTGAAGAGATGAACATTAATCCTTTGCTGGAAAGGAATCTAATGCAGCTAAGCAACGGAGAGAGGAAACGGACACAAATAGCATTAGCACTGCTTGAGGATAACGACATGTATGTATTCGACCAGCCGTTCCTCGGACTTGACACAGCCACACGCGAAATCCTCAGGAAAGCCCTGAAGACACTGAAAGAAAATGACAAAACCGTGTTCCTGATATGCGGAGCAAAAGAAGTTCCAGACTTTTCGGACAGAGTTGTTCTGCTGGACAAAGGAGGCATAAAAGGCACGATGAAAACAGAAGACTACATCGAAAGCATAAAACCAAAGGAAGAAGAAATACCTTCATTCGACGACATAGACCTGCCGCTGCCAATAAACCGCCCAGAATACGAATTCATCGTGAAAATGAACGACGTGCATGTGACTATGCAAGGAGAGACATTGCTCAGCGGCATCAACTGGGAAGTGCGCGACCACGAAAGGTGGCTACTCGCCGGACACAACGGCTCAGGCAAATCAACACTCCTTAGTCTGATAACGGCTGACAATCCGCAGGCATACACAAACGACCTCTCCTTGTTCGACAGGAAAAGAGGAAGCGGAGAGAGCATCTGGGACATTAAGAAAAAAATCGGATTCGTATCGCCGGAATTGCATTTGTACTTCCTGAAGCAGACAAAACTATCGTCCTCATCGAACACCGTCGTGTCCGATATGCCTTGCCTTGATGTCATTGTCTCTGGATTCAACGACGAAATCGGTTTCACAAGCAGCATAACGAACTGGCAGGAGAATATCTCGATGAAATGGTTAAAAGAACTGCATCTTGACTATTTGAAAGACAAGAATTTCACCGAGATTTCTCAAGGCGAGCAAAGAATGGTGCTGCTCGTGCGCTCACTCATAAAGAATCCCCCACTGCTCATATTGGACGAACCTTGTCAAGGCATTGACTACGAGCAGTCGCAACGATTCATTAGGCTGCTCGACGCTATATGCACAAAAATCAACAGCACACTGATATACGTGTCGCACTCGCCTGATGAGATACCGTCGTGCATCACACACAGAATCGAACTGGAGAACGGCACCGTGAAATCAAAAGGCAGAATATAAAAATCCGGTCAAATGGAGTTGTCTTCATACATATCAAGCATGTACGGTCTCGGGCCAAAGCGCGCTGAGGTATTAGCGTCCGAAGCCGGCATCAGCACTATTGAAGACTTACTCTACTATTTTCCGTATAAATACATCGACCGTTCACGATTCTACAGCGTAAGAGAAGTGACCAGCGACTCGTCGTACATACAACTGCACGGCAAAATCAAGAACATAAGAAAAGAAGGCAACGGCAAAAACGCCAGACTCGGCTGCATTTTCTACGATGAAACCGGGGAAATGGAACTGATTTGGTTCAAAGGGCTGCAATATGTCGCGACACAGCTGAACCCATTGAAGGAATACATCGTATTCGGGAAGCCAAACTTCTTCAACGGGCGTTTCAGCATAGCCCACCCCGAACTCGAGGAATACACGCCTAACAACGTAAGGCAATGTGTCGGATGGCAGGCGGTTTACAACACGACTATCAAGATGAAAAAGTCGTACATGACGTCAGCCAACATCAGGAAAATAATCTACAACGCCCTCGCATCGCTGAACAACCCCATAAAAGAAACACTGCCGCAATACATCACCGAACCGCTCGGACTGATGCCGCTGAACAGAGCCATAAGGAACATACACTTCCCGGAAAATCTGGACTCGCTGCAAAAGGCTCAGGCACGACTCAAATTCGAAGAATTATTCTACATACAGCTGTCTCTGCTCAAGCAGTCAAAATTCAACAGCAGCAAATCGCAAGGACTGCTATTCAACCACATCGGCGACAACTTCAACGAATTCTACAAAGAGCGGCTGCCTTTTGAACTGACAAACGCACAAAAACGAGTGCTAAAGGAAATACGCGCCGACGTGGGAAGCGGGAAACAGATGAACCGGCTTCTGCAAGGCGACGTGGGAAGCGGAAAGACACTCGTGGCGCTCCTTTCGATGCTCATGGCGATAGACAACGGATACCAGGCGTGCTTCATGGCCCCGACCGAAATTCTCGCCACACAGCATTACAACAACATAAAAAAAATGCTCGGTGAAATGGGAGTAAATGTTGCCCTGCTCACTGGCTCAACGAAGAAATCAGAAAGGAAAATCATACACGAGTCCTTGCTCGACGGCTCGATGAACATCCTGATAGGAACACACGCATTGCTCGAGGATGTCGTGCAATTCTCGAATCTAGGACTTGTCGTAATAGACGAGCAGCACCGATTCGGAGTGGCGCAAAGAGCAAAATTATGGAGCAAAAACGCCAATCCACCGCACATTTTGGTCATGACGGCGACTCCTATACCAAGAACCCTCGCCATGACGCTGTACGGCGACCTCGACGTGTCGGTGATAGACGAGCTGCCGCCCGGAAGAAAGCCGATAAAAACGTATCATTACTACGAAGACAAGCGCGACGACCTGCTGCGATTCATCAAGAAGCAGATAGACGCCGGGCATCAGGCTTACGTGGTTTATCCGCTCATCGAGGAGTCGGAGAAAAGCGACATGATAGCCGCCGAGCAGGGCTACGAATACATAGCCACACACTTGCCGCAGTTCAAAGTGAGTATGGTGCACGGACGAATGAAGCCGTCGGAAAAAGACGCTGAAATGAGGAAATTCGCCGCAAACGAGACGCAAATAATGGTCGCCACAACTGTCATCGAAGTAGGAGTTGACGTGCCTAACGCTTCCGTCATGGTGATAGAAAACGCCAACAGGTTCGGACTTTCGCAGCTGCATCAGCTCAGAGGCCGTGTGGGCAGAGGCGCGGAGCAGTCGTTCTGCATACTGCTGACACCATACAAACTGTCGAACGACACCAGGAAAAGAATCGAAACAATGGTGGGCACGAACGACGGATTCGAGATAGCCGAAGCCGACATGAGGCTCCGCGGACCAGGCGACATAGAAGGCACAGCGCAGAGCGGACTGCCTTTCGACCTGAAAATCGCGGACTTAGCAAAGGACGGAGAGATACTCATGCTGGCGCGTGACACTGCCGAAAAAATCCTGAAAAACGACCCGACACTAAGCAATAAATTGAATGAAATACTGCTAATACAGCTTCACAAAAAATCAAAAAACATAATAGATTGGAGCAAAATTAGTTAAACAGAGCATTTTTTCTTGTTTTTTCATTCAATTTTAGGCATCTTTGGAAATGTCTGCATAGCAAAACACGATTGCAGACACACACCTAACTTCACGACTATGCAAAAACTGGTTACAATCATCACAGTTCTTCTCTTTGCGGTCACTCAGATTTCCGCACAGAAAAGCAACTATTACAAGCCAAAATATAAATACGCCAACAACTCGTCCAACTACTACAAGCATCAGTCACATCTGCTTGACTCCGTGATAGCTCACTATGTGGACATAGACGAGAACAACTACAGCAGAAAAGACTCTTACGGAGACGACGACACAGAATGGACCGACGACGTCCCAGCCGACGACATCTACGGAGGCGTATGGGGAACAAGCGGCGTGAACGCCTTCAGGACCCCAATCAAAGAAGTGCCAGATTCTGTCGTTATTTCATGCAAAGGATTTGTAGCGCCGGTGATTGGCTACACGACATCGAAGTTCGGACCACGCTGGCACCGCATGCACTACGGCATAGACATAGGACTGAAGACCGGCGACCCTGTCGGAGCGGCGTTCAGCGGCAAGGTGAGAATCACAAGATTCGACCGCGGCGGATACGGATACTACGTCGTGATACGCCACCCTAACGGACTGGAGACCGTGTACGGACACCTTTCGGAAATCAAGGTTTTCGAGGGTCAGAGCGTTGTGGCAGGACAGACCATCGGACTCGGAGGAAGCACCGGCCGAAGCACCGGACCACACCTGCACTTCGAGACACGTTTCCTGGGCAACCCAATCAACCCAGAGAAAATCATAGACTTCGAGACGAATACAATAAGAGCCGAGAACTACTTCCTCGTCAAGAGCGCCGCATTTGACTACAATTCCGAAAGACCTGTGCAGACAGCAAGCTCATCGGGCAGCAGAGGCGGCGGAAGAACAAAATACTACAAGGTTAGACGCGGCGACACACTGTCGAGCATAGCGGCACGCAACGGAACCACGATACAGAAAATCTGCAAGCTCAACAGAATCACAAGAAGAACAGTGCTCCGTCCTGGACAAAGGCTAAGATGCTCATAAAGTTCATGCAAGAAATCCATAGCTGATATTCATCCCCTAAACAAAGACCAAACATTGACACACTATGTCCATCAGCATTTCAAATCTTTCCAAAAGATATGGACAACAACAAGTCCTGAAGAACATCTCGTTTGACATAAACCAAGGAGAAATCGTCGGATTCATAGGACCTAACGGAGCCGGCAAATCGACGACGATGAAGTGCATAACCGGGTACCTGCCTTACGACGACGGTTCGGTGAAAGTATGCGACATCGAAGTGGCGAAACACCCGACCGAGACTAAAATGCTCATCGGATACCTGCCAGAACACAATCCTCTGTACATCGACATGTATGTGAGGGAATATCTCGAGTTCGCCGGCAGAGCGTACGGGCTGTCTAAAGCAAAAGTCAAGAGCAGAATAGACGAGCTGATAGAAGAGGTCGGACTGACCAAAGAATACAGGAAAAAGATAGGCCAGCTGAGCAAGGGCTACCGCCAGAGAGTCGGACTCGCGCAGGCACTGATACATGACCCGAAAGTCCTGATTCTGGACGAACCGACAACCGGACTTGACCCTAACCAGCTGGTGGAAGTCAGAAACCTGATTTCCGAGATAGGCAAGAGCAAAGCCGTAATGCTGTCAACACACATAATGCAGGAGGTGAACGCCATCTGCGACCGTGTGATAATCATAAACCAAGGCAAAATCGTAGTGGACGAGAGCGAGGCGGAAATAGTGATGACCGACTCCAAGAAAAACGTCCAGATACACGCCGAGTTCATGCAGGACTGCGACGCTTCGTTCCTTGAGAGAATCAGCGGAGTGGTGTCGGTGCAGAAGACCGGGGCAAACGAATACGACATCACCGCCACGACAGACATAAGACCGGAAATCTTCAGAGCATGCGTGGACAATTCGGCGGTGCTCATCTCACTTTATCAGCGCACAAGAAACATGGAAGAGATCTTCCACGAGTTAACAAGCGAGAAGTAACCCCCCATTATGGAAGAGAAAGAAGAATTCAACATACGCCACCAGCAGCCAGAGACGGAATTTGAAAACGCTCTGCGCCCGCTGACTTTCGACGACTTCAACGGACAGGCGAAAATAGTCGAGAATCTGCGAATCTTCGTGAACGCCACAAAACTGCGCTCCGAGCCGCTGGACCATGTGCTGCTGCACGGCCCTCCAGGACTGGGCAAGACCACACTGTCCAACATCATCGCCAACGAACTCGGCGTCGGATTCAAGATAACGTCCGGACCAGTGCTCGACAAGCCAGGCGACCTCGCCGGCATACTGACGTCGCTCGAGCCTAACGACGTGCTTTTCATCGACGAGATACACCGTCTGTCGCCTATCGTGGAGGAATACCTCTACTCCGCGATGGAGGATTACCGCATAGACATAATGATAGACAAAGGTCCGTCGGCACGCTCCATACAGATAGACCTGAACCCTTTCACACTCATAGGAGCGACCACACGCAGCGGACTGCTGACTTCGCCTCTCAGAGCCAGATTCGGCATCAACTGCCATTTGGAATACTACGACGAGGACGTGCTCGCCAAGATAGTCGCACGTTCGGCACAATTGCTGGAGATAGACTGCGACACTGAAGCCGCGTGCGAGATTGCAAGCCGCAGCCGAGGCACGCCGCGTATCGCCAACGCACTGCTGCGCCGTGTCAGAGACTTCGCACAAGTGAAGGGAACCGGCAGGATAGACACCGAAATCGCCAACTACGCCCTTGAGGCACTGAACATAGACAAGTTCGGACTGGACGAGATAGACAACAAGATTCTGCTGACAATCATAGACAAGTTCAACGGCGGACCTGTCGGACTGACAACCATAGCCACAGCCTTAGGAGAGGACGCAGGCACAGTGGAGGACGTTTACGAGCCGTTCCTAATAAAAGAAGGATTCTTGAAAAGGACGCCTCGAGGACGTGAGGTCACGCTTTTAGCCTACGAGCATTTGCGTAGAACGCCACACACAAAGCAACAGACATTATTCTAAAAAATAAAAGGATAGCTTTTGGGCTATCCTTTTATTATTGTAGTTAATTGCAGATTGTTTACTTGTTAATCACCGGACGCACATTGCTGCTTCTGTAACGTTCCGTGATGTCATGGTAGATATACTCTGTACTAAATCCGAGATGCATGGCTTTGTTTGTGTCGCCGCAATATTGATCGCTTGACCAGATTGTGCCGTATTCTCCCACGCCGAGGAGTTCATCGTTCACATAAATTCCAGCAGCAGGCAGGAAGATGTGCGCGTCAGCGATGGTGTACGAAGTTCCACCTGATGTTATCATTTTGCCCTTGTCGCTCTCGTTTTTTGCCCTATAAATAATGTATCCAGACTTGTTTGAGCCGTTGTAATCCGTTGTCCAGACCCAATAGCATTGGTTAATCAAATCTTCAAGCTGACCATCTGCCGGCATTGTCCATTTACCGCCCCAGTATGTTATTGCAGCGTTGTCCTCGTCTTCCAAATCTTCTCCTATAGAACTCCATGAACTATAACTACAGGTTGTGGTGTATTTAGTCATATTGTTTTCAGTTCCGAACTTGTAGTTGTTCCATGCAAAAGAAGCTTTAGGGCTTGTCTCGCCCCACGCGAAGAAGTGTCCAGCCTCCTCCGGTTTGCTTGCGCCCACGTTGCAGGTCGCCCAGAGAGTGCCGTCGGAGAGTCCCAGGTCAACATACTCGTGTCCGCTCTCCATTCCGCTGCCAGTGAAGACAGATGGTGTCGTGAAGCTGACCGAGTCAGCCACGCCGGTGTCAATTCTGTAAACTATAGAGCCGTTCTTGTAAACATAGAACTGCGCCATCGCGGCCATGCTCATGGCGAACGCCGCTAAAACCAGAAGTGTCTTTTTCATAATTCGTGTATATGTTTTATTCGGTTAGTTACTTGGATTTTATGACTCTGACGGCACAGTTGCCGCTGCGCAGGACATAGATGCCGTCGGCAAGCGAGCCTACGGAAATGACCGTTCTGTCTTCGGCTTTGGTTCTGGAAACCAGGTTGCCGCTTGCCGAGAAAAGGAGAATGTCACTCTCCGCGCCCACGACTGTCAGCTCGTTGGACACAGGATTGGGAAAGACGCTCAGCTTTGAAGTCTGAGCCTCGGCAGCCGACGTGGCAGGAGCGTTAAAGTCCGAGAACACCAGTTTGCGCGTCGCGCTGATGCTCTTTGTGTCGGCAGTGCCGTCAGTACCCACGACCTTGATGCTGCCGGCTGTTGTGAAATCCACTCTGCTGACGCTCTCCATCGGATATGTCTGGCTTGTGCCGTCAATCGCCTCGACTATGAGGCTTGAGGCTGAAGCCGTCTGCGCAGCAAGCGCGGCAGCCGCCAAGAAAACAATTTTTCTCATAAATCTGTTAATAATTAATTTATTTCAACGGCGACAAAGATATAAAATAATTTATTGTAACACACTTAAATTATAAAGTCATTAATTTATGATTTATATTACTTACTTTTGCACGATTTAATTAAAAATATCTAATGAAAATATTTGCATTAACAACAGCCATTCTGCTGACGGCAAGCGCGTTCGGCGCAAAAATCAGCTACGACTACGACAAGGCTGGCAACAGGATAAAGCGCTGGCTGGTGGTGGAGGAAATCACGAACACCACCGAGGCGGAGTTCAGGACGAGCGAGAAGGCAGAGGACGCAGGAGCGGAGAACGAGATGAGAAGCGACGATGTGAGCGTGAGCGTCTATCCTAACCCGACAATTGGCGTTGTGACCGTCGACATTCCGGCTTTGGACGAGAGCGGCAGCAACACTCTTCACCTCTACGACGCCAAGGGCGAGACCGTGCTGAGCAGGAAACGCCTCATGAACAGCAACACGATAGACTTCATGAACACGCCGAGCGGAGTGTACATCCTGAAGTTGAACCTCGGCGGCAGCGAGAAGTCGTATAAGATAATAAAGAAGCAATAAGGCAAAACACAAACACAGGCATATACACAAACATGACAACCAGAACACTCACCGCACTGCTCGCGCTGGCGCTCGCCTTCCAGAGCGCCGTCTCGGCAGTCGACACATCCAAGCACCCGGGCAGCATAAACGGAGCGCTGGGCACGAGCGCCAGCGGAGCCGCGACCTACGACATAAAGCTGGACCTGCCGGCGAGCAGCTACTGCCCCGTTCCGCAGATAGGCATATCGTACAACAGCCAGAGCGGCAACGGAATCCTCGGCATCGGATTCACGCTCACGGGACTGTCGTCAATCAACCGAGTGCCGCGCACCATCTACCACGACGGGAAGATAGGCGGCGTGACCAACACCACGAGTGACCTCTACGCCTTAGACGGCAACAGGCTGATTCTGAAGTCCGGCACATACGGCAGAGACAAGGCTCTCTACACGACCGAGGTTGAGAACTTCGCGAGGATAACGCAGCAGGGAACAAGGGGCAACAACGGCGCGAACTGGTTCGAGGTCGTGGGCAAGGACGGAACGGTTTACAAGTACGGATACAAGACCGCCAAGATAGAATTCGACACCATTATTTCAAGCAAGAGAAAGAAGTCTGTCATCCACTTGCCGATAAGCGAGATAGAGTACACCACCGGCGGCGAGATCTCATACGAGTATCTGCAGGAGGGTCTTGCCGTGTATGTGAGCCAGATAAGATACGACAAGAACACAATCGACTTCATCTACGAGGAGCGTCCCGACCCGATTCCTGTTTATTACGACGGAGTGAAGGACAAGATAAGCAAACGACTGAAGGAAATTGTCATCCGTTGCAATGGGGAACTTTACAGGAAGTACGAGATAAAGTACAAGGAACAGACTCTTGCAGAAAAGATCACGAAGGAAAGCTTTTTCTCAAGAATAGAGAGTGTATCTGAATCCAACAGCAAAGGAGAACACCTTAATCCGACTGTATTCGACTGGGGCGAAAGTTCATCTTCAGGAATGTCAGAGAATGGCGTTTCCGCCACAGTTTTGACTCTTTTAAAAATAAAAGGCAATAATCTGATTAGCGCTGACATAAACGGCGACGGAATAAGTGATTTGATAGCAAGGTCAGACAACTGGGATGTGAACACGTGTGTCACGACAAAGAAAGCGGACGGAACAATAAGCCTTTCAAGACATACGAATTTCACAATCGAGAATTGCGAATCATACACGATAGCAGACATAGATGGTGACGGGAAGCAGAGTCTTGTTTCTTTGCAAACATCCAAGGGGCAGGCAACATTCAAAGAGCATATAAATGGCAGCATGTCACGCACAGTGAATCTCACAAGTGGTAAAAAGCCGATTTTCACTGCGGCAGACATAAACAATGACGGTAAAGACGAACTCATATACATAGAGACAGCCAAAAACACAAATGGCACATACAGATGCGGAATTGCATATGAGACATCAAGTGTCAAAAATTTCGAACTATTCTTATACAGTGCACCAATTCAAATAACATTAAGAGACTTTGACGCTGACGGTCTCAAGGACCTTGTAGTTATTTGTGAAACTGAAGTCAACATATACAAGAACAATGATGGTGCACTCTCAAATGTGCGCACTCGCTCAATAAACAAGGCCAAGACAGAGAATGTTCAAACAGGTGATTTCAATGGTGACGGACTGGAAGATCTGATAACTCACAATGTGAGTGACGGCAGTTGGAAAATGTACATAAACGAGGGTCTGATAGATTTCAAATCAAAAAACGTGAGAGCCAGCCTTTTGCCATCCGGGGCAGTAAGTCTCTCTTTGGATTGGTATGGTATAAAGGACGAGACTTTCACAACAAAAAACGACAACAAAGAATTCTTCAGGGTGTTGGACTTTGACAATGACGGCAAATCCGACTTATTGATAAGTGACCCAAGATATTACAGAGAAAGCAATTGGATAGGACAAGAGTGGGGAGAGGAGGATGGTCACGCCATGTATTGGCTACGTTCAACAGGGAATTACTTTATAATGGAGAAATTATGCCGTATAGATGATGGAATACAACAGACCAAACACATCACCAGTGGTGACTTTGACGGCGACGGCAGCGCGGACATTTTGAACTGGGGTTTAAACCTCAGAAATGGAGATGACAAAGCGCTAAGACTTCACTTGTACAAAAACAGCACTTATAACACCCAGAGCGACAAGATAATCTCCGTGACAAACGGACTCGGCAGAAAGGACGAGATAGAATACGCTCCGTTGAGCGACGAGAGCGTTTACACGCCAAGCGCGAGCACAGATGCAAAACTGATGGAGACGCGCCATCTGTCTGTGGTCAAGAGCATCACGAGCAACGCCGGCAACAGCTACAGGAACAAGGAGACCTTCAAATACACAGGCTCGAGGATTCACAGAGAAGGCAAGGGCTTCATGTGCTTCGAGAAGATGGAGAAGACCGACGAAGGTCTCGAGACAACTGAGACCAAAGTTAACGAAGTCAACAGCACGTATTATGTGCCTTACGTCAAGGAGCAGAGCATCGTGGACGGAAACCAAAGCGTTCTGTCCAAGATGACCAACAGCACCGAATTCCACCAGCTCTCAGGCAGGATAATCCTCGTCAAGACAACAAAGGCAAACGAGGACAACAAGGTCAGTGGAGTTAAGACAACAAAGGAAGGAACTGTGGACACCAACGGCAATACGAATTCCGAGACCACGAGCCACGGCAGCGACGTGACTGAGAAGACGACCTACACCTACCAGCATTTCAACGGCAACGGCAGCACGCCGAACAAGGTGAAATCGAAAAAGGTGACAACCACCTACAACGGCGCGACTGCGCACACCGTCGAGACCAAATACGAGTACGACGCTCAGGGACGTGTAACCAAGACGACCAGCATAACCGGCGCCAGCGACTCAAAGGACAACGTCGTGACCGAGTACGGCGACTACAACGCCAAGGGGCAGTTCTGCCGCAAGACAGTCAAGCGCGGCAACACCCCAGCCGAGACCGAGACCTACGTCTATGACAGCCGCGGAAGGATGACTGGGAAGACCTTTAGCGACGGGCTGAAGGAGAGCTACGCCTACGACAACGAGGGGCACGTCACATCGTTCACCGACGTGTACGGCAACACCACGTCATACGAGTACGACGGCTGGGGCAACAGGACGCTCACAAGACACCCCGACGGCACTGAGGAGCGCACAGCCACCACATGGAGCAGCGACAACGGCGCCACAATCAAGACCACCGTGTCGCGCAGCGGCGAGAGCGACGAGGTCCGCTACTACGACATAGCCGGCAACGAGACACACGCCGAGACAAGCAACATAAGCGGAAACGTGTGTGTCGACACCGAGTACGACGCCCAGGGCAGAGTGTCAAGAAAGAGCAAGCCTTACTTCAAGGGCGGCTCTCCGCTGTGGACAACCTACAAGTACGACATCACCGGACGCCTCACAGAGGCTAACGACAACGGATTAGTCACGACCTACGCCTACAACGGACTTGAGACGACAGAGACCAACCCTGCCGGACAGGCCACGACAAAGAGAACGAACACCGTAGGAGACGTGACATCGGTGATGGACGCCAGCGGAAGCATGCTGACGTTCAAGCACAACTCCGCCGGCAACGTGCTGAGCACAAACGCAGCCGGAACCGCCACGACCATGACCTACGACGACGAGGACCGCCAGACATCGCTGAAGGACGCTGACGGCGGCGAGACCAAGTACGAGTACCGCGCCGACGGACTGATGACCAAGCAGACCGACGCCAACGGCAACACGACAGAGACAGAGTACGACGAGAACAGAAGAGTCATCAGGAAATCGTTCTTCAACAAGAGCCGCAACGCCTACGACGACCAGATAACATACACATACGACGCGTACGGAAGGCTGACCGAGGCAAACGGCAGGAACAGCCGCGAGGCGTACACTTACGACCGTCTCGGCAGAATGACGAGGAAGGAGACCACGGCGGACGGCAAGACCTACGCCTTCGACTACGAGTACGACGAGCTGGGCAACCTGAGCAAGAAAACCTATCCATTCGGATACTCGCTCAGCTACGGCTACACCAACGGCGAGCTGACCGACATAACCGACAACAAGGGCAGACACATCTGGCACCTCGACTCGAAGAACGCCTACGGACAGACCACAGGATACACGTGGGGCAACGGAGTGAAGAGCACGAACGCCTATAACACGCGCGGCATGCTCGTGTCGCAGACCACAGGCACGAAGCAGAACTTAGCATACGCCTACGATGAGAGGACCGGCAACATGACCAGCCGCTCCGACGTGGTGAGACACCAGCGGGAGACCTTCGAGTACGACGAGCTGAACCGCCTGACAGGCTTCACACTGTGGAACAACGGCAAGTTCAATGGCACAAGAACCATCGACTACGCCGCCAACGGCAACATCAGGAGCAAGGACGGCGCAGGCGAGTACAGCTACAGTAACAGGCGTCCGCACGCGGTGGCAGATGTTGACGGCGAAAACGACATCCCGAGCGCGACGCAGACCATCGAGTACAACGCCTTTGGCAAAGCCGACCGCCTGACCGACGACGACGGCAAGGTGGGGCTTGACATCCACTACGGCATCGACGGCGAGAGAGTGATGTGCGAGTGGACCGACAGCACTGGCAGCGTCTATAAGAAAAGGCTGTACTTCGGAGAATACGAGATAACAGAGACTAACGGCACAAAAGAGGACGTCTGCTACATAAGCTCGCCGGACGGAGTGACGGCGGTGATGATGCACCATGGCAGCACGTACAAAATTTATTATCTTTGCACCGACCACCTCGGCAGCATTACGCTGCTGATGAACGACGCAGGCAACACCGTGGAGCGCCACGCGTACGATGCCTGGGGACGGAAGAGAAATGTTAATGACTGGAGCGACTACAACGTAGAGAACGGCAAGCTGGACCGCGGATACACAGGGCACGAGTCGTTGAGGGAATTCGGTTTAATCAACATGAACGGACGAATGTACGACCCGATACTTGGTCGTATGCTCAGCCCCGACAACTACGTACAGGATCCGTTCGACATCCAGAACTACAACAGATACACCTACTGCAGGAATAATCCTTTAAGTTACACTGACCCAAGCGGAAACCTGTTTTTCTGGACCGTTATAAACGCCATCAAAGATTTCTTTGTAAACACTTTCGTGAACGTGTGGACGCAAGGCGTGAACGCATGGACCGACAGCGGCAACTGGAAATCCACTACAAACGCATTCAAGATTGACATAGGACTGTTCAATGGCGACATAGGGCAGATTCTTTCACGTCTGACATGGGAAGCGCCGCAGACGTTCTTTGGACACACTTATTCACAAATACGCAATATAGCCGGTGCTGTTGACCGCGTGGATTACTACGGCGGAGCAACATTCTGCACAAATGAGAACTCTTCAAATCGCAATGGTGTAACATTAGGTAGTTACATCAACATTAACACATACGACAAAGCGCCTACCGATGAGAATGGCAAATTCTCTCCACTTGTAGATTTCCTCTATATGCATGAATATGGGCACTATATTCAAAGTCAAGATTATGGATTTGAATATCTATTCAACATTGGAGTGCCAAGTTTTTGTGATTTAGCCTTTGGAGACGGGAAAGGAAAAACAAAAATTCATGGCTACAAATTCTCAAATCATAGCCTTAAATGGTACGAAAGGGACGCAAATAGAAGAGCAAAGAGATACTTCAAAAAATCTGACAACGAATGGGATTTCTGGAGATATCCCATAGAAGACCCGCGCAGTGTTAAATATTACTATCCTAATAATCCATACAATCCAACATCCATATACTAATAAAAGAGACATGAAAAAAATAATATGCGCCCTTATAGGATGGTTGATAACACTATGGGGCATAACATCATGCAAGAATCTGCTTGAATCTGAACCTAATTGTATTCCATATAGGGTAAGGAATAATACAGATTTTAAAGTTGAGTTCTCTTTCTTTTATCATAAAATGAATAATGCTGATAATATAACTTGCTTTGTAATCGGGCACGAACCAATCATGCCCAATGATTCCACACATGGTGGATTTATATACGACAATGGGAGAGAGCAGAACTCTTGGGTTGACTATTTCAACACAGAGAAAATAGATACTTTTTATGTCATTATATCTGCAACGCCAATAGAAGCAAAAGAAGGACAGAAGTATGATGCTTTACCAAAAGGGAGTAACGTCTTGAAAATATACAAATATACAAAGGAGAGCTTTTACGACTTTAACCCAAAGACAGATGTTGTAACTTTTGTGTATCCATAATTTTAATAATGTACGAGCGCTACGCAGACCATAGAGTACAACGCCTTCGGCAAGGCCGACCGCCTGACCGACGACGACAATTTAATATAAGAAACAAAAAAACGCTTGAGAGTTCCTTCTCAAGCGTTTTTCATTTCCGAGCGAGTGAGCGGAGTCTAAAAGAACACGAAATATTATTTAGGGAAAAGGACATTTATTTGCAAAAAGACGTTTCTTTGCAAAAGCAAAATGTCCGTTTTCATCACATCATATTATGTATTGGCAATAGTCCTGCTCCTGCTGGCAGTGGTATTCTTTTTCATTCCGCTGCCAAAGGACGAGGGAATACGCAATTACAAGATCTCGCTGAGGCTGTTCTCGCTTTCGTATGTGGCGCTTTCGGTTTATTGCCTGATAAAGCTCCACTACAAGCCACAGCTGCTGAGCATCCCTTTTCTGGTCGCAGCGCCGTCGCAGGCGATTCTTCTCACGCTGTCGCACATAAACCTGATAAATCCGCAGCGCATCACGAGACCGAGAGTCCTGAGGAACCTGCTGCCCTTAATCATCTTCATCGCACTGGAAGTGGTGCAGGACATCTTCTCCGAGCACGTACCGATGCGAGACTACCGCTCTTTGCTGCCTTGGAGCAATGACTATTCGCTCGGCGAACTGACCGACGTGCTGCTGCGCGAGCTGTGGCTTGCGACTTACCTGTGCGCAGTTGTGTATTACGGCTTCTCATATTTCCGCGAAGAGAAACGATACAAGACGCTGGCTGGCGACTTTTCGTCGGAGAATGACATCGTCAACTTCCCCATCGCTCGCGCAAGTTTCATCTGCGCCCTGTGTGTTGGCGCCACCACGCTGTTCATCACGCTTTCGCTGAACGAATATGTGTGCACAGCGCTGAATTACATGATTATGGCGTTCTATGTGACAATGGCGTTCCTGTATCTGCAATACCCGAAAATGTTCCTCGAGATTTCTACCTTCATATTCGACAACTCCACACAAAAAGATGACGGCACGGCTGACCAATCCGACAGCTCCATGTGGCAGACGATACGCGATGCCATCGTGCAAGAAGGGCTGTACAAACAGCAAGGCATCACTGTGGAGGACGTCGCACGACGTTTTGCGAAGAACAGAACATACATCTCGAACATGGTGAACACCAACGAGAATGAGAATTTCAACACGTTTATAAACAGACTCCGAATAGCCGAGGCTGAACATCTGATTGAAAACAAGCCGGAACTCACATTCGCCGAAATAGCCAACGCCGTCGGCTACAGCGAGCAGAGCAACTTCACAAAGCAGTTCCGTCTCGTGACGGGGAAAACACCTTCGCAGTTCCGCAAGGACTTTTGGAAGAACCATTAATCCCCAGATTTCATCGTAAACAAAGGATTTATCAATTTGGTTTTTGTATGAATTGATAAAGTCCGATTCACGCAAAATGGGAACTTTGTTCTTGAGATTTCGCGCGCGGCATTTCACGCCGCCACCACAAAATCCTCATAACAGAGTAATAACCCTAAAAACCAAAACGTATGAAAAAAATCGGTCTTCTTTTAAGTTTTTTATTTGCATTGACAGTGTTCACATCATGCAGTGACGACAAAGACAGTAGCAGCAACGGCGGCGGAAGCTCAAAACTTCCCGAGTATGCAGAACTCAATGGCGTAAAGTATTTCAAGTTTCCTCCTATGGACATCTACGGGTATGACAACGAGAGATTCCACATGAAGCTCAATGACGATTATCCTGAGTATGAGTTCGAAGATTTCGTTGGCGGAGCTTATATTTATAGTGCTATTTGCAAAGAAAACAGGAATTTGTTCTATTTCACAAATGACGGTTCTGCAATGAATAAAGTAAGAATTGAGATATCAACAAGTGTTCTTGCTGCTGCAGATTTGGCTCAAATCCTGTATAATGCAGGAATCCTTTCTGATGGCAAAACTTCAGATGGCGGTTTGAAATACAAAGTTCCAGGAGACAAACTCGTCTTGATTATAACTCAAAGCGGATCAAATCTGAATCTTGATTTTTGCGATAAAGAATATTACCAATAATAAACATCATCAAAAAATGCAAGAGCGCAACTAACACGCTTTCTATACAAAACAACAAAAACAAAAAAACGCTTGAGGGTTTCTCAAGCGTTTTTCATTTCCGAGCGAGTGAGC
>JAEEGF012336694.1_pt1 | contig 19930 bp, 10 predicted proteins | sample 9134171 | NCBI WGS metagenome assembly JAEEGF01 (sample SAMN16246542, study PRJNA631951) | gut metagenome | biome: gut microbiome; feature: rumen; material: AP-attached | host: Bos | place: Iran: Karaj | collected 2018-10
CTGCTTTGTTTTTTATCAGAGAAGCACCGCGGAGCCGGCGTTTTCAGACCGGCCCCAGATCATCAGCCAGATTTTCGAGGTGCATTCCATTGTCGAACCGTACAATTACTGGCAGATCCTGTTCTTCTTCACTCTGTTTATCACCTTCCAGCTGATTTACGGTCTGATTATGAGAATCGGCAGGAAGGTGCCCTGGCGCTATACCGTGGGGCAGAATATCAGAGCCCTGCTGACCGCCGCCGGCTGGATCTTTGTGCTGGTTTATATTTTCGGAGAGATAGCGGATGCCTATGCTCTTCATAACCGGCTGCTTTTGCTGGGCACTCTGATTGTCGGTCTCGGTTCGTTTTTCTACATTTCCCGGGGCTTCTTTGTCAGACATGCTCATTTCATGCTGACTTCCCTGGTGCTGATCCTGCTGATGCTGGTGCGCTATGCCGTGTTCAAGAGCGAGGTGGGCACCATCTACCATAACGAGTTCATGGGCTACATCCACATCGTCAAGCAGGATCTTCCCTTTGACGTGGCGGCCGTGCTTTTGATTTCCATAGCCTGTCTGCTCCGCAGAAAGAGCATCAGAAATCTGATTCTGGCGTCCACCGCCGTCGGACTCAGCCTGATGTTTCTGGATTATGCCATTAACACCGGCAAGGAAACGGATCGCCTGATCTTCACCTCCCTGAATTTCAGCAAGTTCACCTATCAGGACTTCATTGTTCAGTCCGTGCTGTTCTTCCAGACGGTGCAGGGACTTCTGACGCTGGTTACCATGGCCATGATCGTCATTACCGTGTCTCTGGCTTATTCCCGCCACAAGGACATGAGCCTCACTCCGGCCCGGCTCTGGTCTTATCTCTTTATCGAATGTCTGGCCGTATGGGCTTATTTTGCCAATATCGGCACCAGCAGCGTTTATGACGACAAGTTCTACAATCTGGTGGAGGTGAACCGCGGCATTGAGAATCTGGACTTTTCCCGGATAACCGCATCCTCCAGCGAGATTAACACCGTCAAGCAGGGGATGAATTCTCATAAGAACGTCATCGTGCTGGTGGTTAATTCCCTTTCCAGCTTCGGCAGCCGGCTTTACGGCGGCGAGAACCTTACTCCGAACATCGACGTTATCGCCAACCACAATATCTGGTTCAAGAATTACTATGCGCTGGGCTATGACGACGAGACCGCCAATTACTCCTTCCTTACCGGCTATCCCTTCCTGCATAACGGCGTGGGACTGGAAACCAAGGGGCTTTACGGCCGGGCTCTTCCCTACATCATGAAGAACGCCGGCTATGCCACCATCATGGCCTATGCCTTTAAGCCCAGCTCGGTGCTGAAGGTGCAGTACGACAACGCCGGCTTTGATTATCTTGTGGACTACATGGATTCCCGGTTCCCGGAAACCGCTCCCCGCTACCGTTCCGACTCTCTGGATGACAAGGTGTTCCTGGAGGAGATGGCCCGTAAGGTGGAATACTGGATGCGCACCGGCGGCAAGAACTTCTTCGTGCAGATTATCACCGGATCCGGCATTGCCCCATTTGCCGTTCCGGTGGAAAACCGCATTGACCCCAGCCAGAAGGAATACAATTTCGACAAGGTGATGCAGTTTACCGATGAGGCCGTGGCTCATTTTGTGCAGGATCTCACCAGAATCAACTATTTCCGGAACGGCATTCTGATTATCACCGGCAATCACCGCGCCTCCATTCCGGTGAGCAAGAAGGAGTATGATACCTACGGCCGGCTCTCCGTGGCCCGGGTGCCCCTCATCATCATCGATAAAAACGTCAAGACCTTCGTGTCCACCAATGACATTTCCTCCGCCTCTCTGGGGGAGATTATCCAGTACCTTACTCTGGACACCTACTCCGGAAGCTCGCTCCATGTTAATCCCTTTATCGAAAAGGTTAACGAGACCATCGTCTATCAGGAGCTGTCCCCCCGCAACGAAATCCTGCTGAAGGACGGCGATAATACCGGCACCTTCGTGATTGCCGGTAATCATTCCGAGATCACCGGCAATATCCGGAACCAGGATGAAGTGTTCGGGAACATTCTGTCGCTGCTCCGGGATACGGACACCCTCATCAGCAAGATTGAGGAGGTGCCGGAGGATCAGCGCTACAAGAAGTCCAGCGAATGGTTCGAGTCCGCGGACGGGGATCGAAATAATCCCGGCGCGAATAAGCCCCAGAGGAAATCCGGCAGGGGATCCGGGAAGAGGTAATTGCTGTTTCCATCCGGCCGTACCCCGCGGCCGGCGGAAGCGAGTCCGGAGGATCTTGCCATGAAGTCGCGTATTGCCAGACTGGCGAAATTTCTGGTGTCCCTGTTCCGGGGCGCTGCCTTGGACGGCATGCTTCTGGCCTTTCTGATAACCGCCGCCGTCGCCCTGACCATGCCGGATTTTCTGACAGAGGCGCGGTTTTCCTGCGCGGTGGCTCCGGCGGTGCCCGGAGATTATGAAATCACCGTTGGCTATGCCACGCCCCTGAGCCGGAACTACTTTCAGGAAAACACTCGTACCCTGAAAATGTCCTTCCCCGCCGGGGCTTCCGGAAAGCCGGATTTCCAGAAAATCGAGCTCAGCTTTCCGGCCACGGTGATTACCAACGTCCGCTTAAGCTTTGCGGAGACCACCAGCTTTCAGATCCGGGATCTCCGGCTTGCGGGCTTCCGGAGCTTCCGGCTTTCCGATAATCCCTCTCTGGATCTGGACTGCTCCCCCGACTGCCTCGTGAAGCGTTCCGAGCCGGATCTCGTTTACATTCAGCCCCAGCGCTTCTCCTCGGAAATCATGAGCGTCAAGGCCCATGACGATCCCCTCCTGGTGTTTACCGGGATCTCCGGGCTTACGAAGTTTTTTCTGGGACTTTTAGCCGCGCTGGCCTTGCTGGGATCTCTTCTCAGGCATTTCAGAATGCGGATCATGCTCTGGTGCTGGTCAGCTCTGCTGGTGCTTATCAGCTATGCCTTAAACCTCATTATCGCCTTTCTCCCGGATATTGCCCGGGTCTATCGCACGGAGTTTACTCTGGGGGCTCTCAACACCATTTATCAGCACGGCCCCTGTTTTCTGATCCTGACCGGATGCCTCATGCTGTCCTCCTGGAAACGGTTCTGGCAGGCGCGGGCGCTGGGCTTTCTGCTGTTTCTCGTGTTTTTCGGGATCACGCTGGCGGATTTCTTTATTATGAGAGAGCTTAATGCCCGGCTGGTTCTGTCCGAGGCCGCGGCCTTCGGCTGGGATCTCAGTCTGGGAGCTCCCCTGATAAAGGATTTTGCCCTGTCTCGATCCGCTGTGGCAGCTTTGATTTTGCTCCTGTGCTTTGTCCGCTTTGTTAACGCCTCCTGGTGCGACCGGAACCGGCCGGAGTATCCGCCGGTGTACGCCGGCTCCATGACTCTGGGGATTATCTCGCTGTTTTTTCTGGCGGAAAACAGCCCCGGAAGCACCGTGGACGATTATGATTTTGCCAGCGTCATTGCCGTTAATTCATCAACCCATCAGGTACCGTATTCCTCCGGAGGCCCCTGCGCCGGCGCACTGCCGGAGGAACGCCGGGTTTCGGGGCTTAATACCCGCAAAAATCTCATTCTCATCGATCTGGAATCCTTCAGCTCGTATCAGAGCAAATTTTTCGGGGGCTTTTTTGACAGCATGCCGGAGCTGGATCGTCTGGCCCGGAACAATGTCAGCTTTACCAATTATTACTCCAACGGCTTTGCTTCGGATCCCTCAAATTTCGCCATACTGACGGGGCAGCCCTTTATCAACGGCTGGCGCTCTCTTACGGATCCCGTATTTTTTGACCGGGCTCTTCCCAAGGTGCTTCAGGAGCACGGCTATCACACCACGGTCATGTATTCCGCCAGGAACGTTTTTCATGCGGATGAGCTCCTCCGGAAGGCCGGCTTTCAGGAGTTCAGCGACGGCAAGGATCCCCACTACGTTATTTCCGAGCGGCTGACCTTCAATGCGGTGCCGGATCGGGATCTTTTTGACAATCTCTTCCAGAGAGTGTCCCGCTGGAAGCCGGGGATGCCGCCGTTTTTCACCATGGCGCTCACCGCCACCACCCACGCTCCCTTTCTGATGCCCCTGACTCATACCGGATCCTACCAGGGCACCCTGAAGTACACGGACAAGGAGCTCCGGGATCTCATAGCCCGGCTGGAATCCATCCGTTATTTTGATCATGGCATGGTGGTGATCGTGGCGGATCATCGGGTGATGCTCTCTTTGACTCTGGACGAGCAGATGGAGTACGGGGAGCGGGCTCTGGGCCGGGTGCCGCTCCTGATTATCGGGAGCTCCCTGGGGCGGAAGGTTTTTCGGAACAGCGTGGGGCATGATTCTCTTTCCGCCATCATCAGCTATCTCCTTCTGGACAGCTACACGGAAATGCCCTGGCAGTGCAATCCCCTGACCCGGCCGGACTGTCAGGAGGACGTCTTTTATCAGAAAAAAGGCCCGCAGGACGAGGTGCTGGTCTTCCGGGGAGACGGGGACATTTCCCGGATTACTCTGGACGGAGATAAGACCCGGGTGAGTTCCGGGAAGAGCGCCGGAGAGGAGGAACTCCTTCGGAAGGTCTGCTGGTTCCGGAAATAGGTTCTTAAATGCGCCGCAGCATATTTTTCCCGGCTGACGGCTGATTTTGGCAGAGACGGCGCCATGCCGCCGTTTTACCGCTTCATACGGGGGCATTACGGGTCATAGCCCCATGGCATCCCCTCCTAATATGCAGAATCATCCTTCACGGCCTTAATATCCCCATGGGTAAACAATAACTGAAGCTTTTAAGCCTCTTCCGGCGGCCGGATTGGGCCCGTATCAGCACGATAGCGCCTCTCTATTGCGAGAATTTCCGGGCCATGTGTCCCCGGCCGCCATTAAGGGCAGAAAAATGCTTCTCGGGCAGTTTTCCGGAGTCAGCAGGGGAAGGCGGAGTAAATCACGGGATCAGGAATTTTAAGAACATCTTTCCTGACGGCCGGAAAAGGCTCTTCACAATAAAAAACGGGAGACCTCGATCTCCCGTTACCTCGGTTTGCGGATTAACCGCGTTTAACCGCAAAGGCGCCTCAGCGCCATGCGTCAATTCCCGCTCAGCTTCTTATGAATGGCCACGGCTGCCTTGCGGCCGGCTCCCATGGCGCTGATGACGGTGAGAGGGCCAGTTACGGCATCGCCTCCGGCATAGACTCCGGGTCTGGAGGTTTCCAGGGTCTCCGGATCCACTTCCAGCCGCCCCTTGGCATCGCATTTAAGCCCGCACTTTTGCATGAGATCCTTGTCAGCGCCGTTGCCGATAGCCATAATCACGCAGTCGGCATCCAGCGTATGCTCAGTGCCGGGCACATCCACCGGCTTGCGGTACCCCCGGGAATCATCCTCGCCCAGCTTGGTTTTCAGGCATTCAAGCCCGGTTACCTTGCCGTCCTTGCCGAGAATCTTTAAGGGTTTGGTCAGGAAGACAAATTCCACCCCTTCGTCCCGGGCCTCCTTGATTTCCCCCTCATAGGCCGGCATTTCGGCTTCGGTGCGGCGGTAGACGATAAGCACCCGCTCGGCTCCGGTTCTTACAGCGCTGCGGCAGGCGTCCATAGCCACGTTGCCGCCGCCGACAATGGCAATGGTGTGATACCGGGGGAACTTGTCAGCGGTGTCCTGCTTAAGGTTAATGGCATTCAGGAAATCCTGAGCCAGATAGCAGCCGGAGAGATCTTCCCCGGGGATGTTCATGTTCAGGGCAACTCCGGTGCCCACGCCCAGGAACACGGCGCTGAAGCCCATGGCTCCCTGGAGATCGTCTAAGGAAAAGTCTCTCCCCAGAGCCTTGCCTAATTCAAAGGTAACCTTCCTTTTCTCAAGCTTCCGGATTTCGTTTTTAACGATTTCCTTCGGCAGTCTGAATTCGGGAATGCCGTAGGTCAGCACGCCTCCTAAAACGTCAGTTTTTTCGAATACCGTAACGTCATAGCCCAGCGCGGCAAGATCGCCTGCGGCGGCGATACCGGCAGGGCCGGCTCCCACCACGGCAACCTTTTTGCCGATGCGGGGTGTTTCAGCGTCCGCTGCGGCGATGACGTGAGCGCGATGCCAGTCTGCCACAAAACGCTCCAGAGCTCCGATGCTGACGCTCTCGCCTCTGATCCCCCGGACGCAGTTGCCTTCGCACTGCTCCTCGTGAGGGCAGACCCGGCCGCACACCGCCGGAAGGCAGGTGGTCTTGCTCAGGATCTGATAAGCATCCTCAAAACGGCCTTCGCAAATGCAGTCAATAAACGCCGGGATATCGTTGTGCACCGGGCACCCCCTGGTCATGCACGGATGCTCGCGGCACTTGAGACAGCGCATCGCTTCGCAGATGGCCATATCCTCGGTGTAGCCGGTCTGGGACTCGGCAAAGCTGGAACGACGCTGAGCCACGCTCTGTTCAGGCATCTCAGTTTTTTTCCTGGTAAAGTTGATCATTTTCTGGGCTCCATGCTGTTCTTGCGATTAATCAGAGTTTCATACCGATCCATGGCCGCCTTTTCGGAAGCCTTGAAGGCATCCTCGGCCTTGTCGGGGAACTTGAGCTTGAGAGAGTTATAACGCACCTCGCCCATCAGGAACTTCTGATAATCCTCGGTAGGTTTGAGACTGTCGATAGCCAAAGGATTCTTCCCCTGGGCCGCCAGATCCGGATTGTATCTCAAGAGATGCCAGTAGCCGGATCTTACCGCATGCTGCATTTCCAGCATGGCATTGTTCATGCCGGCCTTCACGCCGTGGTTGATGCAGGGCGCATAGGCAATGATGAGGGAAGGACCGTTGTACGCTTCAGCCTCCTTGAAGGCCTTGATGGTCTGAGCCGGATTGGCGCCCATGGCGATCTGGGCCACGTAAACGGAGCCGTAGGCCATGGCCATCTGAGCCAGATCCTTCTTCTTGACCATCTTGCCGGAGGCGGCAAACTTGGCGATGGCGCCGATCTGGGTAGCCTTGGAGGCCTGACCGCCGGTGTTGGAGTAAACCTCGGTGTCAAATACCAGAACATTGACGTTCTCTCCGGAGGCCAGCACGTGATCGAGGCCGCCGTAGCCGATGTCGTAGGCCCAGCCGTCGCCGCCGAAGATCCACATGGAGGGCTTCCCCAGAAGATCGGCGTTATTGACGATAAACCGGGCGGCTTCATCGTCGGCCGGAGCAGCCTGACATTTCAGGGCCAGCTCTTTGCCGTAAGCCTCGGAAAGCTCCGCGTCGTCCATGTGCTCCGCCCACTGCCTGCCCAGGATCTCCAAATCTCCCTTGAGAGAAGCAGCGGCGGTCTTGAGCTCCTGTCTCCGGGCGTTTACCGAAACCAGCATGCCCATGCCGAATTCCGCGTTGTCCTCGAAGAGGGAGTTAGCCCAGGCCGGGCCCCGGCCGTTTTCATCAACGGTGTAGGGGGTGGAGGGAGCGCTGCAGCCCCAGATGGAGGAACAGCCGGTGGCGTTGGCAATGAACATTCTGGAACCGAAGAGCTGCGTAACCAGCTTGGCGTAAGGTGATTCGCCGCAGCCGGGGCAGGCGCCGGAGAATTCCAGAAGCGGCTGGCGGAACTGGGAATTCTTGATGTCAATGTCCTTGTTGCTGATATCCTTAACCAGCTTCTTGCCGGCGAACAGGGCGTCATACATCTTCTGCCGCTTTGCTACCGCATCCTCGGTGGAAACCGTCATGGTCAGGGCCTTGTTATGGGCCGGACAGGCGCTGGCGCAGGAGCCGCAGCCGGTGCAGTCCTTGACGGATACCGCCATGATGAAATACTTGTCGGGAGAACCCTTAAGAGGCACGGCTTCCGGATATTTGGCCGCTTCTTCAGCGGAAATCACAAAAGGACGGATGGCACCGTGAGGGCAGACCAGAGAGCACCAGTTGCACTGCATGCAGTTCCGGGGGTTCCATACCGGGAGATCCGCGGCGATGTCGCGCTTTTCAAAGGCGGCGGTGCCGGAGGGGATCATGCCGTTGACCGTAGCCAGGAACTTGGATACCGGAATATGATCGCCGTCCAGTCTGTTGGTGGGTACCATAATGTCGTTGAGATAATCGGTATGGGTCTGATCCCGGCCCTCGAGTCTGGGCAGCGGATCGTCATCAGGGGCGGTCTTCCAGGCTTCCGGAATGGTTACCTGATGCACGCTCTTAACACCCTCGTCCACAGCGGCATTGTTCATATCCACAATGTTCTGGCCCTTCTTGGCATAGGTATGCTGGATGGCATCCTTCATGTAGGCCACGGCATCGTCAATGGGAATAATGGCTGCCAGCTTGAAGAAGGCCGCCTGCAGCACGGTGTTGGTGCGTCTGGCACCCAGGCCGATTCTCTTGGCGATGGATACCGCATCGCAGGTGTAGAACTTAACGTCATTGCAGGCGATGTAGCGCTTGACCTTTCCGGGGAGGTACTTATCCAGCTCCTCGTCGTTCCAGGCGCAGTTAAGCAGGAAATACCCGCCGGGCTTGACATCCTCCACCATGTCATACTTGCGCAGGTAGGAGCTGTTGTGGCATGCCACAAAGTTAGCCTGCTTGACATAGTAGGAAGACTTAATGGGATTGTCGCCGAAGCGCAGGTGGGAAATAGTCACGCCGCCGGATTTCTTGGAGTCATACTGGAAATATGCCTGAACATACTTGTCGGTATGATCGCCGATGATCTTGACGCTGTTCTTATTAGCACCCACGGTGCCGTCGGCTCCGAGGCCCCAGAATTTGCAGGCATGGGTGCCGGCGGGGGAGACATCGGGATTCTGGGATCCGGCGATGGAGAGATGGGTGACGTCATCGTTGATGGACAGGGTGAATTCCTTCTTGGGAGCGTCGCTCCAGAGATTCTCGTACACGGCCAGAATATCACCGGGCTGCACGTCCTTGGAACCGAGACCGTAGCGTCCTCCTACGACCATAGCCCCGTCCATCTTGGTTCCCTTCAGGGCGGCAATCACGTCCAGAAGGAGCGGCTCCCCGATGGAACCGGGCTCCTTGGTGCGATCCAGAACGGCAATCTTCTTCACCGTGTCTGGAATTACGGAAACGAGATGCTTTGCGGAGAACGGACGGTAGAGATGCACCTCAACAATGCCGGTCTTTTTGCCCTTGGCATTGAGGTAATCCACCACCTCCTCGGCGGCATCGCAGACGGAGCCCATGGCGATGATGATTTCCTCGGCATCCGGCGCGCCGTAGTAATTGAACGGCTTGTAATCAGTGCCGATGGCCTCGTTGATCTTGTCCATGTAGCTCACTATCGTATCCACCGTGGACAGGTAGGCGCTGTTTGAAGCCTCCCGGTGCTGGAAGAAGGTCTCCGGCTGTTCGGCGCTGCCCATGCAGTGCGGATGATTCGGGTTCAGGGCGCTGTCCTTGAAGGCCTTCACCTTGTCATAATCCACCATGGACTTCAGGGTGTCGTAATCCCAGACGTGGATCTTCTGATACTCATGGGAGGTTCTGAAGCCGTCAAAGAAGTGCATCATGGGCACCTTGCCGGCGATGGTGGCCAGATGGGCCACGGCCGAGAGATCCATGACCTGCTGCACATTGCCGGAGCAGAGCATGGCGAAGCCGGTCTGCCGGCAGGCCATGACGTCGGAATGATCTCCGAAAATCGACAGGGCGTGGGACGCCAGAGCTCTGGCCGCTACATGGAACACCACCGGAGCCTGTTCGCCGGCCAGCTTGTACATGTTCGGGATCATGAGCAGAAGTCCCTGGGAGGCGGTGAAGGTGGTGGTATAGGATCCGGCGGTTACCGAACCGTGCACGGCGCCGGCCGCTCCGGCCTCGGACTCCATTTCCACGATCTTGACCTTTTCCCCGAAAATGTTCAGCCGGCCCTGGGATACCCATTCATCCATGCTCTCCGCCATGGGAGAGGAGGGAGTGATAGGGTAGATGGCTGACACCTCAGAAAAGGCATAGGCCACATGCGCGGCGGCCGTATTGCCATCCATGGTTTTAATCTTGCGGTTAATCATGATTTAATTCTCCTCTCCGGTTTTCGCCTGAACGCGTTCAAGGGCGGCTCTCTGAAGCTCCGCCGCGGCAGACACCTTCATTTCCCTGATCACATTTCTGCCGCACACATACTGGCAAACCTTGCAGTTCACGCAGGCATTGGGATCTATTTCCGCATGCATTTCCTTCATGTAAATCGCGCCGTTAGGGCAGTTGTCAACGCAGTCCCGGCAGGCAGTGCAGCCGGAATCGCAGACCTGAGTCTTGTCATAATAGTCCGCGGTACTGGAGCAGGGCACCTGCTTGATCCCCTTGTACGGGACGATGCTGATAATCTTTCTGGGGCATTCCCGGACGCAGTCCCGGCAGCCGACGCACTTTTCCGGATCCACATAGGCGGTGCCGTCCACCACGCTGATGGCGCCGAAGCGGCAGACCTGAACGCAGGAACCGAGGCCGCAGCAGCTGGTGTAGCAGAGATTATGCTCTTTGGGATCCACCTTCATGGCTTCATGGCAGTCCTTAATCCCCAGTTCCTTATAGGCGGCCTGAGCCCTGCTGCCGCCGCTGCAGCGCACAAAGGCGACCTTGTCCTTTAATTTGGCGAGGTCATGCAGGGTGTCCAGAATGATCTTCTTTTTGCACTTGACCATGCAGGCTGTGCAGCCCACGCACTTCGAGTAGTCAATAACGGCATGATTGTCAACGATGCTTACGGCTCCCACCGGGCAGGCTCTTTCGCACTCGCCGCAGGCGATGCAGCCATAGCCGCAGGTATTGCGCACGGTCTCCTCGTCCTCTTCGGAGGAAGAGCAGGGAATAAAGTTCGTGGCCTTGCGGGGGATCATCTTTATCAGATGCTGCGGACAGACACCGGCAGCGGCGCAGTCTCCGCATCCGTTGCACAAATCCCGGTCTACAGTAATGCGCCCGTCCTGAAGCTTAAGCGCTCCTTTGCTGCAAGCGGAAACACATGATCCGATGCCGACGCAGCCGCTTTTGCAGTCGCCGCGTCTGAAACCGGTCTGAACCGCCTCGGCGCAGGATTTGCACGCAGCAAATCCCGCCGAAGCGGCGGCATGACCGTTACAGGCTACAAACGCCACAAGTTCGCTTGGTGAATTTTCTAAATTGTCCATATACAGCTCCTGTAAATGCCTCTCTTGGCACACCTTCTTCTGATATATTCTTTTAGTTAAGCAATCGCTGCTTAAGGGCTCCTGCATCTCTGTTTTCAGGCCGGCGCAAATGCAGGAGCTTTTCAATTCTGTGTCGTTGCTGCGGTTTGTCTTTATTCTTTCTTTCTGACTTTTTTCTTTCTGCCTGACTTTTTTCTTTCTGCCTGACTTTTTTCTTTCCGTCTCTGTTACCGGCTTTTCACCTGAAAACTCCGGCTGGCCCCCGGAGAGAAAATGCGGAACCTTTCCGCAAATTCGGCGGCGACGATTCCGGCCAGGATTTCCTTCCCGGGCAGGGCGGAATCCCTGATAAAGGCCAGACTCTCCTCCGGGGCAAGCGCTGCGGCAAGAACATCCGCATCGGGAGCGTAGCTGATATGCCAGAGCTCTCCGGCTGACCAGGGTGTGTCCTCAAGGTAGGGCCGGAAGAAGGCGCATTCCCTCATGTGCTCCTCCAGCCAGCGGGACAGGGGAGCCTGCGGCCCATCCCGGTATTCCAGATTGGTGAGCTCCAGAGAGCCGCCCTCCGGCACCAGATCCGGATCATAGACGTCAATGTCGGTGCCGAAATGATGCCGGGAAAGCCCCGGAACCGCGCTGAACACCAGAATGGCTCGGATAAGCTCCTCGGGATCCATGCCCCGGATGTCCAGAGGCTGTTCGTTTCGATCCAGAACCGGCCGGGATCCGTCCATCTTGCCGGCAAAGATCCTGCTCTGCCTCTCAAAGCTCCGGAAGCCCGAGGCGGCTCTGAGATTCAGGCCGTCCCGCCGGGCCAGATCCTGAAGTTCCCGGAAGGCCTGAGCGGCTCCGGGGGTAAGTTTGATGCCGGGTTCTTCGGGAGAGAGGGGAACCAGATGATCTTCGGTGAGGCCGTGAATGACCTCCGCAAGGTTCCCGTTCTGTAAAAATCCTGCCAGCATGCCGCCGTCTCCGCGTTTTGTTTTTCGTCTTGCTTAAAACGGGATCCGCCCGGAGGCTCACCCTTTCTGCAAAAAAATCTCACTTTGTTCAGTATAACCCGATAATGCGGCGTTTTTCGTGATAACACCGCCAAAATCACCCTATAGGGGCCGGGATTTCCCGGAAATTTGCTTGCCGGGGCTGATCGTGCTAGTGTATATACTGAGATATTATGCGGAAAACAGCGCTCCGGCTGCGTTCCGTTACCGCTAAGTTCCCCTGAGATGCTTTTATGGACACAGACTCTCTTTCCATAACCGCGCCGTTTCTGAGACCCGGCAACCCTCACGACGTGATGGGGTTTACCGATGCCGGCATCATGGAACGCCGCATGATGCGCCATCACGTGGCGGAAATCCTGGAGATTGCGGCCGCCCGTCCTCATGCCCGGATGGTGCTGGATCTCTCCCGTTTCTATCTCATGCGGGTTTCCCTTCTGGTGTCCATGTATCTCTCCTCCCGGATCATCTGCGTGGGGGACAACGTGTCCGATCCCTGTCTCCGGCAGTATCTCAATGACGATGACCTCCTTATTACCGACCGGTTCCGGGGGTTTTCCGGCAACGACAACAGCATCGACATTTCCACCACCCTGACGTTTTCCTCCGCTCCGGAAAAGGATGAACAGATCCTGTCATCCCGGAAGATCGGGGACACCTCCGGGATCTGCTTTGCGCTGTTCGGGGGCGATACCGGGGTTTCCGTGCAGGAGTATCCGGTCTCTCTGAACGTCATGGAGCAGCAGTGCCGGGATCAGCTCTGGGAGATCCCCGAAATAGCCGAAGCCGGAGTGGCGGTATCCGCTTTTCCGCCCACCCACGGCTTCGGCTTTTCTCACAGCCTGCTCATGAGCATGATGCTGGATCTCCCCATGTTTGACCGGCCCCTCAGGCAGGATTCCCAGGTCTCCCTGCTGGGCCTTCCCGAATATGCTCTTTTCACCTCCCCCGAGTTTCTGAACAGCCTGAACATCGGAGACGTGTTTCCGAACTGCAAGCTGGTGCTGGTGAACGGCTTTTTCGAGAAGATGATGAATTATATCGCCGCGAACTCCATCATGGACTGTCCCATTATTGAAAGCCTGGGCACCCTGACCCACGGGGTGATTGCCCTGAGGAGGCTTTCTCATGGCAAGTCCTTCCGCTTTGTGAATAACGTGGTTTTTCGTCAGGACGAGGACGGGGTTCTGATCTGCAATTCGTATTTTGACAGAGAACACTGCTCGCACTACACGGAATACGTGGTTAACGTTACCGGCCGGGAGTTTGTCATTTGCGGCCGCCGGAAGAGACTGGTGACCGCGAAGGGAAAGCCATGGAACCTGGACGACATGGAGAATACCCTGGAGCGGGCGGGCTTCGGTTCCCGGGTGGCGGTGTTCGAGTATGTTCCCTGGAAGGAAAAGGAGCGGTACGTTGTCATTGCGGTGGAATCCGAGGAGCTCTGCGCCCTGTCCGCCAGCTCGGATATCGAGAACCGGGGACTGGCCGCTGACTATGTGAACGAGATCCGAAATGAGCTTTCTTCCGGGGGGTTTCCTTCAGAATTGTTGCCCCGCAAGGTCAGATTTGTCAGAAAAATAAGTTATAATGAGTTTGGAAGGCCTGATTACGAGAGGCTGAAGAAGCTGTTTGACTGAGTTCCGTCCGGGAAAAGCTTTCCGGCGGTCGCGGAGATGCGGCAGCGATAAGGCAGCAGCGCAGCGGCAAAGCAGTATGGAAGCGGTATAGAAGTATAACTATGAAGAAATTTCCAGATATTCTGAAAACTGTTAAAAGCTCCCGGGAGCTTAAGCTCATTTTAAATATCGGAAAGGATCTGGCATGGTTTGAAGGGCATTTCCCGGAAATGGCCATCCTCCCCGGAATGGTAGCGGTGTTCTGGACCGAGGAATATCTCCGCATCTACTTTGCTCCCAATGCCGCCATTAAATCGGTGGACAATGTCAGGTTTATGCATCCGATTTTTCCGGACAGCGTGGTGGAGCTGGATATCTCCATTTCTCCGGAAACCAAAACTCTGCACTTTAAATTCTGCGATCCCGACAGTCCTGACATCTGGATCTACTCCTCCGGGGTGCTCAGGGTGGTGTAAGCGCCCGTCCCGATCCGGGATGGCCCGGATCCGCCCCCTAAATTCTTGAATTCCGGTTTCCTATGCAAAAGATTCAGCATTTATTTTCTGTTTTTTTTCTTGTCCTGCTTTTGGTTCTCTGCTCCGTGGTGGTTTATTTCTATTCCTCCCGGGATCAGTCCCTGTCTCTGGACTTTACCACGCAGGATCTTATGAAGTATTCCGAGGGATCGGGCCTGAAGTTTACCGGGGACAGCGATCTCCGGGTCTGGCTTTTTGCCCTGGATCGTCCGGATCTCCGGGCGGCTCAGGCGGATCTGGAGGCGGCGATTCATAAGCTCCCCGAAATTGTCTGGCTTTCCGGAAGTCAGAAGCAGGAGCGCTTTACCCAGGATCTTAAAAGGCTTAATTACTACCGCAGCGTGGCCGGCAACACTCCCGAGGGCTTTGCCCGGAGGCTTAAGGAGCTTCAGGGCTCCGGCATTTCCGGGGAGGAGATGAATCATATTATCGCGGAGGATCCCCTGCTTCTGGACTATGCCTCCCCGGTGTCCTCCTTTAATCTGACCCCGGAAGGGCGGCTCAGCTTCAGACCCGGCAATGCCGATATGTGCGGCGGGGAACAGTGTCTGCTTTTTTACGGGGAGATTGACCGCCATGCCAGTCTGGAAAGCCTGCATAATGCCGCCAGAGAGCTTGACGCCATAAAGGTGCGTTATGAAGAGGCCGGAGGCAGCGTTACCGTGGTGAACCATCTTAAACGGAGCCACGATTTTCTGGCTGAGACCTCCCGGACTCTGATCTATGTCTTCCTGGCCGTGCTTGCCACGGCGGCTCTGGCGCTGTTTTATCTCTACCGCAGCCTGCGTCCCTTTGCGGAAATGCTGCTCTCCCTGACATTTTCCTACGGCCTTGCCATTATGGCCGTCTGGGGCTTCCTGGGGCATCTCCACATTATGACGCTGTTTTTCAGTCTGGTGTTCTGGATCCCCGGCATTGACATCTACCTTAACTTTAACAATGCCCGGGAATCAGGCCGCCTCAGAAGAAATCACATCAGAGGGGTATGGGGCAGCATGCTCATCACTCTGGTGATCTACGGCACCATGGCTCAGATCGGCTTCCGGATATTTTCGGAGCTCGCGGTAATAGCACTTTTCTTTATTTCCCTGTTCTGCATTCTCTACGGCGTTCTGGTGCACCTCCCGCCGGCCCGGTACCGCGGCCATTACCGGATCTACCGCGCCATCGGAGGACTTCGGAGATTTCTGACCATTCAGGGCGTGTCCCTGACGCTGGTGATCGCCCTGGCTCTGGTTTCCGCCTACGGCCTCATGACGGCGGCGGACGGCCTTATCTTTAACTACGCCCGGGAGGGGGCGGCGGACAAGGTGGCCCGCATCACCGCCAGCGGCCGGGATCTCACCGGCTATGAGGTGTCCGCAAGCTCGCCGGAGGTGCTGGACAGCAGAATGACCCGGCTCAGAGAGTGGCTGGACGGCCAGATCGCCGCCAACCGCATCGGCTACTATCTGCTGCCCTTTGACATGGTGATTTCGGAAAAGGTCGCCCTGATGAACCAGGAAAGAAACCGGGATCTTTATGAGAGAACCCGGGAGCTCCGGGACAAGGCCGGTCTTCAGGGAGAACTTCCGGTGATCCCCGGGGAGCAGCTCCGGGGGCTTCTCGCGGACATGGCGGCGGCTCCGGCCATGCATCTCTTCTTTCCGGAAAATGATGAAGGGCTTTACAAGGCCAGTCTGGTGGTGTTCCGGGAACAGCCCGGCTTTTATAACGATCTCCGCCGGGAGTTTGCCTGGGCGGAATCCCGGGATCAGGTTTCCAGCTATATCCGCAGCATTGCTCCCCAAAGCGCGGACATCATCATATTCGTCACCATTATCTTTGTGATTCTGGCCGCGGTTATCTATGTGCTCCGGGGGGTGAGCTCCTTTGCGGGACTGACCCTGCCGGTATTCACCGGTCTGGGCTGCGCCGGTCTAGCCATGAACAGCTTCAGCGTGAATCTGTCATTGTTTTCCATTCTGATCATCCTTCTGGTTAGCGGCATTACCTTTGATTTTGCGGTGTTTTCCCGCCGGGCCGGCCGGTACCGGGACAGGAGAGCGGGCATTACGGTGCTGGTATCCGTGTTCATAAGCGAGAGCATGTTTGTCTATTTCCTGTGCTCCGGCATTCCGGTATTCCGCATGACCGGCGCGGTGATGATTGCCGGCATTACCGCAGGCGCGGTGTCCGCGGTGCTGCTTAACATGTTTATCCTGTCTTCCGGAAGAGGGCGCCTGAGAGCTGTTCTCAAGAAGCGCAAGGCAGCTAAGGCGGCTGCGGCAGCCCAGGCGGCGCTCCCGGATGCGGCAGATTCCGGGGAGCCGGAACCCGCCGGGGATAATACAGAGGCGCCGGCCCCGGAGGTTCCCGGGGATAAACCGCTTCCGGAGGAAAACCCGTATTCCGCCGCGCCGGCCTCCGAAAACGGAGATTCCGGGACTCAGGGAGACTGAGGCGCCTTTTCAGGAAAACCTCCGGCAGGCTTCAAAAAATCCGGACGGCAGATTTGCGGACTTCTGAAAATGCGTGTAATATAAAGCACGCAGGGCTTTTTCCGGGCCATCCCATCAGCCGCGCCGCAGCTTGGCGCCTCGTTAAATCCGCGGGGGTTTTATGAAAAGGTTTACATTTCCCATGTCCGTTGAGGACTGCATTCTGAATAAAACTCCTAACCTGCTTCTTGACACTGTTGACAATGTAACCGCCGATATGGTTGTATGCCGGATGGTGGTGGGCTCCCGGGACAGCGTGGCCTATACCGATGAGCATGAGCTCCCGGTCATGGCGCTTCTGGAGGTGATGGCCCAGACCATGAGCGTCTGGAGCACCCTGAATCAGTCCCGCTCCGACCGCAAAATCAGATTCGGCATTCTGGTGGATATTTCCCGCATGATTGTAACCCGGAACAGCCATCTCCCCCAGGGGATGTCTCTGGTGATCACGGCCCATCTGGATCGCCAGGAACGCGGCTATGTGCGTTTCACCTGCGAGGTCAAGGATGAACTGGAAAACGAGATCCTGGCCACCGCCCGCATGACCGGTCTGGTGCCCAGCGACACCCAGATACATGATTTCGTCAAGCATACAGAATTAAACCGTCTCTGAGCCGGCGTTTCCGAAGTCCCGGAGCGCATTCCCCGGAAGGTATGTCAGGAAGGTGTTTCCCGGAAGCCTCCGGCTGGGAATGACCGGATAAAGCTCGGGCGGAGACGTCAGGATGAAATAACCTGATGAGAATATCAGGATGAGAGACGGGGACTCTATTTGTTTTCGGGGACAGGGATATTTTGCCTGCCGCCTTAAAAGAGGTTTTTATGGTTAAAAAGACTGACGCTGATTCCAAAGGCGCCGGAAAGCCGGCTGAGGAAGTACAGGAGAAAAAGCCCCGGAGACGCAAACCGGCCAAAAGCTCCGCCTCCGGTTCTCCTGAAAATGATGCCGGAAGCTGCCTTATCAGCGAAGGGAAGCCTAACGAAGCTCAGCTCATAAATGAAGGCATCAGCGCCTTCAACTGTCAGGATTATGCGAAAGCCCGGCAGATCTTTGAGCGGGCCTACAGGCAGCATGATTTCCGGAGCTGCTACTATATGGGCATGATGGCTCTCAGCGGGAGCGGCCTCCCTAAAGATGAACAGCTGGCGGTGACGTATTTTGAAGAGGGCGCCAAAAACAGCTGCCCCTGGTCGCGCTATCAGCTGGGGGTAATGTACCGCACAGGCACCGGAGTCCCCCGCAATCTCAGCCGGGGCAATAAATACCTGAAGGATCTGGCGCAGTATTTTGCGGATAACGAAGGCAAGATTCTTCTCAGCGATCCCTATCCGGAAACCCTGTATTTTGTGGGACAGATGGGGGTCAGGAGCAAGGAGCTGGACAAGGCCGCTGATTTATTCACGAGAGCCCGGGTCTTCCTGTCACAGCGCATCGCGGAGGATTATGCCGCTCCGGATGAAAATGATCTCCTCCTGATGGATAATCTGGTGGCCGCCTTGTTCCGGCAGGGGGAGTTCGACGTTTTTGACATCGATCTCTTTGACCTGATGTTCCTGTTCCGGGCCGGCTTCGTGGAGGTTTCCTTTGTTTACAAGGGGAGGCTTCAGAAGGTTACCAGTTCCATCGCCGATGACTCCATTGTGGTGGATTTCAACGGCGAGCGGTATCCCGGCATTATGGAATTTTTCCTGAACGCCCGTTTCCCGGACGGCATGCCTCTTGTGCGGGTCTGGGAGCAGATGTATCTTTTTGAGGTGCTCAGCATTCCGGCCCTGGACAAGGATTTTGAAGCTCATCGGCAGTGCTATGCCCAGAAGCATGAACAGGAGGAACGGGATTACGAAGAGGAGTGCGATTTGTTTATTAAGCGCACTCAGGAGGCGGAGTAGCGGAGTCCGGACTTTAAGGGATTCCGCAGACATGTCTGGATGCCCTCAGGGGAGCGTTCCAATTCGCGCATGATGGCAAATAATCGCGGCTTAAGTTGCGAACAATGCCCCAAAAGAGAATGACTTCCGGAGTTCAGTTATTAGCTTGCGAAGCTGATGCCTCAGGATGGGGTAATGAATGACAGTGCGGATTTTTTGCGGATAGTTGCATCATCTGTGTTGCATTAGCAGTATTTCAGAGTTCAGAAGATAAGCCCGGAAAGCCGGGCTTTTTTTAGCGTGTTTCAGAGCTGGGCCGGATGCCGGCAAATTTAAATTTTGGCAAGACCGGATTTAAGTAAGCAATGAAGCTGCCGGACAAATGCTGAAATAAACAGCTTATTAAGGGGGTATTAAGGCGGGGTGCATTTCAAAAATACCGTCTGATTTTGATGATAAAATCGCGAATGCGGGATAAGACTGTGCATTAGGAGCAGGAGAGTCAAACATTATGCTAAAGCGGATTGGAGTCGGTACAGAAGTTTTTCATAAACTGATCGAAGAAAATAAATACTATGTTGATAAAACAGCGTTAATCAGAACGGTGTTCCTTGAGAACGGCGCAGATGTCCTTCTTATAACCAGACCGAGAAGATTCGGCAAAACCCTCACCATGTCCACCTTCTATGACTTTCTGGCTCTCAATCCCGATAATCCGGAGGATGTCTCGCGTCAGGAGAACTGGTTCCGGGGTACCGAGATATTTTCCGACAGGGTGTTCTGCCGCAACTATATGGGCAAATTTCCGGTGATATTCCTGACGCTTAAATCCGTTGCCTTTGACAATTTTAACGATTCCTACAATGAACTTGCTGAGGTAGTTTTCTCGCTGGCAAACAGTTTTTCCTATCTGAAGACAAGCTCCGAACTTAACGATCAGGAGATTGAACACTTTAAAAGGCTGCTTGATTGCAATCAGCTTCAGGATCAATCCAATAAATCAGCTCTGACCCGTTCTCTGCGCACTCTTACAGATCTGCTTTACAAGCATCATAAAGTCAACCCTGTGCTGCTCATAGACGAATACGATGTTCCGATAGCCAAGGCCGCTCATTATGGTTATTACCGTGAGATGGTTAATGTGGTCGCCCCTTTTCTGTCTGCCGGATTAAAGGGCAACACCAATATGAAAAGAGCCGTGGTTACCGGATGCCTGAGAGCTGCCAAGGAAAGCATCTTTACCGGATTAAACAATTTCCTGAACTGTACCGTTCTGGATTCCGGAGATG
>JAEEGF012436897.1_pt1 | contig 19928 bp, 21 predicted proteins | sample 9134171 | NCBI WGS metagenome assembly JAEEGF01 (sample SAMN16246542, study PRJNA631951) | gut metagenome | biome: gut microbiome; feature: rumen; material: AP-attached | host: Bos | place: Iran: Karaj | collected 2018-10
ACGGCCATGGCGCGCCAGGCGGGGCGCACATTGCGCTTCACACGCTTGGCGGGTTTGTCGATGTCACCCATCCAGCTGGTGACGCCCTCCGAGGTGCGGATGTCGAACTCCTCTTTTAAGCCTGCCCATGCGGTGCTGTCGTCGGCCACGAGGATGACCACGTCGGTCTTGACCGAGTCGTTCAGCTGAAAGCCTGTGACCTGAGCCACCGTGAGGTCATTCCGCAGGGCGTACTTCTGGTACAGCGGCGTCTCCTCTACCTCGTTCGAGCAGGCGAAGGTCAGCAGGCAGCAGACGGCGGGCAGCAGTATGTGCAATAAACGTTTCATATCATTTCCTTGGTTAAGATGTCGGAGGCTACGGCAGCCCAATGGCCTTCGGCGATGCCGCTGCGGTTGCAGGCAACATAGTCGTAATCTTTAAAAGTTGAAGATTGAAAGTTGAAAATTGAAAATCCTGCGACCACCAGTACGGCGATACTAGCCAGTGCTGTGCGGCGTTGCCGGCGACGACGCAGCCATGCAGGGTAGTCCTGCCGTAGCCGCTGTTGCAAGCCTTGCCGCTCCTCTTGTTCCCAAATACTGTCGAATGTCATATTATTCATTGTGTTATTGTGTTATTGTGTTATTGTGTAAGTTTTAAATAGAATGACTACTAGCGCATTTACGCATTAACGCATTAACACATTGTTCATTTGTTCTTTCAGTTTGTCTTTTATCCTCATCAGGCGTATGCCTACGTTGTTCTTTGTCATGCCGATCTTGTGGCCAATCTCTTTGTATTCGTATCCCTCGAGGTGCATGGTCACTATGGTGCGGTCGGGTTCGGGCAGTTGGTCTATCAGTTCGTGGAGGGTGTCGTGCAGCGAGGTGTCTTCTTCGGGAGCGTCATAGTCGTCGGGCAGTAGGGTGGGGTTGTTGCTTCTTTTGCGCCGCAGGTCTATGCAGGTGCTGCGTGCCACGCGCCATATCCAGGCTGCCTGCTTCGGGGCTATCGTAATGTCGAACAGCTCTTTGCGAAGGTTCCAAAGTGCCAGCGTGGTCTCCTGCAGCAGGTCGTCAACCTCTAGGCCGTTACTGCTGTAGCGACGGCAGACCGAGAAGAGCAAACCGCGGTAGCGGAGCATCATCTCGCTGAATGTTTCAGTGTCCTTCACACTATAATAACGTATTTCGAGAGCGAAAAATTACAATGCCACAAAAAAAAAGTCCGCCAACATGGCGGACCTTTTATTTGTAGTGAGGTTGTTGATTACTCGTTGTTGCGGCTGAAGTTGAGGGTGAGGGTGACGGGGGTTTCGTCGTCAGCGTAGAAGAGGTTCAGGTTGAAGGTGATGACGTCGGTGGCATCGTCATAGGTGAACTGCAGGTGGGCGGGAGCATCCTCGTCCTCGGGGTCGGCAACGCCGTCGAGGTAGCCGGTATGGGTGGTGCCGTCGTAGTAGTACTCATAGGAGACACTGGAAATCTGTTCCATGATACCCTCGTCGCCGCCAAGGACCATGACATTCTCGGGGAAGGTGAAGTGGGCGTAGGTGCCGTCGAAGTTCAGACCGAAAGTGTAGGTCTCGTCGCTGATGCTGTCAGTGCAGGGGAGGTTGGTGCCAAGCAGATTGTTGAGAAGCTCAGTGTAGGTCACGGTGTAGGTCCAGTCGGTGTTGTGCAGGTCGGAGGTGCTCTTCACACGGGCGTTGGTGTTGATTTCGCCGTTGTTGACAATGGCGTCATCTTTCTGGCAGGCGGTGAAGGAGAGGGTCAGGGCTGCAACGGCAGCGATAAGAATGTTTTTCTTCATGATTTAATTAATGTTTTAAATGTTTTTATTTTGTTTATTTTTGTTTTCGCTAATAAGAACGTATCAACTTCGCGAAAAACTACAAGTGGGGTGAAAATTTTTATTGATTTGCGGTTAGTTATCTGTATTTAAGTTTATTGTGTGCAATAATTCCAATTTTCAATTTTCAATTTTCCTCGACATTCAGACTGAGGGTTCTGAAGATGTTGCCCTCTAGATCGGTATGAGTGCCAGCCACACCTTCGAGTGTCATCGTGGCACCTTGGATCAACCTCATGTTGTCGTCGATGGAGTCACACCACATCATCATGCCATGCAGGGTGATGATGAGGGCGCTGTCATTGTCCATCTGCATGGCCCACACTACGCCACCCATCGGAGGCTCTTCCAGTGCGGGGGCGGGTATGAAAGTAAGAACTCCTGTGTACATCTGCGACTCTTCCATGACATCTTGTCCGAGGTTGACATAGGCGCGGCCATTCCAGGTGCCATTCCCTTCGTCATAAGTTATTTGGACGGTCTTGCCGGCTTTCTCCATCTCTTTCATCCACGATTTCAGCTCCTCACGGTCGGAGGTGGAAATGGAGGTGGGGGTGTCTGTTGCATTGCCTTTGGTCATAGAAGGATGTGTGTCGACGAACATCACCTGTGCCCCTGCTTGTGCATAGTCGCAGAAACGGTCGAGCAGGGCATCCAGTTCGCCTTCAGTGCCGATATGGGCGGTTGTGCCCGAAAAGCCATCGCCGGCGAAACCTTCGCTAACAGTATAGAAAATGTCATGTTCCTGGTTCGTTCCAGTGCCAGGATTCTCTTTCTCGCAGCCCACTAGGCCCATTATTCCCATCAGCCCCATCAATCCCATCAATATAGATATTCTTTTCATAGTAATTTCAGATTTTATTTTTCCATTTTGTTTATCTGGTACTCGATCAGTGCGTCGTATTGCGCTTCATTGTCGATGCGGTAAAAGCCTATGACCTGTTTCTCATGTGAGGCGATGACACGCATCACGGGACCTTTTTCCCACTGGGTTCGAAGGGCGGGATTCTCTATGTCGCCCAGCCAGCTCACCGTACCCTCTTCGCCGCGGATGTCGAACTCCGCTTTCAGCTGCTGCCAGGCTTCTTCTGTTTCCGCCTGCAGCATCACCACATCGATGCGCACGGTGTCGCTCAGCTTGAAGCCGTCCACCTCGGCCACCTTCAATTCTTGCCGCTGGGCATAGCGACTGTAGAAGGCACTTGCCCCCTGCGGCTCTGTTTCAGTGGAGCAGCCTATAAGCAGTGCCAGCGGCAGTAGTACTATGAACAACAATCGTTTCATGATTCTTGACTCGTAATTCTTAACATAACACTTAACTCATAAGCAATTCGTCTGCCATATCAACCCAGTACTGGTCGGCGATGTCGGCACGGTTGCAGTATGCAAAAGAATAGCTGTCGTGCTGTGGCAGCTGATTCGTCCCTGTCAGCAACATCGGTAGCGTGACTCCCACGACCACCAGCACCATAGCGGCGATGCCCATGTTCCGGCGGCGCCGTGCACGCCAGGCAGGGTATTCGGCGGTCAGCTCTTCGGCGTACTTTTCGACCTGGGCCCGTTCCCAAAGTTCTTCAAATCTTTTCTCGTTCATCTTGTTCTGTCTTTCAGTTTATCATTGCTTTCCTCAGTTTTTCTTTGGCTCTCACCAGTCTCACGCTCACGTTCTTCTCTGTCATCTCCATCCGCTGGCCGATCTCTTCGTAGCTGTAGCCTTCCAGTTGCAGACGCACTATCGAGCGGTCGGGTTCCTCGAGCCGGGCTATCTGTTCGTGCAGCTCGTCCAGCAGGCTGTGGTCCTCGTCGGCTTCGTCGTGTCCTGCGGGCAGCTCGTCAGTCTCGTCGTAGCGCCGCAGGGCGTCGATGACGGCGTTGCGTGCCACCTTCCATGTCAGCGCTGCCTGTTGAATGCTTCCCAGTGCCAGCAGCCGTTCGCGGTTGCGCCAGAGGGCTATGGTAGCCTCCTGGACAAGGTCGTCAATTTCCAACCCTCTGTGCCTGAATCGGCTACAAAGAGTGAAAATCAGTCCGCGGTAGCGTTGCAACAGCTCTTCGAAAGGATCTTTCGTTCTCACAACTATAATAACGCAAAAAACGAACAAAAAACTACATCGGCATCAAAAAATTTTTTTTTCTTCCATCACAAAAATTTTTGTATTTTTGTTTTTTATTTAGATACATAATATTTTATGCAAGTTCTTCGTACTGTTGTTGTTCTGTTTGCAGATGCCGTCGATGTCGGTATACCTCGGACCTCGAGGGTCCAATAAAGGGTCCGCATTGGCAACAACCCCGTCCGAAAAATAATAGCAGAGAAATAACCCCTACAATAAATGCAAAACATCAGAAACATCGCCATCATTGCCCACGTCGACCACGGCAAGACCACCCTCGTCGACCGCATGCTTCATCAAGCCAAACTCTTCCGTGACAACCAGGAGACCGGCGAACTCATCCTCGACAACAACGACCTCGAGCGTGAGCGTGGCATCACCATCCTCTCCAAGAATGTCTCCGTCCGCTACAAAGAATACAAAATCAACATCATTGACACTCCGGGCCACAGCGACTTCGGCGGCGAGGTTGAGCGCGTGCTTAACATGGCCGACGGCGTTCTCCTTGTCGTCGACGCCTTCGAAGGCCCCATGCCCCAGACGCGCTTCGTCCTTCAGAAGGCCATTGAGTTAGGCCTCAAACCCATCGTCGTGGTTAACAAAGTAGACAAGCCCAACTGCGACCCCGAGCTTACCCAGGAGGCTGTTTTCGACCTCATGTTCAACCTCGGCGCCAACAACGACCAGCTTGAGTTTCCCACCGCCTACGGCTCCGCCAAGCAAGGCTGGATGGGCGAGGACTGGAACACCCCCACCGACGACATCTCCTACCTCATGGACCTCATCATCAAATACATCCCTGAACCCAAGACCGACGAGGGAAACACCCAGATGATGATTTCCTCCCTCGACTATTCGAGCTACCTCGGCCGCATCGCCGTCGGCCGTCTCCATCGCGGCACCCTCCAGGCCGGACAGGCCATCACCCTCGCCAAGCGCGACGGCTCCATGGTGAAGACTAAGATAAAGGAACTCTATACCTTCGAGGGCCTCGGCAAGGAGCGCACCAAGAACGTCATCGAAGCAGGGGAGATATGCGCCGTGCTGATGGACCTCGACAAGAATGTCGCCTTTGAGATTGGCGACACCATTTGCGACGCCGACGCCCCCGAGGCGCTGCCTCCCATCAAGGTCGACGAGCCCACCATGTCCATGCTCTTCACCATCAACAACTCGCCCTTCTTCGGCAAAGAGGGCAAGTATGTAACCTCCCGCCACCTGCGTGACCGCCTCTTCGCCGAGCTGGAGAAGAACCTCGCCATGCGTATTGAGGAGACAGGCTCGCCCGACGCCCTCCTCGTCTACGGACGCGGCATCATGCACCTCTCTGTGCTTATCGAGACCATGCGCCGTGAAGGCTACGAGCTCCAGGTGGGCCAGCCTAAGGTCATCATCCGCGAAATCGACGGACAGAAGTGCGAGCCCATCGAACAGCTCACGGTGTTGGTGCCCGAGGAGTTCAGCTCCAAGGTTATTGATGTTGTCACCCGCCGCAAAGGCGAGGTCGGCACTATCGACACCAAAGGCGATCGTGTGCAGCTCGACTTCACCATTCCTTCGCGCGGCATCATTGGCTTGCGTAACACCCTCCTCACCGCCACCAATGGCGAGGCCATCATCGCCCACCGCTTCCTGGAGTTCCAGCCGTGGAAGGGCGACATGGACGACCATAAATATGGTGCCCTCATCGCCAAGGAGACCGGCGAGGCTACGGCATACAGCATCAGCAAGCTGCAGGATCGTGGTCCCTTCTTCATCGAGCCTGGCGACCATGTCTATGCAGGCGAAGTCATCGGCGAGAGCCTCCGTCCCGGCAACGACATCGTCATCAATGTCGTCACTGCCAAGAACCTCACCAACATGCGCTCCAAGAGTGCCGACGACAAGAGCACCTGCTCGCCCGCCATCAAGATGAGCCTCGAGGAGGCCATGGAGTACATCCGCGAGGACGAATACCTCGAAATTACCCCCTCCAACCTCCGCATCCGCAAAATCATCCTCGACGAGATTGAGCGCAAACGCGCCCGCATCGCCGCAGGATATAAGGACGAGTAGGCCGATGCGAGCGAAACCTAAGCCCGCATCGCCGCAGGATATAAGGACGAGTAGGCCGATGCGAGCGTAACCCAAACCCGCATCGCCGCAGGATATAAGGACGAGTAGGCCGATGCGAGCGAAACCAAAGCCGACACCAACCATCAAATGACAGAACCCGAGAAACTTCAGGCAGGCCTCGAATACAACTTTTGGAGCCCCGACGTCTGCACCAACAAAAAACACGCCCTCGAAGGATGCCGTCGACTTAACAATGCCGACTTCTCCGACCTCACTGCCGTCCAGGAAGCCATCCGCGCCCTCTTCGGCTCCGTCGGCGACAACCCTTGGGTCAACCCCGTCTTCAACTGTGACAACGGGAAAAATATCCATGTCGGACACAACTTCCTCGCCAACTATAACGTCACCATCCTCGACATCGCCCCCGTTCACATTGGCGACAACGTCATGATTGGTCCCGGCACCCTCATCTCCACCGTCAACCATCCGCTCTCACCCTCCCGCCGTCGCCAACACCTGGCCGTAGCCAAACCCGTCACCATTGGCAACGACGTATGGATCGGCGGCAACGTCACTATCCTTCCGGGAATCACCATCGGCAGCGGCGCCGTCATCGCCGCCGGCGCTGTCATCACCCGCAATGTCCCTGACAACACCATCGTCGCAGGCGTCCCCGCCAAAGTAATCCGCTACATTCCTCCCGACGAAATTAATTGAAATGTTCATATATTCATTAAACATTCTTACATCATGAAATCATTTCTACGCATCCCCCTTCTGGGTTTACTGCTTATGAGCGGTACCCTCAATGCTCAGACTCCCTTGCCCTTGCCTAACGGCAGCTTCGAGCAATGGACCTCCCATCAGGGATACGGTGTATCGGTTCTGTTTTTTAACGTACCTGTATACAATGACTACTCCACACCCACCGGCTGGGATTATCTGGCTTACCCCGTGAACGAGACCTTCTCGATGATGGGCATGAATATCAACATCAACACCACGGTCCCGGTGGTAATGACTACCGCCGAAACAGGAATGGTCCCAGACAGCAATACCGCCGTCAAACTCCAGACCATCATGCTGAGCGACATCGTCAGCTCCACCGTCTTGAACCTTGCCGGAAGTTCCCTCGATCCCTCGCTCACCACGCAGGTCATCCCCTCCATCCTTACCACCGGCGTTGTCGATATCGACGCCTTCATCCCCATCGTCACCAACCTCCTTTCGGACACCGGAGACATCCTCTCCATGCTGCCCTCTCTGCTCTCCATGGATGTCAACGACTTCATCTCGGGAGGACTCCCTCTCGACGGCATCCGCCCGGGACGCCTGACGGGCAGCTATAAGTACCATTCTGCTGTCGGTGGTGACAACGGCGCCGTCATCATGCTTGGAACGCACTACAACAACACCGCGCATAAACGCGACATCGTAGGGCTGGGCATCAACCTTGCCCTGTCCGACACCTCTCTCTACACCCCCTTCGAACTGGAATACTTGCCTCTGGGTGCCTTTGTCCCAGGCTCTCCCGATGTACAGCCCGACACACTGATTGTGGCCATCGTCTCCTCCGCCAGCGCCAACATGCAGCAGGGATCCTACCTCTGTGTCGATAACCTCGTGCTCTGGTCGGCCCCCGACACCTGCGCCACAGTGCTCGGCCTGACAGTGCAGGACATTGTCTGCGACGCTTTCCCCATGATGGAACTCCAATGGTATGGAAGCATGACCCCCGACCGCTGGGAGGTGGAATACGGTCCTCAGGGCTTTGCTTTGGGTACCGGCACCAGGGTGGTGACCGAACAGACTTACTTTGAAATCCATGCTTTAGAGCAATCGGGTGTGTTGACCCCCAACACCTGGTACGACTTCTATGTCCGCTCGGTGTGCCATGGAGACCTCTATGGCGACTGGGACTCTGTGCATTACCGCACTTTCTGTGCCCAAGTGGGTGCGGTGGCAGTCAGAAGCGACAACCTTGCCACGACTGCCGACAATCACATCAGCGGCTACAGTATCGCCTGGGAAGATAACTCCGACACCCAGAGCTGGGGTGTCTATTACGGCATATATAATTCAGAATATCCTGATTTGCCATGGGGTACCAGTGTCAGAGTCGACACCCCGTGGTTCGAGTTCCCGCCGCTACGTCCTGACGCTACATACTCTGTTGAGATCACCCCCTATTGCGGCGACCAAAACTATGGAGATATCACATGGGTCAACTTCACCACCGCCAGCCTCACCGGCATCGCGTCAGTTGGTGATTCAGAACCCGGAGTCGCCGTCTACCCCAATCCCGCCAACGGCCAGTGCGAAATAACCACCTCCGATCCCGCCCTTCTACAACTCTATAGTCTCGACGGGCGTCTCGTGAAAACCCTGGACACCGACGGCACCCCCATACTCCTCCAGTTACCAGAGCCCGGAATCTTCCTCCTCCGTGCCACTACAGCCAATGGAGACGTTACCCTTAAGATCGTCAGCCAATAACCCGATTCTCATGAAGAAAACCCTCCTCCTCCTCTTCGCCCTCACAGCCTATGCCCTCCAGGCCCCTGCCTGCACCAACCTCATTGTAGGCAAGAAAGCCTCCGCCGACGGCAGCGTCATGTGCTCCTACAACTGCGACGGCTTCGGCTTTGCAGGCTCACTCTTCCACAACCCTGCCGGCCGCCACAACCCAGGCGAGAAAATAGCCATCCGCGGATGGGGTCCCTACCACGAAGGCCGCTATGTGGAGCAGGTGGAGTACACCTACAATGTCGTGGGCTTTATGAACGAACGCCAGCTCACTATCGTCGAGTCCACCTTCGACGGGCGCCTCGAGCTGCAGAACCCCGACGGACTCCTCGACTATTTCAGCCTCATGCGACTTACCCTTCAGCGCGCTGCCAACGCCCGCGAGGCCATCCGCTGCATGGCGGAACTGGTGGAGGAATATGGCTACAACAGCACGGGCGAAAGCATCACCATCTGCGACCCCGACGAGGCGTGGATCATGGAGATTGTAGGCAAGGGACCCGGCCGCAAGGGCGCCGTATGGGTGGCACTGCGCATCCCCGACGACTGCATCAGCGCCCATGCCAACCTCAGCCGCATCTGTCTTTTCCCGCATGAGGGCGAGTGTTGGGACAACGGTTTCATCGTGAAGCAGAAAACGAAGAAAGCCAAGCAATACAAGAGTCTCAGCAGCCGTCATCTGCAGTATATTGAGCAGCCTCAGGTGGAATGTGTCTATGCCGCCGACGTGATAGACTTCGCTCGTGAGAAAGGCTATTTCAAAGGACCCGACAATGAGTTCTCCTTCCGCGACGCCTATTGCCCCATTGACTTCGAAAACGTGCGCTACGCCGACGCCCGTGTCTGGAGTTTCTTCCGTCACCATAGCTCGGATATGGACGCTTATCTTCCCTACATTGAGGGCTATTTCGACATCTGCGACGGGCTGCCCCTATGGATCAAACCCGACGCACCGCTCTCGCTGCAGGATGTGCAGCGCGACATGCGCGACCATTTCGAGGGCACCCCCCTCGACATGACTGCCGACGCCTCCGCCGGCCCTTGGGGCATGCCCATCCGCCCGCTGCCCATGCACATGAAGACTTCAGACGGTGTTGACCTCTTCCGCGAACGTCCCATCGCCACCCAGCAGAGCGGCTTCACCATGACCTGCCAGATGCGCTCCTGGCTCCCCGATGACGTGGGCGGCGTCACCTGGTTCAACTGCGACGATGCCGACATGGTGGCCTACGTGCCTCTCTACTGCTGTATCACCCAGGTGCCCGACCCATTCCGCCCCGAGAACAACCCTCGCAGCGAATTCTCCTTCGAGTCCGCCTTCTGGATGAACAACTGGGTGGCCAACATGATCTACCCGCGCTACAGCATGATGATTGGCGACCTCCGTCAGGCCCAGCGTGAACTGGAGGACTACTATCTTGCTGACCAGGACAGCGTCGTGAAAGCAATAGGCAAGATGACCCCCGCCGACCGGCGCGACTACTTGAACAAGAAAAGCATCGCCTATGCCGACCGCATGATGAAGCGCTGGGACCGTCTGGCGAAGCATCTCATTGTTAAGTATAACGACCAAGTTGTCAAGCGTGAGAACAAAGACGGCACCTTCCAGCGCTGGGGCTACGACACCCCCGGCTACTCCCAGCCCTTCATCGATGCCCTCCCCGCCACCACTGGCGACCGCTACCGCCTGAAAGAGGTTATCGAACGACGTGAACGATAGTGTATCCTGTAATTTGCTTATAACATTATTATATATAAAATCATGCTTATCGATTTCGACAAAATAGAAGAGACGGTCACCCCTCATTTCAAGGGTGGGGAAGGTGAGACCCGCAGTCGCCAGATGTTCGACGGCGTCAACAAGATTATGCGTGGATGCTTGATGCCCGGCTGTACCATCGGCTACCACAGCCATGATACCAGCAGCGAGATGATCCTTATCCTCAGTGGCGAAGCCCGCTGCCTTTTTGACGACGGCGAGGAGCGCCTTCTTCCCGGCCAGTGTCACTATTGTCCCAAAGGCCACAGCCACAGCCTCATCAACGCCTCGTCCACCACTCCGCTGGTCTACTTCGCCGTTGTGCCGGAGCAGTGACAATATAATAATAATATGATTCTTTATTTTACAGGTACGGGTAACAGTCTGGCTGTCAGCCGTAAAATTGCGGAGGCGACAGGTGATAATGTGATGGCGATGCGCGAGGCGGCAGGCAAGGACCCCCTCCAACCTACGCATCCGCAAAACTCTTTTTTTATTTTGAATAATATTCTATTGTCCGGGAGCAGGTGTCGGCCAGGGTTTCACCTTCGTATTGATAGGTGACGGTGTTCTGCAGCCAGTTGCCGTAGGGGTCGCGTTTGTCAGAGTATTTGAAATGGAAGTGCTTTTCTTCGATGCCATCTTGTATCGACCATGATTCGATGACATTGCCGTCCTTGTCGAAGACATATCGGTCTACAGACTCCCCCCTGTTGCGGTTCTCTTCCACCATATTCCCGGCAGCGTCATAGGTGTATTCGACATGATAATACCCGTTGGTAATGGTTGTCAACCGGCCGCTCTTGTCGTAAAGGAGGGTGTCGGTGATGCTGCTGTGCATGATGTATTGTGGCTTGCAGTCTTTGTGATTGACAAACACCGAGGTGTCGTATTCTATCGTGTCCTCCTCTGTGTAGTCCGACACGGTGATGGCGCGAACGATGCAGCCTTTTTTGTCATAAGTGTATGTCGTCTTTGCGGTGTAGAAATCGGCGTATTCCTCCCCGACAAGCCTGCCCGACTCGTCGAAGAGGTAGCTGGTGGTCCCGCTCCGCATCTCGCCATTCACCGACCGACGCTCCAGATATCCCATCCGGTTGTAATGAGCAGTCGTGGTATAAGGCATTCCGTTCAGGTTGTCCTCATAATAGGTTGTCACACTCTTCACCGGCCCTTTCAGATTATTGTCAGAGAGGCTGAAAGGAGGCATTTTGCGTTGCGCCGATAGCTGCAGGCATAGCAGGAGCATGCCTGCCAGGATAAGCGTATTCTTCATGATGTTTATATGTTGTTGATGAATATTTGTGGCAGATAGATATTCTTAAGCCCCGCGGCCTCTTTGAACAGGGGCGCCACCTCCTGAGGGGTATAGCCAGCGATGCCGCAGCCCACGGCGGTGACCAGGAAGGTCAGCTCGGGATGGGTTTCGGCACAGTGGATGAAACGTTCCACAGCCTTTTTCATCGAGGCCTTGCCCTCCATGGTGGGTAAGGCATAGCAGCGGCCTGTAAGTCCTTCGCCTACTCCCCATTGGGCACCAAAATTACGATTGGCATACCAGGCGGCTCCTCCACCATGCATACCCTGTATATTGCTGCCGAAAACAAAAATTTCGTTCTCGCCTAACTGGGCGATATTATCCGACGCGATGCGTCGGCCATTGATAACTTGCGCGTTTTTCATGTGATGATAATGTTCGTTTTCAAAATGCAAAAATACTAATTATTCCTAAAAAATGCAAAAAAATTTGCGTTGTTACCGCTTTTGCCTTATATTTGTACCATGGAAACGATGCACATCGGAGATATTAAATCACTGGCACATAGCGCACATAACGATTCTGCGTTTAGGGATAAACTCTTCCGGGAGCTTCTCTCGGCAGAAGGACGGGATGCCTATAATGCCGCATGGGCTTTGACACACCTTCCCAAAGAAGACAATATATATATAGATACGCGACGCGCGGAACTGGTCGCCTTCGCCGTCGCCACCCCCGACACCTCGCTGCGACGCCTCTCGCTGGTGCTGCTCGAAAGGCTGGAGTGGGGGAGGGACGACATTCGTACCGACCTGTTGGACTTCTGCCTCGAGCACATGATGCTGCCCGATGAGCCCTACGGCGTCAAAGCCCTCTGCATGAAGCTGGCCTACCGTCAATGCCGCCACTACCCTGAACTATGTGCCGAACTGAAACAATGCCTGCTACTCATGGAACCTTCCGAGCTTGGCAACGGCGTGAAGCATACGCGGGGAAAAATACTGGAGAAATTGAAAACTGAAAGGGAACTGGTATGCCGTCGGCTCGGCCGACAACACCTTGAAAAATAAGAATAATCAAGTGAAGAAAATCGAAATGACGATACTGGAGCGATTGTTCGACCTGCGCGATGAAAAATATGCCGCCTTCTCGGCAAAACTCATTCCCAACATTGAGCCCGACCGCTTCATCGGTGTGCGCTCCCCGCAGCTCCGTGCTCTTGCCAAAGAGCTGTACAAAAGCGATTTATGCACTAACGCATTCACGAATTCACACATTCTCGGTGAGCTCCCTCACCGATATCACGAGGAGAATATGCTGCACGCCTACCTGTTGTGCGAGGAAAAGAAATACGCCATTCTCCTTGAGGAAACGGAACGCTTCCTCCCGTTCATCGACAACTGGGCGGTGTGCGACTCCCTGGCACCACGGATCTTTGCCCGGCATAAAGAGGAACTCCTTCCGTGCATCAAACGGTGGATGTCGGCAGAACACGAGTACACCTGCCGTTTCGGCATCGGCATGCTCATGCGCCACTACCTCGATGACGACTTCCGACCTGAGCACCTCAAATGGGTGGCTGCTGTCGGCCGCGAGGAGTATTATATAAAAATGATGCAGGCCTGGTACTTTGCCACCGCCCTCGCCAAGCAGTGGGACGCCACGCTCCCCATCCTCGACTCTCTGGATGGGTGGGTACGCCGTAAGAGCATCCAGAAAGCCATCGAGAGTTTCCGCGTCCCCGACGACCGAAAATGTCTGTTGAAAGCGATGCGAGAGAGGGTGGGGGAGTGGTAACGGTGAAAGAGTAACGTTTAATGGTTAAAGATGAAAAATCGCCTCTGAGCGATTTTTTTTGTATTCTGGAGCGCCGGGTAGTCGGACCACAAGATAGGCGCTTAGAAGCGATTTTTTTATTTTTACATTTGTAACAACGATAATGCGCCCCGTGTCATTTACAAATGTAAATAATACAAGAAATTTACAAAATTACAAATGTAAACAACGAACAATTGTATTTTATGTTAAAAAAAATTAATATTGACAAATGTTTATAATAATAAGAATTAAAAATCAGTAATTTATATACTTGTAGTTAAACCAATAGAACCAGTAATAATTCCTGATCAAGTGCCTGTTTAGATACTTATATAAAGTATAGTTAACCGCAAGTAATATAGTTAATTATAAAAATTAATTAATCTTGTACTTTTATATCTGGAGAATTTTACAATTGTAATAATGTAAAAAATGTTTGCTTGTATCAAAAAATGTTTGTACATTTGTAAATCGGAATTATTGATGTTACATCTGTAAGAAAATGATAAACAGGATAAATCTCATTTTGCAGGCCAAAAATATCACTGCAAAACAGTTCGCGGAGGAAATCGGAATTCAGCCCTCCGGAATGTCGCATATCATGAGTGGTCGGAACAACCCAAGTCTGGAGTTTGTCAACAAGGTCATCCGCCGCTATCCCGAGATCGACGCCAACTGGCTGCTCCTGGGCAAAGGTGAGATGTATGCCGCGGGAGCTATGGAGAGTCCCGCAGTATCGTCACCTACCCTTTTTGCTCCTCCCGCCCCCTCTCCCGCCCCTGCTCCGGCACCGGTAGTGAAACCCGAGCCTGCCCTTGAAACCATATCAAAAGAGATACCCATGGCTGTAGAGGCAGAAAAAGAGAACGTCCCAGACGAGGAGGACTGGAAAGGTTTATATGAAGTGACGACTGCCGAGCGCGGGCTGGAGGACGGGAATCCAAAAGAAAAACCTGCGCCCGTCGGTGATGGCGGACGCAAGTTAGTGAGAATCCTGTTCTTTTATGACGATCACACCTTTGAGGAGTACCATCCGCAAGAATAATGTACTAACGCATTAACACATTCCCTCATTCTCAAGGAGTTTTTTTCTTCCAGAAATGCGGCGTGAGGTCTTGTAGTATGTTGCCTGGTTCGGTCTCCCGGCGGTGCTGCACCAGGTAGAGTCGTTGGTTGGTGGTGGGGGATTTCAGCGGTCCTAGGTGCGACAGGTAAGGGCCTAGCTTTACATAGTCCAGATGGTCGAGGCTTACCTCTTTGGCCAGCATTGAACGGCCGCTGTACCAGGCTGTTTTGAGTTTTGGATGACGCTCCTTGAGACGTGCGGCGATGCCGTCGACCTCTGCGGGCTCGGCGTCGCCCCCCATCAGGGCCACGCAGCTCACCCCCGCCGGCTGTGATGCCAGCAGGTTCTCGAGGGCTTCGTCGGTCAGCGGCTCTCCTTCGTCTCCCCAGAGATATTGCGAGTGGCATCCCGGACAGTGGCAGGGACATCCCGACAGGTTGACGGCCAGCGTCACCTCGTCAGGAATCTCCTGGAAGACAATATCTGTGTTAGTGTACTTTAGCATTGTTTAGTTCATAGTAGCATAGAAGCGGCGTGCAGCCTCCTGCTGGCGTGGTTTGCTGAAGTTGGACACACGGCGCAGGTAGCCGATGACGCGGGTCAGATAGTCGACATTCTTCGAGTGGCAGTGGGGGCACTCCTTGAGGTAGCGCTTGTCGATGTGGCCGCAGTCGTTGCAGATAGTGTTGGGGATGTTGAAGGTGAAGTAGTTGCATCCTTCCTTGGCTGCCACCTCGAGCAGCTGCCGGTACTGTTGCTGCGTCAGGTGCTCCTCCAGGTTGCAGTGCAGCGCCGAGCCGCCGGTGAGGTGCTCGATATAGGGGGCGCCGTGGAGACGGAACTTGTCGAGGACGGTGAGCGACTGGTCTTCGACGATATAGAAGTAGCTGTTGTAGCAGTCACGCGGCACGAAGTAGCCGTCCTCGCGGTCCCACTTGGCGTGCTTCACGCCCACATTCTCGGCGGGGATCATCTCGCAGTTGAACATCACCTCCTTGGTGCGGTATTCCTTGTTCTTCTTCTCCACCAGGCCGAGGACCGTCTGCACGAACTCGCGGTATTCGGGGCTGTCCTTGATGGCTATGCCCATGAACTCGGCGGCCTCCACCAGGCCGTTCACGCCGATGGTGAGGTACTGGCGGGCGATGTTGATATATCCTGCGTCGAAGAGCGGCAGCATGCCGTGGGCCTGCAGGTCCTTGAGGTTCTCGTTGTAGGCCAGCTGCACCTTGTGGCAGAGGTCGATGATGTCGGTGAGGAACTCCTTGTAGTCCTTGCCGTTGTTGACGGCATACTGGATGCAGCGGTTGAGGTTGATGGTCAGCACGCTCTTCGAGCCCGTGCTCACGCCGCCGGCGCCCAGCGTGTAGCTGAAGCCGTTGTCGGTGATCTCGTTGCGCAGACGGCAGCAGGAACTCAGCGAGTCGGCGTTGTCACTGATGTAGGTGAAGAACGAATGCCCCTGTGCATACATCTCGGCGGTGAAGTCGGCCATATCCTGATCCACGAATTTGCCGTTCTTGTCATACAGCAGCGCCATGGTCTCCACGGGGAAGGTCAGCACCGCTTTGGTGCGCTCCTGGTTGAACCAGCGCATGAAGCGCTTCTGCAGCCAGCAGAGGCCGTCCCAGTCGGGAGCGCTGCCGTCGGGGAAGCGGAACTCGCCGAAGAGGCTCTCGAAGTAGGGCTTGTCGTAGTAGGCGATGTTCCAGAACACCGACTGGTAGTTGCGGGCGCCGGTGGGCTGGTTCAGCGAGTAGACAATCTGCTCGAAGCAGTCGGTGATGACTTTGTCGATGGTGCGCTGCTTGAGGCTGAGGTCGACCACACGGTCGGCTTCCTTGTAGTAGTCCTTGCCGTAGTCCTTCTGGATGAAGTAGTTGAGGTACATCAGGAACTCCGGTGTGGCGCAGGCGCCGCTCAACATGGAGGAGACCATGAAAACCATGTTGATGAAGCCGCCGCAGTAGGACTTGAGGTTCGTCGGAGCCGTCGAGTTGCCGCCGATGCTCGTCGTGCCGCCCAGCAGCCACGGATACATCGTGATGCTCGCGCAGTAGTTGGCCAGCGACGTCTCGTCGTTCTTGTAGATGAAGTGGTGCGTCAGCAGGTCGATATAGCGGTCGCTGAGCTCCTTGCCGTACATCTGCTTGATGCGGTCGGTCAGGAGACGGCGGTTCAGGCGTATGAAGCCGCTCTTCGGCAGCTCGCCGATGAGCGTGGCGATGTTCTTGTGCTCCACATTGGCGTTGGCGTCGAACTTGGAGCCCGTGGCGGCGTTGGCGGCCACCACATAGTCACTCAGGAAGCGCAGCTTCTCCATCGTCTCGCGGTCCTCGGTGTGCTGCTGACGGTAGAGGATGAAACTCTTGGCCACGTTGTAGTAGCCCTCCTGCATCAGCGCCACCTCCACCTGGTTCTGTATCTCCTCGACGGTGATGCCGTCGTGGATGTCGATACGGGAGAGGATCTTCGACAGACGCCCCAGGTCGATGGGCTCGTTCTGCGAGTTGAACGCCTTGATGATGGCATTCATGATCTTGTCCAGCGAGAAGCGTTCCTGCGTCCCGTCGCGTTTGGTGATGGTGAAACTGTTGGTCTCCATGGCTATAGTGGGTATTTTTTTTTCTATAATTCTCTAAACTGTAACTCTTATTATATTTATAGTTTCGCGCGTGGAGCCGACAGGGGTAGCGGTCTCGGCCGGCTTTTGACGCGAAAGCGGCATGTGTCGAGATTCGTCATGGCGGGTGTCTGGCTTCACCTGTGAACGCTGTTGCCGGCCAGGCCGGCAACAGCGTTCACAGAACACAGTTGCGCGACAGCTCGCGATTCTCACGCGATTCCCTCTTGGTGCCCATCACGAAAGACGGGCCGCCATGACAAATTATTCATGTCAAAGTACTTAAATCGTTCCACGGTCTCTTTCACACGATGCAAAGATACACCCATTCCCCCGTTCTGCAAAATAAAGTTCTCAACTCACACTTGTTGAAAAATCGCCTCCACTCAACGCCTGTCTCACTTCCACCAGCATCAAAATATCTATATGCGGTTTTCTTCCTCCTGGCAGGGAAAAATTATCTTGTCCGAATCAGATTTTCTTCTTATATCAGCACCATGAAGGGTAAAACAAAGAAGGTACCCGGCGCAATTCAGCACTGGGTACCTTCTTCACCCCCTTTTTTGCCTTTTTCACGGCATTGTAAACCAGTGTCTTGTCAGTACCCTCTCCTACTCCGCTCCTACTCCTCGCCTAATATACTACTTATAAAAAATTTCTCCAGTAGGCAATAATAAGGAGAAGATAACGTTAGGGTATGTATAGAAACAATAAAATATACTGGTTATGGCTAAGCAACAGTCTGGTATTCTGGATGGTTACATCGGCAAGGTGGGCACCGTGGTGGGGTATATGTGGAACGGGAAATACTGCACGCGGGCGTATGTGAGGAATGTGAAGAACCCGCGCACGCCAGCGCAGGTGGAACGGCGCGACATCTTCCGGCAGGAGGTGCAGCTGGCGTCGAAGATGCGGTGGGCGGTGGCGACGACGATGAGCGACATGGCCCGCGAGGTGGGCCTGACGGCCTACAACCTCTTCGTGCATGTGAACCAGCCGGCCTTCGGATCTGCGGATGGGCGCTTGACGGTCGACTATGGGCGCCTCGTCCTCAGCATGGGCGACGTGCTGCCGGTGCAGGTGGAGACGATGGAGTGGACGGCGGACAATGTGCTGAGCGTCAGGTATGACCGTGGTCGCGGCAGCGGCTTCGATCATGTGTATCTCTATGTCTATGTCCCCGACTTGGAGACGGGGTTCCTGGCGGCGCCGACCTACCGGCGCGACAAGCGCATCGCCGTGGCACTGCCCGACGAATATGCCGGCCACGAGGCCCACGTCTACCTCATGGTGCAGTCGGCCGATGGCCGCTGGAGCGACTCGCTCTACGCCGGCGCGATGACGTTCAACGAGCTGGTTTCCACAGAAGGAGAGCCCGTGCAAGACCTCCAGGCGGCCACCCTTGTCGCCACCCCCGAGGCCGCCCCTGAAGCCGAGCTGCAGCCCGCCCGCAAGTGCCAGCCTTCCCCTGCCGACGAACGACCACCCGACAAGAGCCCCGCAGCGAGTGGTGGCATGCAGTATTCCCTGTTCTAGGGAGCCATACCCTTTTTATCAAGAATGAGAGAATTGGGGAATTGTTAAATCGCACGTTTTGAATAGTATAAGAATTATGGATTTGGGTTGCCGGCAATTATTTTGTTGATTGAGAAAAAAAACGTATCTTTGCAGCGTGAAACAACATATAATAATGCGTTAATGCGTTAATGTGTAAATGTGTTAGTAAATGCGTTAATGTGCTAATGTGTAAATGCGTTGGTAAATGTGTGAATACACTAATGTGTTAGTTTCAATAAAATTAACGACTAAAACAGAATATGTATTGAAAATATGACCCAGCAGAATGCCATACAGATATTTGAAGGCAACCGGGTTCGCGTTGCATGGAACGAAGAGGAAGAGAAGTATTATTTCTCCATCGTTGATGTGGTGCAGATATTGACCGAGCAGTCCACATCTCGCAAGGCTAGCACTTATTGGGCGGTTCTCAAGAAACGCCTGAAAGAGGAAGGTGCCGATGAACTGCTTACAAATTGTAAGCAGTTGAAAATGCCGGCTGCCTACGGAAGAAGTTGAAGTGAAAGAGATTGAATGATATTGTGAAAAATTCGTATCTTTGCAGCGTGAAATAACATATAATAATGCGTTAATGTAAGAATGCGTTAATGTGTTAGTAACAATAAAAACAACGAATAAAACTGAATAAAATAGAAAGATAGAATAGTAACAAATACATAAATTAGAAGCGTTTTTGCTTTTCTTTGTAAACGGAAATCGGCAATTTTCTAAACTTAGTACACAAGAAAGGGAAAACGTTCACGGTATCCGTGAACTTTTCTTGTTTGTACTAAGGGTTTTGCCGAACCTCCGTTTAGACAAAAAAGTCTCACGGATTTCTTATGGCTAAAAAGAATCAAAAAAAAGAAGCATTATCTGTAAGCAGATTAATAACTGAGGTCTTGGTAGAACAACTAGGTATCCCTTTTAGAAATATAGTAAACGATACTACATTTTCATCCTATACAGGTTCAAAACGGCCGGATCTGTTGATATCAAACATCGAGTATAATGCTGAGAAAGAAAAGGCTTATATTCAAAACCTTTTATGCTATGTTGAAGCAAAAGATCCTACATGTAATATCGACGATGCAGATTGGAAAGATGCGTTTAAACAAGGCAAAGACAAGTCAAAAAAACTTGGAATACCATTCTTTGGTGTCACAAACTGTAAAACAACATTCTTTTACAATGGGAAAACGGGTGAAAGACTTAAACTAAATGGGAACCTGATTTCTGAATTTCAAACGCTTGATGTATTCCGAATTATCAAAAAGAAATTAAAAGAGAATCATTCTCTTTCTTATATTCGGATGGGC
>JAEEGF010179771.1_pt1 | contig 19925 bp, 18 predicted proteins | sample 9134171 | NCBI WGS metagenome assembly JAEEGF01 (sample SAMN16246542, study PRJNA631951) | gut metagenome | biome: gut microbiome; feature: rumen; material: AP-attached | host: Bos | place: Iran: Karaj | collected 2018-10
AAGTCCGGTAAAAACCCTTTGGTGATTGTACTTGTTACCAAGGTTATGTTATAATCGTCCTTAGTTATATGGAATTTGTTACATTATATAGCCGAAAGGCAATGCTTTTATGATCAGTACAACGTCGCACTAGAACCGTCAGAGCGAGTTGCTCAGATTGTGAAAAGAAATGTGTAATTGTGGCAGGATATGAAAACAGGCATTTTTATGCCTCTTTTTCATATCCTGCTTTTTTGTTGCGAAGGACAAGCAAGCAAATGGATGCTTGCCGAAGCAGGGAGTTTTATGGCTTTACAGTTTACGACAATTTTCTTTTTAATAGTGATGCTCTTGCTTTTTCAATTGCTCAAGGGGAACTCAAGAAGGGTTCTGCTTCTCCTTGGAAGCATCCTTTTCATCTGTTATGAGGGAGGAATTCTGGGGATTGCGGCGATTGTTTTTGTGACGCTTTTTACATGGAAGGCGGGAGAAGTTCTTTTTTTGGACAGTGGAGCTTTTGAGGAAAAAAGGCGTAAAAAAATCGGCGCATGTATTGTGATATCCATTCTTTCGCTGACTCTTTTTGGATGGAAGTACATCCCCTGGATAGCACAACAGCTTGGCATGGATCTGGGCGGAGCGGGTCTGTTACTGCCGGTACCCATAGGCCTTTCTTTTTATGTTTTCCAGGCCATCAGCTATATAGCTGACCTGTACCTGGGGCGGATACAGCCGGAAAAGAGCCTGACAAGCTTTGCGCTTTACATGACATGGTTCCCAAAGTGGATGAGCGGCCCCATAGAGAGGGCAGAGAACTTTATAGGACAGCTCAAGTATCTTGGAAATATAAGGCCGTACTCTTTTAACAGGATAACTACTGCAGCCTCGTTTCTGGTATGGGGACTTTTCATGAAGCTTCTCATAGCAGATAAGGCGGGAAAAGTAGCAGACACGGTTTTTGGGGATATATCTTCCATGGGTGCGGTGGCAATCGTTGCCGGATCATTATTATATACAGTGCAGATATACTGCGACTTTGCGGGATATACCAATATAGTGATGGGAATATCCAAATTCTTTGGCATAGACCTCACTCAGAACTTCAGAACACCATATATGGCTGAAAATATTGTAGATTTCTGGCGCAGATGGCATATATCTCTTAGCAGCTTCCTTAGACAGTACATCTACATACCGCTTGGGGGAAACAGGAAAGGTGCAGTCAGGAAGTATATCAACATGCTGGCGGTGTTCCTGATATGCGGAATGTGGCACGGAGCGGGACTCAGCTTTATAGTATGGGGGCTTTTGCACGCTTTTTATAATATCGCAGCCTCGTTTCTCAAAGGCAGCAGGTTTAAGTTTCTGACTGAGGGAATGATCGGAAGACTCATAACCTTTTGTTCTGTCTCCATTGCCTGGATATTCTTCAGGGCAGAGTCTCTTACTCAGGCTCTGGCGTTCATAAAAGGGATGATCCCTGCATTTTCAGGAGTGCTTTTTACAGAGGGGCTTACTGTAAACTCCAAAGCTGTGCTGGGACTTGGAATCATAGACTGGTGGATACTGGGAATCGGAATTTTGGTGCTTGCAATGTTTGATGCATATGCCTATAGAAAAGACAGTACTCCGCCTCTTGTCATGATAGAGCGTCTGAGCCCTAACAGAAGGATAGTCCTTCTGGCAGTGGTTTTGTCACTGGTGCTGATCTTCGGAGAATATGGCTCCGGTGAGGAAATAAGAAAATTTGTATATATGAATTTTTAAGGAATAAAAATGGATAAAAGAATGAGAAAGAAAATTATAGCCTGTATAATGAGCCTTGCGATCGTGGCTCTCGCGGTTTTAATTGCGGACCTGGTAACAAAAGAACTGTCAACCAACGGCGTGAAACAGTCAATAAGTATATATGATCAGCCTAAGGATACAATTGATGTGCTGATGCTGGGGTCCAGCCACATGTACTATGGAGTAAACACCGCAAAGCTCTGGGAGGATTACGGCATCGCCGGCTATGACTACGGTTCTGCGGAGCAGTCCCTGTGGGTGTCTTATCACTACCTTATAGAAGCCTGCAAGACCCAGGATCCGAAGGTTGTGGTGCTGGATTTTTTTACTCCTGCAGCGTTCCAGGAGGATCACAAATATAAATATGCTTTTCTGTCAGATGCATTGTATGGGATGAAGTTTTCTTTTAACAAATTGAGACTGATGAATGCCTGTTTTGACGGGGACTTAAAACTATGGAACAAGTACTTTCCGTCCTTTTTTGGATATCATGACCGGTACGAGAATGTCGAATTAGGGGACTTTGGAAAAATGTTTGAAGATCACTCGGCATTCAAGGGATTTGTGCCATATTTTGAAAAAACCTCTACAGAGGGCTTCGGACTTGATACTGAATCTGTGCTGCCTCCCTCGGATAAGTCCAGAATTTATCTTCAGAAGATTGTAGATTATACTAAAATGCATGATATCAGACTCTATATCACCATTGTCCCATACAGAGTAAATGATGAGCAGGTTACCGGAGTTGTGCAGGAAGAGGATAAGAGATACAACTGGCTGGAGGGGTATGTAAAATACCTTCAAAAGAATGGATATGACAATGTTTATTTCGACTATACGTTAAAGCACATGGAGTCCTTTGGACTTGAGATGGGGTCCGGTGAGGATATGTATGACTTTACACATCTTAACTATTACGGGAGCTGCAAGTTCACCGATTATCTGGCAAAGCACTTGCGACTATTGTATGGTGAAGAACTCCTGCCTGACCACAGAGAGGATCCGGCTTATGAAAGCTGGGATGAAAATGTACGTATAATAAAAGAAGATGTTCTCGCTCATGGGTTCCAGTGGAGATAATTTATTTATCGTGTTATAATTGCTTTTGAGTCAATTGTATTGAACTTAAGGAGGGAAGAGAATGAGCGAAGCAACAAAGCAGTTGGAATACTGGTTAAATGACGAGTATTTTGACGATGAGACCAAGAAAGAGCTTCTGGCCATCAGGAATGATGAGGCAGAGGTCGAGGATCGTTTTTACAGAGAACTGGAATTTGGTACCGGTGGACTTAGAGGCGTTATCGGAGCCGGCACCAACAGAATGAACAAGTATACTGTAAGAAAAGCAACCCAGGGTCTTGCCAATTATATCAAGAAGCACGGCGGACCTGATGCACCTAAGAAGGGGGTTGCTATTTCCTATGACTGCAGAAGATTTTCACCTGAATTTGCGGATGAGACAGCGCTTTGTCTGGCAGCCAATGGAATCAAGGCTTATGTCAGCGATATTTTAAGGCCTACTCCCGAGCTTTCTTTTGCACTCAGAGAGTTTGGATGCATAGCCGGCGTTATGGTTACAGCGTCTCACAATCCTCCTGAATATAACGGATACAAGGTATACTGGGAAGACGGCGCACAGGTTACACCGCCCCACGATACCGGTATTATCGATGAAGTAGTTGCTATCACTGATTATCACGAAGTTAAGACCATGTCCAAGGAAGACGCCATTGCAGCCGGCCTCTATGAGACCTTTGGCGAGGAACTTGATGACAAATATATGGTAGAGCTTAAAAAGCAGATCATCCACAAGGATGTTATCGATGAAATGGCTGACAAGTTCACCATTGTTTACACTCCTTTCCATGGAACAGGTAACCTTCCTGTCAGACGTGTTCTCAAGGAGCTTGGCTTCAAGAATGTATTTGTGGTTCCTGAGCAGGAAGAGCCGGATCCCGATTTCACAACTCTTGATTATCCTAATCCTGAGGATCCCAAGGCCTTTGAGCTTGCTCTTAAGCTGGCTAAAGAGAAGGATGCGGATATCGTTCTTGCCACAGACCCCGATGCAGACAGACTTGGAATCTATGCTAAAGACCTTAAGACCGGTGAGTATGTTGCTTTCACAGGTAATATGTCCGGAATGCTGATCGGCGACTATATCCTCAGAGAGAGAAAGGCAACAGGTACAATGCCTGAGAATCCTGCTTTTGTTACAACCATTGTTACCACCAATATGGCCAAGGCTGTTGCTGAGAGCTATGGTCTTAAGTACATTGAGGTCCTGACCGGCTTTAAGTACATCGGAGAGCAGATCAAGCTCTTTGAGCAGAACGGCCAGTGCAACAACTATGTATTTGGCCTTGAGGAGTCCTATGGCTGCCTTGCAGGAACACATGCAAGAGACAAGGATGCTGTTGTGGCTGTAATGATGCTCTGCGAGCTTGCTGCTTTCTACAAGAAGCAGGGCAAGAGCGTATGGGATGCCATGATCGACACCTATGAGAAGTACGGCTATTACAAGGAAGGTCAGTACTCCATCACCATGAAGGGCAAGGAAGGCGCAGAGCAGATCGCAGCTCTTATGGACAGACTTCGCTCCAATCCTCCCAAGGAGTTTGGACAGTGGAAGGTTGAGCAGTTCAGGGATTACAAGACCCATAAGACTGTGGATATGGCTACCGGAGCTGAAGGCGATACAGGCCTTCCTACTTCCAATGTACTTTACTTTGCACTTGACAATGATGCATGGTGCTGCGCAAGACCTTCAGGAACTGAGCCCAAGATCAAGTTCTACATGGGTGTTAAGGGCAAGAACCTTGAGGATGCAGCAAAGCTTCAGGATGAACTCACAGATGCTGTTAAGAAGGTAGTGGGCTGATCAAATAAAAAGACTTAAGTATTGAAAAGGAACAGAATAAGATGAATATAAAAAATGCGGTCTCCAAAACAATTGCATATGCAAAACGCAATGGTGGAAAGGCCGCATTTTTTGCTGCCCTGGAGAGACTATCTGACAACAAAAGGGATGATTACACCTTTGTGCCTCTTTCTGAGGCAGTTCTTAAGGAACAGAGAGAGGAGTACAAGCTCCTGGCAGAATCGGGGTGCTACCTTCGCTTTAGCATTGTGGTGCCTCTTTTTAATACTCCGGAGAAGTATCTGAGGGAGATGATAGATTCGGTGATCGCCCAGACCTACGGCAACTGGGAGCTGATACTATGTGACGCTTCTCCTGAACCTCTTAAGGTAATTGAGGAGTATACCAGGGTGGATCCAAGGATCCGCTATTTTCACCTGGACAGCAACTGCGGAATATCTGAGAATACCAATCGGGGACTTGAGAAGGCAAGTGGTGATTACATAGGGCTTTTGGACCATGACGATGTCCTTACTCCGGACGCTCTGTATGAGATGTCAAGAGTCATCAGAAAGAGCATGTCCCACAACAGGCTGGTCAAGTATGCAGGCTGCCCCATAAGGCTCATCTATACAGATGAGGACAAGATGGATGGTGAGGGAAGGCGCTTTTACGAGCCCCATATAAAACCGCCCTTCAATATGGATTATCTCTTTTCAAACAATTACATCTGTCATTTTACGATGATCAGATCGGATATTATCAAGAGACACAAGTTGAGGAAGAGCTATGACGGAGCCCAGGACTATGACCTGTTCCTCAGGATCTGTTCGGAGGCTGCTCTTCAGCTTCCTATGGCTTCAAGCCAGATTGCCCATATAGAAAAGGTTCTTTATCACTGGAGGTGCCATGACGGATCAACTGCGGCTAATCCCACAAGCAAGACCTATGCCTATGAGGCAGGGTGCAGGGCTCTTCAGAAGCTTGCAGATGACTACAGACTTGGTGCTGAGGCTAAAGAGCTTCAGCATGTGGGCTTTTACAGACTTGATTACAATGGAAATCTTTTTCTGACAAGAACAGATCTTGGATGCGTCGGTGGTAAGCTCATTGACAGGAATCACAGACTGTGCGGAGGTATGTACAGGAAGGATGGAAGCCTTGTTTTTGAGGGACTTCGTGAGGGCTTTTCAGGAGGCCTACAGCACAGAGCCCATGTTCAGCAGGACTGCTATGCTGTGGATATCAGATGCATAGCTGTCAGAGATGACCTGATACCTGTTTTTGAGAAGATCACAGGTGTTTCGTATGTTGATACCTTCAATGATGCAGGAACAGTCAATGATGCACTGGCAGCACTTAATGATGAAGAGATCAGAGAGCGAAGCCTTAAGTTTGCGGAGGAAGTTCACAGGAGAGCGCTGCGTATCATGTGGGATCCGCAGGCTGTCAAGGTGCTCCCTGAAGTCCGCATTGCAGATCAGGGCAAGTAAAATAACCGGGGAGAGACATAATGCCAAGAGTATCGGTAATTATTCCTAATTTTAATGGAATGAAGTATATAGATGACTGCCTGAGATCGCTTAAAAAGCAGAGCTTTACTGATTTTGAAGTGATAGTTGTGGATGACGGGTCCACTGATGGAAGTCCTGAACATATAAGCAGTAAGTGGGGAGAGGGCAGTTTTTTTCCGCTGTCTGTGATAATGCTGGGCAGTAACACCGGCTTTGCCAATGCTGTGAACACCGGGATCAGGGCAGGGGACAGCGAATATGTTTTTTTACTGAACAATGATACTGTCTGTGATGAGAAGGTGATAGAGAAGCTTGTTAAGGTCATGGACGGCAAGAAGCGGCTGTTTTCCGCCCAGGCCAAGATGCTTCAGATAAGGGCTCCTCACAACATAGATGATTGCGGCGATCTGTACTGTGCTCTGGGATGGGCATTTACCCCCGGCAAGGACATGGACAACAGACGCTTTTCCAAAAGGGAGTCGGTGACCAGCGCCTGTGCCGGAGCAGCCATTTACAGACGGGAGTACTTTGATGAGGTTGGGCTTTTTGATGAGGCGCATTTTTGCTATCTCGAGGATGTGGATATAGGCTACAGGGCAAGGCTGCACGGCTATGCCAATGTAATGGAGCCCGGGGCAATAGTGTATCATGCCGGCAGCGCCAGCAGCGGTTCGAGGTACAACAGTTTTAAGGTTAAGCTGACTGCAGGCAACAATATTTATCTGCTTTACAAGAATATGCCTGCATTTCAGTTATTTATCAACCTGCCGCTGATCATTGCGGGGATCATGATAAAACATGTCTTTTACACAAGACAGGGACTTGGCAGGGATCACATTCTGGGACTTAAAGAGGGCTTTGGTAAGATCCTTCATAATCCCGGCAAAAGAGTCAAATTCAGAAAAACAGAGCTGTTGAATGCCGCAAGGCTTCAAATCGAGCTCTGGGTAAATTGTGCGAGAAGAGCCCTTTCCGTTTAAGGGCTCTGTTTTTATTTGCCCATAGGAGTGTTTTAGTATAAAATAAAGAATAACTATGGGAAAGTATGGATTAGTATTGTGATCAAAGACAATCAGGTACATCTTAACAGGGCTCATGTTATAGTGGACGGGCTTTTGGTTGCCGGTTCCTATGCATTGTCCTACTATCTGAAATTTGAATCGGTCTTTGCTGATAAGAGACCCGGTGGACGTCTGTCCATGCCGGTTTATTTTTCTGCGCTCTATTTTCTGGTTCCTGCCTATCTTTTACTTTATTATATGGTGCAGCTCTACACCTCCAGAAGGGCGCTGCGGCTCTGGAATGAGTTTGTGGACATAGTACAGGCCAATATCATGGGCGTCATAGGATTTCTGGTTGTGCTGTACATAATCAATGAGCCCAACTTCTCCAGGTCCATGATCGCCATATTCTTTGTGGCCAACATAACGCTGACCACTATAGCCCACTGGCTTTTGAGGAAGTTTCTGAGGTTTATCCGCAAGAAGGGCTACAATATCAAGCATATCCTCCTGGTGGGATATTCCAGGGCAGCAGAAGGTTATATCAGCAGGATATTGGAGAATCCTCAGTGGGGCTATGAGATAGCAGGTGTTTTGGATGATTTTGTACCCCTTGATACCAGTTACCACGGCATAAAGGTAATCGGCAAGATAGAGCAGCTGACAAGCTTCCTTGAGAATAACAGCTACGATGAGATAACAATAACCCTTCCTTTGGACGATTACGACAGACTGGAGGAACTGGTGGCCGAATGTGAGAAGTCCGGGGTACACACCAAGTTTATCCCGGATTATCAGTCTCTTTTCCCCAGCAATCCCTATACCGAGGATGTTCAGGGGATACCTGTTATCAACATAAGATATGTGCCGCTTACCAATTCCTTTAACAGGCTGGCCAAGAGGCTGGTGGATATAGTGGGTTCCCTTATAGCGATCATAATCTTTTCACCGGTCATGCTGGCTGCGGCCATTGCGGTCAAGGCTACCAGCGAAGGACCGATCATTTACAAGCAGGAGAGGATAGGCCTTAACGGCACTCCCTTTATGATGTACAAGTTCAGGACCATGTATCTTCAGTCAGCCGCTGAGGAAAAGAAAGGCTGGACCACCAAGGGAGACCCGAGAGTTACCAGGATCGGAGCAATTCTTCGCAAGACCAGTATTGATGAGATGCCTCAGTTCTTTAATATATTCATCGGACAGATGTCCCTGGTGGGACCAAGGCCTGAGAGACCTCAGTTTGTGGAGAAGTTTAAAGAGCAGATACCCAGATACATGGTCAAGCATCAGGTACGCCCGGGGCTTACCGGTTGGGCACAGATCAACGGTTACCGCGGTGATACCTCCATCCGCAAGAGGATCGACTATGATATCTACTATATAGAGAACTGGAGCATGGCCTTTGATTTCAAGATAATGCTTGGAACGATCCGCCACGGCTTTATCAACAAAAACGCATATTGACCATGAACCCCGCTTAAATTACCTTTAAGCGGGGTTATTATATTATACTTGTATATTGCAATGATTTGTGGTTAAATAGATTGGTGCAATTTTGCAATTGTGATAAAAGTTTGTTGGGAAATAAGGAGATTTGTAATGTCAACAAGAGATGATGAGTACTACGAGAGGGAAGAGAGGAGATCTCCCCGCAGACGTAGTGACAGATATGAAGGCGACTACGATGACAGATACGAAGGCGACTACGACGACAGATACGATGACAGATATGAGGATGATTACGATGACAGACCTGTAAGGAGATCATCACAGGGATCATCCAGAAATGGCGGATCACAGAGAAGGAGCAGCGCTTCAGCGTCTCATTCAGGAGCAAGGAGCGGATCTTCAAGGTCTTCTGCCGGATCATCCACCAGAAGCTCACATTCCGGCAACGGCGGAAGGAGCGGCGGTAATGGCGGTTCAAGAGGCTCAAGGCCATCTTCCGGCGGAAAGAAAAAGAAGAACAACTCAAAAGCAATAGCACTTCTTGTTGCTGAGGTACTGGTTGCCTGTGTACTGTTATTTGTTGTATATACTCTTTTCTTCAAGGTGGATGTCACCAAGGTGGGCAAGGTCAACCTCAACGAGGAGACGATTTCCCAGAGTATCAATGAGACAGTTGCTACCAATCAGCAGATGTCAGGCTACACAAACATAGCACTTTTCGGCGTGGATTCCAGAGAAGAGGAGCTGACCAAGAATACCAGGTCAGATACCATAATGATCGCCTCCATCAACAATGCTAACGGCGACATCAAGCTCTGCTCCGTATACCGTGATACATACCTCAATCTCAGTAATGACACATACACCAAGTGCAATGCTGCGTATGCCCAGGGTGGTCCTGAGCAGGCAATCTCAATGCTCAACATGAACCTGGATATGGATATTGAGGACTTTGTTACTATAGGCTTCAGAGGACTTACAGATGTAGTAGATGCCCTTGGCGGTGTTTCAATAGACGTCACCGATGCTGAGATCTCACACCTCAACAATTATCAGTCAACAATGGCTTCAGAGCTCAAGCTTCAGTACACACCTGTTACAAGCTCGGGAGTTCAGACTCTGAACGGCCTTCAGGCTACAGCTTACTGCCGTATCAGATATACTGCCGGCGATGATTTCAGACGTGCTGAGAGACAGAGAACTGTCCTTATGGCATGCCTTGACAAGGCAAAGGGAATGAGCTATTCACAGCTTGAGACAGTTGCCAACAAGGCTTTTGGTGAGACCTACACATCACTGGACCTCTCTGAGATCCTGGATCTTCTCAAGAACATTGCCAATTACAGCGTGGTTGATAACAACGGATTCCCTTACGAGGAGATGCGTACAACCGGCACCATGGGCAAGGCCGGAAGCTGCGTTCTTCCTGTTGACCTTCAGAGTAATGTCAAGTGGCTGCATCAGTTCCTGTTCGATGATACAGAGTATGAGGTATCTGCTGATGTTACCAAGTTCTCAGAGCGCATTAAGGGAGATGTTGGCAAATATCTTTCAAACTGATATAAGTAAATTACAGGGGGCTGGGTTCGATATGAGCCCGGCCCTGTTTTAAAGGATAAACAATGAGCACCGTAGACGTAATCATACCTACATATAAACCGGATATAGCTTTCTGGCGCCTGGTGGACAGCCTCGAAAAGCAGGCTCTGCGCCCCTCCCACATCATCATAATGAACACTGAGGAGAAATACTGGCAGGAACTTGTAGATAAGTCCGGTGAGGACCCCTGCCGTAAATATGATAATATTATTGTGAGACATGTTAGCAAAAGAGATTTTGACCACGGCGACACCCGCAACCAGGGAGTGGCACTTTCCCATGCGGATTTCTTCCTTATGATGACTCAGGATGCTCATCCAAGGGATAACCTGCTTTTGTCAAACCTGGCCAAAGTCCTTGACAGCGATGTGGCTGCAGCTTACGCAAGACAGTATCCCAGATCTGACTGCAATCTGGCAGAGCGCTACTCAAGAAAGTTCAACTATCCCAATGAGTCTATGAAGAAGACTCAGGCGGACATAGACAGACTGGGGATAAAGACCTACTTCTGCTCCAATGTGTGTGCCATGTACAGACGCGACATATTTGATGAGCTGGGTGGATTTACTAAGAAGACTATTTTTAACGAGGATATGGTGTATGCAGGGCATGCCTGCCAGAAGGGCTATGCCATCTGTTATGTTCCGGAGGCTGGAGTGATCCACTCGCACAATTACACCTGTATGCAGCAGTTTCACAGGAACTTTGACCTGGGGGTATCCCAGACTGAACACCCGGAGGTTTTTGCTGCAGTTAAGTCTGAGACTGAGGGCAAGAAGATGGTAATGCAGACCATCAGCCATTTCAGACATATTGGGAAGGCCTATCTTATACCTCATTACATAATTATGTGCGGCTTTAGACTTGCCGGCTACAAGCTTGGCAGAAATTATCGCAGGCTCCCAAGAAGGCTGTCGATTGCCTTTGCTTCAAATAAGGAGTATTTTTACAAATGGAATTAGATCTTGCAGGATTTGATATAAGAATATCGGATGACATTAATACCTGGGAAGAAGTGAACCTTCTTTATAATTCTGCGCTTAAGCAGATACAGACCAAGATTGAGATCCTCAATGAGGAGTTTCAGGAGGTCCACAGGTATAACCCTATCGAACACGTAAAGGCCAGAGTCAAGACTCCCGAGAGCATAGTCAAGAAGCTTAGGAGAAACGGCTATGAGTCCACCATTGAGAATATGGTGCGCTATGTCAATGACATTGCAGGTATCCGCATTATCTGCTCTTTTACATCGGATATCTACAGGATTGCCGAGATGATCAGCAACCAGCGGGATATCCAGGTTCTGACTGTCAAGGATTACATTATGAATCCCAAGCCCAGCGGATACAGGAGCTATCATATGATTGTATCGCTCCCTGTATACCTCTCCGACAGGATCGCCAATGTCAAAGTTGAGATCCAGATAAGAACTGTTGCCATGGATTTCTGGGCATCTCTGGAGCACAAGATCCAGTACAAGTTTGAAGGAAAAGCTCCCAATCATATCAATTCGGAGCTTCATGAGTGTGCTATGATGGTGGCAGACCTGGATGAGAAGATGCTGCAGCTCAATGATGAGATTCTTTCGGTGGAAAAAGACGGGTGACATACGGATTGCAGTGCCAAAGGCGCGTTCGCAATACCGTATTAATGAGGAGTGGCCGAACACATTTCTGCGCCCGGCCTATTATGAAAAAATCTATCTTTCTGTTTGTTGTAGTCACGTTCCTGTGACTGTTATAAATATACAAGACAATTATGAATAAATTATGAACAACCCATGAACAAAGGGTGAAAATGTCCAATTATTTTCTTTGAGATAAGATAAACTTGTCTACTTTGCATAATAAATGATAAGCTTTATGGAGATTTGATTTCAAAGGAGCACATCATGGCAGGAGGGAAATTTGTGGAAAACTTTATGGACAGACTTGCGGGGAAAGTGATAGGTTCACAGGATATAATCAGGGCCAATGCTCAGGCAGAGGCCATGGAAGCAGAGAGGACCAGGCAGGAGGCTGAGCAGTACAGGGCACAGCTTGAGGAACTCAGGGCAGGAGAGGCAGAGCGCAGAAAGGCACTGGATAATGTCAATGAGGCGCTGGCAGTTCTTTCCAAAAGAATAGATGAGAACGACACCAAAATTCATGATGTGGGCGTTCAGATATACAGAAATGTTCAGGCTGTTGTTGAGAAGGGCCAGGCAGAAGAGCTCCGTCAGCTTCAGGAAGTGCTTGATAAGCTTGAGGGTAACACTACCGATTTTTCTCCCCTTTCCAGAAAGCTTAACAGATTGGATGAATCCATCAAGGAGCTTGAGACCAAGCTTGAGACGATCCATGTTGCGGTTGAGACCAAGAACAGCGCAGCAATTCCTCTTATGGTCATCACGATGCTTCTTGCGGCAGCATCTCTGATATTTAATATACTGGTACATTTAGGAATAGTTTAAATGAAGTCAACAGGTACAGTTTTTCGTAAGAAGATAAAGATATGGTTCCTTCACTCAACTTTCGTGGTTATAGCGGTGTGGATTCTTTTCATGCCAAGCCTTGTTAAGTTTGAAAAGGGTGATGATAATATCTTTTCCATAAAACTAAATAATACCATCGTGGGTACAGCCGCCTCCGAGGAGGATGCTTACGAGGCATACAGGGCCGCCAGAAGGAATATTGCAAGGGGCAGTGATGAACTGGTTCTTTCCAATGCTAATCTCCAGATAGAAGGCAGCAATGTCCTCTGGGGCGAGGTGGATTCAGTATCCAGGATCGCCAGATCCATGACTGCAGTATTGAAGAACAGTGAGAGGAGCACTCTGAACCGGGCTTACTCTCTCAAGATCAACGAATTCTCAGTGAATCTGGCGTCGATAGATGATGTAATGAAGCTTCTGTCCACGGCTCTTTATAACTTTGACGAGTCGCATCTCTACGACGTGAATCTTGTGGTGGATACAGAGAGGGAGGTCAATGTTCTTACGCCTCAGGTCCAGAGCAAGGAAGAGGTCAAGAGAGAAGAGCAGCTGGCAGAGACCACGACCAGCATGCCGCAGTCGGGATTTACGGCTGAGCTGACTCAGATCGTCAACGATGCAAAGCCTCTCAATTATGACAAGGATTTCTCTCAGTACGAGCTTGGAATCATGAGCATGGATTTTGCGGACAAGGTGGAGATAGTTGAGTGCTACCTGCCTGACAGTGAGATCACGGATCTTTCTGTGGCAATAGATGATGTTACCAAGGACAAGGAGACCAATCAGATATACGAAGTTCAGGCTGGAGATACTTTAGGACTCATTGCCCAGAAATTTGATCTGACGGTGGATGATCTGGTGGCCATGAACGAGTCCCTTGAAAGTGACAAGACCACCATAAGAGTGCAGGACAACCTCATTGTTACTGTGCCTGAGCCGGAGCTTTCTGTGGCGTACACGGTGCAGGAGTACTACGAGGAAGACTATGAGGCAGAGGTACAGTACATACCCAATGATACCTGGTACACGACACAGTCCAAGGTTATCCAGGAACCTTCTGCCGGCCACAGAAAGGTTGTGGCTCTGGTTAATTATACAGACAACAGTGAGAGCAGCAGGGAGATAGTCAAGGAAGAGATCACCTATATGGCTGTTCCCAAGATCATAGAGAGGGGAACCATTGTCCCGCCCACATATATTAAGCCGATCTCAGGTGGTAGACTTACCTCGGGCTTTGGAAGAAGAACAGCACCAAAGAAAGGAGCGAGCACCTATCACAAAGGCGTTGACTGGGCTACACCTGTAGGAACCTCTGTTGTGGCATCTTCCTCCGGAACGGTCACCAGAGCCGGATGGGGAAGTGGATACGGCTACTGTGTTTATATCAGGCATCCTGATGGCAGGGAGACGAGATACGGTCATCTTTCCAAGGTTCTTGTATCTGTGGGACAGACTGTATCGCAGGGACAGAGGATCGCGCTTTCAGGCAACACCGGAGTTTCAACGGGGCCTCACCTTCACTTCGAGATACTTGTGGGTGGAAGTCAGGTGAATCCGCTTAATTACCTGAATTGATGTTTTTGGTTTTACAAATAAAACTTTATGTGGTATAACTAATATCTGTTCAAGATAACAGAAAAGAGATTTCTATGGAAAGATATATTATAAAAGGCGGTAATCCCCTGGTGGGCGAGGTTGAGATAGGCGGTGCCAAGAATGCTGCGCTGGCCATTTTAGCTGCAGCCACCATGACGGATGAGACTGTATATATTGACAATATGCCGGATGCTTCCGATACCAATGCAATGCTGCAGGCAATCGAGAGCATTGGAGCTTTTGTTGAGAGAACAGGCAGGCATTCGGTCAAGATCAATGCTTCTCAGATCCGCGATTATACAATTGATAACGATTACATCAAAAAGATAAGGGCAGGCTATTACCTTCTGGGAGCTCTTTTAGGCAAATACAAGAAGGCGGGAGTGGCACTTCCCGGAGGCTGCCACATCGGACTTCGCCCTATCGACCAGCATATCAAGGGCTTTACTGCACTGGGAGCCAAGGTCACCATTCAGGGGATCATCCGTGCTGAGGCTGATCAGCTGGTGGGCAAGCATATTTATCTTGATGTTGTCAGCGTTGGCGCCACCATCAATATCATGATGGCTGCAGTAATGGCAGAGGGCAAGACAATTATCGAGAATGCTGCCAAGGAGCCGCATGTGGTTGATATTGCCAACTTCCTCAACAGCATGGGAGCCAATATCAAGGGAGCAGGTACAGATGTGATCCGTATCAGAGGGGTTGAGAAGCTTCACGGTACCGAGTACACTATTATCCCCGACCAGATTGAGGCAGGTACGTTTATGCTGGCGGCTGCTGCCACCATGGGAGATGTCACAGTCAAAAACGTGATCCCCAAGCATCTTGAGTCCATCAGTGCCAAGCTGGTGGAGATGGGATGTCAGCTTCATGAGTCTGACGATGAGGTCAGGGTGGTTGCCACCAAGAGGCTTCAGAACACTCATGTCAAGACGCTTCCTTATCCCGGTTATCCTACCGATATGCAGCCTCAGATCACAGTGGCACTGGGACTTGCCAGCGGCATAAGCATTGTGACGGAGAGCATCTTCGAGAGCAGGTTCAAGTATGTGGATGAGCTCACAAGGATGGGAGCCAACATTAAGGTTGAGGGAAGTACAGCCATAATTGAGGGCGTTGAGAGATATACAGGGGCTACGGTTTCTGCTCCGGATCTTCGTGCGGGAGCGGCACTTGTGATTGCAGCTCTGACTGCAGAGGGGTATTCTGTGGTTGAGGATGTCAAGTACATAGAGCGAGGCTATGAGGACTTTGATGTTAAGCTTCGTGAACTTGGTGCACAGATTGAAAAGATACAGGAAGACAGAGAAATACAGAAGTTTAAGCTAAAGCATGCTTGATAGCTAAAGAAAGGGACTGCAACCGCAGTCCCTGTTTTATTGGATAAATGCAATATGCTTTTTATATGATCTCCTGGATATATACTCCTGGACATTTACTTAGGTCGATGTAGTCATCAGCCACCTTGATGGTTGGCTTTGAAAGAGCGTTGCTGTTGATGAAGATGATCTCTCCTACCTCTCCGGTGTTGAGCCTTACGGTGTTCCTTAGGTAGGTGTTGACTATGTTGTGCAAAAAGGCGATTATCATCTCCGGATCATAACGCTGGAAGCCTTCGTCCTCAAACATCGATATAGCTATAAATGGACACAGGGGGGCTCTGTAATAGCGGGCACTGGTCATGGCGTCGTACACGTCGGCAATGGCCACGGCCTTGGCGTACTTATCTATCTGAGGACCTCTCAGCTTGAGAGGATATCCCGTGGCATCATTTCTCTCATGGTGCATGAGAGCAGCGTTCTTGACGTGATTGCTGATCTTGAGTTCCTTCAGGGCTTCGTAACCTTTCTGGGGATGAGTCTTAATGATTCTGTATTCATCGTCCGTGAGCTGACTGGGCTTTGTGATAATCGAATCCGGAATAAGGAGCTTGCCTATATCGTGGAACAGCCCTGCCTGGGTGGCTATCTCTACCTCCTCGGGACTCCATCTGAGCCACTGGGCCAGAATGTTGGTGATAAGGGCTACATTGATACAGTGGGTGTAAGTGGCGTCGTCATACAGCCTCAGGTTGTGGAGCATATCAAAGATATTGGAAGAAGTCCTGCCGCCGCCTAAAAGCGAGTAGATGGGAGTCATCATATCATCCAGATCCAGGTCCTTGTTGCCGTGGATTATATCCTGGATTGTGTGCTCGTACTTGAGGGCGCATTCCTCAAAATCCTGTTTGAATTCTTTGAAATCCTGGGATTGTTTGAGACGCTCAGAATAAGTAAGCTCTGCGCCGGCGGCTCTTTCGGGAGCCTTTTCATCCACAGGCTTATCTTCAATAAGAACATCGATTATGGAGTAGAATGCAAGTCGGGCGATGTCTTTTTCGTTCAGAACCGTACCTTTTTCCAGTAGTCTGATATTGGAATCAAAGGAAAGAACATCACCGGCCAGAACCATTCCGGGAATGAGCTTCTTGGTCAGTACTCTCTTCATCATATCCTCGCGCGATAATAATTCTATATAAATGATTATAGATTTGCTGAAATTTCTTGTCAAACCTGCTTGACAGGTTGTGTGCAATGTAATAACATAACAACAGAAAAAAATAATTCTTCGGGGCAGGGTGAGATTCCCAACCGGCGGTATAGTCCGCGACCCGCTGTTATCATACGGCGGCTGATCTGGTGTGATTCCGGAACCGACAGTAAAGTCTGGATGAGAGAAGAATGCACAATACATTTATTTTGATGCCCCAGGTCTTTGCTTTATGACTTGAGGTATTTTTTGTGCAGTAAGGCTTTCTGCTTTTCCTCGGAGGGAAAGAAGGAGAAATGAACAACTTATTACAAACCTTTGAAATGATAGGAAGCAGTACCTATCACTTCGTAGCGCTTCTTGCGCTCATCATCGCAGCCTTTGTTGTTGCTTATGTGGCAGAGAGGATTGCAAGAAAACAGGACATCAGGAGCGGTGTTTTTGTTGATGACATGTTCAGTACCAGAAAGATTGCTATAATCGGTGTTTTTTCTGCAATTTCTTTTGTACTGATGCTCTTTGAGTTCCCGCTTCCATTTGCACCAAGCTTTTACAAGTTTGACTTCAGCGATATTCCTGCTCTTATCGGCGGATTTGCAGCAGGCCCCATGGTCGGTGTCATGATTGAGTTCATTAAGGTTCTGCTCAACATTCTTATTCAGGGACCTACACCGGGATTTGTGGGTGAGATCGCTAACTTTGTTGTTGGCGCTGCTTTTATCATCCCTTCAACAGTCATCTACAGATTTAAGAAGAGCAGAAAGGCTGCACTTATCAGCTGCCTTGCCGGTACAGTTACCATTGTTCTTGCCGGATCTTTTCTAAATGCACTGTTCCTGCTTCCTGCCTATGCAGTGGCTTACGGGGTTGATATAGACTACTTTGTGGCAGCAGGTACAGCCATCAACCCGGCCATCAGCAATTTGTTCACATTCTGTGCCCTTGCGGTAGCCCCCTTTAACCTTATCAAGGGTGTGGCAGACAGCGCGCTTACATTCCTGGTGTACAAACAGCTGAGCCCGATTCTCAAGGGAAATAGCAGCGCAGTAAGGAAGGTTGCCAAGGCAGAGGAAGCCTGATTTTGTAAGACTGTCAGATAACAGTACCAGGCCATTAAAAAAGATGTTGACGATGTCGCTTGTCTATGTTATAGTAGACAAGCGACAAAATATATACGTCTTTTTTTTATGCGCAAAAATGGACAATTGATTAACGCGCGGAGGTGAAATAATGCGTACAAGAATTACACTGGCATGTACAGACTGCAAGAACCGTAACTACGACACAACCAAGGACAAGAAGACACATCCTGATCGTGTTGAGATGAAGAAGTATTGCCCTTTCTGCAAGAAGCATACATTACATAAAGAGACCAAGTAATAACATCCTTGAGTGGAAGGGAGACTACATAATGGAAGAGACCAAGGTAAAGAAGCCCGTCGACAACGGAGCAGCAGCCAAGGCTGGCAGCTTTTTCAAGGGAGTTAAGGCAGAATTCGGCAAGATCATTTGGCCTACAAGAGATGATATCATCAAGCAGACAACAGCAGTAGTTATTGTATCTGCTATTTGCTGTGCTCTTATCGCAGGTCTTGATGTTGCATTTGAAACTGGAATGAATTTCATCACAACCATTTTCAAATAATAAGGAGATAATATGTCAGAAGAAATGGAAAAGAATCTTGAGCAGACTGCTGAGAACTCTGCTGAGACAGTGTCCGATGAGGTATTATCAGAGGCAGAAGAGGTGACAGCTCAGGCAGATGCCGATACTGAAACCGATGAGGCAGTGGCTGTGGAAGACTCTGCAGAAGAGAAGGCCAAGTGGTATGTTGTTCATACATATTCAGGATATGAGAACAAGGTACAGGCCAATCTCATGAAGACCATTGAGAACAGAAAGCTTCAGGATCAGATCCTTGAGGTTCGCGTTCCTCTTCAGGACGTGGTTGAAGTTAAGAACGGCAAGCCGAGAGATGTTCAGAGGAAGCTGTTCCCCGGCTACGTTCTTGTCAAGATGGACATGAACGATGAGACATGGTATGTAGTTCGTAATACCCGTGGGGTCACCGGATTTGTAGGACCCGGATCCAAGCCGGTTCCCCTTACAGATGCTGAGATCAAGCCTCTTGGCATCAAGACCAACACGGTATCCGTCAACTTTGATGTTGGCGATGAGATCGCTGTCATTGCCGGTGTCTGGAAGGATACTACAGGCTATGTTCAGAGGATGGACTTTGGCAAGCAGACTGCAACCATCAATGTAGATCTGTTTGGAAGAGAGACTCCTGTAGAGATCAGCTTTGCAGAAGTCCGCAAGATAGATTCATAATTTTTGGTATTCCTGTGCGTGAGCACTTGAATATATAGTTACAATCCACTGAGTGGGAGCAAAGCCCGGATTGCGCTTGGCAATCTGCAGGTGATGCGCCGACCACATATTTTCAGGAGGTGCCATAATGGCAAAGAAAGTCGAAGGATATATCAAGTTACAGATCCAGGCTGGTAAAGCAACACCAGCACCACCTGTTGGACCAGCTCTTGGTCAGCATGGTGTAAACATCGTTGAATTCACAAAGCAGTTCAACGCACAGACAGCAGATAAGGGTGACGTTATCATCCCTGTTGTTATCACAGTTTATGCAGACAGAAGTTTCACATTCATCACCAAGACTCCACCTGCTGCAGTTCTTCTCAAGAAGGCAGCCAAGATCCAGAAGGGATCAGGTGTACCTAACAAGACCAAGGTTGCAACCGTTTCTAAGGAAGATGTAAGAAAGATTGCAGAGACAAAGATGCCTGACCTCAATGCTGTTGACATCGAGGGTGCAATGAGCATGATCGCAGGAACAGCTCGTAGCATGGGAATCGTTGTAGAAGACTGATGGAGGATGAGAGATGAAACACGGAAAGAAATATGTAGAAGCTGCTAAGCTTATCGATAAGACTCAGCAGTACGAAGCTGCAGAAGCTATTTCTCTTGTTAAGAAGTCAGCTACTGCAAAGTTTGATGAGACAGTAGAAGTTCACATCAGAACAGGATGTGATTCCCGTCACGCTGATCAGCAGATCAGAGGCGCTGTTGTTCTTCCTAACGGAACAGGTAAGGAAGTTAAGGTTCTTGTATTTGCAAA
>JAEEGF011854890.1_pt1 | contig 19919 bp, 15 predicted proteins | sample 9134171 | NCBI WGS metagenome assembly JAEEGF01 (sample SAMN16246542, study PRJNA631951) | gut metagenome | biome: gut microbiome; feature: rumen; material: AP-attached | host: Bos | place: Iran: Karaj | collected 2018-10
AGATAATAACGTACGAAGCAAAGCCTGTTCCACGCTATAAGTTTTTCCTTTTGCTAGCAGTCCTATTTTTTGCATTCAGTTATATTTTTACTGAGTTTGATTTTTCAAAGATTTTTTCAGATTCAAAAAAGCTTGCAAATCTTGCTGTTGTATTTTTTATTTTTGGTACAACACTTTTTTCAGGTTGTTCATCACAGACAACTTCAATCTTAAAGGGTACTTACGCGTTCAGACAAAAGCAATACAAGCATGCAGTTTCGTGTTATCTTTCTGCCGTTCAGAATAGTGATGAAAAAAATCCGGATGCGTATTATTATTCACTTTTTGATTTAGGCACAGCTTACTCAATGCTGGAAGAGGATGAAGCCGCAATGGAAAAGTTTTCAAAGATTTCTGATGATGCGCCCGAAGCTGTTTTGTATGCAGTCTATTATAACTCCGGTGTAATTGCACATAAAAACGGTGAATATGATAAAGCTCTTGATTATTTTCGACAGGCACTCGAAGTTGACAGCACACGGATTGAAGCAAAAATAAACATGGAGCTTTCCATCCAACTGGCCGAAGAAAATGTTCAGCACAACGAAACAAAATCAATCCCAGCTTCTGAACAGAAATCTCCGGTGCCCGAAATGGAGAAATCTGTTTTTGACCGCGTAAAGGAAAATGACAAGAAACAGTGGAAAAACAGCGAATCAAATGAAACGCAAAACTTAGCAGACGACTATTAACGTGTCAGGTGATTTTATATGAAAAAAATATATTTTTTAGTAATTGTGTTTTTTATTACATTTAATCTTTTTTCACAGAACAAGACTTCGAAAAATGCGCAGACGAAAAAAAATCCCTACATAATAAAAAATCCAGATAATACAGAAGTCATTCTCACCCCCGATGAAGGTCAATCCCTCATCACTAATACAACAATAAAGTTTCAGGCCTTAATCCAGGGAATACGTCCCGGTCAGATAATGATAGAAAATCCTGCTGAAATCGAAGATGTAGTTTTTAAATCACTGCGCCGAATGGAAGAGTATTCGGAGGAAGGCGGAACGCGAATTGAAGTATCGCTTGTTTTTAAGAAGAGTGGTAACTATGAGCTCACTCCACTTACAGTTCAGGTAAAAGGAAAAATGAAAAAGATTCCTTTTGAAAGTTTGACAATAAAGCCTAATCCTATGGAGCTTGCACCGATTCTTTCTGTAAACTTTAAAAGCGGAGAAACTGTTACTTCCGCAGCAGGTTTTTCATCGCAGGGAAAAATAATAAAGAATGTACGGGCCGGTGAAAAAATCTATTTTACACTTAAGCTTCAATATGCTGTTCAGCTTGTTCAATACGACTGGGAGCTTCCAAAGGATTCAATTTTTACAGAATTAAAACGATATGAAATCACAGAAATAAAAACGCGCGATAAGGTTTATTCAGAGGAGCTTGTTCCTGTAGCCGATTTTGAATGGATTCCTCTTACAGAAGGAAGGCTGGAGTTTCCTCAGTTTAAGATTACGGCAACAAGCTACAATGGTATAAAGCAGAATCTTACGCTGCCGCAATTTTTTATAAATGTTACAAAGGGAAAGACAGCAGCAGGCAGTAAAAATAACGAGCCTGCTTATTTTGATGATGCATTTACGTATGATGTGGTTGAAGAAAATGCTTCGGCCAAAATTGAAATTACAGATTCGATTTGTGAACAGATTGCAGCTTTGCGGTCTAAAGAGCGTAATTCGCTTTCATTCAGTGTGGCAAGGGAACGCGCTGAATATGAAAAAAGCCTGAATCTTCCGTCTGAGCAAAAAGAGTTCCGTGTAATTTTATTTATTCTTGCCGTGGTGATGGTGATTGCCGCAGGAGTTTTTCTTGTTCTGTTTATTTACAGGAAAATGCCGCTTGCATATATTTTTATGGGCGTGCTTGAAGTGTGTTCCATCGTCTTTATGATTTATACAATTGTGCAGAGTTCTGCAAGACACGGAATCAGCAGGGGATGTAAAATCTATTCGATCCCGGAAGAAAAGGCCGAAGCAAAATCGGAAATCCCGGCTGGAAACAGAATCAATATAACAGAAGAATCTGGAAACTGGATTTATGTTGAGCTTGGCGAAAATGGCGGCTGGTGCGTAAAAGACGAAGTTATTGAGATAAAATAAGAATGTCATTATCGTACTTGATACGATAATCTTAGGGGGTGCATTATGGATATGAATGATATTTTGAATCAGTGGGATAAGATTCAGGCTGATAAAGTGAAAAAGCAGAAGGAGAGCGGTAAAAATACTGTTTCCCATAAAAAAGCAAATGCTCCTACTCCCGAAGAAAAAGCCGCAGCTGCAGAAAAGGATTTTGAATCGAAAATCAGGGAAGAAAACTCAAAGCAGATAAATCCTATGGAAATATGGCTCAGACGTTATGGTACAATTGATAAGGATAAGATTGCCGAAGAAACCGAAGAACGTGACCGTGAGCAGGACAGAAGCTTTTTAATCAGCATGAAGCCTGAAGCCCGCATAGATTTGCATGGACTCCACCTGGATGAAGCCGAAGCCCGCCTTAATGATTTTATAACAATGTGTGTGCGCCGCGGTCTGCGAAAAGTCCTCATAATCCACGGAAAAGGCAACCACACCACCGGTACCGACCCCGTCTTAGGTCCAATGGTCCGCCGCTTCATTGAACACGACAAACGCTGCGGCATGTCCGGCCACCCCAAAACCAAATCCGAAGGCGGCACCGGCGCCACCTGGGTCATCTTACGGTAAAAAGCAGCAGCTTTCGCTGTTTTTACTTGTAATTATTTCCATTTACTATTATTTTTTAACAAGTATGAACGACTACTACAAAGACCTTGGCGTTGAAAAAACTGCAACCGAAGAAGAAATTAAAAAAGCTTACCGAAGTCTTGCTTTTAAGTATCATCCGGACAGAAATCCCGGCGATAAGCTTGCAGAAGAGCAGTTTAAGAAAATAAATGCAGCTTACGAAGTTCTTGGTGACGAAACTAAACGCCGCAATTACGATTTAACAGGTCAGGCAGATTATAATACATATTCTCAAAATACAAATTATGGTCAGGGTTATGGTCCATTTGGTTCATACGGAAGCTATAACGGAAATCCTTTTGAAAATGAAGAAACCTTCTGGCAGTGGTTTACAGGACAGAGCACTGGTGGAAATGCAGGTTATGATTCAGGTTCAGATTCCAGCTCAGAAAACGAGCAGCATAGAAGGTACTACCGCTACTGGCGTTATAATAATGATGATGAAGAAACAGAAACCACGGGCAGTTATTTTACAACTTTTATTCTCAAACTGCTTCAGACAATTGTGGGCGTTTTCTTTTTCAGATATTCGTTCTTTATAATACCGTTTGGATTTATTATCTGCATAGCGGTAATAGCAAACGGTATAAAAGGAATGGTAAAATCCTTAAGCGGAATAAAAAGGCTGATTAAAATAAATAAAAAATAACAACAGAAAAGGAGAGCATCTATGAAGAAGTTTGTTGATGATTCAGAAAAAGAGTATGAAAAATCTTTGAAACAGCGAAAGGAAGTTGAAAAAACTGGCGCAAGAGAAACAGTTGCAGCAGCAGATTCTGAGTCTGACGTTCAGCCTATTATGGATTTTTCAAAAACAGAAGAAGGCCCTGATAATTATTCTGAGAAAGGAAAGCAGGTAAAAGACTTTCTGAAAAATCAGATGCAGACACGCTTACTTGAGTTTTTTATTGGAATACTGTTTATTGTGCTGACTACAAAAACCGGTGTACTTGGTTCAATCCTTTTTATGGTTGCAATCTTCTATCTTATTCCGGATGGATTGATTAAGAGCATTGTTTATATCTACCGCTACAAACATTACGAAGATTATATTGAAAGCAATGATTACAGAGTAACAGGCGGTTACATCTCTATTGTAATGACTGCAATTCGTAAAAAAGGCGTATTCAATGCCGGTCGCAGCGAAAATAATGATTAAAAAAAATCGGGCAGCAAGCCCGATTTTTTTTATTAGATAGTTGCCAGATAATACTTTTTCTTACCGCGGCGAACGATAATTACTTTTCCTTCCAAAGCCATATCTTTTGTAATCATAGCTTCGAGGTTATTTGTAACTTCGCCATTTATAGAAATTGCATTTCCTGTAACAAACTCACGAGCTTCGCGTTTACTTGAAGCAATTTTGTTATCAACAAGGAAGTCAACAATATTTGAATCTTTTGTAAACTGGAAGGTTGGAACACCCTTCATTCCGGTAAGAATATCTTTTACAGCCAGCCCTTTGAAGTCCCCTGCAAAAAGCTTTTCGCTTACCTGAACAGCATTGTCAGCTTCTTCTTTACCGTGCAAATCTTTTACAATTTCCCAGGCTAAAGTTTTCTGAGCAAGTCGTTTTTCAGGAGCAGCTGTGTGCTGAGCATAGATGTCTTCAATTTCTTCGCGGCTAAGGAATGTGAATACTTTAAGGTATTCAAGAACCTTGGAATCATCAGAGTTGATAAGATACTGGTAGATTGCGTAAGGAGCAGTCTTATCTTTATCGAGCCAGAGAGCGTTTCCTTCTGATTTTCCGAACTTCTTTCCTGTAGCATCAAGAATAAGCGGCATTGTGAATGCGTAAGCCTGTCCGTCCAGCATTTTCTTAATAAGATCAACACCTGTTGTAATGTTTCCCCACTGGTCGCTTCCTGCTACCTGCATAAGACAGTTGTGCTTCTGGAAAAGGTGAACAAAGTCAAAGCCCTGGAGCAGCATGTAAGAGAACTCTGCATAAGTAATACCGGTTTCAAGTCGGCGGCGGATAATATCCTTGTCCAGCATGTAGTTCAAACTCACATATTTACCAATATCTCGCAGGGTATCCAAAAAGCTCTTGCCCTTCCACCAGTCATAGTTATCTACAAGCTCTGCAGAAGGAACAAGACGCTGTACTTGTGCCCGGATTCCACAAATATTGTGATTTACAGCTTCTTCAGAAATAATTTCGCGTTCTGCTGTAGGGCGAGGGTCACCAATACGACCTGTTGCTCCACCACACAAAAGAATAGGATGATGACCTGCATTAGCAAGTCGTTTAGCCATACAAAGAGAAGAATAGTGTCCAATATGAAGAGAGTCAGCTGTAGGGTCTGTTCCCCAATAGAAGGCGAATGGTTTGCCGTCAAGAACTTTCTGCAGGTCTGCTTCTTCGCCTGCAACATCTTTAATAAGTCCACGCCATTTAAGGTCTTCAAACAAAGTCATTTTTCAATATCTCCTTAATTGAATAAATAAATGAATATAAAAAAAGCCTCCCGTAAATGCGGAAGGCTGTAATTACCATTATCAAAAAACACAAATGCTATTGTGCACCGTTTCCGCAGACAGAGAGAAAATTATAACCACAATAAAGGTAAGCCAACGTTGAGGAATTAATTTTTTGTGCCCAGCGGATAATATCTTTCATACTCGCAAACTCTAACAGAATATGTTTTTTGTGTCAATGCAGCTGGATAATTATAAAAAGTGAATGATTATAAGCTGCGATTTTATTTTTGACGGAAGATAATTCTACCCTTATTTAAATCATAGGGAGAAAGGGCAACCTTAACATTGTCACCCGGAACAATTCTAATATAATGCTTGCGCATTTTTCCAGAAAGATGAGCCATAATGATATGACCATTTGGTAACTCTACACGGAACGTTGTGTTTGGTAGAGCCTCTTTTACAACTCCTTCAACTTCAATAGCTTCTTCTTTTGCCATAAGTACCCTTTAATAAAATAAATTAAAAAAATGCAAAAAAGAATTTGTTTTTTTCTTATTTTGCATTTATAGTAGTATATATTAAAGATTTGACCTTGACAACAGAGGAAAAAAAACGTAAAAAGAAAAACGTTTAGTTTAAAAGGCGGGGGAACTGATAAAATGAAGCAATCATTTATTGACGAGATGAAAAAAGAACTTATTGCACAGAGAAAGACAATTCTTGAGTCTCTGGCAGGACAGAGTGACGAAATGAAGGAGCTGGTGAAAACGGTGGAATCTGGAGATGAAGCCGATGTAGCTTCTGATGCAATAGATAGAACCTTACTTACTGCACTTGGTACACAGTATGCAAAAAAGCTTCAGGCAATAGACAATGCACTGGACAGAATTCATCAGGGAAAATACGGCTTGTGTATGAAGTGTGGTAAAGAAATCCCACAGGAACGACTTAGAGTTATTCCTTTTGCTGCTATGTGCATTGACTGTACAAACGAAGAAGAAAGAAGAAACAGATAGTATATTATATAGGAATATGAATTAATTCGCCGGATACAGGGTAAGTAAGCTCCTTGTAGCCGGCTTTTTTTGCGGCCAGAGTGGCTCTATCCCAGGCACAGTCAATTTTATCTGCAAAATGGGCATCTGAGTTTATACAGATTGGAACACCTTCATCCTTAAAATATTCAAGGAATTGTGCAGAAGGGTAAACATCATCCAAAAGCCCGCGTGCAATTGCGCCTGTATTAATTTCTGCTACAACTCCAGCCCTGGCGGCAGCTTTAGCCGTAAGTTTAAGCTGCTCTTTGTACCAGCCTTCATTTTCATCAAAAAAGTGAAGAACCGGATTATTCTTTTTTATAAGATCTGCGTGACCAAGTATTTCAAACTTACCAAGTTCAAGCATTTTCCGTTCAGCTTCAAAATATTCGCAGACGGCGGCCTTATAGTCAACGCTGCCGTTTTTGTCACCGTAAAGCTTGATTAATCCAGCCTTTACGCTCTCCGGGTCATAATCTACCGTATAAAAACCCTTCTGGTTGCATACAAAATGTACAGAACCAATCAGAAAATCTGGAGTAAAGTCAAAATTGCTTTTTAAGGGGATTGTGCTTCCAATAGTTTTTTCAAGTGTATTATCTTCAAAAAAATCAGCTTCAAAACCGGTTAGAAGTGTTATTTGAGCCTCATATTTTTTCTTCAAACGCTGCATTTCTTTTTCATAAGCACCAATATTTTCAGAAAGAATATGCCAGCTCCATTCTGGACCGTAAAAGTTTGGATCAAGCGGATGAATTGAATGTTCCGAAAAACCAAGCACTGTAAAACCACATTTAATTGCAGAAATAACCATTTCTTCTGCGGTAAATCTGCCATCGCTGAACTTGCTGTGAGTATGAAGATTAATTTTTTGCATTAAATCACCTGTGACCTAAAAGTCTGCCTTAAGGACCGAAAGACACTTGTGAACAAGCTGCCCCGGTTTTAAAGGCTTTATAAGATAGTTTTTTGCACCTGCTGTAAGAACCTTAACCATAAAATCCTTTTGAGGACTCTGGCTGTAAACTACAACAGGAGGAGCATCGTAGCGGTTTTTCATCTGCTGAAGAACGCTGAAGCCCGAACCATCAGAAACAAGAATATCAAGAAGAATCAAGTCGAACTTGCCGCTTTCGTAATCTGTAAGGAACTTGTTGCCGGAATTAAAGGCCGTGCATTTTGCTCCCATTGCTTCAAAGCTTGTTTTTTCGTAAGCAAGACTCTGAAGGTCGCTGTCTATAAGTGCAACGTGAACAACAGTACCATCATTTTTGGAAGCACTGTTTTCGCTGCTGTTATCGGAATAAAAGCGGGTTTCTACAGAGCTTGTATCAATTTCAAACTCGGTGGAAGGCATAAGGATTCGGTCTGCAAGAACATCAAAAACATCTGTTGAGAACGAAGTATCCATAAGGGAATTAAGAAGCTTGTGCAGGTTATCAGAAACTTCAATGTTTTCGTAAGTTTTATGACCTTCAATAAGCTCGTGTACAAAAGGACTGAGCGAAAGAATCTTAACGTTTTTGTTGTGTATTTTCGGGCAGGCAAGAACGTTATCAATAAGGAACTCAAGATTAAAGCCGTCTACAAAAGAAAGAGAAAGGTTTGTGAGCATTATGATTATTTTTGGTGATTCAATCTGTTCCTGCTCAATCATTTCTGTAAGCTTATACTGCAAAAGGGCTATTTTTTCCCTGTTCATTCCAAGTGCAAGCTCAATAAATACAATATTGTTGTTTCTGTGAATATCAAGAACACAAGGGGTCATATCGATTGAAAGAGGAATCTGCAGCTTTTTACCGATTGCTTCAAAAAATATATCGAACTGAATAGGCTTTGAAAAATATCTGATTACACCGTATTTTGCTAAAGATGCAATGCTGGCCTTGTTCATTTCCGGACCTGTAACAATTACCGGTATAGAAGCAGTATTAGCATCAGCAATTTTTTTCTCAAGGAACTCCATTTCCTCTTCGTGATATTCATTCATATCCAGAATTACAAGATTAGGAAGAATATTGATGAGTTTTGTGTATGAGTCTCTGTTTTCCTGAGAGAGGATAACTTCAAGCTGGTCATCTGCAAGCTTTTGCTTTAGAAAATCCCTGAATAGCTGATGAGAATCGATAATGAGTACCTTTTTCATAGCAAATATTATACTCCAAGTAGGTAAAAAATACTAGGAAAAAAGCATAATGGTGCAGTTGTGTGAATAATGGTGCAGTTGTGTGCTGTTATCGCTTGTTAGCTTGTGACCAATCCCTAAATATGTTAATATATCCGTTATGAAGAAAGCATTTTTACGTTTTTTGTTAGTTCTGATAATCACTTTTACAATGGGACTTTTTGTTTCCTGTAAAGAAAAGATAATGGGTTACAGCGTTGTTTTATGGAACATACCGGAATATAATCTGCAGGACGGAGATGTTGTTCCTGTTTACATACGTTCAAATATTTCGCACGTTTATGTTATTGGTGTGGAAGATGAAATTGCCGCAGCGAATGGTATAAAAAAGGAGCTGGAAAAGAAAGAAGTTCCTTTGTGGCAGCTTACCGAACCGGTAAAAAAGTCAAAGATTGATGCAGTTCAGAAAAAATATGCTGAGTATGCACACAATTATGCTTCTGTAAAAACAGACGGACTTCCGGCGCGTGCAGAGCCTGTGAATACTTCAAAGCAGGTTTACCGGTTACGTAAGAATGAAGTTATAAAGATTCTTTACCAGGGACAGGGACAGGCCCCGATGACAGGCGGTAAACCGCTCGAAGGTGAATGGTACAGAATCCTTGCTGATGATGGAACTCAAGGCTGGTGCTTCAGCTATAATCTTGTATTTTTTGAAACAGACAGACACGGTAAGCGAATTGGTAATGCAGATATTGATACTGATGATGAAGAGGATGTTTACTACAATAACATAATCAATAAGATCTGGTACCCTGATTCATTCCGAACAATGATTCAGAACGGTAATATTGATTTAACAAAAATCCATCCTTCTTATAATTTTATGCTTGATGAAGAAAACCAGAAGGTATCGCTTAATCTTACAAAAATCCACGAAAGCTGGGATTACGAAGGATATACAAAAACAAACGAAAAGCAGTACACCTTAAAGAACATTCCAATCATCATTGTTTATAAAAAGGCTGACTTCATTGTTGTTCGTTATACAGGACCTGATGGAAAACCTCAGGAGCTTAACTTTGTACGCATAGACGGTGATTTGAACGAAATTATTGCAGAAGAAAAAACAAGAAGGGCAGAAGCCTTTAATTCTGTTGTTGAACACGGACCTAACTTTAGAAGTTCAAACTATGGTACACTTGTTATAAACGCAGACGGTTCCTTCAGATGGACAAATTACAAGCTGCTTGTTCCTTCAATCATTTCGGCTTCGGCTAAGAATACAGGAACGGTTAGTGTAAAATATGCGGTAGGAAAAAATCTTGCCGGTAGTTATGATGGTGTTCTTACCTTTAAGTTTGAAGGAATGACACAGGAAGTAAACTTCCTTTATAAGAAAGAAGCGGGCAGACTCAGACTTGAAGATGCAACGGAAGCAACAATCAACGGAAATCTTATTACAGCAAAAGGTTCAAGTCCAATAACGCTTTCTTTTTCAACAAAATAACTGAATTATTAAAAACGGATTTATATGGGTTTTGTACAATTTTCACAGGTGTCGCTTGCATTCGGCGACCGTGACATTCTAAAAAATGTAACAATAAATCTTCAAACTGGCTCAAAGGTTGCGTTAACCGGAACTAACGGTTCTGGTAAGTCAACACTAATAAAAGTGCTTGCAGGAATTATAAAACCTGATTCAGGAAACAGAGCTGTACAGAAAGAATGTCGAGTTGCTTATTTGCCGCAGTCTGGACTAACTCATCAGGGCTGTACACTTATGGAAGAGGCAGATAAAGCCTTTGAATTTGGTTATGAAATGCAGCGTAAAATTGATGAGCTTGGAAGTCAGCTTGAAGCAGGGCAGGGGAATCTTCAGTTACTTGCCGAGCAGCAGGCAGATTTAATTCAAAAGCTTGATGATTCCGGCTGGTACAGAAGGGCAGGAACAGCAGAAAGTGTTTTACTTGGTCTTGGCTTTTCTCGTGCAGATTTTGACCGCAGTACTGAAGAGTTTTCCGGCGGATGGCAGATGAGAATTGCGCTTGCAAAGGTTCTTATGCAGAATCCTGATATTCTTTTGTTAGACGAGCCTACCAACTATCTTGACCTTGAAGCACGCGGCTGGCTGGAACAGTTTTTACAGGATTACAAAGGCGGCTTTTTACTTGTAAGTCACGACCGCTATTTTCTTGATGTTACCATAAATGAAGTGTATGAGCTTTTTAACGGTGAGCTTAAACGCTACCCTGGAAATTATACTCATTATGAAAAGGTACGCGAGGTTGAACTTAAAACCTTAATTGCGGCGTATGAACAGCAGCAGCAGGAAATTGCAAAGCTTGAAGAGTTTATTACACGGTTCGGTTACAAAGCCACTAAAGCAGCCCAGGCACAGGAGTACCAGAAAAAGCTCGAAAAAATGGTGAGAATTGAAATCCCTGAATCACTCAAAAAGATTCATTTTAATTTTCCACCGGCTCCTCACGCAGGTAAGCTTGTTCTGCGCCTGAATGGAATTACAAAATCCTACGACGGTGTTCACAACGTTTTGAATAAGCTTGACCTTACTCTTGAAAATGGAGACAGGCTTGTTGTTGCAGGACGGAACGGTGCTGGAAAATCAACTCTGCTTAGAATTATTGCAGAACAGGATTCCGCATTTACAGGCGAGCTTATTCCGGGCGCGGGTGTAAAAATAGGTTATTTCAGTCAGGATAATGCAGAAACAATCCGCGGTAAAGAAACAATTCTTGAATACCTTGAAGGCCGCGCTCCGCTTGAGCTTATACCAAAGCTGCGTGATATGCTTGGAGCCTTCCTCTTCCGTGGTGATGATGTTTACAAGAGCCTTGATGTTCTTAGCGGTGGTGAAAAGTCGCGAATTGCCCTGCTTCAGCTTTTGCTCAGTCCTGTAAACCTTCTTGTGTTAGACGAGCCTACCAACCATCTTGATCTTCATTCCAAAGATGTTTTGCTTTCTGCCTTGCGGGGCTTTGGCGGCACTGTAATTTTTGTAAGCCACGACCGCGGATTCATTGAGCAGCTTGCAACAAAGGTTCTTCATCTTGAACCGGGAGTTTCGGCTTTCTATCCGGGCGGGTATGATTACTATCTGGAGCAGCTTGAAAAGAAAGGAGGGGAAAGCCTTCCCCTCGCTCTCACAAATAAAATGCCGCGAGTTTGCAGAGCAAACTCGGAAGTGAGCGATAGCGAACGTACTACCCCTTCGCCTAAGGGGGAAAATCAATCAGGTAATTTGTCCCCCTTAAAAACCCCCGACGATGTTTCTACCGGCAAGCTTTCCTGGGAGGAACAGAAAAAACAGGAAGCAGAACGTCGCAAAAAAGAAAAGGCACTTGCCCGCCTTGAACAGGAAATTGCAGAGCTGGAAGAAAAAAAATCAGCACTTGAACAGAAGCTTGCAGATCCGGCAGTTTATTCAAACGGTGAAAAGGCAAAGGCAGTTCAGCGTGAGATTGCAGAAGTTTCTGCAAAAATTGATGAAGTTACCGAACAGTGGATGCTGGCAAGTGAGTAGAGATTCTCCGGTCAAGCCGGAGAATGACAGTCTGTTAGTCGCCGATAATTGATTTAATTTTGGCGGTAAGAAGTGCAGCTGCCTTTTCGTGAGTTTTTTCGGAAGGGTGCCAGTCTGCAGCAATTCCATCACTCATACTCTGGTTTGCAAACTTAAGGTAAGTTACTTTTTTGTCGCCTGTCAGTTCAGAATAACTTTTTACAACCGCTTCTACAGCATTACACAAATCCTGTCCCATCATTCCAAGCGAACAGATAATGTAAGCATCTGGGTTCTTTGAACGTATATCCTTTATAAACTCAATGTAGGCTTCCTTGTATTCGTCAATTTTTGTGCTGTCACCTTTTGTGTAGCTTGCATCATTGGTTCCAAGATTTACTACAACTATATCTGGAACAAAAGTATTAAAATCCCAGCGAACAGCTTTTGGGTCCACACCATTTATGTTAGTCCAACTAACAGCAAGCCTATCATAATATTTTGGAAGCTGTGAACCTGCCTGTTTTGCTCCGTTCCCGGAATAGCCTGAAATAATTCCCCAGCCGCTTACGCTTATCATTGAATAATCTGCATTAAGGTTTTGGGCAGTTTTATATGCATAAGTTTTTGTATTGTCTTCGGTAGAGGTTTTAAAATGATGATTCCTGTCCGGGTCATCTACACCGTAACCGCAGGTAATTGAATCGCCAATAAACTCAATTTTAAGCGGGCGTGCTGCTGTTGGCGAAATTGTTCCTTCCTTGTCTGTTGTGATTTTAGAAATGGCTGCAACAGAGCTTGAAGCTTCACTTATTTTCAGAATACGTACAACGCCGGTGGTTGCCTGCTTATCATCAAAAACTGTAAAGGTTTGAGTTTGCGAAAGAATCATTTCATCAAGCTTGCGTTCACCGTTTACAAAAACTGCAATTCGCGCTGCAGAACCGTTGTCTACTGTCATTCGTGCATTGCTGTCGCCGGTGATAGTTATGTCTAACCGCTTGGCATTTATATTGAACTCTGCGCCGGTAGACGAGTAGCCTAAAATCAGCTGGTCGTCGAAGAAAAGTGTGCGGCCCAAAGCCTTTACGTGCGATGAATCCGGGAGAAAATCTGTAGTTTCGGTGTTGATTACAGATTGAGTTGGTGCTTGTGGTGTGTTTTGTTGTGGTGCACTAACATCAGTCTGTGAACTTGCTTTTTTTGAAGTTGATTTGTTTGTAGCACAAGCGTTTAATAAGAGTAAAGAAATAATGATAGAAGTTAAAAAAATCTTTTTCATAAAAAATCCTTTTGTTGTTTATTATAGTGTATTTAGTTGTCCATCAGCATTAATAATCTCATCGGAAATGGAAGCATCAGCACTTACTGTTAATGTACCACCATTAAGGTAAATACCGCTGCCAGAAGCTGCTGTATTATTTGTAATCACTGTACCAGCATCGAGTGTAACATTAGCATCTGGCCCGATATAAATGCCACCACCGTTTCCGCTGTTGTTACCGCCTGTAATTTTCAGGTTCCTAATTGTTACAGGATTTTTGGTTGTGATGGAAAGCACGGCTCCGTTTTCTGTTGCGCTTGTAAGATTACCATTTATTTCATCTATAGGTCCACCATCTGATGATTCAGAAATGCCTTCAAGTGTAATTGAGTCTGCATAAGTTCTAAAATAATATTCAGAATCGTCTAATGAATACGTTCCTGTAACTGAGCCTTTGATTTTAATTGTCCAGCTATGTTTGTAAACTGCCGTTGATCTACTGATAACTTCCAGAGCCTCGGTAATATTTGCAAGTCCATATTCTTCTGAAGTACCGTAATGATAAGTCGCATTTGGATTAACATAAAGAACTTCATTTGAACCGCTTTTTCCAAGGTCCTGCCAGCGTGCATAAACTGTTATATCTCCACTTGAACCAGTTGGAATATTCGTAATGCGTTCACCACCTTCATTTTCAGTATACCAGCCCAGGAATAAATAATAAGCACGATAAAGACGAGGAAGAATAATGTTTTCTGATTTTCGTGAATATTTGATTACTTTAGTTTGACCTTCTAACATACCGCCGGAATTGCTGCCAAAGTTGTCTTTGTAAGTAATAGTATAAACTTCGTTTAAGTCAATTGTATCTTCAAAAACTGAATTGCGGCCTTTTTCAACATGAACTACGTATGGAAAACTATTTAAAAGTTGAGTTTGATTTGCAATTTCTGTATCTCCATTTACTTTTGTTTGAGTTTGAATTGTTGTGCAGTAAAAATCAAAGGTAACGCGGTAAGTGCCGACTGCAATTCGCCCGGTTTCCGAAGCCGTTGAATAACTTACCCAACGTTTGTATTCAACTGTTCTTGTTCCAGAAGTACTGTATAAAGGAATCTCTTCTTCATCAATCTTTTCGTTTGTTGCTAAATCTTCAACTGTGATTACAACTTTATTGATATTTGCATCTTTATACTTCAGTTTAATATCAATTCCACCGTAATCCTCAAAGGGAGTTTCTAAATCAGAACTGCTTTTTACCGGAGAAAGTTCAAAAGAAATGGCATTTGTTTCTGAATCTTTTATTTCAACATTTTCGAGCTTCTGATAAAAATAAATGCCGTCTAATGATCCTCTAAGTTCAAAAGTATATGAACCGGCTCCGTCTTCCATTAAAATCTGTTTTGAATAAACGTCTGTAAGATTTCCAATGTTGCTAAGAAGAGTTCTTCTTGTTCCACCAGATTTCTGAGCATAAAAATATATGTCCCTAAGATTTTTGAATGCGTAATCATCACTTGGGTCTATAGAACGGCTGTTCAAAGAAACAGTTCCCGGAGTTATTACGAGATATGCTTTTGAGTCTGATTTTGGACTGCTCTTTTCCTGCGAAATATTTGAACACGAGAAAAGTGTTAACAGCAGAGAAAGAAGAAGTGTTGTTGTCATTATTTTATTTTTCATAATTGTCTCCTGAGTTTTGAGTTAGTTACCACTTACTGTGACCTGTGCAGTATAAGAAAAATATTCACCATCAATGTCTTTTGCCTCAAGATAAATAACGTATGCTCCAACTGGAAGTGTTGTTGTGTCAAGAGTGAAAACTGTTGGTACTGTACTGGAAGATGTCTGTGAGTTAGTCTGGACTACTCCATCAAAAGACCAGGTGTAATCTGTAAAGCCTGAAGCTGCCGTAAATGTGAGAGTTGTTCCACCAGCAATATGTGCTATATCATCAAGAGCTTTTCCATCAGCGGTTACAGAAACTGCAATATCATTTTTTACGTAAGATGGAATTGAAACAGCAAGTTCTGTTCCGGCTTTCTTAGATAACTTACCATTATTGTTATTGTCTTTGTCTACGAACCAATATTGTTTTTGCCCGTTAGAGAGGATTTGAGGTGTAATTTCAAAATGACTTGCAACGCCATACCAGGTTAATGTGGATGATGAGATTTCGTTGTTCAGTTTTATAAGACAAAGAGCTTCATCTCCTGTTGGATAAGCTTCTGGGGTAAGACGAGCATTAGGAGTTCCAGAAAGACCAGCTGTAACTTCTACCTGTACATTATTCTGCAAATATACGTCGTTTGGAATTGTGACAGTTGCTGCTCCACTTATTCTTAGATTTGCAGCTTTACTTAGGTAAATGCCTGTACCCAATCCACTTGGCGTTCCTGAAATGGTGTTGGTATCTGTTCCAGCTTCATTATCATGAATATAACCGCCATACAGTTCCATAAGGGCATTGTCTTCAAGGAATACACCGCCACCTTTTTTTGAAGCAGCATTGTTTCGAATATGGCTTGTAGAACCTTTCTGGAGTTTTAAGTAGCCACCGTCTGCAACATAAACACCACCACCAAAATCAGCATCTGTGTTGTCTGCTATAAAGGAGTTAGAATTAAGGAAGAGTTTTGCATCCTTTGAAACATAAGCACCAGCTCCACAACCAGAAAGACCACTGCCATTGTAAGAAGTTTTATTGTTTATAACTCGGGAATAATATTCAAGAGAAACGCTTGAGCCTTCCTGAATAAGCAGGCCGCCTCCGACAAGCTTTCCGTTCTTTATAGTTCCGTGGCCACCTTTAATTGCAATACAATACAAGGTTACAGGAACTGCTGTATTAATTGTAAGAGTAGTTCCACTTTCATTATCTCCAAAGTTCCCGTTCAATAAATCTTTTGGTTCGGTACTTACATAGGAAGATGCATTCTTTGCAGTAAGTTTTATTGAGTTTGCCTGAATCCTTCCATTCTTTGGATCAGAAATTGTCTGGGCTCCCAAAAGTTCGCCATCAAGAGTAACAATATAATCCTTTGAAATATCATCCATCTTATTCATTGCAGCCTGGAGTGAAGCCAAAGGAGTAGAAGCAGAAAGACCGTCGTTATTATCAGAACCGCCATTTTCAATTGAAGCAACATAGAGATTTGTTTTATTCTGCATAACCTTTCCATCACTGCCGATTGCCCAATGAGTAACCATTCCAGTTGCAGTTGCAGTCAGCGGTGTGATTGCAAACTTATCTTTTACTTCATCAAGACTTTCTATTGCTGTATTTGAAGCAAGCTTTATTACAGGACTGGAAGAATAATAAATAGTTTTTCCATCATCTGAACTTGGTGTAATATAAACAGGATTTTGTTCTGTTATGTTGATTAAAGAATCTTTAACATAAACAGGATAAGAGAGTGAATAAATATCATTTCTGTTATGAACACCAGAAGGAATTGCTGCAGTGCCGCTGAGTACAATACTGCTTCCTCCAGTAATATATATTGCACCGCCTTTCTCCGCAGAATTGTTTGCAATTGTTCCGCTGTTCATTCGCACGTTTGCATTAATGTCTGTGCCATTGCTTGCACTGTTTATATACAAACCGCCGCCGCCACTGTTATATTTTTCGTTAGTATTATAATTATAGAAGATTCCACCTGTGAGTTCTGCAGGTTCATTTTCACTTTCGCTGGTATAGCTCTTGTAGCCCATGTAAAGTTTTCCGCTTACGTAGATACCGGCTCCCATAGTTGCTACAGCATTTGCGCCTTCTCTTGAAGTTGGGGCAGAAGTTTGACTTGCATCTCCAACCACAGCATTTCCATACATAAACATTTTTCCGGCACTGGTTGAATTGCTGTAAATACATACACCACCACCATCACCTGTTGCCCAGTTTGCAGAAATTGTTCCGTCTGAAAAATTGAAGGTTCCTTCAGCAGCAACAAAAACACCGCCACCATTACCGCCTGTAGAATTATGATGGATTGAGCCGCCGGTCATAGTAAAAGTACCAGAGGCAATATATACGCCGCCAGCAGCTCCTGCACCATCATTGTAAGCAATCGTTCCAGAGTTCATTACGGTTGTACCTTTGTTGTAAATACCGCCGCCATGTGCATCGTAACCAAAGCTGTAATAAATACCGCCTTTAAGTTCTTTTGGTGTATTTTCAGTTTCGCTCACATATTTTTCATAGCCAAGATAAAGATTTCCGATATTATAAACACCGCCACCGTAAGAGTATTCGTTTGAACATTTTCCATTTTTTACATAACCATTTGCAACTGAAGTTACTGTTCTGTCGCCAATGCAGGCTTTTCCAACAAGATAAATTGTTCCGGCATTGTAAACACCACCACCATATTTTGCATCGTTACCGGCAATTAAAGCTCCATCAGAAAGGGTAACAGTTGAAGCCTCTGAAACAAAAAGTCCGCCGCCTTTTGTATGGTATGGATCATCACTGTTGTTTGTAGAATCGTTCTGGCTTCCGGTAAGCAGAAGATTTGTAATTGTAACTGGAACTTCAGTTGCTACTACAAGTACAGTTCCTGTATAAGCGGCACCAGCTCCAGCAATATCTTGAAGACCACGATTAATTTTATCCTTAGGATTTTCATTTTCATCAAGTCCATTATAGCCGGTAAGAAGGATTGATTTTGCGTGTTCCAGCGTCAGGTCTGCGGGAATTAAAGTCCGTCCGAAATCTTTTGTATACCTGCGTTCTCCAGCTTTGTTACTTCCTTCGTGAGGACCAGTTACATCGCCCATAATATAAATTGTCCAGACAGTATTTTTTGTTCCCTGAGCCATGATTGATTCACAGGCTTTATCTACAGTTTCAAAAGGATTTGTTTCAGTTCCATCGCCTTTGGTGTCGTTACCTGTGCCGGAAACATAAATAGTCATTTGGATTTCAGGCTCTGATGGGTCAACCGGGTCAGGTGGATCAACTGGGTCCTGAGGATTGTAAGGGTCATAAGGTTTGAGAAAAACTTCTAAATTATTCTCCCCGGCCTCAATTTTTTTTGTCTGGGACTGACCGGAATATAGAATCATTTTATTATCATGCTCAACACGGAAGACAATTATTTCGGCATAAAGTTCTGCACCGACAGGAATTGAATCGAACTTTACAGTCGCATTCTCTGTAAAAGAAAGAGTTTTTGAAGCAGTATATTCACCTTTGAGAGCAACTTCACAAAAAAGACTGTCTATTGAAGCACCAGACTCAGACCGCGAGATTGTATTATAAACAGAAGACTCTAGCGAAAAAACAAGCGTACCTGTTTTTTGATTCTGAGTAAAAAAAGAACATCCGCAGGAAAGGAAAGAAAGCACAAATGCGAATACCATAAAACTAAAAGCTTTTACGACTATTTCGTGTGTAATCTTTTTCATATTGAAAGTATAACATCTTTTTTGTTATTTGCAAAAAAATGCGATATGTATTTTTTAATTATATTTTATTAGGAAGATTAAGAATTATGCTTTATAATTATATCAATTTATGGACCATAACTATACAGTTACAATACTAATCTGTATCATCAGCATGATAATTCTTGCCATTGATGTCGGAAAAAATACTATTTTAAACAAGCATGACATAAAATGGTTCAGAACATCTTTTATTCTTGCAGCAATCGGGGCCTGCTGTGAATACCTGGGATTTTTCTTTGACAAAATGGAAAATTCACCTGTAAAACTACATTGGCTTATCACTTTTACTGAATTCTGTATTTCCCCTTATCTTGCAATTTGTTTAGCCCGTAGTGCCGGAATGCAGCGAAAATTCAAAGCAATATTTGCCGTGATGGGGATAAATATTCTTGTCGAAATAATTTCTCTTTTTACGGGAATAATTTTTTACATTGATTCAAACGGATTCTATCAGCGTGGAGATTACTACTGGATTTATCTTTTATTCTGCGGAATAAGTTTTATATATATTCTGATAGCCTTTATACAGATTGGGATCAGGTCAAAAATCAGAAACATTGTTAATATTATTTTGATTGCCTGTATAACGATTATCGGACAGGTGGCAAATGCTATCGATGGAAACATCACTTCGGGATATTCCTCAATCTGCTTTACTGCGACTCTGCTTTATATCTGCCTTCAAAACATTTTCCGTCACATAATGTTAGAAAAAATCAATATTGAAAAAAATATTTCAAGCCACGATGCCCTGACAAAAGTAATGAGTCGGCTTTCTTATGACGAAAAAATTAAGGAAATTGATAGAGAAATTTCCGAAGCACCTTCTGGAATTAAATTTGCAGTATGTGAATGTGATTTGAATAATCTTAAAACAATAAATGATTCATTCGGACACGATACTGGCGATACTTACATAATCAACTGCTGCAAAACTATCTGTAATTTTTTCAAACACAGTCCGGTTTACAGAATTGGCGGCGACGAATTTGTAGCTATTCTCCAGACTGATGATTATGACAAGCTTGAACAGATAAAAGAAGAAGTTCTTGAATTCGGCCTTTCGGAAATGAAAAAGCAGATTCCGGTTTCAGAGAGAAAATCTTTTGCTTCGGGATTTGGTGTATACAATCCGCAGATAGATAAATCCTTTTCAGATGTAATTAAACGTGCTGATATTGAAATGTATGAAAACAAACGAATGCTGAAAGATATGTAAACGACCGGCGCGTACAAGAATGCATGTCAGGCGATGATTTAACACCCAGCGCAA